>ERZ1673753.1165-NODE-1165-length-25959-cov-39.664029_pt1 | contig 25959 bp, 25 predicted proteins | sample MGYA00580201_ERZ1673753 | MGnify/ENA primary metagenome ERZ1673753 (study PRJEB41218, sample SAMN15661747) | gut metagenome | host: Homo sapiens | place: Canada: London | collected 2015-08-20/2019-03-30 | study: EMG produced TPA metagenomics assembly of... | reverse complement strand
CCTCTGCTTGTAAGGCAGATGCTCTCCCAGCTGAGCTATGCTCCCACATGCCTTTGTCGCTGTATCGAAGTTCTGTCGAATTTCGTTTATCTCTCGGCGACAGATACCATAATACTACATTATGATTAAAATGTCAACACTTTTTTGAAATTTTTTTCATTTTTATGAGTGACATCACGAACATTTGCGACAAGGTCTTTAAAAATCTTTATTCTTTGCTATTTTTCTCTGCAATCAGCTTTTCAAGGTCATCCTTTGTAAAGACATATTTCTTATTGCAGAAGTGACAGGTTGCAACGGCAACACCCTGCTCATTTACCATAGAACGGATGTCATCATCGCTGAGGGTACAAAAATAATTTTCAAGCTTTTCTTTTGAACAACCGCAAACATACTTAACAGGGTTTTCGTCAAGCACTTCAACCTCAAAGCCTTTGAGGGCTGTTTTGCAGATATCGAGAATACTCATACCCTTTGCAAGCATAGTTGTAACGGGTTCAAGCTCTGCAATATTCTTTTCAAGCTTGTCAATAACAGTATCGTCTGCACCCGGAAGAAGCTGAATAAGCAATCCGCCTGCAAGCAAAACCTCGCCGTCCTCTTTGTCAATCAGCACACCCAAGGCACAAACTGTAGGAATCTGCTCGCTTGTTGCGTAGTAGTTTGCAATATCCTCGGCAATTTCACCGCTGACAAGCTCAACCTGACCTATGTACGGATCGCCTGAACCGTAGTCACGCATAACATTTAGCATACCTGTTCTGCCGACTGCTTTTGCAACATTGATTTTACCGTTTTCGTAATATTCCGTCGGGCAGTCTGCATTGCCGACATATCCCTTTACATTGCCGCTGCTGTCGCCGACTGCGATAACGGGACCGAGTTCACCGTCACCCATTACACGAAGGTTGACTGACGCGTCTTTCTGTTTGAGCATATCGCCCATAATTGATGTTGCACACAAAAGTCTGCCGAGTGCGGCTGTGGCACTGCGTGAAAGGTGGTGAACCTTCTTTGCGGTAAAAACTATGTCGGACGCATCAACGCAAGCCGCCATAATCGCACCGTCAGATGTAATACAACGAATTATTTTATCCATATCGGTTATCCTTTCGATTCATTAAACTCTTTGTTGCGTGATGTTTTCATTCTTGCAACATAAATTACCCTCTGTTCATCCGCTTTCGGACTTTCAAATGTAAGGTCGCCGTAAACAGCCTCTACTTCAAAACCTGCATCCGTGAGCATTTTTCTGATTTCATCATCTGTATATGCTCTTTCCGAAAAGCTTTCGGATGAACGATAATACACACCGTTTTCTTCCTCAAAGAAATCAAGGTCGATTTTTACCTTGTTATCATCTTCGGGAGTGTTTTGCCATACGCAGAAAACGCTGTCGTTTTCATACACAAAGGTATTGTCTGCAAGAACATTTTTATGCTTGTACACCGTGTTGACATCAAAAATAAACAGACCGTCATCGTCCATAAAAAGTCCCACACGGTCAAATGTCTTTGCAACATCTTCAATTTTTGTAAGGTGATTTATGCTGTCAAGCGTACACACACAGGTATTTATTGTACCGTACAAGTCAATGCTTTGCATCTTCTGCCTTAAAAACAGGATATCAAGACCTTCTTCGGAAGCACTCTGCATTGCCTCGCTGAGCATTTCCATACTGTAATCTATCCCGAAAACATCCACACCACGCTTTTTCAAAAGGCGTGTGAGAGTTCCTGTTCCGCAGGCAAGGTCAAGGGTTATACCCATATCATGTCTGAATTTTTCGGCAAGCTCAAGAATATAGTCACATCTTTTTTCATAGCAGGCATCCTGCATAAGTCCGTCATAAAATCGGGCAAACGACAAATAGCTCGGCATTACTCTTTTTCTCCGTTTTCAATCCTGTCGAGTACAAGAGTGTAGCCATATGTATCGTTATCAAACAACGCTCTTTTTACTCGGCTGATGGTTGCGGTTGACGCACCTGTTTCCTTGACGATTTCTGTATATACCTTTTTCTCGGTAAGCATTTTTGCAACGACAAGGCGCTGTGACATTGCCTTGAGTTCTGCGCTTGTGCATAAATCTTCAAAAAAACGGTAGCAATCTTCTTCGTTTTCAAGCGACAGAATCGCCTTGAACAAATAGTCGGTAGAATCATTTTTAAGTTTAGAATTCAAAATCGTTACCTCCTTATTTCTGCAATAAAGCATTAAGTTTTTATACATTAAAATTTTAACACACAAAAGCACGAAAGTAAAGCGGAATTAAATTTTTTCTTCTTTTTTACAAAAATCAGTTGTAATTTTCCCATACATTTTTATACAAACCTATGTAACCGCAAAACAGTTGTCCGATTGAACAGCTGTTTTGCATATATTGCTAAATGCTTTTCTTTATAGTATCAAGAGCGCCTTTTTCAATGCGGCTGACCTGCGCCTGTGATATTCCTATTTCAGCCGCAACCTCCATCTGAGTTTTGCCGCGAAAAAATCTCATTGAAAGAATCCGTTTTTCTCTGTCGGAAAGATTGGAAATCGCCTCTTTTACCGCAATTTCTTCAAGCCAAGCGGAATCATCGTTTTTGTCGCCGATTTGATCCATAACATATATAGTATCGTTTCCGTCCGAAAAAACAGGCTCGTAAAGCGACACGGGATCAACTATCGCCTCAAGCGAAAGCACCACCTGTTCTTTCGGCATCTCCATTATTTTGGCGATTTCTTCAATGGTTGGCTCCCGATTGTTTTTATTAGTCAGCTGTTCCTTTATCTGCATTGCACGGTAGGCTGTATCTCTCATTGAGCGGGATACCCTGACTGCATTGTTATCACGCAAAAACCTCCGTATTTCGCCGATTATCATAGGCACTCCGTAGGTGCTGAACCGCACATCAAGCGTAGGGTCAAAGTTATCAATCGCCTTGATGAGTCCGATAACACCCACCTGAAACAGATCGTCGGGATTTTCGCCTCTGTTTGTAAACCTCTGAATAACAGAAAGAACAAGCCTTAAATTCCCGTTAATCATCTTATCCCTCGCCATTTTCTTTTCGGCAGGAGAACCGTTTCTGATTGTGTTAAGCAGCTCACGCTTTTCGCTTTCCTTCAGCAGCTTGAGCTGTGATGTGTTTACTCCGCAGATTTCAACTTTTCCGTATTGCAAAGAATTACCCCCGAATCTGAATTTTTATCGGTTTTGTCTTTACAATAGTTATTGACGGTTTTGGCTGTTTTATTCTTTTTAAGTTCTTTTAAAAATTTCTCAAACGGTCTTTTAAATTAAAATTGTACATTGACAATGGTACAATTGAATGTTACAATTTAACTGTAGGATTGGCCATATTATACAATTTTCTATACAAAAGAAGGAGGACGGCTATGTTCACAATTGATTTCACAAGCCGTGTGCCGATTTATGAACAGATTTGCAACAATATAATCAAGCTTGCGTCGGCAGGCGTGTTCAAATCGGGTGACAGGCTGCCGCCTGTACGAACGGTAGCACAGGAAATCGGTGTAAACCCAAACACGGTTGCAAAGGCATATCGTGTTCTTGAAACAGAGGGCTACATCTATTCAACTGTTGGACGGGGAACATTTTTGACAGACAAGTTGACAAAAAACGCAGCTTTCCAAGAAATGGCTCTCAAAACATTCCGTGATGCCGTAAAGAATGCAGAGCTGTACAGCGTTCCCCGTGAACAGCTCATAGAAATCATCAATTCTGTATACGAAGGAGGCAGAGAGAATGATTGAAGTTAATCACATAACCAAAAAATTCGGCAAAGTGACTGCCGTTGACGATTTCACGCTTACCGTAAACAGAGGCTCTGTTCTCGGCATTGTCGGAAGCAACGGCGGCGGAAAGTCAACACTTCTGCGAATTATGTCGGGTGTGTTTGACCCCGATAAGGGCGAGGTGAATATTAACGGAATAAACATTCTTGACAATCCGTCAGTAAAGGGTGAATGTTTTTTCATTCCCGATTACCCCTATTTTTCAAACAGCTCAACTCTTGAAAACACTGCATTCCTTTTTCGAAGTCTTTATCCAAACTGGAACGAGAACGCTTTCAAACAGTTTTGCTCGGTGTTTCCGATTGATCCTGATGCAAGGATAATTGATATGTCAAAGGGTATGCAAAGACAGGCGGCTTTGATATTGGCGCTTTCAACCTGTCCGAGATATCTGCTGCTTGATGAAATTTTTGACGGACTTGACCCTGTTGTACGCAAGCTTGTAAAAAAAATAATCATTGACAATGTTTCCGCAAATGATATGACAGTTGTCGTTGCGTCACACAATTTGCGTGAGCTTGAAGAATTATGTGACAGAATTTGTCTTATGCACAAGGGCAAGCTTTTGCTTGAGAGGGAAATTGACGAAATTAAACTCGGGCTTCGTAAGGTTCAGGTTGCATTCACCGAAGTTCCCGATAATTCATTCTTCAACGAAATCAATGTTATAAACACATGGAGAAACGGAAATATATTTAATCTTACAATCAAAGGAACAGAGGAAGAGTTTATGTCCAAATTGCAGGAGCTTAATCCGATTTATATCTCAGCTGTTCCGATGACCTTGGAAGAAATTTTTATATGTGAAATGGGGGTTGCAGGTTATGACACAGAAAACATCCTTTAAAAGCAGACTGAAGCAGATGCTGTCGTTCTTCCTCAGCGACCTTAAGTCCTGCAATACATTTCTCATTGTATTCGGTATTATTTCGGCTGTTGCAATTACAGTATGCTTTACAATCTGCGTTGTACTCGGAAACGATTCATCTTTTTCAATGATGCTTTCTGCGTTGAGCATTACAGGCATTGCAAACAGCGGTATCGGAGAAATTGAACTTTTTCAATACTCCTCGGCATCGCTCGTCTATCTCATTTCAATAGTATTTACAATCATCTACACGGTGCGAATTTATTCGTATCTGCACAATAAACGCAAGGCGGATTTGTACGGTTCACTGCCGATTGGAAGAGCAACACTTTTTATTGCAAAATCCGTATCGGCTTACCTTATGTCGATTATCCCTGCAATTTTCTTTCTCAGCTTAATATCCATTATATCGGTTTGTTCGGGACATTCGGTTGTTTCGGAAGTGACAAAATTATTCCCCGAAATATGTATGGGTACACTCGCGTCAATCGCATTTTTCGGTCTTATTGCAGTTTGTTGCGGAACGATGCTTAACTCCGTGCTTATGTTCGTTGCGGTTTGCGTAGCTTATCCGCTTTCCGCAATCTTCATCAAAGGTACTGTTGTGGGTTGTTTTGACGGCTTTTATGTTGGCATTTTCAAAGACAGCGTCATTATGAATGCACTCAATCCGCTTGCCGCATATGACGGAATAAATGTTATTTACTGGCTGATTTTCTCGGTTGTATGTATTGCCCTCGGCGCTTTTCTTGCAAAGAAAAGAAAGGCGGAAAGAGCTCAGTCGGCATTTGCATTCCACCTTCCGTGCTACATAATCAAGGTGCTTGTTTCATTCCTTGCAGGTATGTTCCTCGGTGTTCTTTTCGGTTCAATGAATGTTTTCGGCGGATATGCGGGTTTTGTTTTCGGATTTATTCTTGCAAGCGTTCCCGTTTACATAATCGTTCATCTTATTTTGTACAGAGGCTTTTCAAAGCTTATCAAAACTTCGATTCCGCTCGGTGCGTTAATTATTGTAAGCTGCGTCGGTGTTGCTCTCTGCTGTTTTGACGCATTCGGCTACAACAGTTATGTTCCAAAGGTAAAGGATATTAAGAGTGCGGGATTTTTTGAGGAAGGTTCAAACTTTCAAAACTTGGACAAGGTTACAAACAGCAGCCTGAGAAATATGTCTGATGATATTACAGACAAAGACACAATCACTTTTATCACCAACTCACATTCAAATCTTATCAACAAGCGTGACTATTCAATTCAGAACAAGTTCAAGAACACATGGGTTTCAATGTTTACGGACAACTTTCTGTTTTTTAGCAAAGAGCTTTCGCAGCCATACTGCGGATATGCATACAAGCTCAATGACGGTCGCATTATTACAAGGGCATACAACAGATTCAACGCATTTTATAATTCAGATACCCTATACGATGACGACAACACGGATATAATAAATTCAAAGGGTTATATCAAAACCTACAGTCCTATTGCAAAGGCGGAATACGCTGATTTAAGTGAATTTGCAGTTTTTGGATTTAACCGCAAGGATACGGAGAAAAAGCACGCTGACTTGGTTGTAAACCGCATTGCTTCAGGCTATTACGGTGATGACAGCCAGTCAGTTGCACTCACAGGCCCCGGCGAGACATACAAACGCATCAAGGATGCTTTTCTTAAAGATATTGACAACTGCAGTGATGAAGAATTTAAAAAAGTTGTCGGATACAGTAACACATTCTACGGTTCAGCCGACCCTGATTATTCAGATTACAGTACACTCGTTGAATCCATTCCCGATGTTGTATGTGTAATACAGCTTGCAACAGGCGCACCCTACAATATTTACATTTCAGACCTGTCATCCTATTACAAATCTGCAGATTCCGACACTGCTTACACAACCGCATCCTATGTTATTCCGAGAAGCTTTACAAAGACAATTGAGGTTTTGCAGGATCTCGGTATGCTCGACAAAAATATGTATGTCAAGGCAAACGATGATTATAACGGAACAAGTATAATCACATATGACGATTATTATGATGATTCTGATTACTCAGACAGCGTATCGGGCATTGATGACAGCGAATATTGATACAGGCATTACACTACAGGAAAGCAGGATTTTAAATGGAACTTTACAACGGACGACCAACCGACTTAACAGGCAGAGAAGACCGTGAAATCAGAGTATATGACCTTCTCGACAGCCTTGGAATTGAATATCAGCGAACCGACCACGGACACGCTGACACAATGGAGGCTTGCAACGAGATTGACGCTGTGCTTGATGTTCTGATTTGCAAGAATCTTTTTCTGTGCATCATAAGAAAACCGACTTCTATCTTCTTATGATGCCGGGTGACAAACCTTTTAAAACAAAGGAACTGTCAAAGCAAATCGGAAGTGCAAGACTTTCGTTTGCATCTCCCGATTTTATGCTCGAATTTCTCGACATTAAACCCGGTGCGGTGAGCGTTATGGGGCTTATGAATGACAAAGACAACCGAGTAAGACTTCTTGTTGACGAGGATGTTTTGAAAGGCGAATATGTCGGCTGTCATCCGTGTGTAAACACCTCAAGTTTAAAAATTAAAACCGCCGATGTTTTCGGAAAATATCTTGATGCGGTTCACCACACCGCAACAACCGTAAAACTTGTAGGCGAAGAATAAAAATTAAACGGCAGTGGGATAAATTTTTCCGTTGCCGTTTCGTTGTTTACAGAACATAACTGCCCCCGAACCTTTGAAAGATTCGGGGGCAGTTGTCTGAATATTAAGAAAAATGAGTGTCAATTATTTGATTTACTTTTCAAACTTTTTTCTGTAAGAAAGAAACAATGCACCGCCTGCAATAACAGCAGATAATGTGAATAACATTGTTGTAATCGGACTGCCTGTCGGAACAGAACCGTTATCGTTCGTCACGGTATTCTTAGTTGCATTATCCTTATCTTAGATTTTCTTCATACGGTGTATCAAGTTCAAGATTGCCTGCGGTATCAAGAGCTGTTCGCATTACCTCGCCGTAATTAAACGGATCGGAAACTTCTGCGGTACAGTCGGCTGGATTAACACTTTCCGAAGAACCGTCATTGTAAACCACTTCAAGCTTTGCATCCGAAAGGTCAAGCATCGGGTTGAAGCTGTATGCGTTCATTTTGTCAGCAAAAGCATAGTAATGCTCGCTGTCTGCATAAACATTTTTAACTGATTCGGGCGGAAGAATAACATTTTCCCAAAAATAGGTTTTTGACGGAGGCTCAATTATCTTAAGCTCCACGGGTGTTTTTGCCTCATCGGGAGTTGCCGAATTGTCGGCAGCCGCAAAGGCGGTTAAAGCACACGAAAAAGTAAGTAGTGCTGCGATTGCGAGGGATAATAATTTTTTCATAATAATTCCTCCTCGTATAATGACTTTTAGATGCACAATGTATGCACCTTGTTTAATAAGCTGCTGAACAAATATTGTTTAAACAACTTTGTAAATATTAAAATACAATTTATGCCATTTGTAATCGCCACTTATAAAATACCCATCCATAAAATGCTGCAAAATTTTCAGCAGTTCAATCGCATTCTCCAAAACCGCCGCCGTGGCTATAGGTATGAAATTTTTCACACCAATCTATGTTTCAATTAGTATTTATCGTATGAGAATGCATTATAAGAATCAGTAAGGTGCTGTTTCTTCTGTGTTTCGCTATAACTATTCCAAAGCTTTGGATAGCCGTCAACAGAACAGTAAACAAACTGACTGTACATATGTGCATTTACACAATTATCGAGTGTACTCAAGTTTGCAGCATTATACACTTGTTTGCTTGTCCTGCCATGAACATAATAGGTGTAATCCAATCCCCAATTTTCAAGAGCTAAATGATAAGAAGAATACGGATGAGCACTTATAAGGTTGCCATCATAACTCAATGTATAGTTTTCACAATCAAGATAACGATCGGGATTGCTGGTTGATAACTCGGCTGAATTTATCACATACCTTTTAGCCGATTTATCGTATAAGTAGGCCAATCTATTCTGAATGTAGGTCATAGAATTATCAAATCCAACCAATGAAAGCTTTCCATTCTTGAAAGTATATACCCTTGCATTCAAATAGTATTCCTTATCCCCTGCTTCCTGCGCTATAAGCTCAGGAACACCGTCAAAATCAAGGTCTGTAAACTGCACACCTGCCAAAGCAATGTCCCCCACCTTGAGTTCAGGCAACCACTCCGATTCATGTTTAAGCAGATAATCTATATATGCATCTCTTGTTTTGTTGGTTGTTTTATACTTAAATGCAACACCTGACGGATTATATGTACTTGTAAATTTCTTCTCATCCTTTGATACACATCTTACGGTAAAAGTATAGGTCTGTCCTGCTTTTACATTCTTATAAGTGTACTGGTTATCGGTTGTATCGGCAATCTTTTTCCACGAACCACTTTGCTTAATATAAACACGATACTTTGAATTTTTATCGGCGGTAGAATTCCAAGTTAAAGTAATTCCTCCGTGCATTGTATCAATATTATAAATTTCCGGACATCCGTTGTTATATAATGCACTTTTTACACCCTTTGTGTCATAACCGCTCTGAAAAACTTTGCCGTTACTTGAAATACAGCGAACAGTATAAATATACTGACCGTTTACAGAACTATCTTTTACGCTGAGTTCTCTTGAAACAAGTCCCTTGTCAAGATAACTTGTACCTTTTGTATCTACAAGTTTATTCCAACCGGTAGCATCCTTATAATATACACGATATTTTTCAGCACCTGCAACCTTATTCCACGCAAGCTTGATACCGTCATATGTATATTCTGCCTTTGATATTTTCGGTGTGGCAACATATTTTGCGCTCATTCCCACAGGGTCATAACCGCTCAAATACTTTTTAGCGTCGGAACTGATTGCTCTTACAGTGTATGTATAGGTCTTATTCGGCTGTAAATTTTTATGTGTCACAACACCTGTTTTGCTATCGCATACTTTTGTCCAGCCCTTACCTTCTGTTTTGCAGTACAATCTGTAATTTGTATTGTTTTCAGTCTCCCAAATCACCTTAATACCGCCGTATACAACATTGGTTTCAAGTATTTTAGGAGCTTGATTATATCTGATACTTAAGCCTTTTGGGTTAAATCCACTCTCAAAACTCTTTCCGTCATCACTTATACACCTCACGGTATAAGTATATGTTCCCATACCAACAGATTTATCAACTATAGAATTAGAAGTCGTATCTGATACTCTGAACCAATCTGACGAATTTTTATGATAAATTCTATACTTTGATGCACCGTTTACTTTGTTCCATGTAATTTTCACACCGCCGTTTACATTTTCAAGCTTTGAAATTTCGGGGGCGGCAATATATTTTACACTTTTGCCCTTTGAATCATAACCGCTTGTAAAGCTCTTTCCGTCAGCAGAAATACATCTTACAGTATAGGTGTAATTCCTGCCCGATGAAACATCCTTGTCGATATATGAGGTTGAAGTTGTATCGACCATTCGTGTCCAACCTTTACGGCCCTTGTAGTAAACTCTGTATTTAGTTGCACCGCTTACTTTGCCCCAAGAGATTTTCACACCGCCGTTTACATTTTCAAGCTTTGAAATTTCGGGAGCAGCAACATATTTTACACTTTTGCCCTTTGAATCATAACCGCTTGTAAAGCTCTTTCCGTCAGCAGAAATACATCTTACAGTATAGGTGTAATTCCTGCCCGATGAAACATCCTTGTCGATATATGAGGTTGAAGTTGTATCGACCATTCGTGTCCAACCTTTACGACCCTTGTAGTAAACTCTGTACTTAGCCGCACCGTTCACTTTGTTCCATGTAAGCTTTACACCGCCGTAAACGCTTTCAGCCTTTGAAATTTTCGGAGTAGCCAAGCTTGCCCTTGCAACCTGTGCATACTGGACGGGTGTGTTAAGCGGTTCAACCGCATTTGCAGAAACTGCCGAAACCGCAACCGCAGACATCGACATTACCGCCGCCATGGCTATAGGTAAAAACTTTTTCATATCTATCCCTCACTTTGTTCAAATTCTACGCATTACAAAATAATTCATCTGTTTTTTTATGCAAGTTAATTGTAACATTTCATAATAAAAAAAGCAATATGTCTTGATTAACTTTTTGAATATTTTAAACAAAACGCAAAATAAAATAACCGCTCACAAAAGTGAAAGCGGTCATTTTTATAAATTTATTTCTGAATAATGTTATTTAATATTATTCAAAACGAGTTCTGCGTTTTGCAAAAATCACACCGCAACCTGCAAGCATTGCAGTGGCAAGGAATATTGCAACGCTGTTCTGTCCTGTCTGAACTGCACCACTGTTGTTCTGTGAATTGCTCGGCGTGTCCTTTGTTGCTGTGTCGCTTGTTGAAACAGGCTTAGTTGCCGAAGTTGCAGAAGTTGTATCGGGTACTGTTACAGGTTCGTCAACTGTTGCAACCGTAGTTGTAGGCTCAGTAGGAACAGTTGTATTCGGTTTATTAGATTTCAAACCAAAATTCATTTTTGACAATTCTTCAAGAATACTATCGTCAATAATTCCGCTTTCATAAGCCTCTTTAATTGAGTAAACATTGCCATTCTTATAAAGCATAGCATCATTGCCGTGAGTATAGCTGTAAGTATAATCGCCGATTGTTTCTTCAACCATTACATCAATACCGCCGCCTACGCTGTGTTTAAAATATACTCCGCCGTCACTTGTTCTGCCAACAATTTCAATGTTGAGATACTCAGGTGCTTTGCCGTCATAGTATGTATCTATAAATTCTCTTTTGATTTTAAAAATGAGAGATGAATTTTCGCCCTTTTGGATGATATCCATCTTTCCCCAAAGATTTCCCCAAGTGTATAATTCATAGAGCATATCATCATCAATTGCACCTGTTTCATAGGCATCAGACAATGTATATACTTTATTATTTTTATATAACATAACAGGACAATCGCTCGGATAAGAAATAGTATAATTTCCTAAATCAAATTCCACTTCATCTGCCCAGTGTGTAAAACTGTCAATAAAATCAAAATACACACCACCGTCACTGGCTGTACCATATATTCTTACTTCAATAAAATCAGGCTTTTCATCGCCATAATATGTATCTAACATAGCCTGTTTAATATCTGAAATCAAGTCTGAATCAGAAGCTTCATCAGGTGTAGCCGCAAAAGCCGTTGTTACAACCGAAAAGCACATTACAAATGCTATCAATGCAGTTAAAAGTTTTTTCATTTTTATTTCCTCACCTTTTATTTATTCTATCAGTAATAATGGTATATGCAACAGATATTCAATTTACATCATTATACCGCTAAAATATATGTAATGCAATATAGTTGCTAAAAATTTAGCAAGAATAATTCTGCTCAAATGAAAATGCCACTTTCATAGCGAAAGTGGCATAAATGTTAATTTTTGTTATCAAATCAAACTGGGTGAACCATATTTTTCTTGTCAAGCTTGTCGCCGTTGATGCCAACCTTGGCATTTCTTCTCTTTTCAAAGAAGTCGAGGGCAACCTTCGGGAACTGTGCATAAGAAAGAACATCCTCAGGCTGTTCAATCCACTGCTCAATCTCGCCACGGAGCTTATCAAGCTCAGGCTTAAGCTGATCTGCAGGACGGCCTTTGATAATCTTCTTGTCACCGATAATCTTCTTCTGAAACTGAGGATCAATCGGCATTGGAGTTGTACCGTACTCACCGGCAACAAGTCCCTTGAACTCGTTTGTGCACATTGAGTAGCGCTTGCCTGTGATTACATTGAATACAGCCTGTGTGCCGACAATCTGTGATGTCGGAGTAACAAGCGGAGGATAACCTGAATCCTTACGAACACGGGGTACTTCTGCAAGAACTTCGTCAAGCTTGTCTTCTTTACCGGCCTGCTTGAGCTGTGAAAGAAGGTTGGAAAGCATACCGCCGGGAACCTGATAGATAAGAGCGTTAGCGTCAGTTGCGAGCATCTTAGGATCAAGAAGTCCTGACTTGATGTACTTCTCACGAAGAGTCATGAAGTAAGCACGAATGTCAGAGAACTGTTTAAGGTCAAGACCTGTGTCGAACTCTGTGCCTGAAAGAGCGGCAACCATTGACTCTGTCGGAGCGTGTGATGTACCGAGAGCGAGTGGGCTGATTGCTGTGTCAATGCCGTCGGCACCTGCCTCAACACCCTTTAAAAGACACATTGATGCAAGACCTGATGTGTAGTGGGTGTGGAGCTGAAGCGGAAGCTCCGGAACAGCGGCTTTGATAGCCTTTACAAGGCTTTCGGTTCTTGTCGGAGTAAGAAGAGCAGCCATATCCTTGATACAGATTGAATCTGCACCTGCGTCTGCAATTCTCTTAGCATACTCAACATAGTATTCATCTGTGAATACAGGACCTGTTGTGTAGCTGATAGCAACCTGTGCATGACCGCCTTCTTTATTAGCGGCCTTGATAGCTGTTTTAAGATTCTTGATGTCGTTAAGAGCATCAAAAATACGGATAATGTCAATACCGTTTGCGATTGAACGCTGAACAAGGTACTCAACGCAGTCATCGGCATAGTGACGATAACCGAGCATATTCTGTCCTCTGAAAAGCATCTGGAGCTTTGTGTTAGGGCAATGCTCTCTGATTGTGCGGAGTCTGTCCCACGGATCTTCGTTTAAGAATCTGAGGCATGAGTCATATGTTGCACCGCCCCAGCATTCGAGTGAGTAATAACCGATTTTATCGAGTTTGTCAAGAACAGGGAGCATTTCCTCTGTTGTCATTCTTGTTGCAATGAGTGACTGATGAGCGTCACGCAGAGCAGTTTCGGTAACTCTGATTTTTTTTGCCATTTTACAGCATCCCTTTCTCCGAATTATTGATTAGTTAAGTGTTACGAGAACCTTACCTGAGTCAACAGACTCACCCTTTGCAACATCAACTGTTGCAACTGTGCCATCCTGCGGAGCCTTAACGGGAGTTTCCATCTTCATAGCCTCGATGAATACGAGGTCATCGCCGGCCTTAACAGCCTGTCCTGCCGAAACGACAACATTAACAACTGTACCGGGCATAGGAGCCTTTACAACAACAGAACCCTGAGCGCCTGCGGGAGCTGCCGGCTTTGCTGCAGGAGCGGGAGCGGCTGCAGGAGCAGGAGCGGCTGCTGCGGGAGCTGAAGAGCCACCGAGTTCTTCAACCTGAACATCATATGCTGTGCCGTTAACTGTAATTCTTAAATTCTTCATTTTTAGTATCCCCTTTTATTTTAACAAGTAATCATTTATCAGATAGTTGAATGCTTCTTTGAAAGTGTTGAAACACGCTTGCCCGAGAGCATATCAAGAGCAGAAATAAGAGTCTGACGGAGCTGAGCTTCTTCAACAATACCGTCAACATAGCCGTTCTGAGCGGCATTGTAAGCAGAAAGATTCTCGTCAGCAAACTTCTGAGCAACCTCAGCCTGCTTATCTGTGGCAACATTCATAACTTCGGGAGCCATAATGAATGCGGCAGCCTCAACATTAACAGGTGAAATAACCGCATCGGGAAGTGCGTAAACAACATCTGCATTAGCGCCTGTGCCTGCAAGAGCAACATAGCCTGAACCGATTGCCTTGCCTGTAACAACAGAAATCTTAACTGTTGTTGCCTCAGCATAAGCGGCTGACGCCTTTGTTGCCGACTTGATTGACTCAAAGCCCGGGCAGTTTACGAATGTTACAACAGGGAGTGAGAAAGCGTCGCAGAAACGAACAAACTTTGCTACCTTGTTTGCAGACTTGCAACCAAGCTCCTTGCCCTTTGTAACAACAATACCTACAACCTGACCGCCGAGTCTTGCAAAACGAACATTTGCTTCCTTGCCGTAATCATTGAAGAGCTTTACAATGCTATTGCCGTCAACTGTTCTGCTGACTACACAACCGCAACCGTCCTCTGCCGGAGCTTCTTCAAATGACTGAGGAGCCATTGTGAGGTTATTTGACGGAAGATAAAGGATAAGTTCCTTTGCAGCCTTGATTGCCTTGTCTGCATCGTCACAAACGATTGAGGCAATACCGTTTTCAGCATTGTAAGCGGCATCGGAATGCTTGCCTGTTACCGAAAGTGAAAGCTGTGCGTCTTTGCTCATGATAACGATGTCTGCGCTTGCGGCGTTAAGAGCGTTTGTTCCGAGGCAAGTGCCGAGAACAACCGAAATCTGCGGTACAACACCGGAAAGTGACGCAGCCGCATTGAGAACATCACCGCAACCTGCGAGAAGCTCTGTACCCTGATTAAGTCTGCCGCCAACGCTGTCATAGAAACCTACAACAGGAGCGCCTGTCTTGAGTGCAAGACCATACAGCTTTTTAAGCTTGGCCGCCTGTGCCTTACTCATGGCACCGCCGCAAATGTCGCTGTTCTGTGCAAACGCATAAACAGGCATACCTTCTACTGTTCCAAAGCCTGCAACAACCTCGGCAAAACCTTCACCGGATTTTGCAAAGGCATCAATTTCACAAAAGCTGTCTGCATCAAAAAACGCCGTAATTGTCTTATAAGCGGAAGTTGCGGCAATTTCAGCCTTTGCCTGATTGATCTTTTCAATACTCATCTTAAAATCCTCCAATACCATGTATTGAATATGCACGAAAACTGAGCGTGCATACTAATTTTCTACACATACATTATACTCTATAATCTTCAAAAGTACAAGAAAAACACGCTGTACTATTTCAATTTTGAACACATTTAATAGTTATTCCGTGAAAACCTTTAATTTATTGTCGAATTAACGAATAGTTTTATTGACCGTTTCGGAAGTATTTTTCAAAAACGGAAAATTAAAGCTGTTTGCCGTTTAAAAACGGGTTTGCAAGCAGTTTTTTAACCTCTTGTTCGGTCAAATCTCTCCAGTCGCCCTGTTTAAGCATACCCATTTTTACACCGCCGATCTGGGTGCGTTTGAGTCTTGCAACCTCAAGCCCGACAGCCTCGCACATTCTTCTGATTTCACGGTTCTTACCCTCGTGAAGAATCATTTCAAGAACTACTCTGCCCTGTTCCTTGTGGATTACACGGACATATGCGGGAGCTGTTTTCCTGCCGTCAAGCTCAACGCCTGTTTCAAGCTTTACAAGCTGATCCTCGTCAATTGACGGTCGAACGGTTACTCTGTAAATCTTGTAAACATTGTTTTTCGGGTGCATAACCTTGTTTGCAAAGTCACCGTCATTTGTAAAAACAAGCATACCCTCGCTGTCTTTGTCAAGTCTGCCGATCGGATAAACTCGCTCGCCGACATTCTCAACAAGCTGTGCAACACACTTTCTGCCACGCTCATCATTCATTGTGGTAATGAATCCACGGGGCTTGTTGAGCATAATATATCGGTAATTACCGCCCTTCGGCACAATAATCCTCTTGCCTCTTACAAACACCTTGTCTGTAGGAAGAACCTTATCGCCGAGAATTGCGGTTTTGCCGTTCACCTTGACATGACCGCCGAGAATAAGCTCCTCGGCCTTTCGCCTTGATGCAATGCCGCATTGCGCTATGAATTTCTGAAGTCTTATAGGTTCAATTTTAGCCATATGTAAATTCCTTTTTATTAAAATTTTCTGTATATTTAAGCTGTCACGAAAACAGATTTCCTATTGCCGAAAATATTGACACACTCTTTTTATCCGATTTAATCTTTTCGCCTGCAACAATGCTGCATTTATAAAGCAGCTTTCCGCCGAGTGTGTATTCAATTCTGCCGACCGACTCGTTCTTTTCAATCGGAGCGTACAAAAAGCTGTCTATATAGATTTTCTTCTTGATTTTATCGCAGTCCTCACGCTTTAAAACGATTGTGTTGTTCTTCTCACCTGTAACCGTTACGCTGTCCTTATCACCGCCCACGCACGAAATATCGGCACAAAAGTCAGCGTCCTTGCAGTCAACTCCCCTGTACTTTTCAAAAGCGTAATCATAAAGAGAAATATGGTCATTCCAATCGTTGCGGTCATTCAAAGTGACGCACACAAGCGTTACACCGTCTTTTTTTGCAGAGGAAACAAGGCACCGCCCTGCCGCCGTTGTATAGCCTGTTTTTCCGCCTGTACAGTAGGGATAAAGCGACAAAAGCCTGTTATGATTTGCATATGCGGTTTTCTTTGATTTCGGTTCAAGAAATTCAACAGTCACGCTCTTCTTAGCCGTAAGATTTGCAAAATCGTCATTTTCAAGTGCATACGACATAAGCAGAGCCATATCCTTTGCACTTGAGTAATGGTTGTCATCGTCAAGTCCGCTCGGCGTTACAAAATTGGTATTCGTCATACCGATTTGCTTTGCCTTTTCATTCATTCGTTGTGAAAAATTTTCGGGACTGCCCGAAATCGTATATGCCGCCGCATTCGCCGCATCATTACCCGACGCCATCATCATTCCTGACGCAAGGTCAGAAAGTCGGACTTTTTCACCTACTTTAAGATACATCGAACTGCCCTCGGCAACCATTTCCTGTTTGAAGGTTACTTCGCTGTTACAGGATGCCGCCTCCTCAAGCGTTATGAGAGATGTCATAATCTTTGTGGTGCTCGCAGGCTTCATTTTTTCATCTGCATTTTTGGAACAGATAACCGTGTTGTTATCGGGACTGTACAGGACAAATGCCTGTGCAGAAGTTGTGGGAGGAGTATCCTCCGCAGTTTTTGCGCCCATAAGCACAAACGGCATAACAAAGCACACCGCAAGCGAGATTATTTTTTTCATAAGGACACCCCCTGCATAAATCTATGCCGAGGGGTGTTGCAATATTACGAATCAGCCGTCAATATCGTCCTGTGTGATTTCGGAAAAATCGTCTGCGGATTCGCTCTTATCCTTTTTGAAAACTCCCTTTACCTTTTTGAGAACATCGGGAATCATATTCACGAGCTTGTCGGCTGTGCCTTCTTCACTATCAACGGAAACAAGCCTTACATCGCCCTGATAAACGGTAAGAAAGGCAACAGGCTGAATAGTAACACCCGCACCGCTTCCGCCGCCAAAGCAGTCCTTGTTTTCTTTTTTTGTGGGCAAATCAGAACCGCCTGACGCAAAGCCGTAGCTTACCTTTGAAACAGGAATGATGAGTGTACCGTCAGGCGAGGTAATTGGATCGCCGATGATAGTATTGACATCAATCATTTCCTTAATTTTTTCCATTGTAGTATTCATCAGATTACCGATAGGATGTTCCATAGCCATTCTCCTTTTTATATTTATATAAATCATCAGTTATTTATAGTTCGTTTTTCACTTCTGCAAGAAGCTTAAGTCCCTTGATTCCGTGCTTAACGGCAAGACCGATAAGTCGGAATGCGAAAATTCTTGCGGTAAAGTCAAAGTTAATTTCTGTTTCTGCTTTTTCCGAAAAATTCGGATTTATGTCAACTCCGTAGCCTTTGCATTTTACAACACGGACAATTGTACCTACTGCCGGATAAACAACGGCACAGTACTTGCCGTATTTTATAGCCGTGTCAGCCGCATCGTCACCTGCAACGCTGATACTCAGCGACAATTTTTTAACCAGTATGTGACTGAAAAAATCCTGCAGTGCCGATACTGCAAGCTCTGCAACTCTTTTTATCAGGTTCAAAAGCCACTCAATGCCGTATTTTTTAATAAGGCTCGGCTTTTTTTTTGTCGCTTTTTTAGGCTGTTCGGTTTTCGGAGTTTGTTTTTTAACTTTCTTCTTCTTTTCTTTTTTAGGCTTTGCCGGCACAAGCTGCAGCTTTACAAAGCCGATATACACGGCACACCAAAACTTCTCTTTATATGATGCACGCAAAGTAATCGGAATAAACATCACAAGCGCAACAAACAGAGCAATTCCGAGTAGGATATATAGCCAAAGCAAAGGGAATTCCCCCTAATTTTTACTGCCTGTCATCAGGCTGTATCGAAAACAAATCCATCTGTTCTCCGCCGTTTTCGATTTTCTCCTGTCCTTCACTGTTTTCTTCGGACTCCTTGTCCTCATCACCCTCGGGGAGCGGAGGAAGTTCGTCAAGACTTGAAATGTTAAAGCAACGCAAAAAGTTTTCGGTTGTGCCGTAAAGCAACGGTCTGCCGGGAAGCTCAAGTCTGCCCTTTTCTTCAACAAGTCCCTTTGTTGTCAAACTGCCGATTACACCACTGCAATCAACACCGCGCACCTGCTCGACAAAAGCCTTTGTAACAGGCTGATTGTATGCAACAACCGCAAGGACTTCAAGAGCCGCCTGTGAAAGCGGAGTGTTCCTCCTCAAATCCATAACGGTACGAATCTGCGGAGCAAATTCCTTTTTTGAAACCATCTGACAGGAATTGTCAAGCAATATTATAGTTATGCCCCGTCCTGCCGCCTCATAATCATCAATCAGTGCAGAAATATGCTCTTTAACTTTTTTTTCGGAAATTTCAAGTGCCTGCGCTATTCGGGAAAATTCAACCGACGCACCGTTTGCGAACAAAATCGCCTCAATCGCACCACGAATATTTTCAACAGCCATTACTGCACCTCCTCATTTTCATCGTTTTCGTCCTCGCCAACCTGTGGCAAAGGCATTGCGTTTTTATCCTCAATCATATGAACAACGGCATTTTCACCACTGCCCTCAATTCTGATACGCTTGCCCTTTACCAGCTCCAGCGTTGCAAGAAATGTTGCCACAAGGTCGCTTTTGCCCTCGCACACCTCAAAAATTTCGTGATATTCAAGCCTTTTGCCGTGCCAAAGCCTTCTCATAAGATGGATAATCTTACTGTTTACCGACACGATTTTATGCGACACAATACCCGAAAATGCGTCTTTTGACGGTGGAAGCTTACGCTTGCCTCGTCCGACTGCGCTGACATATGCCTTTGCAATATCCTCACTCGGATGAATACGGTTGTATGTCAGGTCAAATTCAACAGGAGAAGCCTCTCTGTAAAAGCTGTCAAAGTCATAAATATCGCCCAGCTTTGCCGCCATTTCACGGCAGACTGCATATTCAAGAAGTTGACCCGAAAGTTCTTTCTTGAGCTCTTCAGCCTCTTCCTCATATTTTGGCAGGAGCATTACAGACTTGATATATACAAGCCTTGATGCCATTGTCAGAAATTCCGATGCGATATCCATCTGATTTTCCTGCATCATATTAATCTGCTCCATGTACTGGTCGAGCAATTCGGAAATGCTGATGTCGTAAATATCTATTTTATTTTTAGAAATCAGCGTCAGCAACAGGTCAAGAGGGCCTTCAAATGCCGACAGCTTATATTGAAGTTGTTGTGTTTCCATAGATAATTTCTTTGTTGTAATTTTTGTTGCGGATGATTAAATTAACCGACAAACGGCATGTACGGCAGGCTTGCAAGCCAGCTGATGAAGTTGAGAATCTGATTGCTCACCCAGTTAATCGGTGTGTTGAGAACTCCTACATAAAGGAGAACAAAAAGACCGATGAAGAAATACATCTGATATCTGTAAAAAAACTCAACAGCCTTGTCGGGCAAAAATACAAAGAGAACCTTTGAACCGTCAAGCGGAGGAATCGGGATAAGGTTGAACACAGCAAGTCCGACATTGCACGAAATGTAGAAGCTTAAGAATTGAACAACATATCCTCCGATTGTCGAAAGCGGAAATGCGCCTGTAAAAAGGATAATCGGATAATAAATGAGAAGTCCTGCCAATGCGGCAACGATATTTGCAATCGGTCCCATAATTGCGGTGATTGCCATACCGACCTTTGGATTTTTAAAATTTCTCGGATCAATCGGAACAGGCTTTGCCCAACCGAATCCGAACAAAAGCATACACAAAGCACCCATAGGGTCAATGTGGCTGAGCGGATTGAGTGAAAGTCTGCCTCTGCCCTTTACAGCCTTGTCGCCGAGAAGTGACGCCGTGAAAGCGTGCGCCCATTCATGAAATGGGAGAATTAAAAATATGATGACAAGCACAGCCAATATTTCGGCAATTACGGCACCGAAGTCGAGATTTCCGTTTCTGATTCCGTTAAGTAATAATGAGAGCATAAGAGCCTCCTGAAATTCAAAATTTTAGGTAACAATCGTGTAACTATATTTACTTCTCATTATATAATAATTCGTCAAAAATTACAAGAGCAAAAAACAAGTTGAGAAATTTTCAAAAAACACTTGCATTTTCTCTCATTTTCTGTTATTATAACAAAGTTAGAAATAGAATTAGTTTTCTTTAAGGAGGTGCAGACGCATGGCAAAATGTGAATTCTGCGGTAAGGATGTAAAGTTCGGTATTAAGGTATCTCACTCACACAGAAGATCAAACAGAACATGGAAGCCCAACGTACAGCGTGTTAAGGCTATTGTTGACGGTTCACCAAAGCGTGTATATGCTTGCACCCGTTGTTTGCGTTCAGGTAAGGTTACCAGAGCTAACTGATTTTACAGATTACGAAACAGCTCCACTAAAAAATAGTGGAGCTGTTTTTTTGTATTTTTATCAGGATTTTAAACCTCAATCATGGCACAGAAAGAGGGCTGACCTTTGTTTGGTCAGCCCTCTTAATTATTAGTCTTTATCAGCCGTTAAAATCAGCCGTTAAAGGATTTCTTCCTTCTTACGAAGAACGAACATTACACAAGTTGAGCCGATGAGAAGTGTAAGAATTACAACAGCCAGAGGAGCTTCACCTGTCTGGACAACGCCGTCATTGCCGCCGTTGCTGTCGGGTGTATCGGGAGTGTCGGATGTTGAATTGATTTTCTCTGTTACAAATTCTGTCGCAGAAGTCTGCGCAGGGATTTGCGTTGGCTTCTCGGTTGAAGCCGCTTGAGAAGTCGCTGTTGAAGATTCTGTTGACGGAGCCTCTGTCGTTTCAACCGTAGTAGGAGCAGTAGTTGTAGCAGGCTCAACATAAGTTGAAAGTGTAAGCATTGTAGAAAGGCCTACCTTTGCAGCGGCAACAGGGTCTTTTTTTACAATTTCCTTATCAACAAGAACAACTTCCTTGTCACTATCTGTCATTTCGGTGTCAGGATCAAGCTCAGAAACACGAAGTACCTGAACAACAAGGTCAACAGTTGTAGAAACCGGAGCGACCTTTGAAATATCCTTTACATCAAAAACAATCCTTGCAAAAGGAGTTTTTTCACTGAAATTATAGAGCGAAAGGTCGCTTGCACAGAATCTAACATAACCTGTGCCGTCATCCTCATCACACAAGTTGACATAAGCGCCCTTGCCGTTCATTACAGGACAAACAGATTTTACATTGTTATCTTTTGAAAGGGAAAGAATTGCCGTGTCATACGAAATGTACCACTGCGTGTCAAGAACATTCTCAGCGGACTCTAAATTGTATGTAACCGTTACCTGATTTGTAGTCGGGTTGTACTGTGCAGTTGCCATCGGAAAATAATTTGATGTTGCATTAACTGTGAGTGCAAGCGAAGAAGCTTCGGAAGGCGAAGTTGCAGCAGTTGATTCGACACCAGACTCTGTAGCCGCCGGTTCTGTCGCAGCTTTTGCGGAAGGAGCAGTTGTTGTTTCCTCCAAGGCAGTGTATTCTGTGGGAAACACACCGTCTTCGCCGTAATAATCACCGCTCTTAAGCTTTTCCTTTACAGGAACAGTACCGTACTCGCCGTTACCGTAGTAGTAGAACCATTCACCTGAACAGACTGATTTGCCCTCATCGTCAACAGATGTGCTGTCGGGATTGATGACATAAATCATATTATCAAAGTTTTTTACACCTTCAGGATAATAGTCGGATTTTTCAGCATCATAACCGACCAAAGCTATATCGGTTGTCTTATAAGCAGGAGCAATCTCAGAATTGCTTGAGCCGTCAGCTCCGTCAATAACATTATTCCAGATTACATTGTCAACATCCGTCGGAACATCACAATAGTATACATTCGGGACATCGGCTTTCTGAGCACAGTAACCGGGGAAAGCAGAAGGGCTGTCAGAACCGCTCTGCCAAAAAATATCTGTATCTGATGCGAACTCGTTTTCCCAGTAAGCAGGTTTATAGAAATATATACGGTAAGTCTTCGTGCCTTCAGAAGGAACATATCTGCCTTCATCGTCCGTATCGGCAGAAACGCTGACTGCAGCAACTGCAATCATTGCCATTGTAAGCATAACAGCCAATAAAAGACTTATAACTTTTTTGGACATTTTAAATATCCTCCTTATGAATTTCCGACACCATACTTGCATCCGTATGCTTATTATAGTATAAAACACAGTAAAAATCAAGTGTTACAGGGAATTTTGAGTCTTAATCTCAATGTAATAACAACCAAATTTTTGTGTTAAATTCCGCCAAATTTGCATTTTACGGAATTTTGGCATATTTTCATCCGTAATTTCCGCTTATTCAGTCATACATAAGAGAACAAATAATAAACAGTAAAGCAAAAATGCCCTCCGATTGGAGGGCATAAGCAATTATATTTATATATAATTATTCAAGTGAGATTATTCAAATCTCTTGCGTGTGTAAAGAACTGCACCGCCTGCAATAAGAACAACTGCGAGAGCTGCAGCTGCTGTTGCAACGCCTGTCTGAACTGCGCCGTTGTCACTTGTAGGTGTTGTGTCTGATGTAGAAACTGAATCTGCTGAAGATGTAGCATTCTTATCAGGAGCGGGAACTGTAGCAGTTGGGTTTGTGTTGCCACCGTTGTTGTTGTTGCCACCGTTATTGTTGCCGCCGTTGTTGTCGTCCGGAACTTGTGGCTTATTCGGCTGTATAGGTGTAGCAGGTTTAGCATCTTTGTCAAGAACATTGACTACACCATTATCCTTAGCCATTTCATAGTTAGGAAGTCCGCCGTACTCATATTTGCCATCTGCGTTCTTACCATAGAAGAAGTAGAAGTTACCGCCGTAAGATACCTTACCGCTGAGATCATTAACATCAGAGTTTTCAGGATCAATAACGAAAATCATGTTATCGAATGTCATTGAGATACCGAGGTCATACTCTGTCTCGATAAAGAAGTTATCCTTGAAGTTGCCGAGGAACGACTTATCATTACCTACAACAGCCTCTTCAGCCTTTGTCCAGAACTCACCGTCTAACATATTGTCATAGTATTCGTCATCACCATCCGAATAGTACTGACAAGTCGCATCCTTTGTCTGAGCAGCAGCCTCGAACTGTTCCTTGCTGTACTGATAAGTTCCATCAGTATATTTCTCACCGCCGTTAAGGTAGTTGTTGAAAATAATATTAGGTGCATCTGCAGGAAGGTCAATATAGAAGAGGTTAGCGTCTGCATCGTAAACCTGCATCTTGTATCCCGGCCACGGAGCACCCTTTGATGTACCGTCTTTAGACTCGCAAGCGTCTGTACCGCTCCACCAGTATGCACCGGCGTCTGATGCATTGAACTTTTCACTCTTCCATGACTCAGGCATAAAGAAGTATATTCTGTGTGTTTCTGTTACGCCCTCACTCGGAACGTAGCGACCATCATTGTCAATAGCTGCTGAAACGCTTACAACACCTACAACTGCAAGTGAAGCAACGAGAACACATGACAAAATGATACTAATAAGTTTTTTTGACATTTGAATCTCCTCCAAAAAAAATTTCCGATATCTATCGGTATGCATTAATTATATAACAAAAAATTGAAAAATGCAATCTTTTTAATTTATATGGAAGCAAAAAAATACACAAAATTGAAGTTACAATTTTGTGTATTTAGCGACAATATATGAATTTTTATCTATTAAACTCAAAGAAGATATCAATTTTCGTTATTTTCGTCCGAATTTACATTACCTAACGAATCCGATTTTTTCTTATCGTCTTTCTTCTTTACAAGAATTATCGCACCTGCTGCAAGCAATACGACCGCTATCGCAACGATGATAATAATTGTTGTGCTTGAACCCGAACCCGAACCGTTTGTTGATGTTTCAACAGTCTTTGTAACATCAACAACTGAGGTGCTTTTCTGGGTTGCAATGTATCTTTTCTCAACAATTACAGATTTATGGTCATCTTTGTTAGGAGTATTCTCCTCACCCATACCGTCAACATAGTTTATGAAGTCGCCTTGAAGTTTGTTTTCGCTTGCTTTCTTTTCATCAACAATCGGAACTGCATCCTGCTTAACCTCTTCACCGTTTACCCAAAGCTTACAGGTAATCTTATAAGACTTTAGGTAAGTCATATCATCACCGTAGATGTCAGAAATAAAGTATGAAAGATCGGTTTCACCGCCCTTGAGAACCTTAAATTCTGCGGAAACAAGAGATTTGTTTGAATTAAGCGTCACAGGGTTCTGTACATCTGTCCATGTAAAGATATAATAATTCTTCAAAGCCGTGTTGCCCACTGAGTTAGGAAAGCTTTCACATTTAACCGAATCAGCATCCATTTTTAAATAAGCGTCATCATAGAAGAAGCTCATCTGAATGCCGATTACCTTTTCATTGGTCTGCGACATATAGACCGCATACTTTACAGTATCACCAACCTTGGCAGTTACGGAATCTTTGTCATCAGACGAGATTTTGATTTTCAAATCATCATCGGCAGCATTAACAGGAATACAAAAGCATGACGCTGTCATAATTGCGACAAATAGAATTGAAAGAATACTTTTTATTTTTTTAGACATTTTTTTCATTCCTTTAGTTTGATGTTTCTATTATATATCATTACAAAAAAAATTTCAATGAATATATTCACAATTTTCACTGAATTTTGTGTGAAAATTTACGACGAAAATTTTCGACTGCAAAAACATCCAATTAAAAGGAGGTTAAACAAAAACACCCCTCGGAGCACCGAGGGGTGAAAAATTATTTTTTTAAAACCGTCAACATCGTCAACAATTTTTTACAATCAGAAATTCAAATTACTTTGTGAATCTCTTTCTTGTGAAATAAACAACACCTGTAGCAGAAATAAGAGCTAAGAGGATAACTATTGCCATAGAAGCATTGCCTGTCTGTACTGCATTGCTGCCTGTGCCGTTAGCCGGTGTGTCAGGAGTAGCTGTGTCAGCTGTTGACTGACCATTTGCTGCAGCCTGTGAACCAGATGTAGCATCAGGTGTAGTAGGAGCTACTGTTGCAGGAGCATCTGTAGGCTCTGTTGTTTCAGGAGCTACTGTTGCAGGCTCTACTGTTGTAGGCTCTGTTGTTTCAGGAGCTACTGTTGTAGGCTCTGTTGTTTCAGGCTCTACTGTTGTAGGCTCTGTTATTTCAGGAGCTACTGTTGTAGGCTCTGTTGTTTCAGGAGCTACTGTTGTAGGCTC
>ERZ1673753.1161-NODE-1161-length-26021-cov-9.482362_pt1 | contig 26021 bp, 19 predicted proteins | sample MGYA00580201_ERZ1673753 | MGnify/ENA primary metagenome ERZ1673753 (study PRJEB41218, sample SAMN15661747) | gut metagenome | host: Homo sapiens | place: Canada: London | collected 2015-08-20/2019-03-30 | study: EMG produced TPA metagenomics assembly of... | reverse complement strand
CCGGGCGTGGTCGTGGCCTACGCCTCGATGTACGGCAACACGGAGCAGATGGCCGAGCGCATCGCCCGCGAGCTGGCGGCCGAAGGTGTCGGCCCCATCCGGGTCTACAACCTTTCGTACGCCGATCCTTCGGTGGTCCTGCGCGATGTCTTCCGTTACGACACGCTGATCGTCGGCGGCCCGACCTACAACGGCAACCTCTTCCCGCCCGTCGCCGAGCTGCTCGACCGGCTCGCCGCCCGTTGCATCCCGCAGCGCAAATTCGGCTGGTTCGGATCGTTCTGCTGGGCCGGAGCCTCGGTGCGCCTGCTGGGAGAGTTCGCCCAGAAGATGAAGTGGGAGCCCCTGTGCAATCCCGTGGAGATGAAACAGGGCTTTTCGTCCGACGTGTGCGGCCTCTGCCGGACACTGGCGGGCCGCATCGCCGAACGCCGGCGAAGCGAATAACGCGAAAAAGGGGCGGTCCGGCGGGCCGCCCCTTTTCTTTTCAGGGACAAGGAATTTCGGAAAAAACCGCTATCTTTACGGTTGCGAATTCAAGAAACCGCGACAGACTATGATGAAAATCGCAATCGTGGGTACGGGCTATGTCGGCCTGGTATCGGGGGCCTGCTTCGCCGAAATGGGGCTCGACATCACCTGCGTGGACATAGACCGGGAGAAGATCGACGCGCTGAACGCCGGCGCCATCCCCATCTACGAACCGGGGCTCGATGCGCTCGTGCAGCGCAACGTCCGTGCGGGACGCCTCCACTTCACCACCGACCTCACCGAATGCCTCGACCACGTCGAAGTGGTCTTCTCGGCCGTCGGCACCCCGCCCGACGAGGACGGCTCGGCCGATCTGAGATACGTCCTGGAGGTGGCCCGCACCTTCGGGCGCCACATCCGGAAATACACCGTGCTGGTGACCAAGAGCACCGTGCCCGTGGGCACGGCCCGGAAAGTGAAGGCCGTGATCGAGGAGGAGCTCGCCCGGCGGGGCTGCCAGGTGCCGTTCGATGTCGCCTCGAACCCCGAATTCCTCAAAGAGGGGGCCGCCATCAAGGATTTCATGTCGCCCGACCGCGTGGTCGTGGGCGTCGAGAGCGAGCGGGCCCGCGAGCTGATGGCCAGACTCTACCGGCCGTTCCTGATCAACAATTTCCGGGTGCTGTTCATGGACATCCCCTCGGCCGAGATGACCAAATACGCCGCCAACGCCATGCTGGCCACGCGCATTTCGTTTATGAACGAGATCGCCAACCTCTGCGACCGCGTGGGCGCCGACGTGGAGATGGTGCGCAAAGGCATCGGCTCCGACGCCCGCATCGGCAACAAGTTCCTCTACCCCGGCTGCGGCTACGGCGGATCGTGTTTCCCGAAAGACGTGAAAGCGCTGGCCCGCACGGGCCGCGAGAACGGCTGCACGATGCAGATCATCGAGGCGGTCGAACGGGTCAACGAACGGCAGAAAAGCGTGGTCTTCGAGAAATTGCAGGCCGCGCTGGGCGACCTGCGGGGCAAGCTCGTCACGATCTGGGGGCTGGCGTTCAAACCCGAAACCGACGACATGCGCGAAGCCCCGGCGACGGTGGTGATCGACCTTCTGCTGGAGGCCGGCGCCGAGGTCTGCGCCTACGATCCGGTGGCCATGCCCGAATCGCAGCGGCGGATGGCCGGGCGTCCGATCCGTTACGCCCGGACGATGTACGAGGCGGCCGAGGGCGCCGACGCCGTGGCCCTCATCACCGAATGGAAGGAGTTCCGCATGCCCGACTGGTCCCAGCTGCACGCGGCGATGCGCGGCGACGCGATCATCGACGGCCGCAACATCTTCGACAAGCCGGAGGTCGCGGCCGCCGGGTTCCGCTACTTCGGAATCGGGAAATGACCGACGAAAACGGCCCGCGAAAAGCGGGCCGTTTCCTTGCAGGACCGGATATTTACAACATCGGAATCACCGTCACGTAGATCGCGGCGATGATGGCCGACGTGATGACTCCCGTGACATTGGCTCCCAAAGCGTCGGGCAGCACCATCGACGAAGGATTGTCGTGCGACACGATCTTCTGGGCGACTTTGGCCGTCGTCGGCACGCAGCTCACGGCGGCGATGCCGATCACGGGGTTGAAATTGCCCCGCTTGATGAAATACATGACGTAGCCGCCCAGTATGCCGCCGATGCCCGAGATCAGCAGGGCGAGAATTCCCAGCACGAGGAGTTTGAGCACCGTGGGATCGAGCAGCGTGTGGGCGTCGCACAGCACGCCCAGCAGGATGCCCAGGAAGAACGTCGAGCCGTAGAGCATCGGCCCGCTGATGAAATCGTTGACGTGTTTCAGTCCCGACTCCTTGATGACCACGCCGATAAAGAGCGAGAAGAACAGCGGCGCGGCCACCGGGAAGAGCAGGCAGAGGATCACGCACATCACCACGGCGAATGCGATCTTGGCCGCGGGGCTGTACTGCTTCGCCGGTTTCCCGGCAGGCTTCATCTTGATGGCCCGCAGGCGTCTGGGCACCATCGCCCGCACCAGATAGGGATACCCGCCGTAGGTCAGCCCCAGGTAGAGATAGGCCACGACGGTGATCGGCACGAAGATCTCCTTCGAGAGGTTGAGCGAGGTGAAGAGCACCATCGGTCCGTCCGCGCCGCCCACCATAGCAATCGAGGCGCTGTCGCTGGGACTCAGGCCCATCGAATAGGCGATCGGCAGCACGGCGAAGGTCCCCAGCTCGGCGCACAGCGCGAGGAACATACTTTGCAGGGGTTTGGCCAGCAGGAAATTGATGTCGAGCATCGTTCCGATACCCATGAAAATCAGGCAGGCGATCAGGCCATTGCTGAAAGTGAAGGTATAGACGGGTTGCAGGAAGTCGATTTGCAGAATGTTCATCAGCTGGTCGGTGTCGGTCACCATCGGGTCGAGGAACAGATTGCCGTGGGCACCTCCGGGAAAGATCAGCACACCGGCGTTCACGGCCGCCATGCCCAGTCCCATCGGGATCATCACCAGCGGTTCCAGAATCCCCTTGCGTCCCAGGTAAACCAGCAGGATGCCCAGCAGGATCAGCCCGATGCGCGAATACATGATCGCCGGATCGGACTGCAACAGGGTCGAAATGCCCTGGAAAATACTGCCCAGATCAAATTTTTCCATGATGCAATTCGTATAAACGTTTCATTTCCGCATCCTGTTTCTCCCCGTCCCGGGGATTTCCGAAATGGTATTCGGCCAGTCCGTTCTGCGCCGCCCCTTCCGGAGAGCCGTCGTCCTCACAGTCCAACGACCAGATACTGCGGTAGGTACGTATCAGGTTCATGCGGTAGGCCCGGGCCCATACCCGGCTCCGGCCCATCCAGTCGGAAAGGCCGCACCCGCCGAAGCGGGAGAAGAAGAAAGTCATCCCTTTGAGCACATACGCGAATGCGATCCCCACGACAAACGTGAAGCCCATCATCAGCGCAGTCTCCCGAATTATATACATCAGGTTCATCGCTTTATTTTTTTAAGATTTGTAGTGCGCGCGACATCACGCCCCGGGCCGCACGCCATTCGGGAGCGGTTCGCACACGGAATTCATCCGTACAGCATCCCCTGCGGGGTGCACGGTACGGATTCGGATGAAGGGATGAGAGGCTAAATGACCAGTATGCCGAACCGGAGATAGTCGGTCCGGTGGGACGGCAGGGCCGTCAGTTCGCTCTGCGACAGCAGGGAAACGACATATTGCGTACAGCAACTCCGCACGAGCGAGAAATGGCGTCCGAAACAGGAGTTCCGGACATCGACGGTCGTCCGGCGGTGATTCTCCAAATGCTTGCGCAGGGCGCGCACGGGCGACGGGACAGCCGGCTGAACGGTCTCCGTGGCGAAACAATCGGCATAGAGGGACGCCACGGAGTAACACTCCGCGACCCTGCCGACATCGGCCGGCATACGCGCTTCCGCACCCGCGTCCTTCGCCGGCGACAGCGAGGAGAGCAGCAGAAACAACAGGATGAACACCGGCGTTTTCATATCTCGTAGAAATTGCGTCGTTCAAATTTAATACAAATCCGAGAAACAAACAAGTCTGCGGCAGGAATCTTTTCATCCCCGGTTTTCGGAAGCCGGAAGCGGGGATTTTTCAGACAGGCATATTCCGAAATTGAACCACACCCTGCCCCAAAAGGCGATTTGCAGGGCGAAAATTCGAAGTAATTTTGCAACGGTCAAACAGTACATTATGAACAACGATAACAGCAAACTTTTCCTGCTCGTCCTGCTGGGCCTGCTGACGGCGTTCGGTCCCTTCGTGACGGACATGTACCTGCCGACGCTGCCCGCCATGACGGATTTCTTCCGCACCTCTTCGTCGATGGTGCAGATGGGACTGACGACCAGCATGATCGGTCTGGCCGCCGGGCAGCTGCTCTTCGGCCCCCTGAGCGACAAGTACGGACGCCGCACGCCGCTGCTGACGGCCATGTGGCTCTTCATCGGCTCCACGCTGCTCTGCATCTTCGCCTCGGACATCCGCCAGTTCATCGCCGCTCGCTTCCTGCAAGGCATCGCCGGTTCGGGAGGCATCGTCATTTCGCGGTCGGTGGCCACCGACCGTTTCGGAGGCCGCGACCTGGCCCGGATGCTGGCGCTGATCGGCGCCGTCAACGGCGTCGCACCGGTCGTCGCACCCATCATCGGCGGCACCCTCACCGACTCCATCGGCTGGCAGGGCATCTTCTGCATCCTGCTCGGACTGGGGTGCCTCCTGCTCGCAGGCTGTTTCCGCCTCCGCGAATCGCTGCCCGCCGAACGCCGCAGCGCCGTGGCCTGGAACGACATCCTCCGCAATTTCGGCACCGTGCTCCGCAACCGCCGCTACCTGGCCTATGTACTGCAAATGGGCTTCGCACAGGGCGTGCTGTTCGCCTACATCGCCTCCTCGCCCTTCATCGTGCAGGGACACTACGGGTTCTCGGCCTTCGAATTCAGCATCTGCTTCGCCGTCAACGCCGTGGCCATCGGCGGAGCCGCGGCCTTCTCGATCCGCTTCCGCAGTCCCGAGCGAAGCACCCGCACCGGATGCGCCGGGATGCTCCTCTTCGCCGCCGCCGAAGCCGCGGCACTCGGTCTCGGATGCGGTTTCTGGGTCTACGAAGGAGTGCTTTTCGGACTGCTGTTCGCCATGGGACTCACCTTCACCTCCTCCACGGCGCTGGCTATGGAATCGGCCCGCGAGCACGCCGGCACGGCCTCGGCCCTGCTGGGCGCCGTCTGCTTCTCGTTCGGCGGCATCGTATCGCCGCTGGTCGGCATCGGCGACACGCTTCTCTCCACAGGTGCGGTCTTCGTCGCCTGCGCCCTCTGCTCATGGCTCAGCCTGCGCATCGTCCCGCGGCCCACGACGCTCGTCGCCGCCTGACAAAAAGGGCCGGAGCGCAATGCTCCGGCCCGTAACCCGATCGTCCGGCACGCCTACTTGCGCACCTTGACGATGATCTTGCGCACCGTTCCCTCGCCCACCATCGGAGCGTGGCCGTCCTCGGGGAAAAGCACCGTGAACTGGCCCGGGCGCAGCGTATAATAGGTCTGCGGCACGTCGTCGAAGAACTGGATGTCTTTCGCGGCGTCGAACTCGCCCTGCGGCAGTTTCAGTTCCCGGCGCTCGCTCCAGCCGAAGGACTCCTCCTTGCCGGCAACGAGCATCTGGATGTCGATGTACTCGTTGTGCACTTCGAGTTTGGCATCGGGTTTCCGTTTGAGCTCGCGCTCCATCACGTTGACATAGATGTCCTTGCCGTCGAGCTCGTGGATGCCCGGCTCCATCTTCGTCCAGTCCGTCGAAGCGATCAGCGCGAAAGCCTTCTTCATGCGCGGGTTGACGTTCTCGTACAACGCGCAGTTTTTCAGTGAGTCTAAAATCATGTTTTTATCTGTTTTTCCGGTTCTTCGTTCTCCGGCCCCGGAACCGATTCCGCAGCCGCACACAAAGTTAACAAGAATTTTTATTTTAACCAAAGGGTCCCTCTACGACGATTTTTTCAGCCGCACGACGACGGGATGGTGGTCCGAATACTCGACCGGTATCACCTCGTAAGAGAGGGTTTCCAACCCCTCGGAACTCAGCACGTAGTCGATGCGCAGCGTGTTGTAGAATCCCCGGAACGTATGCGAATAGCCCGAACCGCACTCGCTGAAAGCGTCGCGCAGCCCCCGGGCCATCGTGCGGTAGACATACGACATCGGCGTGTCGTTGAAATCGCCGCAGACGATCTTCCGCGTACACGTCGCGCCCGCGACCTTGGCGATGCTGTCCACCTGCCGGGCCCGCAGCACGCTGTTCTCGCGCAGGCGCGTGACGATGCTGCGGATCTTGGTCTCGCGCGCCGTGTCCGAGAGGAACCGGTGGCTGGTGATGAACTCGTTGTCCGAGGCGTTGATGGCCGTCGAACGAAGGTGGTTGTTGAACACCCGCACCGTATCTTCGCCGATCATCACGTCGGCCCAGACCGACGACGAAGGCGTCAGCACCGTGCCGGTCCGCAGGATGCGGTATTTGCTCAGGATGGCCATCGTCGAGCCGTAGACCGAGTCGGGGGCCTGCGTGCGTCCGAAATGGGCGCTTTCGTACTTCTCGTCGAGCAGCGCGAACTCCGCCGAACGCTCCGCCAGACGGGCGTTGAACTCCTGCAAACAGATGATGTCGGGGTCCTGTTCGGCGATCAGTTGCAGGATGTCATCGACGCTGCTGCCGCCGTTCTCGCCGTAGAAACTGCGGACGTTGTAGGTCATCACCCGGAACGACCCGCGGTCATAAACCGCCTCTTCGGCGTAGCTGCGGCGGATTTCGGGCCGCCAGAAGAGCGAAACCTTGAAAAGCCCCGCCACGACGACCGCCAGCATCACCAGGGCGCGCACCGTGCGCCAGCGGATCACCCAATAGAGCATCAGCACCACCGAGGCGACGTAGATGCCGGGGGCCGCAAGCCCCAGCACGGGAAAGAACCAGACCCGGGCGGGATCGACGTAAGGGACCAGATAGGTAAGCAGCATCGTCACGGCCGCCGCGACGGTCGCTACCGTCAGAATCAGGTCCAGCACTCTTATGACGATACTGCGGCGGCGTTTCGTCGGGCGTCCCCCGTAATCGTTGTAATACTCCGAAGCCATCGCTCAGAAACGGATCGTCCCGCGGCGTTTCCACCATTGGAGCAGCAGGAAGCCCCACAGCATGCCGCCCACATGGGCGAAATGGGCCACGTTGCCCACGCCCCGCCATCCGAGGAAGAGCTCGATGACGGCGTAGATGATGACGAACCACTTGGCCTTCATCGGGATGGGCGGTATCAGCAGCATGATGACCGCATTGGGGTGCATCACGCCGAAAGCCAGCAGCAGACCCATCACGGCGCCCGACGCGCCGACCAACATCAGCGGCAGTTCCCCGAAAGCCAGCGCCGTGAGGTACTGGATCAGCGCCGCACCGATGCCGCAGACCATGTAGAAGGTCAGGAAACGCTGCGACCCCAGCTCGTATTCGAGCGTCCGCCCGAACATCCACAGGGCGAACATGTTGAAGAAGATATGCTCGAAATTGGCATGCAGGAACATGTAGGTGATGAACTGATAGGTATGGAAGAACGGCGTCCCGAGCGACAGGGCGCAGTACTCCATGATCCGGTCGCCCACGGGCAGCAGCGCCGTGGCCATATAGACCAGCACGTTGATAATTATCAGGTTCTTGACGACCGGAGGGGTCTGGAAATAACGGTTCATGGCGTTTTAATTTTTGCAAATGTAACTCTTTCCGCGGGATTATCCCAGCTTGGCGCGCAAATCTTCGGGGGTGATCTCCGCGGTGATCGCCTTGCCCGAGGGCGAGAAGCTGAAACTGCCCGTGTCGGCCAGCTGCGTCAGCAGCGCCGCGGCCTCTTCGCGCGACAGCATCCGCCCGGCGCCCTTGGAGCCCGAGCGGGCCATCACGGCGGCGATCTTCTCCCGCCGGACATCGGCCAGCGACACGGGGGTCGCAAAAGCCTGCAACAGCTCGAACAGCAGTTTGTCCACCGCATCGGCGGGCATGTCGGCGGGCGTGCCCTTCACCTCCACGGCCCCTTCGCCGCAGAAGTCGATGTCGAAGCCCAGCGAAGCGAACTCCACGGCGTTCTCCTCCAGCAGGGCGTATTCGTCGCCCGAGAGCACCAGCCGCTCGGGAAACAGCAGCTGCTGGCTCACCGACGAGCCGTTGCCCAGCATGCGCAGGTAATCTTCGTAAAGAATCCGCTCGCGGGCGCGGCGTACGTCCACCACCACGAAGCGGCCGCCGAGCAGGGCGGCGACATACCCGCCCGGCAGGGGCATGGGATCGGTGAACTCCGGACGCTGCGCCATGTCGAAACGCTGCTGTTCGGGAGCGGCCTCCGAAGGGATGAAATCCAGCGCGCTGTCGTCGAAGCCTCCGCCGGAAGCGATCTCGAAACCGCCTCCCGACTCGAACTCCTCGAACTCCCCGTCATCCGTCGCAGGCAGACCGCTGCGCCCGCCTCCCCGCGGAAATGCGGGCGCGGCGCTCCGGCCTCCGCCCGTGCGGAATCCCGCGGCAGAGTTGTCCGACACGGCACCGCCGTCGCGGTAAGGCACGTCGAAGCCCGTGAAATCCTCGTTGGGATCGGGCGCCGTGGGGTCGATATACTCCTCGCGGAAGGGATTGTAGTCGCTGTTGGACATCGCCTGCGGCTCGCTGTACACGGCGCCCCGCTGCAACACGGGAATCTCCACCACGCCGTCGCGGTCGAAATCCATCAGCGGCACGGCGCCCGTCTTGGCCAGCGTCTCGCGCACAGCGGCGTTGATGATCTGCCACACGGCCTCCTCGTCGGCGAACTTCACCTCGGTCTTCTGCGGGTGGACGTTCACGTCGATGCGCCCGGGGTCGATCGTCAGGAAGAGGAAATACGACGGCTGGCAGTTCTCGGGAATCAGCTTCTCGTAGGCTTTCAGGATGGCGCTCGTCAGGTAGCTGCTTTTGAAAAAGCGGCCGTTGACGAAGAGGTACTGCTCCGAATTGCGCTTCTTGGCGGCCGCCGGACGGCCGATATACCCTTCGATGCGGGCGATCGAGGTGTCGGCCTCGACCTCCAGCAGATTCTGTTTGATGTGGCGCCCCACCACATCCACGATACGGCCCGCCAGCGACGACGCCTGCAACGTGTAGACCGGAGCGTCGTTGGCGTAGAGTTCGAAGGCGACCTGCGGGTTGCAGAGCGCGATGCGCTGGAACTCGGCCTTGATATGCGAAGCCGACGTAGTGCTCTTGTCCAGGAAACGGCGGCGCGCCGGGACGTTGTAAAAGAGGTTGCGCACGAAGAACTGCGACCCCACGGGGCACATCACGGGCGTCTGCGACGCGAACTGTCCGCCGTTGATCTCGGTCTGGGTGCCCACCTCGTCGCCCTCCTGCCGCGTGCGCAGCTCCACCTGCGCCACGGCGGCGATCGAAGCCAGCGCCTCGCCGCGGAATCCGAACGTATGCAGGGCGTAGATGTCCTCCACGGCCCCGATCTTGCTTGTGGCATGACGGTCGAAAGCCATGCGCGCGTCGATGGGCGACATGCCGCAGCCGTCGTCCACGATCTGAATCAGGTCCTTGCCGCCGTCGCGGAAATTGACTTTCACGGAGGTCGCGCCTGCGTCGAGGGCATTCTCCATCATCTCCTTCACCACCGAAGAGGGCCGGTTGACGACCTCGCCCGCGGCGATCTGGTTGGCGACGACCTCGGGTAGTAATCTGATCTTGTCTGCCATCTACTCCTCCTGATAATCGTTGGGGACGACCGTGATGGGTGCGTAGGGATCGAACTCCTCGGCGGCCTGCTCGGTCCGGACCGGTGCGGCCGGACTTCCCGCACGCAGGAACACGTCGGCCAGCTTCGGGTACAGAAGATAGATGAACAGCAGCACCAGCACGGCTGCCGCCGCCATCTTCAGGATACGCACCTGCCCCGCCCTATCCTCGTCGGCGCGCCGCGCCGCACGGGCGTCGCGCTGGGTGCGGATGTACTGCCCGGGCTTGTATTCCCGTCCGGCATCCTCGGCCCGTTCGCCGCGCAGCTCGGCACGGCGCTGTTCACGGGCCTCCTTCTCGGGGTCGTAATAACGCGGGATATAGTTGAACTTGTTCGCGTGCTTCTTAAACGGGGTAAAGCCTAACATGGTCGTCCTGTTTTTTCGGTAAAGATACGAAATCTTCGGGATTTTATGATCATCCTTCCATTTTTGAGACAATCCGGCCGCGATGCGACAACTGCGTGCAACAGGCGAGGGCAGACAATAAACTGAATCCAATGCCCAACATCCAGGCATCGCCCCTAAAGCCCGGCTTTCAGCCGGGTGGATCAGACTCGCAAACAGGGCGGAACACCCTGAACACAACCGACCGAAACTAATTAAACGGTCGAACCCATCTTCGAATCTTCTTACCGGAAGAAACTCTTCATCCGTTCGAAAATGTTCTGGTTCTTGACCGATTCGGCCTTCTGGAACCCGGGCTGCGCCGCCAGTTGTTCGACGAGCCTCTTCTCCTCGGCCGAGAGTTTCGCCGGGATGGTGATGTCCACCACCACCAGCTCGTCGCCGCGGCCGTAGCCGTTCACGTCGGGCAGACCCTTGCCGCCCAGACGCAGCACCTTGCCGGCGTGCGTTCCCGGGGCGATCTTGATCTTGGCGCGTCCGTCTACAGTCGGCACCTCCACCGTGCCGCCCAGCAGTGCCGTCGTCACGGTGATATTGAGGTTGTGGATCAGGTCGTTGCCGTCACGCACCAGTTCGGGGTTCGGCTCCTCCTCGATCATCACCAGCAAATCGCCGCTCACGCCGCCCTGACGCGCCGCGTTTCCCTTGCCCGTGACCGTGAGGACCATGCCCTCGCCCACGCCGGCCGGAATGCGGATCTCCACGACCTCCTGGCCGCGCAGCGTTCCTTCGCCTTTGCACTTGTCGCACTGCGCCGTGACGACCTTGCCCGAACCGCCGCACGTCGGGCACACGCCCTGCGTCTGCATGCGGCCGAAGAAGGTGTTCTCCACGCGCGTGACATACCCCGTGCCGTTGCACGTCGGGCAGGACGAATAGGAATTGGCATCCTTGGCCCCCGTGCCGCCGCACTTGTCGCAGGCCACGGTCTTGTTGATCTTGAGCTTCTTCGTGACGCCGTTAGCGATCTCCGCCAGGGTCAGTTTGACCCGCACGCGGATGTCAGAACCGCGGTTCACGTGGCGCGCACCGCCGCCGCCCGACGAGCGGAACCCGCCGCCGAAATGGCCGCCGAAGATGTCGCCGAACTGCGAGAAGATGTCCTCCATCGAGAACCCTCCGCCGCTGAATCCGCCGAAGCCCCCGGCCCCGCCGCCCGCCGCACCGCTCATTCCGGCATGGCCGAACTGGTCGTACCGGGCTCGCTTGTCGGGATTCGACAACACGTCGTAAGCCTCCGCGGCCTCCTTGAATTTCTCCTCGGCCTCCTTGTCCCCGGGATTCTTGTCGGGGTGATACTTGATGGCCGCCTTGCGGTATGCCTTCTTTATTTCGTCAGCGTTAGCGTTCTTCTGGACGCCCAGCACTTCGTAGTAATCCCTCTTTTCTGCCATGATCCTACTCTCCTACAACAACTTTTGCGAAGCGCAGCACCTTGTCGCCCAGCTTGTAGCCCGTCTGAACCACGTCGATGACCTTGCCCTTCTTCTCGTCGCCGGCGGCGAACCGAGCCACGGCCTCCGAAAGATCGGCGTCGAACTCCTTGTCCAGCACCTCGATCTCGGTCACGCCCTTCTGACGCAGCGCCTCGGTGAATTTCTGCGAAATGAGCGTCACGCCCGCCCGCAGCGCCTCCAGATCGTCGCTCTTCTGCATGGCGTCCACGGCGCGCTGCACGTCGTCGCGCACGGGCAGCATGGCCAGCAGCACGTCACGGCCCCCGGTCTGCACCAGCTCCATCTTCTCTTTGAGCGTCCGCTTGCGGTAGTTGTCGAACTCGGCCTGCAAACGCACGAATTTGTCCTGCCACTGGGCCACGGCCGCTTCGAGCGCCTTGGCGGCATCGTCCTCGGCAGCCGGATCGTCGTCTGCCATTGTGTCAGTCGCATCGTCTGCCGTGTCTGACACATTGGCACAGGGTTCACCGTCGCACGAAGGATAACCGTCGCCCGGAGCGAAACCTTCGTCGCCGCTAACGGCTTCATTATAAACTTCTTGCTTTTTCATATCTTGCAATTTTTTCAGTTTTCCTCCCCTTATTCGAACAAATTGCATACCAACCCGCCCAAAGGCCGGATTTCAAGGGCTACGCTACCCGATGATGAAAATCGCCGGGCGTTTGTTCAGTTCGGGCAGCGGACGCCGCCGCCACTCCCCCGCCGTGCGGGTCTCGATCCGCCCGCCGGGAGCCGTCAGCTCCACGGCCACCGTCAGACGCGTCTCCGCCCCGAGCGTCTGCACCAGCTGCTCCATCAGCTTCGCATTGCGGTAAGGCGCCTCGATGAACAGCTGCGACTGCCCCTCGGTCAGGGCCCGCCGTTCGAAAAAGCGGATGGCCTTCGCTCGCTCGGGCGGCTTCACGGGCAGATAGCCGTTGAAAGCGAACGACTGGCCGTTGAGCCCCGAAGCCATCACCGCGAGGATGATCGACGACGGCCCCACGAGCGGCACCACGCGGATGCCGCGACGGTGGCACGCCTCAACGACCAACGCCCCCGGATCGGCCACGCCCGGCACACCCGCCTCGGAGATCACCCCCGCCGAACGGCCCTCCAGCAAGGGTTTCACCAGCTCTTCGACCTCGCGTCCGGCGGCGGTATGCTCGTTCAGCTCGCGGAACTCCAGCGTGTCGATGGGGCGTTCAACGCCGGCTTTCGACAGGAAGCGCCGCGCCGAGCGCGTGTTCTCGACGATGAAATAATCCAGCGAGTTCATCACGTCGCGGTTGGCCGCGGGCAGCACGTCCCAGGGCGCCGTCTCGTCCGAGATCGGGCAAGGTATCAGATAGAGGGTTCCGTAATCCATTACTCTTTGAGGTAAATCCGTTTCACACGCCCCGACACCGAGGTCATGATCTCGTAGGGGATGGTCTCCAGCACGCGGGCCATCGTTTCGAGGTCGTTGCCCGGCTCCGCCGAGAAGATCACCGCCTCGTCGCCCTCCCCGACGCCCGGAATGTCCGTAACGTCGATCATGCAGCTGTCCATGCAGACCCGTCCGACGATCGGCGCGGGCCGCCCGTTCACGCACATCGACCAGCGTCCGCATCCCAGGTGACGGTCCAGCCCATCGGCATAGCCGATCGGCACCGTAGCCGTCACCGTCGGCCGCAGGAGCTTCCCGGCGCGCCCGTATCCCACGGCGTCGCCCGCTTCGAGACGCTTGATCTGCACGATGCGGGTTTTGAGCGTCGATACCGGACGCAGGCCCGGATTGTGCTCCCAGCCGAAGCCGTAGAGCCCCAGCCCGAGGCGGCACATGTCGAACTGCGCCTCGGGAAACCGCTCGATGGCGGCCGAATTGGCCGTATGGCGGATCACGGGATACGGCAGCGACGCGGCGACGACCGCGCTCATGCGGTCGTAACGCGCGATCTGCGCCCGCGTGTAAGCGTCCTCTTCGGGCATGTCGGCGCAGTTCAGGTGCGAGAATACCGACGCCACCCTCACGGCGGGCAGTTTCGGCAGCTCCCCGCACAGACGCTCGATTTCGTCCTCCATGAATCCCAGCCGGTGCATGCCCGTGTCGAGTTTCAGGTGGATGGGATAGCGGATCTCCCCGGCGTGCGACACCGCATCGGCGAAATCGGCCAGCGAACGGAAACTGTATATCTCGGGTTCCAACCGGTTGGCGATCATCTGGTCGAAACTGTCGGCGTCGGCGTTCAGCACCACGATCGGCATCGTGATCCCCCGCTCGCGCAGCAACACGCCCTCGTCGGCGAACGCCACGGCCAGATAATCGACGCCCTGATGCTGGAGCATCTGCGCCACCTCGAAATCCCCGGCGCCGTACGACCCCGCCTTGACCATCGCCACGAGCTTCGTCCGGAAATCGAGCTTCGAGCGGAAGTAATTGAGGTTGTGGATCATGGCGTCGAGATCGACCTCCAGCACCGTCGTGTGGCTCTTGCGCGCCAGGGCATGGGCCAGCTTCTCGAAGCGGTACTCCCGGGCCCCTTTCAGCAGCACGGCGCGTCCCGCCACGGCCCGGCGGCCGATGCGGGCGATGCACTCGTCGGTCGAGGCGAAAAACTCCCGGTCGCAGTCGAACAGCGCGGCGTAGCGTTTCAGTTTGGGTCCGATGCCGATCAGCGTGTCGATGCCCGCCCGCGAGACCATCCCGGCCACGCGGCCGTACAGTTCGTCGTCCGTCAGTCCGCTCTGCGCGATGTCCGACAGCACGAGCGTCCGGCGGCGCGACAACGCCACGTTGTGCAGGTAGTCCAGCGCCAGCGCCAGCGAATTGAGGTCGAGGTTGTAGGCGTCGTTGATGAGCACCGAGTCGTTGATGCCGTCCTTGACCTCCAGCCGCATGGCGACCTCGGGGGCCTCGGAGAACGACGGCGCGGGATAGCCCATCGCCGCGCAGAACGCCTCGACGAGCTGGGCGTTGCGGCGCGACGCCTCGTTGCCGATCACCGCCTCGGGGACCTGGGGACACGCTGCGGCGTCGCAGAGTTTCCGCTCGGCGAACCGCGCGGCGACCATGCGCCCCAACGGCTCGTAATAACTATGGTAAACGATGGTCCGGGCCCGGTGGGCGAGGATCATCTTTTCGTTGCATTTCTGCTCCAGATTGAGGAAGTTTTCCTGATGCGCGTCGCCGATCGAGGTGAAGACCACCACGTCGGGACGGATGATCCGCTCCAGCCGCTCCATCTCCCCGGGCTTCGAGATGCCCGCCTCGATCAACGCCAGTTGCTCGTCGCCCTCGATCATCAGCACCGACAGCGGCACGCCCAGCTGCGAATTGTAACTCTTGGGCGAGCGGTAGCACTTCATCCCTGCGGGCAGCTCCTCGGCGATCCACTCCTTGATGACGGTCTTGCCGTTCGACCCGGTGATGCCCACGACCGTGCCTTTGAACTGCGCCCGGTGGTAGGCCGCCAGGCATTGCAGGGCCGCGATGGCGTTCCCGACCACGACATACCCGCATTCGGGCAGGGGTTCGACGCTGCGTTCGGTGAGGAACGCCCTCACCCCGCGCGCATACATCTGCGCGATGTAGTCGTGCGAATCGTGGTTGGCGCCGCACATGGCGACGAACATCGGTCCGGAGCCCAGCTCGCACGTCAGCGAACGGCTGTCGGTCACCACCGACTGCACCTCGCAGTCCGTGCCCGAGAACTTGCCGCCCACGACGGCGGCGATTTGCGAAAGCAGATATTTCATAAAATACCTAAATTTTTTTGTAGCTTTTGATGTCAAAAGGTACCCAAAACCACGGGCTTAAGAAGCCCGATTTAAGAGCGGACAACGGATTTCAGGCTCACTATCCAATTCTGCGCTCCCCAAAGAACCCCGGCATCGAGCCGGAATCATTTGTTTCAATTCTGTTCGTCAGAGCGGATGCAGTTTCGGGCTTCGTGCCGCGGCACACGGATGGGACATACAGGCGTATTTCCCATTCGCGGGACGCAAGGGAAGTGCGAAAATACGCTGCCATCACGAAAAAGTCACGATCGTTATTCCCGCTCCGCCGCGGTCGGCATGCTCGTCGGCCGCCGAGACGACCTCCGGCACCGTGCGCAGGTAACGGCGGATCTCCTCCTTCAAAGCCCCCGTGCCCTTGCCGTGGAGAATCGACACCGACCCCACGCCGACCATCAGCGCGTCGTCGATGAAGTTCTGCACCATGTCCAGTGCTTCCGACGCCCGCATGCCGCGCACGTCGATGTGGTCCTTGAAGTTGAGCTTGCGCGACGAGATGTCCACCGACACCACCGTCCGGGCCGTCACAGGACGTGTCGCCTCGCGGTATTCGTTGTTCGAGACCACCGTCAGCCGGCTCTTGTCCACCGTCGTCAGAATCTGCCCGAAGGCCACCTGCGCCCGATTGCCCTTCACCGACTGCACCACGCCGACCATCTCCTGCCCGGCCATGCGGACCTTCGACCCGACCACCGCCTCGCGCGGCTTCTCGCGCATAGGTGCAGGCGCTTCGGCGGCTTTCGCCCCCTGCCGGGCCTTGCGCTCGTCGCGCCGCTGGCGGCGGCGTTCGATCCGCTCGATCTCGCGGGCCACGGCAGCCTCCTTCTCCGACGAATCGGCCTGCTCGACCGTCTCGCGGAAATCGTCCAGCTCCCTCCGCGCCAGCCGCGTCAGCTCCTTCTCGGCCTGCGCTTCGCGAATCGTCCGGATCGTGTTCTCGATCTGCCGGTTGGCGTCGGCGATCAGCTGCTGCGCCTCCTGCTTGGCCTTTTTCAGTATCTCCTGCCGCTCGGCGCGTATCTTCGCCAGCTGTTCGGCGTAGTTCTGTTCCAGCTCCTCGACCTTGCGGTCCGTCAGGCGGATGCGGTCGCGCTTCTGCTCCCAGTAGTGCTTGTCTCGGGCGATCTCGCGCAGCTGCTTTTCGATGTTGATATGGTCCGACCCGGCCTTCTCGCTCGCCGCACGGATGATCTCCTCCGGCAACCCGATCTTGCGGGCGATCTCCACAGCGAACGAACTGCCCGGCTTGCCCGTTTCCAGCCGGAACAGCGGCCGGATGTTCTGCACGTCGAACATCATCGCGCCGTTGGCGATGCCCTCGGCCGACGACGCATAGTATTTGATATTGGCGTAGTGGGTCGTGATGACGCCGTAGCACCCCTTCGCCAGCAGGCGTTCGAGAATCGCCTCGGCGATGGCCCCGCCTATGACGGGCTCAGTTCCCGACCCGAACTCGTCGATCAGCACCAGCGTCCGGTCCGAAGCCCCCGCCAACATGTTTTTCATGTTCAGCAGGTGGGACGAATAGGTCGAAAGGTCGTTGTCGATCGACTGCTCGTCGCCGATGTCGATGAAGATGCTTTGGAACACGGGCAGCTCCGAGACCTCCGAGGCCGGAACCGGGAATCCGCACTGGAACATATACTGCACGATGCCCGTGGTTTTCAGACAGACCGACTTGCCGCCGGCATTGGGACCCGAAATGACGAGGATATGCTTGCGGCGGTCCAGTTGCAGGTCCAGCGGCACGATCTCGCGCCCGGCGGCCTTCAGCGTCTGCTGCAACAGCGGATGGCGGGCGTTCTTCAGCACCAGCCGGTCGTCGGTCGAGAGGATCGGCCGCACGCAGCGGTTCTCCGAGGCCCAGCGCCCCTTGGCGCGCAGCATGTCCATCTCCGCGAGGTAGTCGCCCGAATCGGCGATCAGCCCGGCGTCGGGACGGATCGCCTCGGTGAACTCGGTCAGGATGCGCACGATCTCGCGCCGCTCGGCATACTCCAGTTCGCGCAGCTCGTTGTTGATCTCCACCACCTCGACCGGCTCGACGTAGAAGGTCTTTCCCGTCGCCGACTCGTCGTGGATGAATCCGTTCAATTTGCGTTTGTTGCCCGCGGCGACCGGAATCACGGCCCGCCCGTCGCGGATCGAGATCTGGGCGTCGGCATCGACGATGCCCGCCCCCTTGGCCGCAGCCAGCACGGCCTGCAAGCGCTTGGCCGCCTGCCCCTCGCGTTCGCGGATGGCCCGGCGAATCTCCTGCAAGGCCGGCGAGGCGTTGTCCTTCACGTTGCCAAAGCCATCCAGAATGGCATCAATGCGCCGCACGATCTCCGGGAACGCCGCCACGCCGCGCGTACGGGCATACAGCGTCGGATAGTGCTCTTCGCGGCCGAGGATGAAGGCGACGATGCCGCCGACGACCGACAGCGCCTTGCGCAGGGTCACGACCTCCTCCACGTCGAGGAACGACCCCTCGACGCGCAGTTTGGCGACGACGTAATCAACGTCGGGATACTCTCCCCCGGGGAAATCGCGCTCCATTTCGAGCACGAGACGCATCTCGTCGGCGAGCGCCAGGCGGCGTTCGATCTCGCGCGGCGAGGTCGAAAAGCCCTCGTCGGCGAGCCGTCCGCGGGCGGCGCGCATGGTACAAAGGGCCGCGACCTGCTCACGGAGCCGGTCGAAGCCTATTTTCTGCTCGAATGTGGCAGGGTAAATCATGACGATAAATTAAAAATGAAAAATTAAGAATTAAAAATTTGGGATTCGGTCTGCTGGAGGCATATCTCGTTTTTTAAGAGAGACTGTCCCATCCTACCGGACAAAGCAGGCAGAAAATATTCGCCCGGGGTCCTTTCATTTTTAATTTTTAATTCTTCATTTTTAATTTCAAGGAATCGCGTTCGGCCCTGGCGGCAGCTTTTGCAGCCTTCCGGTCGGCCTTCTCCTGCATCTTCTCCGGACTGCGCCCGAAGAGCGAGAAGTGGACGTAACGGCCGGGGTACTTTTCGAGGTCGGCCAGTAGCGACGCGAGGTTGTCGCTCGCCTCGGTCAGCGAATCGTAGAGCGCGGCGTCGTTCAGCAGCTTGCCGACGGTTCCCTCGCCCGACCCGATGCGGGCCAGCAGACCGTTGACCTCGCCGACCGCATCGGAGAGCTGCCGCGCGAATCCGCCGTCGGCCAGATCCGCGGCGATGCGGTTCACGCTCCCCACGATGCTGTCCACGCGCGGGGCGTTCTCGCCGAGCATCGCGGAAAAGGCCGTGAGATTCTCCACGGCGGCTTTCAGATTGTGTTTCTCGGCGTCGAGAATCCCGGCCAGGTCGCCCGTGACGGTATCCAGATGGCCCAGCGTCCCGGTGATGCTCTGCGCATTGGCCTCCAGCAGGTCATTGAGGTTCGTCAGCGTGCGCGAAAGGTCGCCCGTCACCTGCGAGATCTTCTGCTTGAAGAAATCCAGCTCCGATCCCGCCATGTCCATCAGATCGCGGTCGCGGCTCGAACGCAGCGTGTCGCCCTTTTCGAGATAGGTATGGGCCGAACCGTAGGTGATTTCGATGGCTTTCGAACCCATCAGACTGTTGCTGAATATCTTGGCCTCGGAGTCGGTCGGAATCCGGTACTGGCGTTTGACGGTCAGTTGCAACACGACGTTGCCGCTGCGCCCGGGATCGAACGAAATACCCGTCACCGTACCGATCTTCACGCCTTTCATCATGATCGGCGAGGCCGTCTGCACGCCGTTGATCTGGTCATAGGCGGCGTAATAGACCGAATTGCGGCTGAAAATGTCGAATCCTTTCAAAAACCGGATTCCAGCCCATGCGGCAATGAGCATCGCCACGGCGAAAATTCCGATTTTAGCTTCTCTCTTCATAGCTGAAATTTTATTTTACGATTTGCGTTCCCCGGCAGCTCACCACGAAAGCCTCCGGGAATACCCTGCGGACCTCGGCCGCCTTGCGCTGGGCCGCGGCGCGGGTTTCGTATTCGCCCACACAGTATTTGTAGGGGAAACGCCCCTCGGAAGTGAACTGCTTCACCTTGCCCTTGTAGTCGCGGAACTGCGCCGAGGAGACGGACACCGTCGACGCCGAGGCCATCACCTGCACCGTGTAGCGCAAGGGCTGTGCGGCAGGCTTCCGCACCGGTTTTTCAGCGGCCGGTTTCGCGGCATCCGTTTTCGGTTTCTCCGCGGCGGGTTTCTCTTTCGGCTTCGCGGTCTCCGTTTTCGGCTTCGGCGTCTCGGCCGCGGGCTTCGCCTGCTCCTCCCCGGCCATGCGCGTTCCGATCACATAGGACGAATAGTCCCGCACGGCCCGGTAAAGCGAGCGGGCGATCTCGTTCTGCCCCTTCTCCGACTTCATGTAGGCCGCCTCCTGCGGGTTGGACATGAATCCGATCTCGGTCAGCACGCCCGGCATGTCCGTAGCGTAGAGCACGCGCAGTAGCTGCGGTTTGATGCCGCGCGAATGACGCCCGGCTTTCAGGTAGTTGTTCTGGATGCAGCGGGCCAGGGCCATGCTGTACTCGCCGTAGGTGAACTGCAAGTTCTGGATATAGGCCCGCACGATGGCCGCCGTCCGCTCGTCGGACATGTCGATCAGGTCCTCGCGGTTGCTCTCGTAGAGGGCGTTCTCGTTGTAAAGCTGTTCCTTGGGGCTCTCGCCCATGATGAGCGTCTCGACGCCCCGGGCCGCCGCGACGGGCGCCGCATTGACGTGGATCGAGATGAAGAGGTCGCCCCCGGCCTTGTTGGCGATATCGGCACGCGCCTGCAAGTCCGAAGCCAGGTCCTTCCCCAGCTCCTTGTCCGTCTTGCGGGTGTAGACCACCTTCACGCCCGGCATCCCTTCCTCAATGAGTTTGCCCAGCTTCAAGGCCACCTTCAGCGTCAGGTCCTTTTCATAGACTCCCCCGTAATGCGCCCCGGGAAATTTGCCTCCGTGTCCTGCGTCGATCACCACGACTTCGAAGCCGTGCGCAATATTCTCTGCGGCGGCAACGTTGGTAAAAACGATTGCGGCTGCGAAGAGGAGTAGCAACAAGAGTCGTGTGCGCATTTTAATGGTTGCAAATGTGAGCTTTCTGTATTTTTTTACCTATCTTTGTCGGGCTTAAAATGCGGCGGGAACGCACCTGCGGGGCATTCCGGGCGTTTTTGCCGACTTGTCGGCAAAGGTATGGAAAATTTTTGGGATTTTGGATAGAATTAGGGTAAAATATCTCCTGTCGGCGACGGTTCTGCTCCTGTTCGCCCAGATCGTCCTGGGCGGCGCGGCCCCCCGCGCGGCGTTCGACGGCCCCGTGTCCGACACCCTTCCGACTCCCCCTCCCGCCGACACCGTACGCCCGTCTGCGGACCAAGCGCCGGCCCCCTCGCGACGCGAGGCACGGCGGCAGGCCCGCGAAGAGGCCCGGCGGCGCGCCGCTTTCAACGCCCTGCCGCAGGAGGAGCGCGACTCGCTCTTCTCGGCGCAGGTCGATTCGCTCGTCGCCCGGAAAACCGACTCGCTGAACATGTCCCGCCCCGACTCGCTCGCCGCAGACACGCTGCACCGCGACACGGTCAAGAAACCGCGGCCCGCGGGCGCCTTCCTCGACGATCCGATCGCGGGCAAGAACACCGACTCGCTGGTCTACGACGTGCGCAACAAACTGGTCTACATCTACAACCAGGGCGATGTCACCTATCAGAACAGCAACCTCAAGGCCGACTTCATACGCATCGACATGAACTCGAAACTGGTCCACGCCTACGGCAAACCCGACTCGGTGGAGGGCAAGTTCATCATCACCAAGCCCGAGTTCTCCGACGGTTCGGCCTCCTACCAGATGGACACGATCACCTACAACCTCGATTCGAAGAAGGCCAAGATCAAGGGCGTGGCCACGCAGCAGGGCGACGGCTGGCTGGTGGGCGGCAGCGTGAAGAAGATGCCCGACAACACGATCAACATCCAGCACGGCAAATACACCACCTGCGACGAAACGGACCACCCGCACTTCTATCTGGCGATGACCAAGGCGAAGGTCATTCCGGGCAAGAAGGTCGTCACCGGCCCGGCCTACCTGGTGATGGAGGACGTGCCGATCTACTTCCTCGGCATCCCCGAGGGCTTCTTCCCGATCAACATGGGTCCCAAGTCGGGCCTGCTGATGCCGACCTACGGCGAGGAGTACTCCAAGGGATTCTTCCTGCGCGACCTGGGCTACTACTTCACGCTGGGCGAATACGCCGACCTGGCGGTGCGCGGCGGCTTCTACACGCTCGGTTCGTGGGAGGCATCGGCCGCCTCGCGCTACATCAAGCGCTACAAGTACAGCGGTAGTTTCAACATGCAGTACTCGAACGTCAAGACGGGCGAAAAGGGCGAGGACGACTACATCAAGCAGAGCAACTTCCGCATCCAGTGGACCCACTCGCAGGACGCCAAGGCCAACCCGGGTTCGACGTTCTCGGCCTCGGTGAACTTCGCCACCAGCGGTTACAGCCGCTATTCGGCCACTAACCTCAACGACATTCTCGCCACGCAGACCAACTCGACGATCTCCTACTCGAAAAACTGGGCCGGCACGCCCTTCTCGCTCTCGGCGAACATGGCCATCTCGCAGAACTCGCAGAACAAGTCGATCTCGGTGACGCTGCCGACGGTGGTGTTCAACGTCTCGCGCTTCTACCCTTTCAAACGCAAGGAGAAGACCGGCAAGGACCGCTGGTACGAGAAGATCTCGATGCAGTACACGGGCAAGATGACCAACTCGGTGACCACCACCGAGTCGGAGATCTTCTCGAAGAAGACGCTCGAAAACATGAAGAACGGCATCGAGCACTCGATCCCCATCTCGGCGTCGTTCAACCTCTTCAACTACATCAACCTTTCGCCGTCGGTCAACTACAACGAAAAGTGGTACTTCAAGAAGGTCGAATACGAGTGGAACCCCGTCACGAACCAGACCGACACGCTGCCCACGAACTACGGTTTCTACCGCCTCTACAACTACAACCTCAGCGTATCGGCCTCCACGACGGTCTACGGCATGTACGACTTCACGAAGAAGAGCCGCAACCGCAAAATCCAGGCGATCCGCCACACGCTGACCCCCTCGATCGGATTCTCCTACGCCCCGGATTTCAGCGACCCCAAATACGGCTACTACAAGACCCGCCAGACCGACTCGACGGGCCGTTTCACGACCTATTCGCCCTATGCCGTCAACACCTACGGCGTTCCGTCGTCGGGACGCTCGATGTCGATGAACTTCTCGCTGTCGCAGAACCTCGAAATGAAGGTGCTCTCGAAACGCGACACCTCGGGCGTGAAGAAGATCAAGCTCATCGACGAACTGCGCATCAGCGGCTCGTACAACTTCCTGGCCGACTCGATGCGCCTGTCAACCATCCCGATCTCGTTCCGCACGACGCTGTTCAACAACTTCGGCATCAACCTCTCGGCGACGCTCGACCCCTACCGCGTTTCGCCCGAGGGCAAGCGCTACGACAAGCTCTTCTTCCCGGGGCGTATCGTCTCCACGGGCTGGTCGTTCGGCTACACCTTCAAGTCGCGCGCCGACAAGTCCCAGCCGGCCATGAACGACATCAATTCGATTCCTCCGGAGTACATGAACCCCTTCTACGACCCTTACGGGCACATGGACCCCGTGCTGCGGCGGCAGTACATGGCGCAGAGCTACTACGACTTCTCGCTGCCGTGGAACTTCGGCTTCAACTACTCGGTCAACTACTCGATCTCCTACGTCAACAACGGCACGACGGGCTACCGCAAGAACGTCACCCAGACGGTCGGGTTCAACGGCTCGCTGAATGTCACGCCCAAAACCGGCATTAATTTCCAGGGCGGCTTCGACATCAAGCAACGGAAGCTCACGACCTCGTCGGTCTCCATCACGCGCGACCTCCACTGCTGGCAGATGTCCTTCTCGTGGATACCGTTCGGCTACCACCGTTCGTGGAGTTTCAACATCGGCGTCAAGGCCGCGTCGCTCTCCGACCTGAAATACGACAAGTCGCAGTCGATGTACGACAACATGTACTAAACGAAAAGCGGCGGTGTCGGAAATCGACACCGCCGCTTGACTTCATGAATCAAATCAATCAATTTTTATGGGTCTGGGAAAATCCTCCCATTTCCGTGAATCCGAGTAATATATTTTGGACTCTCCAACGCCATTACTGAAAGATAACGTATAGTGGAGAGAATCTATCCGCTGATAATAATAGGGCGGATTACTCTCATCTACTATCGCTATACCGATATCCGAAAGAGACGATGGGGTCGTACCAATAGAATCCTTATAAGAATCTATCCGTTCAATTACAGCATTGCCGCCATCAATCATTTGTGATTCATAGCTGCAACTACACAGCATAAGCAGTGTGCTTAAAATGAATAGGACTAATTTCATACTGAGGATTCCGTGTAGTGCATACGGGAGTTGTCGATTCGTGCGAGAGGGTGGTTTATGATCGCTTTTCTAATTAATTATAAATGCGTCACCTCGGCCGGCTCGCGGTCGATGTAGTTGGGATAGCGGAACTGCGGCATCCCGAAAGCCATCGCCGCACAGATGCGGCGGCCTTCGAGCCCCAGCATCCCGTTCAGCCGCGCCGCCCGGTCCTGCCGGAGGGCCGTCAGCACGAACCCCATGTAAATCTGGCTCACACCCAGCGCCTCAGCCATCAGCGAAGCGTTCTGACAGGCCAGATTCGCATCCTCGGCCCCGAAACGGTTCTCCTTCAGGGCATGGATGAACAGCACCGCCGTCGCACCCCGCAGCACGCGGTCGCGGCCTTCGGCGTACTCGCGCCGCAGGCGTTCGAAGACGGGCACATAGCGGTACACCTCCGGCACGATGCGGCTCAGCCACGGCCGCACGAGCGGACTTCGCAGGCGTTTTTCCAGCTTTCCGAACACTCCGAGGGTGTACTCCGTAATCCCCCGCAGCTTCTCCGGATCGGTCACCAGCGTATAGCCCAGCTGCCGGGCGTTGCTGGCCGTCGGGGCGCGGTCCGCCGCCGCAACGATGCGGTCCAGCATCTCCTGCGGCACGGGAGTCCTTTTCAGGGCCCGGTTCGACCGCCGCACGGCCATCAGCAGCTCCACCTGTTCGGGCGTCGGCAGCGCGGCGTAATCGGCGGCGTGCACCCGTTCGGGCGGGAACGCCTCGTGCGCCACCGACCCCGTGGGACAGGCGGCCACGCAATGACCGCAGAAGATGCAACTCCCGGGGTTGCACAGCGTCACCGGAGCCCCGGCTCCCTCCTGTTCGAAAATCTGCGAAGGGCACACCTTCACGCAACGGCCGCAGCGGATGCAGCTTTCCCGGATCGAAATCTCCATCGGGCTCCTAATGGCTCACCCCCTCCATTTCGGCGGGGTCGTGCTTGTATTTGAAGACGAGTGCGAAGACGACAGCCACCGCGAGGGCGTATCCCGCGAAGATGAACCACGAATCGGGCCAATGGAAGACATCCACCACGGCGCCCGCGGCATACGATCCGAAGAAGGCGCCGAAGCCGTTGGTCATAATCATAAAGACGCCCTGCGCCGAAGAACGTATCTCGCGGCTGGTTTCCTTTTCGACGAAGAGCGACCCCGAGATGTTGAAGAAGTCGAACGCCACGCCGTAGACGATCATCGAGAGGATGAGGAACACGGCTCCCGAACCGGGGTTGCCCACGCCGAAAAAGCCGAAGCGCAGCACCCAGGCCAGCATCGAGATCAGCATCACCTTCTTGATTCCGAAACGCCGGAGAAAGAAGGGAATCAGCAGGATGCAGAACGTTTCGGACATCTGCGACAGCGAGAGCAGGATCACCGAATGTTTCACGATGGCCGAATCGGCATACTGGGGCATCGTTCCGAAATTCTGGATATAACTGTCGCCGAAGGCATTGGTGATCTGGAGCGCGGCGCCCAGCAGCATCGAGAAGATGAAGAAGACGGCCATGCGCTTCTCCTTGAAGAGCGCGAAAGCGCGCAGTCCCAGCGTATCGACCCACGACTGCTTGCGCACGCCGCGGTTGACGGCGCATGCGGGCAGCGTGAACGAGTAGACGGCCAGCACGAACGACAACGCCGCCGCGACATACAACTGCCAGGCGGTGAGTTTGATCTGCACGCCTCCGATATGCACCAGATCGACGAACCACATGGCGGCGATGAATCCCACGGTGCCCCACACGCGGATGGGCGGGAAGTGCTTCACGCTGTCGAGTTTCGCCAGATCGAGGGCGTTGTAGGCCACGGAGTTCGACAGCGCGATGGTCGGCATGTAGAACATCACGCTCAGCAGCATGCAGCTGTACAGCGGCGCATATTGGGTCTGCGCGGCCGCGGCGATGAGGAACCCGCCGCTGACGAGGTGGCAGATGCCCAGCAGTTTCTGCGCCGGAACCCAGCGGTCGGCGATGATTCCCATGACGGCGGGCATGAACAGCGAGGCGACGCCCATCGTGGCGAAAAAGCTGCCTATCTGCAATCCGGAGAAACCGAGCCCCCCGATATAGGCCCCCAGCGAGATGAGCCACGAACCCCAGATGGCATACTGGAGGAAGTTCATGACG
>ERZ1673753.1158-NODE-1158-length-26067-cov-7.843188_pt1 | contig 26067 bp, 28 predicted proteins | sample MGYA00580201_ERZ1673753 | MGnify/ENA primary metagenome ERZ1673753 (study PRJEB41218, sample SAMN15661747) | gut metagenome | host: Homo sapiens | place: Canada: London | collected 2015-08-20/2019-03-30 | study: EMG produced TPA metagenomics assembly of... | reverse complement strand
CTGGAAGAAGCGATTAAAATTTATGAAAGTATTCCGGCAGAACGAATGCATGGAGGCAAAGGGATTGGCTTTGATCTGCAGGATGGGGATGAAGATTATTCTGGAGAATACGAACTGATGAGCTGGGATAGAGTAGACAGGGAACTGATAGATATGATTCCGCATTATAAGGAAAGCCCATTGGTACAGAAAGCAATCAATGATATGGAAAAATATCTTGCAGATAAAAAGAATAAGCAGGCAGAGATTACGGAAGAATTATCTGAAAAAACGTCAGGGAAAAACATAGATGTTGAAAAAAATGCAGAGAAGAAAGTAACAAGAGAACCAGGAAGCATTAAAAAATCTGTTCTGCAGTCTTTAAAAGATTATCAGGCAAGAGTAAAAGCACAGGAAAAAGCAAAAGAAAAAAACAATGAACATAAGAAGGGAGATATGGAATTATGATGGATCTGTCTATGAATTTTGATATGGAAGAATGTATCGTAACGGCAATGCTCGATCAGGGCAACCGAATTGATACGATGGAAGCAATCGACCGGGTCATACCATTTCTTGCAGGAGATTCGGAAATGATTATGCTGGTCTGCGAAACAATAAGAAAATTGTTCTGCATGAGCGATGAAGGCTATGAGGTTTTCCTCATGGATTTGGAAGAGTATAAAGAAGATTTAGAATTGATGGAGGAGAATGAAGCATGAACACAAGTCAGTGTGCAGTATATCAGGTGAAAGAAGCACCAGAGTATAGAAATGTTCGTTTTCGTTCCTATGCCAAATTAAAAAGTGAAGGAAAAGAGGTCAGGGCAGAAAATTATCAGCAAGTATATATTGGAAGAATCCAGCCGGGGGAAATTCCGGCGGATATAAAAACACGCTTGCAAAAACAGCGACCGAAGAACTTTAAAGGTCACTCCATCGGATGCAGTGATGTCATTGTCCTTACGGATGATGGAAAAACGACCGCCTACTATGTAGATAAAGATGGATTTATCATTGTTTCAGATTTCTTCCAGATGAAAAATTCTTCAGATACAAAGCTGGATGTTGACACAAAGGGATATACCATCGAAGGGAAAAAGGGAACATGGCAGGTCATTGATTACATTTTGATGAATGAGAGAAAATGGTACCTGATGGAACACGAAGAATACGGACCGAGAGCCGCCTATGTGGTTCTCAGTGATGATGGTGCTGTTGTTATGAACGATAATTATAATGGACTCGATGCAGAGGCAAGAGAGAAAATTCAGAGTTTCTTAAAACAGCAGGAAGAGAAAGAACAGAAAACACCGCCACAGCAACAAACGTCAACACCAATCGGACAGGAACAGCCACCGCAACAGAAGAGAAAAGAACCAGAGCTGGCAAATTGGCAGAAGGTCATGGATAACGGAGAATATCTCCGCAGTGCAGAGATGGCAGAAGAAGCCAACTACAACATGATCGATGGATTGATGAACAACGTCCGTAAGGTAAAAGACAAAGATAAACCAAGAGAATCCGTACTTGCCAAGCTCCGGCTCAACCAGAAGAAAGTTGCAAAGCAGGGGAAGAAACAGACGCAGCAAAAAGCGATGACGGAGGATATGGAGAGGAAGAAAAAATAGTATTTGACAGAGGTGGTCTTGCTACATATGTGGCAGGGCCATTTTTGTTGAAAAAGAGATGCAAGTGATTATAATAGAACGTGTATTATAAAAATGAAATTAAAAAATAACACACTGAGTTTCTGTGAAATGTAAAAATACTTTTATGGAGGGGATTGAGATGCTTTATTTCCGATTCAATGTAGATGCTTATGAAACGGTTACATATGAAGGAGAAAAGTCTGCTGAAGTTACATTGGGAGATATTGAAGATTGTGTTTTTGAAAAATTGCATAATGAAGTTGGAATTGATGGTATTGGCATGACATCGGCGCTATATGACATTATTGGAATTCCGATTAACGCATTTAGTGTAGACGATGAAAATATAAAAAATTGTGATAGTGCATTAAAATATATTCTTACAGAATTTGAAAGATTACCGATAGAAAAATTGAGCAATAGGTCGTTACGAGATTTAGAGATTAGGATAGAACTTTGCAAAAAAATTAGTAATAGTGAAGTTCAACAAATGATAAAAGGATATATGGAACAAAATAATCTTTCATATATTAAAGAGGATGTGTTGTGGAAGAATTTAAGTAGAGAACAAAAAATAGAAAAATTTTCTCGGTTTTTTTTAGAAATTTCTTCTGAAGGAAAAGAATTAATTATTGTTGATCCTTATTTACTCAAAGATGGAAGAGACGAATATTGTGATATGGTTTCTTCTGTAATTAATAATGCTAAAGCAGAATCTGTTATTATTATGACTGAAAATAGAAACTGTACAATACAAAGCTGTGATAAAATTAGGGAAAGAGTTAATTGTAGAATAGAAATTAGATATACTGATGATTTTCATGATAGATTCTGGATTTCAGGTCGAAAAAAAGGATTTTATACAGGAACATCGTTTAATGGAATTGGTAATAAAATTTCTCTCATTAATTTATTATCAGAAAATGATGTGGCTGAAATTGTGGAGGAGTTACACCAATATTCTCTTATCTAATTGTATTAATTCTGAAGATAAACTGTAAAAATTGTGATGAAAAATCATCAGAAATTCGATTGATATATATATGGTATCAGGTAAATATAATAGTAACAAAAGGCAACTTGAGTGTCTGTCAAGCGTTGAAGTAAGGTATTGTGCCAGAGCCTTTTTCATAGATTTTTTTGCATAAGAAAAATAGGAATCTTACAGATGGTTCAGAAAACGTATTATATGATAGGCTAAAAATATAAAAGTAATGATACATAAAGGGACTGCTCCACTTGAATATGAAACAGTACCCTTTTGAGGTGAAAGGGGCGAGGCTGATAGGGAGGATATACTTTATAAATCCTGCCCTTTTTCAATTTCCTGTCCACGCTCAGGCTTCTTCCCAAGAATCATATCAATATTCGCATCTACAGTCCTCAGTTCCCGTTCCTGATCACGATGGCTGTAAAAATCGGCTCGTTGTACTTCATGCAGTTCTGTGAGCCGGTCTTTTTCGGCGTAGAGGGATTTCATGGAAGGAAGTTTCTGCCCATTGGATTTTTCTTTCAGAACACGTAAAGCAGTTTCGTAAAGAGAGAGTTCCGCTTTATGCTCCTCATAAAATTTATTACGGTTGCGGCTTTTGCGATACTGGGCATAGAGGTCTTTGTAGGCAAGGTACTGTCCTGTAAAATGAATCTGTTCGTTGATATTTTTGAGTTGTTGTTCGGTATCTTTCATCTTTTTACGGGCAAAGCTGGTTTGGCTTTCTGCATTTGTAAGAGCAGCATTAAAATCTGCTCTGGTGTCATATCCATGTTCCTGTATATAGGCAACAGTCTGAGCCATCTGTTTCAGATTCGTCAGTTTTACTTTTTGAGCATAGGCTTCGCTCTGCTGTGCTTTGATACAGGTCTGTAAATCTATCACAAGCCGGAGATCCGATTTTATGAAAATGAATGGAACAGAAATCTGAGATGAATCGGAAGAAAGTGCCTGCTGTAAATTGGTAGCGGTATCCGAAACAGGTTGTTCCTGGACGTTCTTTTTTGAGAGAGATTTTGTATTTTCCATAAATGTTTTCATGAGAAAATCTTCTTCATATCTGGTTCCAAGATTTCTGCCAGTAACATATTTTTTACGGTCAGGGTGAAGGTAACTGTAACGTCCTCGACTAATTTTGAAAATAATACGATACTTTTCTTCAAGGATTTTTGAAAATTCTTCCGGAGATTTTGCGATACCTGCAGCATTGTCAATCGCATCTCGGAGAAATTGCTTCTCTGTCTGGTATTTCGTTTCTTTTGGGGTAATCCCATCTTCACGCATCTTCTGGTTGAACTTATCAAGTTTTTCCTGTCCCCGGCGTTGTGCCCAGTATTCTTTTTCTGTGATTTTTCTTTCAGCAGGAGTGAGCAAATCAACCTGATGCAATCCCTCTTTTTTGCACATATCCATAACTTCTTGTTTTAAATGGGCAAGGTAGGCTGTGCTTAGATGATGCTTATAGCCAGCTTTTGATTCACAGGCATATTCCATGAATGGTTCTTCTGGTACATCATATTTCCGGATACTGTTGATTACAATGTGGACATGGATGTTGCCACTTTCGTTGTGCCCATCTGTATGTGTACAGATTAAAGCCTGATGACCAGGAAAGTTTTTCTTTGCAAAAGTCAATCCAAGCTGCTGTGCCCGTTCACCGGTCAATCTACATTCATCCCGGTCTTTCGGGTCAAAACTGATAATGTAGTGATGAGACTTGATTTCGTTGAAGTTCTGATTTTTATGGTAATAGCTGTTCAGTTCCTGACATTCAGAAGCAAAAGTAAACGGATCACAGTTTAGTCCATCCAGATAATACTCATCTCGGAGAATCATGTGCCCGTTTTCATCCAGGACAGGTTTTTGAGTATATTCGTTGTGTTGAAAAATAAGATACCGTTCCGATTCTCCATAGTCTGCATTTTTACTTGCGATATGTTTAATCACTGCCACGAAAATCACCTGCCATCTTCATTACTTCATATTTCATTTCATAAATATCCCGGATACATTTCTTTATTTCCCCACGCATTTCTGCTGATATGATTCCACCTTGGTTAAAATATCGTGCAATCTGGTTGAGGTTGCTGCCAATCTTGCCAAATTCACCGATTAGTTTTTTTATTTCCGGAACATCAGCAACAAGTTCATATTTGATTGTTACCTGCTGATTGTCCAGAGCATTTCGTATAAATTCAGCCATGCTCATGTTGACGGCACTGGCTCGCTCCTGTAAAAGTTCGTACTCCGTATCGTTCATGCGAATATGGATGCTGTTACTTCGGACGGTCTGTTCGTCTTTTTTCGGTCTTGTCATATTCTTTTCCTTTCTGCTGTACGGTTCCGGATACAGGAAGAAATATTCACAGAAGTCTGTGATGACAAAGGATGAAAATTCATCCTGCTGTGACCATGTACATGGGAACCAATACGTCTGTTTTTGATAGTAGCCGAGGGTATGGGGAAACGGAATCCCCATCAAGTTGCAAGTGACCGATAAGCCTGTAAGGGTTATTGGGCTACGTTGCGAAACTTGCTCTAAGAGAGAAATCCCCTCACTAATAGTCAGTTTGAAGCTATGAAATGACGGTGAAAAATAAAAAAAGTTAAAAAAGTGCCGACCAAACACCCTCTGAAACTTGCAATTAGTAGAAGACAAAAAATGGAGGTTGGAAAATGACACAGAAAAGATTGCCAACAGCGGCTCAATTAAAGGAAATGGCACAGATAAATATTCATACTGTAGAGAAAGAATCCCTTGTATCGGCAGAAGGTGTGCAGATTCATACAGAACTTTCAGATAGGGAAAGACTGGAAGATTATATCAGGCAGATTAAAAATCCGTATTGTTATCTGTCAAATGGGGTGATAGTAAAGATTAGTTTTGCAGGCAGAGATACTTTGGAAGAATGTCTGAGCAGATGCATCATGTCAGAAAAAAAATTATAAAAATAAAAAAAGATGTGGCAAAGAACCAGAAGTTATGTTAATATGGATGTGGGTCAAAATTTAAAGAGTATTCAAAGAGCCATGAATTTTCTGGTTTACAGCTATAAGGCTAGTAGATTAGGAGGTTGATGGCTTTATGTATTTTAAAAGTCAAAATTCATATTTAGCTGCGGTATATTTGCGACTTTCCAGAGATGATGGAGATAAAGTGGAAAGTGACAGTATCCGCAATCAAAGAAGTCTGCTTCGTGACTTCGCAAATCAGCATAATGATATAACACTGGTCAAAGAGTATATTGACGATGGATATAGTGGTGCAAATTTTGAGCGTCCGGGTTTTCAGAAGATGCTTGAAGATGCAAAGGAACATAAGATTAACTGTATCATCGTAAAAGACCTTTCCAGACTGGGACGAAACTATATTGAAACAGGGCGGTATTTGGAAAAAATATTCCCGGTGCTTGGTATTCGCTTTATAGCAGTGAACGATCATTACGACAGTGCTGATACGGAGAACGATGCAGATCAAATCATAGTTCCTTTTAAGAATCTTATAAATGATGCTTATTGCAGGGACATCTCAATTAAAATCCGAAGTCAGTTTGATGTGAAAAGAAAGCGGGGACAGTTTATCAGTAACTATGCCTGCTATGGGTATAAAAAAGATCCGGACAATAAAAACCATCTGGTCATAGACGAGTATGCCGCAGAAATTGTGCGGACAATTTTTAATATGAAGCTGGATGGATTCAGCGCACAGAATATTGCGGCTGATTTGTCAGACATGGGTGTGTTGATACCAACCGAATACAAGCGTTCATGTGGAATCAATTATAACAATGGTTTCAGAGCAGGAAAGAATCCGAAGTGGGATGCCGGAACAGTTCTCAGAATTTTGAAAAATGAACTTTATACCGGAACGATGGTGCAGGGAAAGACGAGAAAGATTAACTACAAAGTCAAAGCGTGTCAGATGATAGAACCAGAGAACTGGATCAGAGTAGAAGGGACACATGAGCCAATCATTTCCAGAGAAGTTTTTGAAACTGTACAAAGGCTGATGGCATTAGATACAAGAACATCACCAGAGGAAGAAAGTATTTATGTGTTTTCGGGTCTGCTCCGATGTGGGGACTGTGGGCAAAACATGGTACGCCGGAGTGTAAAGAAAAAAGGAAAACGCTACTTCTATTACCATTGTTCAACTTATAAACGTGGAGAAGGATGCAGCTCGCATAATATCAGTGATATTAAATTGAAGAAGATAGTTCTGGAAGCAGTCAGAAATCAGATTGCATTGATTGTCAGAGCGGACAATATCCTTTCTCAGATTGAAGACATTCCTCAGCAGCAATTTGGAGTGAAGATGCTTGATACACAGATAAAAACGCTTTATAAAGAAATGCAGAAATATGAAGAACTAAAAAATAATCTTTATGAAGATATGACAGATGGAATCATTTCAAGGGAAGAATACCGGGATATTAAACAGACGTTTTCAAAAAAAATCGAGACGGCGAAAAACACAAGGCATGAGCTGGAAGAAAAGAGAAAAAGAATGCTGTCCAATGAAATGTGTACACAGCAATGGGTAGAAGAATTTAAGCAGTATCATAATATCGAATCTCTGAATCGGAAAGTAATAGCAATATTGATTGACAGAATTATTGTGTATGGCACTGATAGGATAGAAATTCATTTTAACTATGAAGATGAAATCGCAGAGTTTGTAGAGTGTGCAGCAATGCATGAGAATGAAACGGAAAGAAAGGCTGGGAGCTTATGAGATGTGCGAGTTATACGAGGATGGTTTCTTGTATGGAGAAGGGAGAAATTCCGAATGATATTATCAGTCAGCAGAATGAGAGAATACAGGAATATATAAAACAGAGAAAATGGAAGCTGGTAAAAAAATATTCTGACAGGAAAAAAGAAGAATTTGAAGAAACTGCATATCTTCAGATGAAGCAGGATGCTATGGGAAGACAGTTTGACTGCTTAGTGATAGATTCCATGTTTCGCTGTGGAAGAAATTCCAATGTAGCGGCAGAGCTTTTTAAAAGTATGTTTCTTCCGACCGGATTACAGATTGCAGTAGTGGAAGATGATTTTTGTTCTTTGGATGTGACAGAGCAGGAAGCTGTTGAGTATCTGGACAGGAAAGCAAAAGAGTATAAAGATAAATTGGTAACAGAGGACATGAGAAAGTTCAATGAAACCAAGAAATATTATAAATATGGTTTTCGATATAAGGATGGGAAGATGGAACTTGAAATAGATCCGGAACCTGCAGAAATAGTAAGAAGAATCTTTCGTTTGTCAAGTGAGGGACAGTCTTGCTCAGAAATAGCTAAAATCCTTACCGAAGAAAAAATAGAATCCTCTGGAAATTATGTTAACAAGTTGTGGGGAAGAAAAATTAAAGATGAACATGCTGCATGGAAACGGGATCAGATAAAAAGAATCTTATATAACCGTCAGTATATCGGTGAGTGGGAACGGACGATAGATGGAAAGAAGCAAATGTTTTCCTGCCCAATGGTGGTGGATATGGAACTTTTTCAGAAAGCACAAAAATCACTTACTCACAGGAGCATTAATAAAAAAAATCTGGGTCTTGGGAAATTAAATCCGTTTTCCGGTAGAATTTTTGATAAAGAATCCGGCATACCGTTAAAATTATATCCACATCAGAGATTGAAGATCAGAGTATTTCGCTTGAGTTATCCAAAGCCGGCAGAAATATCTTATGAGAGAGGCAATATTCCTTTCGAGGAAGTGTATCAGGCTGTTTATGAAATTCTCGTAAATGAAAATCAGACTGCCAGAAAAATTGCAGGGATGATTGGAAGCCAGATATGGGAAGAAGAAAAGGTTAAAAAGATTCAGAAAGTAAAAGCATCTGCTCAAAAAGTTTTTCAGAAAATGCTTTCTGTAGAAGAAAAGAACCTGCCACTTTACAACCAGATGATAGCAGGAGAGATTTCAGAAGATGAATATGAGATGCAAAAAGAGATTAATGTGCAGGAATTTATGGAGTGCGATGAAAAACTGGAATTTTATCTGGAAGAAATCAAAAAGATAGAAAAGTGTTTCAGCAAAAATAATCCATGGATAGAAATGTTTTCTGAAATGGTGATTCCGGAAGAGATTACCAGACCAGATGTAAAGAGATGGATAGACCGGGTGGAATCTTTTCGATATGAAAAAATAGAGGTACGGTTTAAAAACCGGGAATGGAAAGAAATGTTACCTGAAGAATGGTTTGAGGAGGCATAAGATGGCACGAAAGAGCAGAAGAAATAATAACATTATTGAAAAGAAGCAGGAGATGATGACACCGGAAATCATAACAGGACCGCAGTTGGAGACAGGTGTCTATGCCAGACTTTCTGTAGAAAAAGATAATGAAGAAACGATACAGACACAGATAGAGATGCTTCATCAATATGTTGAAGAACATGGGGAATATCATCTGGTAGATACTTATGTAGATAATGGTTATACAGGAACAGATTTTGACAGACCAGGATTTATCAGAATGATGGAAGATGTGCGGACAGGAAAGATTCAGTGTATTATCGTAAAGGATTTGTCCCGCTTTGGAAGAAACTTTATAGAAACAGGCTATTATATAGAAACAATTTTTCCATGTTTGAATGTCAGGCTCATTTCTATTAATGATGAATTTGACAGCAGCAGGGAAGAAGATAGAAACAGCATCGTGATGCCAGTAAAAAATATGATTAATGAAATGTATGCGAAAGATGCTTCCAAGAAAAAAGTGCTGGCTTTTGAGATGCAAAGTAAAAGAGGGGATGCCACGATAGCAAGAAGCATATATGGATACATTGTTGATAAAAAGGAAAATCAGTTAAAAGTCAATCCAGAAACAGCTCCGATAGTGCGGGCGATTTTCAGATGGTATCAGATGGGACGAGGAACAGGAGCTATAGTAAAACGTTTAAAAATGCTTGATATTATGACACCTCATGCATATAAGGCAACCCATGAACTTGATATGGCTATACCAGATACAGATCGTTGGACAGGGGACAGAGTAAAAACAATTCTTGTGAATCAGGCATATATCGGTACAACTATTTATGGAAAAAGAAAAAGAGCAAAATACAGAAATATGCCGGAACATCACACAGACCCGAAAGACTGGGTTATCCATGAAAATACACATGAGTCGATCATTGCCAGACCAGATTTTGATGAAGTTCAGAGAATATGGAATCGGGCAAGTGAAAAATATAAAGAATCTGTGGAGCGTGGACTGGCGAGACAGATGGATATAGTAGATAGCTTTCCTCAGAAAGTCAAGTGCATGGAGTGTGGAATGACTATGACCTATATGCGTTATACCAACTTTGGTCAGTCCCATGGTATAAGAAAAGGTTTTTATTATTGTAAAGAATATGATGGAAAACCGGGATATTGCAGACAGAAAGTGCATGAAGATCTATTAAAGATTACAGTTATGGATCAGATCCATAACATGATACAGGCAATGTGTGACCGGAAAGTACTTCTTGAAAAAATGAAAGAAGGAAGTTATGACAAGGGTGAGCTGGTATCTTTGCGTGTGAGAATACAGAATATGCAATTTAAACTGATGAAAGCAGAGGAAACCAGTGCAACTTTATATGAAAATTTTGCAACAGGCTTGCTGGATGAACAGGAATACCAGATGTTACGGGAACATTATACGGAAGAAAAAGAAAAACTGGAAACTGGAATACGTGAAGCACAGACAAGGAAACGAGTTGTAGAAAAAAGTATAGAAGAATTTTTAGAAATAGAAAAGAATTTGGAAAAATATCTGGATGAGCGTTCGTTTAATCAAAAGATGATAGATGAACTGGTAGAAAAGATTTATGTCAGTTCAAAGGGAATGATTGAAATACAAATGAAATGCTCAGATGTATTCCAGAAGATAACGGAAATATTGGAGTGATGATTTATGAAGCTGGCATTTTATTTAAGACTGTCACTGGCAGATGGTGATCTTGGTAAAAATAATAAGGATGAGAGCAATAGTATTGAAAACCAGAGGTTGATTTTACAGAACTTTGTAGAATCTATGGATGAACTGGATGGGGACGTTACAGAATATGTCGATGATGGACATACTGGAACGAACTTTAACCGTCCGGCATTTCAGGCAATGGTGGAAGATGCAAAACGTGGGAAGATAGAGGTTATTCTTGTAAAAGATTTATCCAGAATCGGAAGAGATTATATTGGCGTGGGAGATTATCTGGAACAGATATTTCCAATCTTAGGTGTACGTGTGATTGCAGTCAATTCCCAATATGACAGTAATAACTATATTGGAAATACGATGGGTCTGGAGATGAGCATCAGTAACCTTATCAATACCTTATATAGCAGGGATTTGTCAAAAAAATTTAAAAGCTGCGTCCAGACAAAGTGGAAAAAAGGTATTTCTACTTATGGTCGTGTCCCATTTGGGTATAAAAAAGGAGAGGGACAACAGTGGGAAATAGACCCGGAACCTGCAAAGATCATACGGCTGGTCTTTGAACTGGCTTTGCAGGATTATAGCACATTAATGATTGCAAATGAATTAAATGAAAGAGGTATTCCGACACCGGGAAAGTTCCGAAAGCAGAGAAAAGAAAATATTGTCTGGAACAGAAAAGTAGCAGATGAAGAATGGCTGTGGGATGCAAGGATGGTTTGGATGACGTTGCGTAATTACACTTATACGGGTGCATTGGTGCAAGGAAAGACGAGCAATATCCGAGTAGGAAGCACTGAACGGCGAAGAACCAAAAAACATCAGCAATTTATTACAGAAAATCACCACAAGGGAATTGTGACACATGAAGAATTTGAAGATGCACAGAGCGTTATAGGAAAACAGAAAGAACGGGGGTTTGTCCAGGATTCTGGTTTCTCACTAAAAGGAAAAGTAACCTGTGGAAATTGCAAATTAAAAATGATGTATAACTATGGGGCAGTACCAGTTGTGTACTGTGCCCATACATCAGCAGCAGGAAAAATGTCTACCTGTGATAAGACTAGGCATAAGGTGAAAAAGATTGAGAGAATTGTATTAAATGCACTTCGCAGACAGTTAGAGATATTTAAACAGCTTGCAAAAAAACTGGAGGAAGAACAAAAAAATAAACAGACGGATCTGCCGGCAATACAAAAAGAAATGGCAAAACAACTGGAAACATTAAAAGAAGAACGGATACGCCAGTATGAAGCGTATGCGGAAGGAATGACAGACCAAGAATGCTATCTGAAAGTAAAAAAAGAGCTAAATCAAAAAATAGATAAAATACAGGAAAAATACGAGAGACTTCTGACGATCACAACAGAAGATGGAGAACTGATGAAAGAAATTCAGGTCGTAAAGCAGGAAGCGGAACAGGCAGAAGTATTTGATAAAATGACAAGACATATAGCAGAAACATTTATAGATGAAGTCATAATTTATGATGCTGAAAAAATAGAAATTAGGTTCCTGTTTGATGATCTGATTGCAGAAATGACAGAAAAAATTGAAAGAGAAGAAAAGGAGGATGTGGCAGTATGACAGCGGGTAATTTTATAAAAAAGGGAATCATGCCATTAATTCTGATGGGGATACTTACATGGCTTGGACAGTACATATATATGGAAAATGGCTGTGTGGACTGGTTGCGTTTTATATTAGTGTATGGTATCCCTGTTGGGATTCCATATATGTTTATCATTGTACCAACGAGATGGAGTTTGTCTGGAACGGTAGGAATGGCAGCTTTTTGTGTGATAATTGGGGCATTGTTTGGATTTGTGTTAGCGACAGTGATTGTAGTACGGGCAGTCTGGTATGTAACAATGTTTCCATTAAGCTGCTTGGTACGACATAGAGAAGGGAGAAATGGAATATGAGTACAGGAAAGAATATTAAAAAAGTACGCAAGTGGCGTGGCATAACACAGGAGGAACTTGGAAAAGCTCTTGGCATTGGAGAAGGAAGTGCAGGGACAAGAATGGCACAGTATGAAACTGGAAAGCGGACACCAAAAGGAGAAATGCTGGGAAAGATTGCAAGAGTGTTGTTTGTTAATCCGAAATGCCTGGCTGCCCCAAAAGGGTATAGTGAAGATGATATGATATATCGCCTGCTCATACTGGAAGATTATTTCCCGGAAATGAAACTGGAACGAAACGGCAGGACAGGCGAGGTCGTGATCAATCTACAGAATAAGAAAATCAATGAGTTCCTTTATCAGTGGGGAACAATCAGAGGAAAGAAAAAGCAGGGAATGATTTCCGAAGATGAATATATGCAGTGGAGATATTGTAGAGAACATGCGTAATAATATATGCAAGAGTCAGAATATGACACAGAAAGATTTATCAGCTAAAACCGGAATTTGTTCCGATGCCAACAAAAAATAAAATGTAAAGAGTATGAGAAAATAGAAACCGCAGGAATTTTCACCTGCGGTTTTTCTCTGCCCTGCCATATACAGAAATACCGCCATAGGAATATTGCTATACTATGACGGTATTACAAATCGTTTTCATCTTTAAAAGCGAACACATCATTGGGTGTACAGTTAAGAATATTGCACAGTTTTTCAACGGTAAGGATTGTGATGTTCTGATTTTTCCGGAGCTGATCGAGAGTGTGCTTGTCAATTCCTTTGTTAATCAGGGCATATTGGGAAATGTGGCGTTTTTTCATGGTTTCCCATAATGGACTATAATCAATCAAGGTATCCCCGCCTTTCTTTGCTTTTTGGCATAAAATACCATTAATTTCAATTATAATTGTCGAATAAAATAAAAAATATGGTGGACATCTTCACCATAAGAGATATAATTTGATCGAGGGATATGTAAAATAAAGGAAAATAAAGTCGGGTAATGTAAGAATTGATTGATGGGTGCATATGGGAGGAGAGTTATATAAGTGAATATTGAAAAGTTTTACTACGATGAACAGACAGAAATGTATGAGCAGATGAAGAAGGAACAGGATGAGCATGAACAGTCACTTTCGGTAGAGGAAAGAGAAAAAGAACATCAAAAATTATTCCAGGAAGCAAGAACAATTATGGAAAAAGCAGAGCGTAAAAAGAAAGAAGAATATCAGATCATCAATCCTGTAAAATATCAGAGATTTATATATCTGTCAGAACGGGCAGTACAGTTTTCAAAAATCTCAGGATGTAATATTAAGATTCAGACATTTCCAGACATGTCCGCACTTATTAAAATGCAGACGGGATATATCTGGTTGCTGAGTGATGGTGAATCAGCACTGGAAGATAGGGAAACAATGAAGAATCTGTTAAATGAAGCGGACTGGGTAGGTATTGGCAGCAGAAAACATGGAGAAAAAGATGTTGTTGAATTGGAGTTTTGGTTTGAACTGGCAGAAAAATTAAAAAAATAAATGGATATGAAATGACTATTCCACATATATCGTTACTGTGATAAAATGTGAGAAAAATATATATCAACATATGAAAAACGGAGGAGAGAGTTATGTTCGATACCATTCATCATATTGCAATCATTGGAAGTGATTATGAAAAATCAAAACATTTTTATGTGGATCTGCTTGGATTTAAGGTGATCAGAGAAAATTATCGAAAAGAACGTGATGATTACAAGATTGATCTGGCATGTGGGCCGCAGGAAATAGAACTTTTTATCATAAAAAATGCTCCAGCTCGTGTAAATTATCCGGAAGCATTGGGATTACGCCATCTGGCATTTAAAGTGGAGAGTGTAGATGATACAGTAAAAGAATTGAATGGGAAAGGAATTGAAACTGAGCCAGTACGTCTGGATGATTATACCGGAAAGAAAATGACATTTTTCCATGATCCGGATGGACTTCCATTGGAAATTCATGAGTAGAAAACAGCATAGGTAGAATAGAAAGAGACAGATGCAGGTAATGAAATATTCCCACATCTGTCTTTTTTGTGCAAAGATTTATTTATCGGAATGTCGCAGACAGCTTTTTGTAAAGGCAGCAGCTTTTATCATTTGTTCTTTTTCTTCATCAGAGCAGTCAGAGGATAATTCAAACCAGGTCTGATCAGCAGAAGAAAGAGAAAGTGCAGGTTTACCGGAATCTGCAGATAAAGCAGGACTGTCAGTATGGATACTGCTATTGTCATCCAATAATCTGTTCTGGATTTCTGATAGAGCTTTTTCACGATATTGAGCATCCATGTCCTGGATGCTTTCAACAGAAGCATGGTAATTGCTTAATATGTGATTGATGTATCCATTTTTAAAATGCAGAAAAAGAGCATTTTCAGATAGATCCGCTAAATCCTTTGAGGTTGCAATTTCTAAATCTGCCTGTTCCTCCATTTTAAACAGAATAGAAAACAGATCCGATACAGACTGAATTTCAAAATCCATAAAGAGATTTACACTGATACCTAACGCATCTGCAATTTTTGAAAGCTGTTCATATTTCGGATTACGTTCATTGGCTTCGTACTTGCGGAGTGTACTGAAACTGATCTCAGCGTCCTGTGCAAGTTGTTCCTGTGTCATGTTACGAGCCAGACGAAAATACTTGATTATTTCTCCTGTATTCATAGGCAAAGTCCTCCAATAGCAAAAGTATATCACATTTTTAAATGGAAGTGCCACAAAAGTTTTGAGAAAAATATTGACAGATACAAATGTGACATATATAATAATAATAGATACAAAAGTAACATATAACTTACACAACAGACACAAAAGTACAAGTAAACTTATACATAACTGTTATAAGAAATATGAAAAAAGATGCAGAAAGTCAAACGGTTTGAAGTTAAGTAACAGTTAAGTATAAGATGATCAGGAAAGGATGGAATAGGATATGGCAGAAATTATTATGGGAATTGATCATGGAAACGGAAATATGAAAGGGGTACATGTAAACTTTCCATGTGGTCTGGTAAGATATACTTCTGAACCAGGACGATTTATGAATGAGGATATTTTGGAATACAACGGTGTGTATTATACGTTATCAGAAACAAGGATGCCATTTAAAGCAGATAAGACAGTGGATGAAGATTACTTTATATTGACCTTATTTTCACTGGCTTTGGAAGCAAAGGAAAGAGGAATCACTTTATCCGGCAAAGATATTGTGCTGGGAGTTGGACTGCCGCCTGCAGACTTTGGACAGCAGGCTCCGGGCTTCAAAAAATATTTTATGGAACGCTCAAAACATGGAATTTCTTTCAGATTTAATGGAAAGCCGATAAATTGTTACCTGAAAGATGTTCTGGTAAGTCCTCAAAATTTTGCGGCTGTCATGTGCTATAAAGCAAGCTTGTTCCGACAGTACCGGACGGTCAACTGCATTGATATTGGAGATGGAACCGTAGATTTACTGGTAATCCGAAAAGGACAGCCGGATTTGTCAGTTCGTGTCAGTGACAGATCTGGAATGGCAATTTTACGCTCAGAGATTTCTAATTCCATTCAGCAGAATTACGGTATCCATCTGGAATCCTCAGACGTAGAGCAGGTATTAATGCAGGAAGCAACGATTCTGGATGAAGAAGTGGTAAGAGAGATTCAGAAAATGGCAGGAGACTGGATGCAGAGAATTATCAATAAACTCCATGCGTATGTACCAGATTTCCGAACCAATCCGGCAGTATTTCTTGGTGGAGGCAGCTTGCTTCTGAAACAGCAGATTGAAAAATCTTCTGATTTTAAATATATAGAGTTTATCGAGGACATCCGGGCAAATGCGGTAGGATATGAGAAAATGACAGCATTACACATCCAGAAGAGACAGGGGGTGTAATGCGTGGGAGAGATACGGGTTGTATTGATATTTAATGAAGATAATGAACGGCAGAAAGAAATCGGAAGGTATCTGAAATCACAGAAAAGGTGCAAAACAGCACTGATTACAGAACTGGTTTATGCGTGGCTGCATAAAGAAAATGCACCCGTTTCTTCCTATAATAATGCAAATGTCAGTGTAGAGGAATTAAAACAACAGTTGTTGCAGGATACGGATTTTATACAGCAGATAAAAAAGAGTGTAGTTATTGAAGAAGATGCCGGGAAAGTGATTGAAGAAGAACAGAGCGATGGATTGGATATGGATGAAAGGATGCTGATGGCAGGGTTGTCGATATTTGAGAATGGATTTTAAATATTAATATAAAGGATGCCGCTGAACATATGATAAATAAATATGTTTAGCGGCATTTGTGACTAATGGAAAGATTTTATTTTTACTAGAGCAGCATGAACATTACCTAAAATATTTCTCACATCATGAGATAAATTACACTTGAATAATCCCTTGACAACAGATAAAAATTCGTCACTTACAGATATATAATCCCAACCAGTTGAAGTAATATCATTTAATCTTTCTAAGACAAATTCCCAAAATTCTTTGCTTAAAAAATCATTTCTGAGTGCAAGAAGTTCAGTAGTATCATCTACTTGACCATAAATCTTTTCATAGTATGGATTGATAAGCCAATATGTCACTTGGATAGGACGATAATTTTCAAGTGCGTCATATGTATGTATAGTTTTCTTTCCAGTCATATCATTAAATAAAGGTTCAAATACAGGATTTTTGTCTTCAGTAGAAAACTTTTCATAATATGATTTATAACCATGTATGAAACGATACATTTTTTCTGTTTCACTTCGACGTATAATCATATGCACGAGGGTACATAAATCCATAAGTAATTCATGAGCAAAGATTGAAGAATCTAAAGAATCTGAATTAGAGCTATATTTTCCATGGGCAATCTTATTACGAATTAAATTGTTAAAATAAAATTTAAAGTATTCGATAGCTTCAGGATATATATTGGAATTATGATCTTCTAATAATTTTATCTTGTCCTTTAAAACAGCATTTGTGTAAATATCCATGTGAGTAAAACGAGTAAAAGTTGTCGCATCTGTAAGAAAGTCTGCAAACGCCCCTTCTATTTGAATTGGGACAAAGTTATTGAATATATCATATTCGGCTTCTTCAAAAAGAGTGACAGCCTTAGAAAGAAGATTTTTGCGGTGACGTAAAGTTACGCATTTATTTATATTTTCTTTTAATTCATTTATTAAACTGTAGTCAGAGACTATTTGGGCTAATGAATTATTGTAGTCAGAAGGTGCAGTTGCCTTTTGCTGATTTAGAACATCAAATTTAGGAATTTTACTCAAATAATTTTTATATTCAAGCACCGCATCGTTTTCACTTTTGGTATAAAACAGTTGTCTACAACGGGATCGTCCATTATCTATAATTGTATAGACTTTAATTTTAAAAAAAATAAGGTAGGAGCGATTAATGTCATCTAACAAAAGATCAAGATAATCTTGGTATGGTGAAAATATAAAATCAATATTAGGAGAGGATGTTTTACATAATTTTAAAGTTTCATAAGATAATGTTTCGGTTATTTTTTGCGGATCATTAATATCACAAAATTCAAATAATTTGGTATCTACATAATTCATTCCAAATTCTAACATTTCTTTACGAGTACGAAGCATATTACAGTCAGAACACGCTTTTAATAAAGTATCCTCGTCAGAAGTTAAATCTCTTAAAAAAGATAAAGAAGGAGTTGCCTGTTTTATAGAATTACTTTGTTGTTTAGCAAGTAATAATTGACTGTTGATTTGGTTAATTTTGGAAATATAAGTCTGCTTTGCTTGAGTATATAATTGGACAAATATTGAGTTGAATTTTTGTTGCATAGATGGGAAAACTGCGGAAGGAAGAGATTTTAATCGCATAAGTTTACATAATGCAGTATAGTAATCTGCTTGTTGCTCAAAGATGAAAGACTTAGGAGAGTCTGCTTTAACAACACGATTGATTAAATCAATACTTGCCATATCAACATGGCTTAAAATATGTTGATAATATAGTTCTCCAAGATCCTCAAAGGAATTTTGTGTAAATACGGCAAGATCAATCCAGTTAGAGAGTTCATAATGTATAAAATGTGATATTTGTATGCATTTAGATTGAAATTCTTCTGGTGCCATAGATAATCCTCCTATGGGTATTTTTTAAGACCGCAACACCGCAAGACCGCAATGCTGCAAAATAAAACTGCCGGATTCATCGGTTCCGACAGTTATTTATCATGTGTATCATCATCTGTAAAAGTTAAAATGTCATTTGGGGTACAAGATAAGATCCGACAAAGTTTTTCGATAGTAGATGCGGTGATATTCTGGTTATTTCGGAGTTGCTGCATAGTTCGGTAGTCGATGCCATTGTTGACGAGATAATATTGAGATATATTCCGTTTTTCCATTGTTACCCATAATGGACTATAATCAATCACATTGTTCCCGCCCTTCTAAAATATTTCCTGATTGTCTAATTATAAGTAGGGAAAAATGCAAAAATATAGTGAATAAATTCACTAGATGCTATATAATTGAGAAGATAATAAAAAACAGTATTTATGGATTAAGAATAGTATAGAGCATTGTAGTCTGAAAATTTGGCTGGTTCTCGAAAGAGGAACCGCAGTTCCCCAAACGAGAACTATAAATTGATAAAATATACTAAAATACTGTAAAATCACAAATTTTCATAGTGCATAGAAAGGTAAGATGCACATGATGGAATCATTAGGAAATAGATTAAGGCAATTAAGACAAAATAATCGCTTGCGACAGGCTCAGGTAGCAAGTCTGGTTGGAGTAAATAAAAATACAATGTGTTCCTATGAAAATGATGTCAGACAGCCTTCTTATGAAATTTTGGTCAGATTAGCTACAATTTATAGAGTGAGTACCGACTACCTGCTGGGGTGTGAAAGTAAAAGGACAGTTGACGTATCTGGTCTTACACCAAAAGAAATACAGACAATTACAGAACTGGTTGCAGACATGACGGAGAAAAATAAGAAGCTGGAAGGGTTATAGATGGCTGAAAATGAAAAGGAACAAAATGATTACAGAATTACATATTACAATACAGTGTCATCAAAAGAAGTTGATTGGTTATGGTATCCGTATATTCCCTATGGAAAGATAACGATATTGCAAGGAGATCCAGGAGAAGGAAAATCCACAATGATGATGCAGCTTGCAGCACTTATCACAAATGGAGATGCTATGCCGGATGGAAGTGGGGACAGGATACCCGGAAATGTAATCTATCAGGCGGCAGAAGATGGGATTGAAGATACAATCAAGCCACGATTGGAAGCCGCAGGAGCAGATTGCAGTCGGATCGCATTTTTGGAACAGTCTGATGAAGAACCAATCTTATTAAATGATGTGAGACTGGCACAGGCGATTGAAGGTACAAAGGCAAAATTATTGGTTATTGATCCCCTTCAGGCATACTTGGGAATGGACGGGGAAATGCAACGTTCAAATTCGGTACGTTCCGTTCTTGGAAATCTTGTAAAAGTTGCAGAACGGACAGGATGTGCAGTTGTATTGATTGGACATATGAATAAAAGCAATCGTGCAAAAGGTATATACAGAGGTCTTGGAAGTATAGACATAGCTGCAGTGGCAAGGAGCATCTTATTGGTAGGAAGGGACAGGAATATCCCATATTATCGTGTAATGCTTCAGATTAAAAATAATCTGGCACCAGAAGGAAAAGCCTATGTTTTTGAATTAAATCCGAATTATGGATTCCGATGGATAGGGCAGGATGAATATGAAGTAGAAGATATTCTGGTGCGTAAACCAAGAACGGACAGCAAATTAGACAAGGCAAAGGATTATCTGCGATTGTTATTGAATGGAACAGATATGGCATGTGCAGATATATTTGATAAAATGCGGGCAAATGGAATTGGAAAGCGTACTGTGGAACAGGCAAAAAAAGATATGGGGATTATATCTTATAAATTGGGAGATAAATGGTATTGGCAGTTAAATGGGAGTGATGTAGGTGAACGGATATGAAAAAGAAATAAATAGCCGGGAAGAACAGAAAAATAGGATTCGTGAAAGATATAAAGGTGTTGATCGAAGCGAATTGGAATTTATTCCGGCAAAACCAAAAGAAAAGTTATTTGAAGATACAACGGAGAAACGGGTATGTGCGTATTGTCGTGTGTCTACAGATGATGTGAACCAGACATCTTCTTATGAACTGCAGAAAAATCATTATGAGGATATGATAAAGGAACATCAGGGATGGAAACTGGTTGGAATTTATGCAGACGAAGGGATTTCCGGAACCTCCTTACAGCACAGGGATGAGTTTAACCGAATGATAGAGGACTGCAAATCCGGGAAAATAGATCTGATCGTTACGAAAAGTGTTTCCAGATTTGCAAGAAATATTGTAGATTGTATTGCTAAGGTTCGTGAACTGGCAAATATGGTTCCGAGAGTAGGCGTATTCTTTGAAACGGAACATATTTATACTCTTGACAATACCAGTGAAATGATGCTGGCAGTTCTTTCGGCAGCCGCACAGGAAGAATCCCATACAAAAAGCGAGATTATGAATATATCCATAGAGCAGAGATTTTCCAGAGGAATTTTTCTTACACCAAAATTGCTTGGATATGATAAAGATGAGGATGGAAACCTTGTGATAAACGAAGAAGAAGCAGAAACAGTGAGATTGTGCTATTATTTGTTTCTTAATGGATTTCCGACCTCTGAAATAGCAGAAATTATGATGCAGCTAAAGCGGAAAACAAAGCGTGGTAATCTGAAATGGAGTAGCAGTACAGTTGTAAATTTACTGCGAAATGAAAGGTACTGTGGTGATGTGCTTTCAAGAAAGACATTTACACCAAATTATCTGGATCACAAAGCAAAAAAGAACCGGCACGACAGAAATCAGTACCGTCAGAATGATCACCATGAAGCGATTGTAGACAGAGAAGTCTATAATGCGGCACAAAAAATGCTGTCTGTAACCAGATATGCGAAAGAGGGATTCCCTTTTCCGAATTTGAAAGTAGTAGATTCAGGTGCTTTAAAGGGATTTGTTTCAGTTAATCGTTCCTGGACTGGATTTACTGGGGATGATTATCAACAGGCAAGCCAGAGCGTATATGAAGAAACTGAAAAGAACGCTGGAGGAGAGAATTTAGCGGAGAAAAATATAGAAAGTAAGTTTGATTTATCTGGGTATGAAATCGTCAGGGCACAGTTTTTTTCCACTAGATTAGATCCGGCGATGACTATATCCGATGGGCAGCTTACATTTAACACTGCCTGTTTAAAGAAATTTGAAGATGTGGAGTATGTGGAGATACTCTTTAATTCGATTGAGAAAATTATTGCTGTCAGACCTTGTGAAAAAGATAATGTCAATGCAGTAAGATGGGGAACGATAAGAAAAGGGAAATGGGCAGTACTTCCCAAGAGCTGTAGGGGATTTTCACAGCCATTGTATGAATTGATGGACTGGAATGGAGACTGCAAATACCGATTTAGAGGTCAGTATTCTAAATCTGCCGATGGACAGATTTTCCTTTTTAATCTGGAAGAACCAGAGATAATCCAACGGGAAACGATAGAGAATCCTCTGATAGACGAAATATTGGAGACGAATGAGCAGGCAGGAAAAGAAGATACAGTAGTTGTAGAAAAAGAAAAGAAAGTTAGACCAAAGGAGTCTCGGACACTTTATCCAGAAACGTGGGCAGGACATTTCGGATGTGCTGCAGGGGATATAGTGTTATTAGAACGAGTTACTTATTATGGAGAATGGGATGTATTACGCCCAGCTAAAGCTGTTGAGGGAATGGACATAATATCAGAAGATTTACTGAACAGGCTAAATGAACAGGCACAAGGGATGATAGATAGAATGAGGTGTGCAGTATGAGTGAAACAGTGTTAGAAAACAGAAACGAAAATACAGAAAATATAGATCAGAAAGCACTGGAACTTGCACAGGATTTCAGCTACGATGGGTTTCAGGTAGTCAGAAGGGAACTTTTTGCTCATTTGCGAGAACCGGCAGTTGTGATCAGGAGGGACAGTGTAACCTTCAATACAGCCTGCATCGCTGGATTAGAGGATGCAGTTTACATACAGATATTAGTGAATCCAGAAGATAAACGTATGGTAGTGCGTAAATGCGAAGAGAATGATAAAGATGCTCTGCGGTGGTGCATTGCAAAGCCTGATAAGAGAAAAAGCAGGAAAATGTCCAATAAGATTTTTTCAGCAATGCTGTATGATATGATGGGATGGAGCATGGACTGCCGTTATAAAATACTGGGATACAAAATAACCCATGAAGGGGAAACTATTTACGTTTTTGACTTGTTAGAAACAGAAATATTTATGGATACAAAACGTAAAAAGAAAGCAGCAGAAGGAACTATATTGCCAGAGACAGTAAATCAGGAGGAAAAAACACTGTCAGATAAAGAAAAAGCTGCGATTGCAGACGAAGAAAAGGCAATAAAAAAGAGAAACAGAATACCATTCTATCCGAGTGATTGGAAAGATTCCTTTGGCTTACCGGTAGAAGAACATAAGAAGGCGTTAGAAATAAATATGTGTGAGGGGTACGTTGAACTGACTTCATGCAGGTAATAGGGAAAGTGCGCTCAATTTGGAAGGAGGAGTGCAAATGTCGCAAAAGACAATAAACATTACAGGGGTATCTCTGTGCAAAAAAGCAGGAAAAATACGGATATTTCATTCCACAATAAAAAGACTGGGTGAACCGAAGTATATTCGTTTTCTTTTTAACCCAGAGAAACAGCTTTTAGCGGTACAGGCATCTGATCGGAAAGATTCAGAGTGTTTTTATGTGCCAAAATGTAGAGAGAATGACTGGAACTTTGTAATCAACAGTATTCCTATGCTGCGTATTATCTGGAAAGTATGTAAATGGGATGAAGAAAAAAGCTATCGAATATCAGGAACCTATCATGCAGAGTGTAATCTGGTGGTATTTAATCTGAAACAGGCAGTTACCTTGATGATGAATGAGACAGAATAAGAGAAAATAGCAGATATTATTGAGCTTCTGAGCAATCGGAGGTTCTTTTTTTATGCCATTTTACAGGGTAATTGAATAGTTCTGTGCTGAGTGAGTAATTTTGAAAAAAAGTTGTTCCTTACTTGACATACTTAGGAACACGTCCGCCGACAGTGGATGAGTGGGAGAAATACGAGCTGCACCACCGGGCAAGACTGGCAATCAAGCCGGGTCTGACAGGTATGTGGCAGGTGAGCGGTCGAAGTGAGATTACGGACTTCGAAGAGGTTGTAAAGCTGGATACCAAGTATATCTCGGAATGGTCGTTTTTGCTGGATATCAGGATTCTGTTTGGCGTATTAACTCAGAGTACACTGTATGAGAAGACCATTCATGATGCGATCGAAGCTGGTTTCAACCATGTAGTATTTATTATCCGCAAGGATATCGAGCAGGAATTCAAAGAGGTCATTGGAGACCGGATTGCGTCGATCTGTGCCAATCATAACGTAACGGTGGACTACGCATTCCAGGATATCAACGACATCCCGGGCACTCTGCCGGAAGGCCGGACAAAGCCGTGGGGAACAGGACAGGCTGTGCTTGCAGCAAAGAAGGTTATCAACACGCCGTTTCTTGCAATCAATGCAGACGATTACTACGGCAAAGAAGGCTTCAAAGCTGTTCACGAGTATCTGGTGAATGGCGGAAAGTCCTGTATGGCCGGTTTTGTGCTGAAGAATACCTTATCCGACAATGGCGGTGTGACGCGCGGCATCTGTAAGATGGACGAGGAGAACAATCTGACAGAGGTTGTGGAGACGAAAAATATTGTAAAGACTGCCAAAGGAGCAGAGGCTGACGGTGTGAATATAGATACGGAATCCCTGGTGTCTATGAATATGTGGGGATTGACACCGGAATTCCTGGATATGCTGGAAGATGGCTTCCGGGTTTTCTTTGAGAAGGAAGTACCGGAAAATCCACTGAAAGCAGAATATTTGATTCCAATCTTCATCGGAGAGCAGCTGAGTAAAGATAAGATGTCCGTAAAGGTCCTGAAAACCAATGACACCTGGTATGGAATGACATACCGCGAAGATGTTGCAGCCGTGAAAGACAGCTTCCGAAAAATGCTGGAAAAAGGTGTGTACAAGACGGAATTGTTTAGCGATCTGTGATATGCGCTGACAGATCAACTTGCTATTTGTCCTGCTGGATGGTAAAATCAAAGCACAGTAGGTGAGTTATAGCCTCAGATTTGAGGGGGAGCTCCGGAAAGGAGTCTGAAAAGCATGGGAAGATTTGTGAACCCAGACAGTAGTGCGTTTCAGGTCGCTCTTAACTCCAGAATATATGTGGACAAAACGGGTTTGATCGAGTATACAAACAGTGTTCTTGATACGACAAATGCCTACATTTGCAATAGCCGACCGCGCCGGTTCGGAAAGTCTTATGCGGCCAATATGCTGGCGGCATATTACAGTAAGGGCGCAGATTCCGGGCAGATGTTCTTTGGATTGAAGATAAGCAAAGATGCTGACTTTGTGAAACATATAATAGAGATTTTGATAAAATAAAAAATGGTATGATGGTTATTTACTGAATGGATATCAGGTGTACAATCCGAAAGCAGTTGTAAGTGTTATGACCAAGGGAAGATTCAGAAGCTACTGGTCAGAAACTGGCTTGTACGAAGTTGTAGTACCGCTCATCTGTATGAACTACGACGGACTGAAGAATGCAATTATTGAGATGCTTTCTGGTTCAGAAGTTAAAGTTGATACGGCTACTTTCAAAAATGACCCGGCAAAGATACAGAATCGGGATGATGTGATTACCTACCTGATTCATCTCGGATATTTAGATTACAATGAAGATAACGAAACAGCATTTGTTCCGAATGAGGAAATTAGACAGGAACTAATCACAGCTGTCAGAAGCAGTAACTGGGATGAAGTGATTGCATTTCAACAGGAGTCGAGAAAACTGCTAATGGCAACGCTGGCGATGAATGAAAAGCAAGTGGCATCTGAGATTGATAAGATCCATTCGGAATATACTTCAACTATTCAGTATAACGATGAAAATTCTTTGAGCAGCACAATTACCATAGCTTATCTGGGAGCAATGCAGTATTATTTTAAGCCTGTAAGGGAATTACCAACAGGTCTTGGATTCGCAGATTTTGTATTTATTCCAAAGCCGGAGTATAAGAGTACCTATCCGGCACTGGTGGTGGAGCTGAAGTGGAATAAGGACACAGAAACAGCAATCCAGCAGATAAAAAATAAAAGGTATCCAGAATCGGTTTTTAACTACACAGGTGATATTCTTCTGGTTGGAATCAATTATGATACACACAGTAAAGCGCACCAGTGTTTGATTGAAAAATACAGGAAAAATTGATTTTTAGCCCGCTTACGTACTTTGTAAATCCTACATGGTTCGTAGACGGGCTTTTTTTGAAAACTGCGCGTCGCATTCTCGTTACGTAAACGGTAGAATAGTAAACGGTAGAATACGAGTACCTTGACAAATAGCAGACCGCTTTTGCGGTCT
>ERZ1673753.1141-NODE-1141-length-26393-cov-6.295391_pt1 | contig 26393 bp, 28 predicted proteins | sample MGYA00580201_ERZ1673753 | MGnify/ENA primary metagenome ERZ1673753 (study PRJEB41218, sample SAMN15661747) | gut metagenome | host: Homo sapiens | place: Canada: London | collected 2015-08-20/2019-03-30 | study: EMG produced TPA metagenomics assembly of... | reverse complement strand
GGATATGTGAGTGAAAAAACTATCTATACATGTGAGAATTGCAGCGACTGCCCTTGCAAGAGTGACTGCATAAAAGGTAATGGACTGCGAATGTACTCGCTGAAAGTACTCTTTTAGCAATTGCAAGAAACATAAATAAAATAGTAACTTAAAAATCGTATTTTTATAGGAAAAAGAGGCTGGTACCTTAACGATTTTCAATCGTTAAAGCGACAGCCCCTTTTTTTACATATTTAACTACTATTCCTGACACAATTCCTATAATAATACCTGTTATTACACCAGCTATTATAAGCACTGGCAGATAATATATTATAGCACTGCTTCCCATTATAAATATTGCCGCGATTATCTGTCCGACATTATGCATAATTGCTCCACTTACACTCACACCGATATACGAAAAACTGTCTATTTTTTTTAGAACAATCATCGTTACCATACTAAGCACTGCTCCCGCAATACTAAACAAAAAGCTGTTAAGATTACCAAAAAGCATTGCAGTCAGTGATATTCTTAAAATATTAATTATAACCGCTTCCTTAATTCCCAATGTATAAAGAATTGTGATAACTGCTATATTGGCAACTCCAAGCTTAATTCCAGGAACTGGTATTGGAACTGGTATAATACTCTCAATATAGCTGAATATCATAGCCAGTGCCGTAAGCACCCCGCACATAGCAATGTTATATGTGCTGTTGTTCTTTTTATGTTCTTTTGTCATATTCTTTAATGTATTTACTCCTTCAACTATTATATAATAATTTTCTTTTCATCCTATTCTGCATTTACAAACACACTATTGCACTTTTTTCCAACTGCCTTACTTATATTACTATCTTACTATTGAATCGACCCCGCTATCATCAGCCGCCGCTCCTATAATCTCTACAACCACACGGTGTGGAAGACAGACTATTGTTTCACCTGTCTTGCTTATCCTTCCTGTCTTAACACATAACTTGTCAGGGCAATCAGCATCTGTCATTGTCACACCACCATTTTCTATTGTGACAATATTGCTTCCACCCTGATATCCTTCTATAGTCAGTGTTTCATTCTGATTGACAGGTATTGTATTTACCACCTGTCCGTCAACCTTTATCTGCACAAATGCACCATCTTTCTTAACAAAATGATTAATCACAACAAATGCAATAACTGCTATGATAACAAATGCTGCAATTAATATTATATCTTTTTTATATTTATGATTATTATTATCCAAATATCTGTCCTTACTTTCCATATTACTTATATATTTATTGTTCCACTCCATATTCCAATGAGCCTGTCCAATGAATACGCAGCATTTGCAGGGCTTGTGGACGGAAGAACCTCTGCTTCAATACCAAGTACTTTCTGCTGGTACTTTTTGTAATAATTACCTGAAGCTGCACCATTACAGTATACACGTTCAATCCGGGAATTGCTTATAATCTGTCCTAAATCCGTTGGCACAACATTTTTAATACTGCTGTCACTTGAACCAATTATATCGCAGCTATATATAGTATCCCATAAAGCTATATGATTATTATGAAGCATCATCTTCTTCTCCTCTATTGTAACTGGGACTTCAATATTCTTATCATTCATTCCACTGTTATTAATGACTGCCGTTATAACCTTCCAGAACCTGTTCTGCGGATGTCCATAGAAAAACATCTGCTCTCTCGATTTAACTGATGGCAGACTTCCAAGAATAAGTATCTTAGAGTTATTGTCATAAAGCGGAGGAAATGGATGAATAATATGCTCATACTGTGACTTCATTAGTTGTTATCTCCTGATATATTTATAATATTTTCTATTTATACTGTCAGCTATTATCCTCTACCAGCAGTTTCTTAAATTTAACCATAAATACACTTGTGGTAACCACTGCCGCTATAATATCACTTACTGGCTCTGCAAGAAATACTGCAAACACCTTATTGCTTATAAATAACGGAAGTATGAATATAAGTGGTATAAGCAGTATCAGCTTTCTAAGGCAAGCCATAATAAGGCTGACCTTTGCCTGTCCCAGTGCCATAAAACTCTGCTGACAGCATATCTGAAAGCCCAGTGAAAACATTCCTGCCATATATACCCTTAACGTCCACACTGTATACTGCTTAAGTTCTGCATTGTTTGTAAACATTCCGGCAAATACCTGAGGCACAAGCATCATAACTGCCCAGCTTGCAATTGTAAATATAATACATACCTTAAACTGTGTAAAAAATGCCCTCTTAACCCTGTCATAGTTCTTGGCACCGTAATTATAACTCATAATAGGCTGTCCACCCTGACATATTCCCTGCAATGGCATAAGAACAAGCTGGTTAGTGCTTGTTATAATTGTCATAGCACCAACCGCCAGATCACCGCCATAACGTGACAGACTTGATGTAAAGCTTACAGATAATATGCTCTCTGTTGAAAGCATTACAAAGCTTGATATTCCAAGTGCAAGGCATGGCATTATTATAGTGCTTTTAAGCTTCAGATTACATTTTCTAAGTCTTAAAATGGTCTTATCTCCTGTAAGAAAATGCAGTATCCATACTGCACCAACTGCCTGACTAAGCACTGTTGCAAGTGCTGCTCCCTGAACGCCCATATTGAATACAAATATAAATACCGGGTCTAATATAATATTAATAACTGCCCCGATAACTGTTGTCAGCATACTAATCTTGGCAAAACCCTGCGTTGTAATAAACAAATTCATTCCTAACACAATAAGCACAAATATGCTTCCAAGCACATATATCCTTGCATATGAAAGAGCATATGGCATTGTAACACTGCTTGCACCGAACCATTTAAGAAGCACTGGCAATGTCCCATAAAATCCTGCTGTAAGCACGACTGCACATATCACTAAAAATGTAAAACAGTTCCCGACAATTTTCTCTGCCGTAGCATTATCTTTCTTACCCATATAAATAGCAGCCCTTGGTGCTCCACCCGAACCGGCAAGCATTGCAAATGCATTAAGAAGCATAAGAACCGGCGTAAATAAACCAACACCTGTAAGTGCATCTGCACCTATCTGTGGTATATGTCCTATATATATCCTGTCAACTATATTATAGAGCAAATTCACTACCTGAGCTACAACCGCTGGAATTGCAAGCTTTGCCATAAGCTTAGGTATACTGCCCTCACCTAAATTATTAATCATATTATTCTTCCTCAAACCATCTTATTTCTTATCTCTTCAACCATAGTCTCATTGGTCATACCAAGCTCTTTAAGAAGCTCTGCTGGATTATAACGGTCATAGAATTTCTTTTCAAGTTTTATAGCTGCTGCCAGACTTTCACCCATCTGATAAAAATCACCAAGTGCAAGTATCGCAACATTTTCTCCCTGCTGTTCCACCTTATACTTTCCAATCTCGCTATAATCCTTATCACCCTCACGATCTGTAACCTCATTACCCGGAATAAGTATCATAACAGGGTGTTCCTTCTGGTCAAGCATTTGTTATGTCTGATTTATTCAAAAATTTATTTCTTTGAATTCTTCACCATTTTCACTATTTAATCTAAAAAGAATATGTGAACCAAACCAATTATCACTTTCAAGCACTTTATAATTAACTTCTTTATATTTTACAGGAATAACTTCATCACCATCTGCATTTATTACTCCGTAATATCCATCTATATCTTGAACAATTGCAAAACATTCAAAATACACTTCTGAAATATTAACATATTCATCAAATGACTTAATCACCTGAACGCTGTCACTATCGATATCTAAATAAAATATAATTGCGTGTCCATTTTTTACAGCGCTGCATAATGCTGTAACTGTTGGCAGTTTTTCGATATAATCAGCCCCATCAAATATAACTTTTCCATTTTTATTAACAATTCCCCAATAACCATCTTTAAACTTTACTCTAGCATAATTACCCTGATATTCATAATCATAAATCTCTGCATAATCATCCCTTATCTGTGTTTCTTTATTATCTGATATAAAATTATCTGCATTATTCTTTTCATTATCTGTTGCTGACACTGAATATTCTGATTTATCAGTCTGCGAACTATTATTTTTGTTGCCTATTATTTCATATATAACCACTATTGCTATAATCAAAATAACAGCTACGCATATAACAATATATTTTTTATTTGTCTTTTTCATATAAATATCTCCTATTAATTACAATTAACCACATTTGCAATTATATGCCGAAAAACTCAACGTTATTATATCCTAAAACTTCAGGATATTCCTGTGTAATTTCTATGCTGAAGCCATTGCTGGTATGTTTATCGACCTGTTCCAAAATCCGGATAAAGCTAACTATGCCAGAACTTATGAATATTTCTCAGTTAACTTTTTACGTTCATCTGCAAGCCATATTACAAACTGTTCCATACCTTCACCTGTCTTTGCACTTATTGGCATAATTATAGCATTTGGATTAAGTTCTTTAACATGATTAGTAAACTTCTGCATATCAAAATCAAATGCTTTCAGAGTATCTATCTTATTAACAAGTACAACATTACATACTGAGAACATAAGCGGATACTTAAGCGGCTTATCATCACCCTCAGGAACTGACAGTATCATAACATTACGGTGTGCCCCTGTATCGAACTCAGCAGGGCACACAAGATTACCTATATTTTCAAGAAATAGTATATCAAGGTCATCTACACCATACTCGCTTATTGCATCTGCCGTCATCTTGGCATCTATATGACACAAACCTCCGTTATGTATCTGCATTGTCTTTACACCAGTTGACTCTGCTACTCTTCTTGCATCTATATCAGACTCAATATCAACGTCCATCTCACCTATGCGGTAATCATCTTTAAGCATATTGATAAGTCTTGACAGCATAGTAGTCTTACCACTTCCCGGTGATGACATAATATTAACGAAAAACACCTTCTTATCATTTAACATACGGCGTGTCATATCCGCCTGATTATCATTCTTAGAATACACACTTTCATTTAATTTAATAACTCTGACTTCTGCCATCTTAATCTCCATTTCCAAACTACTATTTAATATAGTTATAGTCTAATAGTTTTTCACTATCTTTGTCAATATCAGTCTCTTTCATTAACTACATTTCATATAATTGTTTTTGATGTATAGAAAGAGGCGCCGCACTAATTTCTTAATGCGACACCCCTTTTTATTGTTACTATAAAATTGAGAAAGTTTTAATGTGAATCACTTATTATATTTACCTGATTGTTTATTTGTATATTACTTCTTATATCCAAATTCTGGAATATTGCTCCATCTGTTACGGAAGTAATGAGCTACCATCTTAGGCTTTCTATCTCTTGTGAATAAGCCTTTCTTGTTACCCTGTACTCTGAGTAAGCTCTGGCTTGTAGCAAAATCTGCAAAGTTCCATGCCTGCTCACCAACTACGAATTCGAATTCATCAAATACCTTATTGTTCATCTCATAATACTCAACCTGATATTCCTCTGTATACATAACAGATGTTGTATCGTGAAGTCCGCTGACAGTATCTGCACCATATTCTGTAAACATTACTGGCTTTCCAAGTTTGCCCCAGTCTGAAAGTTCCTTGCGAAGTCCTTTTTCAGAGATTTCAAGGTCTGGTCCACCAAAATACCAGCCATAATAACGGTTAAGGCATATAACATCGCTTAATTTAGAAGAACAATCAGTATCAGCAGTTGTTCCCTGAACACTTACTAATGTGCAAGGACGTTTCTGTGGATCGATTTCCTTTGCAAGGTCAAACAATGGTTTAAAGTAATCATATGCTCCCTCTGCTGCTGAGTCAGGCTCATTGGCAATGCTCCACATAACAACACAGGCATGGTTCTTATCTCTTGAAATAAGGTCTCTTACAACATCCTTATGATGCTCCTGTGTCTGAACTCCGTGTTCCTTATCAAATGTACCGATTCTTTCTCCGCCAAAGTTAGCACCGCCGCCAAACTGAAGATTAACACCTACTGCTGTTGTTTCATCAATAACAACGATACCTTCCTCGTCACATAATCTCATCATCTCTTCACTATATGGATAATGGCTTGTTCTGAAGCTGTTAGCATGCTGCCACTTCATAATAGATATATCCTTTGTGTTCATAGGAAGATTAATTCCTCGTCCATTAGGGAATGTATCCTCATGCTTTCCATAGCCCTTAAAGTAGAATGGTTTTTCATTAATAAGGAACTTAACTCCATCTACTCTTACGCTTCTTACACCATATGGAAGAGTATATACATCTTCTCCTGCTGTAACCTTTATCTGGTAAAGATAAGAATTTAATGGCTGCCATAGCTTTACATTCTCAAGCTCAAGCTTTCCCTGTGTTCCTGCTGCCTCTGCAACCTTGTTACCCTCAGCATCAAACACCTCAACCTTACAAGCTGTGCTATCCTTATCCACACCCTCAATATCAACAGCATAGTTAAGTACTGCTGATGGTGTTTCCTTTCCAAAGTCAATATCTGATGTTACTGTAATATCATTGATATAAGTTTTAGGTGTTGTGTATATCTTAACTGGTCTTGTGATACCGCAGTAGTTAAAGAAGTCAAAGTTAGGATTATTCTGAGGCTTTTCAGATGCTCCTGCACCCATTCCGCCCATCAGACCGCTCATCATGTTAGCCTTTCCACCAACTGGAAGAGTTGTGTAATCTATAACATTATTGACTGCGATTGTAAGAAGATTATCACCATCCTCTAATACATCATTTAACTCAACTTCAAATGGAAGGAAGCCACCCTTATGCTCACATATTAAATTACCATTAAGATAAATCTTTGCATAATGTGTTACTGCTGCACATCTTAATACGATTCTCTGACTCTTTACATATGATGGAACTGAAATATTTCTCTGATAGAATACCCATCCGTAATGATCCCTGAAATCTGCTCCTTCCTTTAAATCATTGTAAGAAGCTGGAACTGGCATAGTATCTGCATCCTTTAATGGTGCTTCATACCATTTCTCATCAAAACCCTTGCCATTGTCTAACTTAAAATCCCATACTCCACTTAAGTCACTTAATAATCTTGATTCTGTTAAAATTGGATATAACATAATTGATTCCTCCTGTAATTTTAAAATTTTGTATAATAATTTGTATAATAATTTTATTTTTCAGATGATGCCGGGGTCAGATGCCCCGACTTTATACCTACATATTGTTTTGCACTATGCATTTTCATTTCTCTTAATTCTAAGCTTCTCAGCATTCTCTTCAACTCTCTTCTTATTAAGAGGATATAAGAACCATAAAGCAAGTAAAAGTAATATCATTCCTCCCGCTGGTACAAGGCAGGTAATATTATATATTCCATCTACTACCTTTGGATCAAAGGCTGTTACTGAAGTATATCCTATTATTGAAAGAAGCACTCCTGATAAACCTGATGAACAAGCCTGTCCAAGCTTTCTTGCAAATGAATATACTGAATAAATTGTTCCATCCTGACGGACTCCAGTCTGAACCTCTGACTCATCAATTACATCTGTAATCATAGCCCATATAACCATATTGAACATTGAAGTTCCTATTGTAGCTACGATTATTAATCCTACCCATACCAATACATTGTGTGTATGAATTATGAATAATAGTATGAAAGAAGCTGCACTTATAAAGCATCCTATCATTGATAATTCTTTTTTACCTATCTTTGAAGCAACCTTTACTATAAAGGTTGAAAGTGCAAGTATAACAACTGTTCCTGCAAGACTTGCAATAGACATGGCCTTTATGTTACCAAAGTAATTAGGATATACATAAGCATTCATATTGTTTAATGATAACTGTGCAAGTAAGAATACTAATGCACATACAATAATTCCTATTAATGACTTATTATGAACAAGCTGCTTAATGAGTTCCTTAAATGAGAACTTCTGTGTATTCTGTTCTACCTTAACTCTTTCTGTTGTCATATGATAACAGAGCATATAACATATAACTGCACCTATTGAGCAGATTAATGCTCCAATCATCATCTTTTCACCAGATAATACTGAATTACCGGCTGCATCTGTATAATATACTACAAGTGGTAATATAACACCAATAGCTGCCTGTGCAAGTGTTGCACCAATTGTTCTCCAGTTAGAAAGTGATGTTCTGTCTGTTGGGTTATCTGATATTGCAGATGCCATTGAACCATAAGGAATATTAACTCCTGTGTAACATACGCTTCCCCAGAGGAGATATGTGAAGAACATCCAGAATATCTTAAATCCCATTGGCATTCCCTTAAAATATGTTGCATACATCAGAAATGAAGCTACAGCAACCGGACCACACATACGTCTTATCCAAGGAGCGAACTTACCTTTCTTACCAGGTCTGCTTCTGTCTACTATCTGTCCCATTGTTACATCTGTTATGGCATCGACGAATCTTGCTGCCATCATCATAAGTCCTACAAGTGCTGCTGAAACTCCCATAACATCTGTATAGAACTTAAGTAAAAACATTGCTGATAACAAAAATGTAAAATCATTACCAAAATCGCCAAACATATAGCCCAGCTTATCTTTTATACCGAAAGGCTTTACCTTTCCATTAGTTTCTTTCATTGTATATCCTCCATTCTTATGCGAAATATATTTTGTATTCATCATTAATTGTTAAATAGTTTCTTTAAAGACGTCCTTAAATATTGTTCTGCACTTCGTTGTGCTGTTGTTTTCTATGGTTTTATAATACCCTTTTTAATTATTAACAGTTATTACTAAATTTAGTCTTTATAGTATAATTTTTACCCGTACAATTTTCACACTAAAAATTATACTATTGTATAATTAAATTATACTAACATGTCAGTTGTGCTCATATTAACATGTTAGTGATTACATTTGAGACATGCTAGTTTTAAAGTTTATAATTGTTACAGATATAAATTTTTGTTTTATGCACATATCATAATTTTAAAAATTATTTTAAAAATAATAATTAATAGATAATATTTTATACAGCTTATGCTATAATATGTAAATATAATGTAAAAATATAGCTTTTGGGGGAATATATATGGAATACAAAATATATTTAGATTATACAATCGAACTTTTATCGCAAATAAAAATTCCATCCTATATTATTGACGCTCCTTACACATGGGATAATCAAATTGATGGTGGACTTAGAAATAACATTTTCACCCAGAATACTTATATGAATAATCAAGAAAACTTCAGCCAGTTTATCAGCTCCTATAACAGGGATAATACTGCATTATTTATACATGACAGCTTTTCATGTGAATATATACATATTAAGCTTCCGGACAGCACAAGAATATTCATAGCAGGTCCATTCTCATATGAACGATTCACTAACCAGAGAATACTTGACTTATGTTCTTACAATTCAGTTCCTGTGCAGTATAATGAGTTTATGCAGCTGTACTACTCTGCTCTTCCAGTATTTGCTGATGAACGCTGTATTACAGCGATTATAAACTGCCTATGCAGCAAGCTTTGGGGTAATAATTATACTATTGAAAAAAAACATGTACTTAATAAAAATTCAACACAATATATGTATAAAGAAGAGGCACCAGAGCCTACAAAAAAATCTGTCGAAGCTCTGGAAACCCGCTATAAAAATGAAGCATTTCTTATGGAATGTATAGCACATGGAGATTATAAGTCTATTGAAAATATGGAGCGTCTTAACTCTTCTGATATAAAGCCACGCTTATCTGACTCTATACGTGACAGAAAGAACTTTATGATTATATTAAATACAATCTGCCGTAAAGCTGCACAGACTGCATATATACATCCGGTACATCTTGATGAAATATCGCGCAAATTTGCAATTAAAATTGAAGACTGCACATCAATCGCACAGCTTGAAGTATTAGAAAATGAAATAACAAGAAAATACTGTCTTCTTGTCCAGTCACACTCATTACGGACATATAGCAAGCCTATACAGAATATAATCAACTATATATCCTTTAATCTCACAGCTGATTTAAGCCTTAACGCTTTATCAGAAGAGTTTATGTTAAACAGTAGTTATTTATCAACGCTCTTTAAAAAAGAAACCGGAGTGACTCTTACGAACTTCGTCAACAATAAAAGAATAGAGCATGCAATATATCTGCTCAACACAACACAGTCTGCTATTCAGGATATTGCCGCACAATGTGGCATTAACGATGTGAACTACTTTACCAAGCTTTTTAAAAAGCTTAAAAATATGACTCCTACGCAATACCGCGAAATGATACAACACAAATAAGCTATAAATTAAAAAAGGCTGACGTAATGATAGTATATTACGTCAGTCATTTTTATCTTTTTAATATAATGATACAAAAATATGCGGATATACGGGGAATTTCTTTTATCTACTTCAATTTTTTTCAAAATATTCCGGATATATTCCCTTAAGCTTATCAAGTTCATTAAATATTCTGCTTATATGTGCTTTTATAACGCGAAGATACATTCTCTTATCTTTATTCCTTATCGCATCAATAAGCATATTATGCTCATCATTAGTCTTTACGCTTATGTTTTTATTTAACTCTGCAAGATATCTAATTCTGTTGTAATGGCTCATCTGTGTCTTTATTATATTCTTCGCAAGCTGTTCGCCGGAACATTCATATATTAATTGATGAAATTCATTATCTATCTCTATTCTTGGAATACTTTCTGTTTCTTCGTCATAATTAATAAGTCGATTATTAAGCTCTGCCATCTTATCAAGCATATCAGCACTTGCATTTTTAAAAATTGCATCAACCATCCCAATCTCAAGACTCTTTCTGACAAACCATTCCTGCTCTGAACGCTTACAATTAATACAGGCTACATACGTTCCAGACTGAGGTATAACCTTTAAAAGTCCTTCTTTCTCAAGATTAACTATTGCCTCTCTTGCAGGTGTCCTTGATACATTATATCTTAATGCAATCTTCTGGGCACTTATAGAATCTCCTGGCAAAACTTCAAAATTCATTATATCGTATTTTAATTTTTCATATGTTTCTTCATTTAATGATTTTTCCATAAAATTACAGCCTTTCTATATATAACAGCAATCTGCCATTAATATAAAAATATAAAACAATTAATAAAATAAATAGCAAAAGCCGTCCAGAACCAATATCCTGCATAATCTCTACAGCTCTGAACGGCACAATATGTTTATATTATATATAAGATAAGCATGTCAAACGTATATTATAACATCTGCATCACATTAAAGGTATTTCTTAAGCGTTTCTCTTATAGCACCTTTTCCTGATATTTCTTCGACAAACATTTCTTCAATCTTATCACCAATTCCTGCTTCATATAAATTTATACCAAATATATTAGCATTTGACAATAAGTTCTTAAGCTGACCCGTGTAAGATGATGACTCACCCCATACGATACCATCAAGCTGACATTTCAATTCATCAGCCATAGGGTCTGGGGATAATTCAAAAGCTTCACCATTATCATCAATGCCAAGAAGATACCTGCACCAGCCTGCAATCGCAAGCGGAATGGCAGTTAGTGCTCTGGCACTTCCATCCTTGGCAACATATGACTTTATAGTTTCACCATATCTTATGCCAACCTTCTGAGATGTATCTGTTGCAATTCTTTGTGGTGTATCAGGCATAAATGGATTAGGTATACGCACATTTATAACTTCATCTGCAAACTTCTCTGGGTCTATAATACCAGGATTAGTAACAACAGGCATACCCTCAACAAGCCCTATTCTTTTTACAAGCTCTGAAAGTTCCTTATCCTTCATCTCATCAGCTATAAGGTCATAGCCTAATACGCAGCCATATACTGCAAGTGCTGTATGCAATGGATTAAGACAGGTTGTAACCTTCATTCTCTCCACCTTGTTAACTGTATCCCTGTCCGTCATATATACTCCTGCCTTTTCAAGCTGTGGTCTTCCATTCGGAAATCTATCCTCTATAACAAGATACTGTGGTCCTTCTGCATTAACAAATGGAGCTATATAAGTTCTCTTTGATGTAATAACAGGGTCCATATCTTCAACCCCGGCTTCTTTTAACGACTCAGCCACAGTATCTGCTGGTCTTGGAGTAATCTTATCTATCATAGACCATGGGAAAGATATTGTATTTTCATCATTGACATATTGTACAAAATCTTCGCTAACAAAACCTTTTTTCTGCCATTCGCCTACCATATCTGTTATTGAATTTCTTAACTTTTCACCATTATGTGAGCAGTTATCCATAGACACAACTGCTAAAGGTGCCTTACATGTATTAAATCTTTCATATAAAAGTGCTGACACAACTGCCATAGCTGATGATGCCTTATCAGGACCATTATCTATATCACTTCTGATAAATGGAAAATACTCTCCCTTTGCATCTCGAAGTGCATATCCTTTTTCTGTTATTGTAAATGAAACCATCTGAAGCTGTGGACTTGCAAATATTTTCTTCAATCTTGACCACTCAGCATCTACTGATGACTGTGCCTTAACAGCCTCTGTAAGTGAACCTAATACTTTCTTATCAGTGCTTCCATCTTCCTTTAATGTAACTGCCATAACAAGATTGTCGAATGGCTTGTATATCTTATCAACTACATCATAATCAAATGTTTCAACACATGTAATTCCTTTATCTGACAATCCCTGCTCTAATAATGAATCTGCTATTCCACCTATAAATATTCTGAAAATGTTGCCTATTCCGAAATGAACCCATACAGGTGCTTCCTTTGTAGCTGTTGCAACTTTTTCAACATCATATGATGGAAGCTTTATTCCAGCCTTCTCCCATGCTTCTTTATCTTTAATACCTTGTATTGAAAGTTTCATGCTAATCCTCCATTCCTATATACATATTCATATATAAAACCATATTCCCATACAAAATTTACTGAGCTGACTTATCTATAGCCTCCCACAGACCATTAAGATATGTGGCACCTAATGCTCTGTCATAAAGACCATATCCTGGCATAGCAACCTCATCCCATATCATTCTTCCGTGGTCTGGTCTTATGACTCCGTCAAAGCCTGTATCATATAAAGTCTTCATAATCTTATACATATCTATAGATCCATCAGATGATAAATGTGCTGCCTCTTCAAAATCTCTTGGAGAGTTGTACTTAAGATTTCTTACATGTGCAAATGGAATTCTGCCTCTGCAGGCCTTAATAATCTCACATAAATCATTGTTCTGGTTAGAACCAAATGAACCTGTACACAACGTAATTCCATTATAAGGCTTATCAACAGCATCAAGAAGTCTTGTAACTGAGTCCTTACCTGTCATAATTCTTGGCAATCCGAATATTGGCCATGCTGGGTCATCTGGATGAATACCCATCTTTATATCATATTTTTCACATACAGGTCCGATTGCTTCAAGGAAATATACAAGATTATTAAACAGCTTTTCTGCATCCACATCACTATACATTTCAAAAAGTTCTTTTAATCTGTCAAGTCTTTCCGGCTCCCATCCCGGCATAACAAAACCATTAGACATCTTCTCAACTGACTCTTTCATATGTTCAGGATCAATCATATCTACAGTATCCTGATTATAAGCAAGAACTGTTGAACCATCTTTCCTTACTCTTGCAAGCTCAGAACGTGTCCAGTCAAACACTGGCATAAAGTTGTAACATACCATATGGATGTCAGCTTCGCCAAGAGCCTGTAATGTCTTAATATAATTATCAATATGTTCATCTCTCTTAGCTGTACCTATCTTAATATCATCTGATACATTAACAGACTCAATACCAGCTATTCCAAGACCAGCATCACATACTACCTTCTTAAGCTCAGCTATCTCCTCAGGCAGCCATAACTCTCCCGCCTGCTTTCCAAATAATGTTGTAATAACATTCTTAACTCCAGGTATCTGTCTTATCTGTTTAAGTGTTACACTGTCATAACCTGGTCCATACCATCTTAATGTCATATCCATAATGCTAAATCCTCCTTAAATTAAAATATAATAAATAAAATCAAAAAATCACTTTATTATAGATGTACTTCGTATTATTAATTAATTCGTACACCAATTATCCATAAATATTATGCTGCATAATTACTTTGATGTCATCATACTAACATGTTAGTGCTGACATGTCAATCAATTTTTTTAATTTATTTTATATTCTTATATTCCCACTCATATACTATACCTTATAATATAAAAAAGACGTGTGAAAAATTTCTATTTTTCACACGCCATTAAAACTATATTATTATAAACACCTGAATATACTGCCTCTGAATATATTCTGCCAATCATAATATTCTGTTTGATATTATTTGTCAGCTTTTCTTTCTGTTATTTTTTATTATTATCTGTTAGTTCTCCTTTTCTTACTGCTAATAGCCATACCTACTGTCATTCCTCCAACAGATAACATAAGAAGCCATACAAATATACTGTTATTGTCAGCTGTATCCGGGGTTTCTTTCACTTCTGCAGCGGTATCATTAGCACCAGCACTGCCTGAATCTGCTCCGGTATCATTCGAACCCACATCACCTGAACCTGCTCCGGTACCATTCGAACCTGCATCACCTGAACCTGCTCCGGTATCATTCGAACCCACATCACCTGAACCTGCTCCGGTATCATTCGAACCTGCATCACCTGAGCCTGCTCCATTTGAATTATTATTATCAGCTATCTTGGCAATTACTGTATCTGCTTTCTGTATCTCGACATAGCCATTGTCTTCTACATAATATCTGTCACAATCTTCACAATGCCAGTATTCAATATTACCTTCTTCTGCCTTAGTTGCCGCCTTTCCTTCTACTAACTTTAAACCTTTATGCACACCAAGATTATATGTTCCATATTCCTCATTACAGATTGCACACTGTGCTTTCTGTATACAGGTTGCCTCTCCACCTGTATGCTGACAATGATAAGCACATATCTTGCATACTCCTGCCTCCCAGATATGTTCCTCTCTTGCTGATACCTCTAAGCCACAACAATCATAGGCTTTCTTGTGTGTATCTTCGGTCTGCACCCACTCTGGATTTCCTGTATGCTTTGAAGGCTCTTTATCTGTGTATTCCATACCACAGTTTTCACATATTGCACCACTTGTACAATTAGCTTCCCCTCCTGTATGTACACATTTATAATCACAGATTTCGCATACACCGTCTTTCCACTTATGATTTTCTTTAACTAATGTTACTTTACCACAGCAGGTATATTTCTTCTCGTGTGTTGTTGATGTCTTAATATATTCCTCCGTTCCAGTATGATTATTGGCATCTACTTTTCCATAAGGAAGCTTACAAATAGCACAGACTGCTTTTTCTGTACAGGTTGCCTCTCCACCTGTATGTTCACAGCCATATCCACATACACTGCAATGTCCATTTTCCCACTTATGACTTTCAACAGCTTCATATTCAGCACCACAACATTCATATTTCTTCTGGTGTGTACCCTCCGTCTGCACCCATTCAACACTTCCACTGTGGTTAGATGGATTTAACGCACCATATTCTGAATTACAATATGTACATACAGCTTTTTTAGTACATGTTGCTTCTCCGCCTTCACAATCCTTAGTTTCTTCTGCTGTACAGCCCTGTATTGTACACTTTCTTGTATGTGTGCCATCACCATTAGACTTCCACTCACCATAAGTATGTTCTGCTTTAGCCGCTGTAACAATCTGTCCACATTCACATATTACAGGTGTTGTACAATCTCCATCGTCTGTACCACTATGCTCTGTCTTAGTACTTGTTACTTCACAGCCATCATTCTCACATACTTTCCAATGGTAAGTATCATCTTTTAACCAGCTATCACTGTACTTATGACTTGTCTGTGCAGGAAATACCTTGCCACAGATAGTACAAACAGAATCTTTAGTACAATCGTTATTGTTAGGTATATGATTTTCCAGTACCTTTATATAAAGCTGCACATTACAGCCATTATTATCTATTAATTTAATAGTCTGTTCTTTATCAGCATATGAGACAGTATAATAACCATTACTATCTGGTGTCAGCTTCTTATCATCAACTCTTACCTCTGTATAAGCCGGATCAGTTACTTTGAATCGTACTTCTTCACAATAATGACCATCATTAATAATTCCATCTACCAAACGATCTGGCTTATATTTAGCACTATAATAATATCGCAGCCTGATTGTACCTGATTCAAATATACCCTTCTTGCCATATTCCGCATTAATAAGATCATAATAAGATGAAATATTAAGATTCTGTGGCACAACAAACCCTGTTCCTACTGTACCATATAGCGTAATTGACTCTCTTAATGGTGTCTCAAAACTGCTATTACCATAACCATCTGTCCTCAGATAATCAATAATTACTCTTCCTTTTTCTTCTGGCACTGATACCTGCAATGAACTCTCCTTGTCTACAAGAATCATTGTCGTATACGCCGGCACTTTTACAGTCGAACCACTGACTTCACCAAGTGATACTAAACCGGCACTTTCCCCATTAGCAATAATCACCCAGTCTGCGGCCTCTCTTGAAGCTGGAATTGCAATCTCTTTATCATCAGCTGTATCATTATTCAATACTGCCATAGTGCTCCATTCACCTTCTGTTGTATTAGTCAGTACATAAGCTTCTTTATTATTACTAATATTCTGACTATCGGCAAGTGGTGAAAAGGCTTTTCTAATATCCATAAGACCTCTATAATAAGATACTACATCTGTATAATCTATACATTTCTGCCATTCAAGCACTGACTTGTCCTGCTGTGTTGTTCCTTCAACACTACTGCACATTTCTTCTCCTGCATCCATATATAATATTCCTGGTGTTGCATATTTCATTGCAGCCTGCTGTTTATACATTTTTATTGCTTTTTCATTTCTTGCTCCATATGTGCTTCCATTAATAGAACTAATTATATTATCATATATAGATGTCTTATTCTGTCTATCTGTCTTGGTATAATTATCGCCCCATATAACAAGTCTGGGATCTGTCTTTGCAACATTTTCTTTTACTTCATCTAACCATTTATCCAGTCTTGAATGATATGCTTTTGTGTCAAAGCAGTCAACTAAATCTATTGAAAATCCATCTATATGATATACCTCTGCCCAGTATTTCATGGAATTTTCAACATATTTACGATACATTGCACGCTCCGTGGCACACTCATTGTCATAATCAGTTGTAGTGTAATAAGTTCCATTCGTATTATGTCTGTAATAATAACCAGGAACTACTTTTTCAAATACAGACTCTGTTGGTGTAACCGTATGCGTATATGGCATTTCCATTACAACTGAAATTCCCGCGTTATGAAGTGCCTGAATCATTGCTTTACATTCTTTTATTATTGCTTCACTATTTGATGCATCAGAAGCATAATCCGGCTCCGGTGCATTAAAATTCGCAACTACATATTCATCGTCAGAAGCATAATCTGAAAATGGTGCAAGTTGTACGGTTGTAACACCTAATTCTTTAAGATAATCAATACCTGATGACAATTCACCTGCATTATTTACAGTTGCACCTTTTTCTGTAAATGCACTGTATTTGCCATTTGATGTCGTACCTGATGATGTATCTGTTGAAAAATCTTTAATACTTACTTTGTATACATTATTAGCTTTGGCTGTATCTACATATATATGCTTATCATTCTCCCATCCATCTGGAGATACCATATCCGGATCTATAATATAAGAGCGCTTGCCATCTGCACTTACAGCTATTGAGTATGGGTCTGCAACCTGATATGTTTATCGTGCGCACCCGTTATGTTTGTCGTAGAAATTGTATAATTGTAATAGAATCCTCTCCAGTCTCCTATAAGTGTTAATGTCCATACACCTGTCCACACATCTCTATTTCCATTAGCGAACATTTTTTCCAATGTAAATGATCCAACTTTAGATGACTCATCGTCATCATTCACACCTTTTCTGTAAATATTAACTTTTATATACGTTGCACTTGGTGCCCATATTTTAAAAGTTGTATAATCTTCAGTAGCCTCTATCCCAAGATCTGAACCTTCATAAGTATAATTCTCATCAATATCGTCAGCACACTTATCATACCAATTATAATTTCTCTTAGATGCCCTGCTGTTCTGGTTTGCAGCTGAACCTGCCACAGGTGCATTGGAGATAATCATACCTGCAGCTAATGCCACTGCTATAATTTTTTTCAAATATTTCATAGACTCTCCTTTCTCTTATCGTACTTTCCCTGCAATAAAAACGTATGCAGTCTTTAAAAATATTACGAAAGCTTTATATGTTGGCATTATTATACAATAAAAAAACACAAAAAAAATGCCATCTGCGCGAAATGACATTTTTCTTGCGCGAATGACATTTTTTTCTCAATATTCATTATATATGCAGTAAATTTTATTAAAATATATTGTGGAACAGTATAAATTTCACTTATATATTATATTTATATACTATGCTTCATATGTATATATATCACATTTTCTATTAATACGACCGTTTCTAAACACTAATATGTGTTCTTTATATGTAATTGAGTCCTTGGAATACATAAATGGTTCTTCCCTGTATAACAGACACTCATATCCTGCTTCTTTGTATCTATCCAGTGCCTTAAGAGCCTTATTATGAACTATCTTATACTGTGCTTCCTCGTCACTGTTAAACGTCCTTTTGACATAATTGTCAGCTTCGTTACGCACATCCATAATAAGCTTATCTATAAATCTGCTATGTGCCTTTCTATGAAACATAGCCGCAATAATATTACACTTAATTATGTCCGGTTTATTCAAATAGCATTTAAGCATACCTGCCATACGTTTATCGCCAACACTCACTGCTATATCTATAAGATAATTCACTGCCTCAGAATAAACTGCATCGGGATATGGCACATAATAAGCTTCTGGCACTGATTTATACTTCTTAATAGGTGGAAAATCTGCAAGCTGCATAAATATAAGCTCCTTACTGGTACAAGATGAGCTTCCAAGATATCTGTATTTATCCCTGACATCTGCAAGCTGATACTCCAGTTGTCTTAAATACTCATATCCCTTAACCCAGAAATGTCCCATACTGCCATAATTAAAATATGTAGTCTTAATACCTAGCTTATTAAATCTTATTGTAAATATATTCTCGCCGCCCTGATTAACTATAAGCATATATCCGTCGCTAAGTGTTTCTATTCCAGCTACCTGTTCGCAGTCAATATTCTTATATTCTCCTGTCATTATAGAGTTCTCAAAAACAAAATAACTTTCGACTGAATCATTCATAAGATAAGCTGCGTATATATCATCTTCACCTTCCATATAAACAGGCTCGAACACACTAAGTTCAAATACCTGTGCAAGCTTTACAAACTCCTCTGGCATATCCTTAGTCAGCCCGTCAAGATATTCCATATAATATTCTATGTTATCAATCATTATTAATCTTACACCTGTTATTTACATATTTGTCATATTAATTATGTCTGATTTATTCAAAAAAATCAACTATCTTTCCATAACCACTATTTTATTAGACATACCGCACACTGCGGGAATTATTCCAAGCACATTATAAACAGGCATAATCTCTTTCATACCCTCGACCAGACTTACATCACGCTTCCAGTTAAATGCTGGCACAATCTGCTGTAGATCTTTTCCATTTTTAACCCCCCAGCTAAACTTGGCATTACTTCCTTCTATCGATTTTTCCTTCATATGCTTTACAAAAAATGGTGACATAGTTTCGATCATTACTGTTGACTTATTAAAGGCTTTTTCTATAATCGAAAATATCTGTCTTATGTCATTCTCGTGTAAATACATTGACAAACCTTCTATGATTACAAGCACATTTTCTTTATTATATTCAATATCATCTGTATATAAACTGTCCATTGCAGACTTGGCAATCATTCTTCGTTAGTCATATTCAGCCCTCCTCATTTAAACAAATGTCATTATTAATTTATGTTTGATTAATCCTGCGTTCTGTAATTATAACTGTAATGTTCATATACTTCACTCCTTTTCAAGCTGCATTTGTTAGTTGTATCTAACTTTATTTTATAATACTCTATTTGAGGGATATTTTCAATATAACAATGCTCTGAAAAATGTTGCTCCGTCAATAACCATTCTGATAAATAACTAAAAAAACATATGCTTTCTTTTGATTTAGTTATTCCTTTTTTTGATATCAGATAAACTTCTTTAGTGCATAAGTCCCTGACTTGTTCTTGTAAAAAGTAATATATCTAATTCATTTTCAATTTTCTTAATAACTTTGCTTAATGCCTGAGATGATACAAATAGCTGTTCAGCAGATTTTTTATATTGTGCGGGACATATACTGATAAGAAATTTCCGTAAAATTTTATGCGTTGGCTACCCAGTTGCAAATGCTAATATAAGAATGTAGGAAATATGGCATATAAAAATGTCAGAAAACCTACATTCTTATTTTATATTTTTAGGTGTATTGTTACACTTCCTTATGGAGGTGAACACTGCATGAAAAACAATCTTTTATAACTTATTCCTAATTATATTACCACCCCACAACAATGGTCTATCTCGTGCTGTATCACTTGTGCCGTAAACCCGCTATACTTCCCGTGTTGTGGCTTAAAATTACTGTCAAGATAGTCAACCTCTATCTCCTCATATCTTATGCAGGGTCTGGCACCATCTAATGATAAACAGCCCTCCTCCGTCTTATATTCACCTGACTTTTTAGTTATAACAGGATTAATCATTGCAAACTGAAATGGATCTGCTGCCACTGCTATTATTGACTTATTCACACCTATCATATTGGCAGCCATCCCAACACATATTTCCCTGTTTGCTCTTAAAGTATCTATTAAATCTGTCACAACCTGCTTGTCCGCTTCTGTCGCAGGCTGTGCCTTTCTTGCAAATATCTGCTTTCCTTTTACAATTTTCTTAACCATAATTATATCCTTCTTCCACCGACATTTTAATCCTAATATTCTTTGTCAATATTGCCTTCTATTCCATACATTTCTTTAAATTTTTCGATATCTGCTGACGTTTTTACAAGCATAATATCTTCTATTTTGCCAGTATGAATATCCTTAAATCCAGCCACCTGTTCACCCGTACATATGCTGGTTTTAATTACCGGTTTCATATGCTCTTTATCATATGAATACACTTTTGCCTTCTTTTTAAACAAACCCATATGATTTATCACTCACATTCTCTATATATTTTTTGCTTACTATTTTAATAAAATTTCGCTATATCCAAAACACTCTTTCTCTTAGGCATCTGCGCATCCTTTGTTCCATATCCAACTGCAATAACTGAAACTGCCTGCTCATTTTCTGGCAGATTAAAGAACTCTCTTATTGCCTCACCATCACGAATTCCCATAATCAGTGTATCAAGTCCTAATTCTTTAGATTTAAGAACGAAATTCTCGTTTTGCAGTCCAAGGTCATAATAACCCCAGCCGTTGGCACATTCATTAACTGGCTCACCTGATAATCTGTCAAATCCAACGCAGTTCTTTACAAATGTTGTTACAACAAGAGCTGCTCCCTCTGAATTGTTCTGATTGAATTCTGGCAGACACTTATGTCTGAATTCTTCAATTTTTTCGTCTGATAATATGCAGTAATATCTAGATGTCTGCAAATTCTTCCACGAAGGTGCTAATATGGCCGCATTTATAATAGTTTCAAGCTGCTCTTTTGTAACTTTCTTTTCAGCATCGTAACTTCTCATACTTCTTCTGCTATTCAATACTTCCTGTAATTCCATAATAATCCTCATTTCTACGCATATTTTTGTACATAACGAGTTTGTGTCAAGTGCACACACACATAAATCTCACGTGTGAAAAATCTATTTTCACACCAATTCTCTTTTATACGACATTTTTAATAAAATTTTGTATCAAGTGTATACTGCTGATAAAACAGCAAAAACAATAAACTATGATTTATTTCAAATATTTTTTGATAATTTTACTTCAATATCTTCTTAATCTGCTTTTCAGTCGCAGACGAATACAATATGTTCATATGTGAAACTATTTTCTGCCACGAAGCTTCCGGCTTTTCCTTATAATCAGAGGTAACATAATCATAACCATAGATATGCTCTATTGATGAATAAACAGCCACATCCCAGCCATATTGTTCACCACGTTTATTAATACGCTTTCTAAAATCGCAGTTACATATATACATCTGCATCATAAGATTAGCAACTGCGCCATCAAATCCTTTTTCACCATCTTTGCCGTAGCCAGCCTGTTTCTTTAACTCATTAGAAAATATTTCGTTATCTGCATTTTCTTCCATAAAATGCTTCATAATCTTTTTATATTTAAGCGGTGCTTTTCCATCCTCATATAACGCATCAAAATCGTATCCGTCACGCCTGTAATTTGCAAATGCAGGAACCCATTTTCTTGATACAAAACCTGCCTTCTTTCCGAAAAACTTTCCATAGATTATATCGTGCTGTCTTGCTATAACCGCACGCCACAACCACGGGTCATATAATTCATCATCACACCACCAGTACTCAGGTGCTGTCCATTCTTCCAGTGAAAATCCTTCTATTTCATTCTTAAATAAAGGCAGAAAACCTACATCATTAATGTGTTCGATTGCTTTCTCAACTGTATGTATACACGCTGGATTGTCCCACTCAAGTCCGTGCATAATCCATTCTCCAGATTCATTTCCCATATATTTTACCGCCCAGTATTTTCATATTTATGATGTCAGTGTAAAAATTCATTTTATTACACATTTTAAAACAACTTATCATTCTAACTAGCTGATATAATCTTTTGCAAAAATTCTTCAATAATATCCAACACATTATCACTAAAGAATTCACTTCCACCGTGGTCAGCTCCCTCAAGCAAATATAACTTCACATCTTTATTATATTTCTTTAAAGCCTCATATACAACAACACTGACCTTTGGATTTATTGTACGGTCCTTTGTTCCGTGAAACATTAATATTGGTGGCATTGAAACATTTTCACTTATATTACACTCAACCGACATAGCTCTGCATAACTCAGTATTATTACGCAGGTCAACACCACCCATTTCCATTCCTTCAGGACTGTCTGGCTGATGATGATTTAGTGTACTTGGCATACCATCCTCAAGCATTACACTCAATGCACCATACAGTGATATTATACCTTTGACACTGGCATCAACGTCAGGATATATATTCATATCGGCAGACTCTTTAAGATAAATATTAACATTTTCATCTTCATTAATAAGCTGCGAGAAAAATGCCGTATGTCCGCCAGAAGAATCTCCGGCAACAAACATCTGATTAGCATCTGCCTTGTACTCTTTTGCGTGCAGTTTCATATATCTTATAGCATTTCTTGTATCTATAGCCTGCGCTGGAAAAGGAGCAATACCAGAATGACGATATTCAACAACCGCAATCACATATCCCTTTTCTGACAACCTTGCAAGCAGACCAAGCTTTGCATTGATATTCTGCTTCATCCACGCCGACCCCTGAACATACACGATACAAGGATATACCTCATCACTTTCTTTTGTGTTTCTTGTCTGTGGCGTGATAACCTGCAAATGCAGTGTCGTTCCATTTATATGCGCATATTCAACATTAGAATATATATAAGTTCCCTTTTCATCCCCGCTTGTAGGAATTCTTGTAACTCCGTCTACAGGCATATCAAAAGAAGGGTATTCTTCATATGACCACTCTTTTACTTCCATAAGTTATATTGCCTCCATTTTTTTAATTCACTCTAAAATCTGTCTGCTGCTATATCCCTCTTTCTTAAAATCAGAAAATAATACATCCATTTTCACTGGTGTTACACAGATGAGATTAAGCGGCGACTCCATTTTCTTTAACGCCTCTATCGGTATTTTCTTAATTTTTGCGTGTTCATTATATTTATCAGAAAATGGTTCTATCAGTTCGGCTTTTCCCATAACCTGTATGCTCTTAAGCCTGCCAAATCCATCATATTTATCGAAAATAGCCAAACATACATTTTCATTCTTCTCAAGACCTATAAATTTCTCTCCACCTTCTGAAAACATCCAGAACTTATCATTATGATAACTGTACTCAATCGGCGTACATCTTACATAATCGCCAGTTCCTGTTGCAAGCGCACAGGTATTGTTAGCAGCTATATATTCTTCAACCGCTTTTTTAAGCTCTTCTTTGGGCATTGCTGTAATTCCCTTATTCTTCCAGTAATCAGCCGCCTTTTCAAATTGTTCGTGTGTCATAAAAATGCCTCCCAACATAAATAAAAGAGCGTGACTATTAATCACACTCCCTCATTATAGCATTATTCACCAAAATCAATATCTACTGCTCCATTTGCATATTTCATATACTCAAAAAGCTTAGGTGCTGAAAGAAGTGTAAGTGGATCTCTTTCGTGCTCATCATATTCAAACATCTCAGCCGCCTGCTTTATTTCTTCATTAGAAAGTGAATTCATATACTCTCTTAATTCCATAACTGTCATATTAAAAAGTTCTTCCTGACTCTTCATTGTTTAACTCTCCTTATCTGATATATTATATTATGGCTTATTATTGCACATTCTTGTAAATACTATCAATCTCCATAACCAGTATAGATTACCTTGCCAGTATTCCATAACTCTGCTGTTTTCTTCGCAGCCTCCAGCTTATCATCATCATTTTTATATCTGAATGTGGCTGACTGACATCCACAATCCATACAAGTCACATAAAAACCGTGATCTACTTCTTCCAACAAAGAAGGTCCTAAACACCTTGGACAATCCTGTAGGTCTATCATTTCATAAATTTCCATTTTGTAATACCTCTCTTAGCTGTTTAATTTTAGCTTATCAAATATTATTATATATGATATTGGGTGATTTTTAAAGGTTATCTTTATTATAAACTTAATCATTCTGCTTAAAAATCAGGCATTATAAAACACTGCCTAATACATATATGCATTATATATTTCTGCAAATTAATGTTCTAATTAATAAATAATATACACTATATTCTTTTTATATTGATACAAATTTAAAAGGCAAAAATATTAACATTATATGAAAGAAGGTAAAAAATGGAATATCGCAAATTACCAAAAGGAACAGAACAGGTAAGTATTATCGGTTTTGGTGGCTCCGGATTACACGAATCACCTGAAAATGAAGCTGTAAAGACTGTACTGATGGCAATGGATAACGGAATCAATTATTTCGACCTCGCCGTATCATAAGCCTGTTCATTTGATTATTATAAAACTGCCTTTGAGGGGTGCAGGGATAAAGTATACCTTCAAATGCATTTTGGAGCAAACTATTCATCTGGAAAATATGGCTGGACAACCAATCGTGATAAAATCGACCGTGAAATAGATACGCTTATGAAAAAACTTCATACAGATTATATAGATTTCGGCTTTATTCACTGTATTGATGAACCACCTGACCTTAGACAGTACATTAATGGTGGTGTATTAGAGCGTATTAAAGAACTTCATAAACAGGACGTTGTAAGACATATCGGACTCTCAACACACACTCCTGCAATCGCACATAAAATGCTTGATACGGGAATACTTGACGTTATTATGTTCAGCATAAATCCAGCGTATGATTACCAGCACGGCAAATTTGCTTTTGGCGGCGCACAGGAAAGACAGGAACTTTACCACCGTTGCGAAAAGGAAAAAGTTGGTATCACCGTTATGAAAGCATTTGCAGGTGGACAGCTTCTTGATGCAAAGCTTTCTACATTTGGACAGGCATTATCGAAAAACCAGTGCATATAGTATGCACTGGACAAACCGGGTGTTATCACAGTTCTTCCTGGCTTCAGAAGCCCAGACGACCTCAAAGAAGTATTGGGATACCTTAATGCCACAAAACAAGAACGTGACTATTCCGTTATAGGTAACTTTGCACCTACTGATGCCGCAGGACGTTGTGTTTATTGCAGCCGTTGTCATCCATGTCCTAAAGGACTTGATATTGCAATGATTAACAAATATTACGACCTTGCTAAATCTGGTGATGCACTTGCCAAAGACCATTATCGTAAGCTTGAACTTCACACGGGCGACTGCATACGCTGCGGACACTGCAACAATCGCTGTCCATTTAAGGTTAGACAGATGGAGAGAATGTAAGATATTAAAGATTATTTTGGAAATTAATATTTTATAGTAATTATATAACAGATTGTCCATATTGCTACATTACTACACAATCCTATAACACCTCAACCTTTCATAAAAAACCATATTCGGTGTTAAGCGAGTCAAAAGGTCAAAGAGTCTTATCGTGCAAGTACGAATGACTCTTTGACCTATTGACCCT
>ERZ1673753.1135-NODE-1135-length-26522-cov-5.173272_pt1 | contig 26522 bp, 23 predicted proteins | sample MGYA00580201_ERZ1673753 | MGnify/ENA primary metagenome ERZ1673753 (study PRJEB41218, sample SAMN15661747) | gut metagenome | host: Homo sapiens | place: Canada: London | collected 2015-08-20/2019-03-30 | study: EMG produced TPA metagenomics assembly of... | reverse complement strand
CGAGAACTACCCGGCCAGCCCGGTGACAGGTAAGCCAATTGTCGGGGCGGAGCCGGGCAACGAATCCCGCGGCATTTTGGCCGCGGGCGTGGCAGAGCAGAATGGCCAGCTGGTGAGCTCCGGCGGCCGCGTGCTGAACGTCATCGGCACCGGCGCCACCCTGGCGGAAGCACGCAAGCAGGCCTACGAGACCCTGCAGGGTATCCAACTGGAAGGCTCGCACTACCGCTCCGACATCGCCCTTCCCGCAGTTGAGGGGCGCATTTCCATCTAGTACCCGAACGCTGTTTTGACAGCATTTGGGTGTAAAGATTGCATAAGGGTTTCGCACTGGGTGCAATGGGTTTAAGGTAACCTCTTGTGATTGCACAACCAGGCGAAAGTCGCCGGCGGGGCTGGCAAGGCTTCAGCCCCGCGCAGCTGGTCTCCGTGAGTTTCCTGCTGCTTATCCTTGCAGGCACAGCGCTATTGCTGTTGCCCATATCCCGTAGCGGGCCGGAGAGCCCGGAGTTCACCACCGCTCTGTTTACCGCTACCTCGGCCACCTGCCTGACCGGTCTCACCGTCGTGGACACCGCGACCTACTGGTCCCATTTCGGGCAGGTCGTCATCATGCTGCTGATCCAGGTCGGAGGCCTCGGCATCATGACGCTCGCCACGGTGGTGAGCTTCGTTTTGGCTGGACAGATGGGCGTCAAAGGGCGCCTGCGCGCCGCCGCGGAACAACGCGGAAGGTACCTGGGCGAAATCCGCACCATCATCTTCGGCACCATCGGCTTCTCCCTGGCCACTGAGCTGGTGATAGCTATAGTGCTGACCTTCCGCTTCGCCTCTGGCTATGGCTACGGCTTCCTGCCTGCGGTGTGGGAGGGTACGTTCCACGCGATCTCAGCGTTCAACAACGCTGGCTTCGGCCTGCGCTCCGACAACCTGATGCCCTACGTCAACGACGCGGGCATCATACTGCCGATCGCCGCTGGCATCGTCATCGGCGGCCTGGGTTTCCCCGTGCTGCTGGAACTGCGGGCGCGGTGGCGTTCGAAGGTGAAGCACCCGCCATCTCTGACCTTGATCTTCACGCTCACCGGCACCGCGATCCTGCTGGTGGTGGGTACGGTCGGCTTCGCGCTGATGGAGTGGACCAACGCCCTGCGCGACCTCACGCCGCTATCGGCGCTGCAAGCGGCGTTCTTCCACTCTGTCTCCTCCCGTACGGCCGGCTTCAACTCGGTGGATCTGACGGAGCTGCGCCCGTCCTCGCTGATGCTGACGGATTTCCTGATGTTCATCGGTGGCGGCTCGGGCGGCACCGCGGGTGGCGTGAAGGTGACGACCGCTGCGGTGCTGGTGGCGGTGCTGATCGCGGAGGTACGCGGCGACGAGCAGCTCCTGGTCGCCGGCCGGCGCATTCCGAGCCGCATCGTCCGTCAAGCCATGGCGGTATTCATGATGGCCTTCCTAGTGGTCGGAGTATCCATCATGGCGCTGCAACTTTTGCTGCCGCAGTACGATTCGCACCAGATCACCTTCGAAACCATCTCCGCTTTCGCCACCGTGGGTCTGACCACCGGAATCACCCCGGAGTTGCCGGACTTTGCCCGCATTTGGCTGGTCGTGCTGATGTACCTCGGCCGCATTGGGCCCATCACCGTGGTGGCGGCCCTGGCTGCCCGCACTAACCAACGCCTCTATTCCTACCCAGTAGAAAGGCCGTTCATTGGCTAAGTTCCTTTCCCACCCCACCAATCCTCCCGTCGTCATCATCGGCCTGGGCCGCTTCGGCATGGCTCTCGGCGAAGAACTCGTACAATCCGGCGTGGAGGTGCTGGGCATCGACGTGGACGAAGCGGTGGTGACAAAGGCCGCCCCGCTACTGACGCACGCGGTCATCGCCGAAACCACCGACCAGGATGCGCTGCGCCAGCTCGGGGTGCAGGATGCCCACCGCGTTGTCATCGGCATCGGTTCAGACATGGGGGCGTCACTACTTACAGCTTCCGCCGTGATGGACCTCGGGGTACCCAACGTCTGGGCGAAGGCAGACAACCAGCAACACGCGAAGATCCTGACACAGATCGGCGTGCACCACGTAGTGCGACCCGAGCGGGATACCGGGCGGCGCGTGGCGCACCTGATCGCAGGCCACGTGCAGGAGTACATCGAGTTTGACCGCGACTTTGCGATGGCCAAGCTGGCGCCGCCACTGCACATGCACGGCCGCAAGGTGGAGGAGACCCCGCAGGGGATCGCCATCGTCGCGGTGCGTTCGGCGGACGGGCACTTTTCTACTCCGCCAGCGGGGTATGTGATTCGCTCAGGCGACCTGGTGATTGCCGCGGGGCGGATCAAGGACCTGGATAAGTTCGCGGATTCCTAAAAGCCAGCGGTACGCATAAACTCGGGGACGTGCCTGCTAAGAAAAATATTTCCAACGTCCTTGCCAACCGCTACGCCTCCCCAGAGATGACCGCCATTTGGTCCCCGGAGGACAAGATCATCATGGAGCGCAAGCTCTGGATCTCCGTCATGAAGGCCCAAGCCGAACTCGGGGTGGAGGTCCCGGCCGAGGCTATCGAAGCCTACGAGAAGGTCATCGAGAACGTAGACCTTGCATCCATCGCCGAGCGAGAAAAGGTCACCCGCCACGACGTAAAGGCCCGCATCGAGGAATTCAATGCGCTGGCCGGCCACGAGCACATCCACAAGGGTATGACCTCCCGCGACCTGACGGAGAACGTGGAGCAACTGCAGATCTTTAGCTCCCTGCAGCTGGCCCGCGACAAGGCAGTTGCCGTCCTGGCGCGCATCGGCCGCCGTGCAGCGGAAAATCAGTCGCTGGTGATGGCCGGGCGCTCCCACAACGTGGCCGCCCAGGCAACGACCTTGGGCAAGCGCTTCGCCTCTGCCGCCGATGAGCTACTGGTGGGGCTCGAGCGCATCGAGGATCTGCTGAGCCGCTACCCGCTGCGTGGCATTAAGGGGCCGATGGGAACCAGCCAGGACATGCTGGACCTGGTCGGCGGCGACGAGTCCAAGCTGGCGGCACTGGAAAGCACCATCGCCGAGAACCTGGGCTTCTCCCGCGTATTCGATTCCGTCGGCCAGGTTTATCCGCGCAGCCTGGACATGGACGCGCTGAGCGCCCTGGCGCAGATCGGTGCCGCCCTGTCTTCGCTGTCGATGACGATTCGCCTGATGGCGGGCAACGAGACTGTCACGGAGGGCTTCAAGGAAGGCCAGGTCGGTTCCTCCGCCATGCCACACAAGATGAACGCCCGCTCCTGCGAGCGCGTGGGCGGCATGCAGGTCCTGCTGCGCGGCTACCTGACCATGGCCGCGGATCTGGCCGGTGCGCAGTGGAACGAGGGCGACGTGTTCTGCTCTGTGGTTCGCCGCGTGGCTCTTCCCGACGCCTTCTTCACATTCGACGGCATGTGTGAGACCTTCCTGACCGTCCTGGACGAGTTCGGAGTGTTCCCGGCGATGATCGACCGGGAGCTGGAGCGCTACCTACCGTTCCTGGCCACCACGCGCATCCTGATGGCAGCCGTGCGCGCCGGGGTAGGCCGCGAGACGGCTCACGAGTTGATCAAGGAGCACGCGGTGGCGGTGGCGCTGAACATGCGTGAAAATGGCGGCGACCAGGATCTAGTGCAGCGCCTCGCCGGCGACGACCGCTTCCCGCTGGATGAGTCGCAGCTGGAGGAGGCACTGGCGGAACGCCACGCTTTCATTGGCGCAGCCGAGTCCCAGGTGTCCCGCGTCCTATCGCGCATCGAGGAAGTTAAGAACCGCCACCCGGAGGCCGCTGCCTACACACCGGGCGAGATTCTGTAGCTGCACAAAACGCCGAAGATTCGCACAGTTCCGGCCACAAATAGTCAAAAGCTTGGTGCAGGGCTACACTGTCTACTCATGCGTCCAGAACTGTGCGAGTACGAGCACCATTCCGCAGGTAAAGTGCGGGAGATCTACGAGGTTGATGAAGACAACCTGCTGATGGTTGTCAGCGACCGGATCAGCGCCTACGACTACGTCCTTGATACTGAGATCCCGGACAAGGGACGAGTGCTCACTGCCGTGAGCGCTTTTTTCTTTGACGAGATTGATTTCCCCAACCACCTGGCCGGTGCGTTGGATGACGAGCGAATTCCCGAGTACGTCCTCGGCCGCGCCATGTTGTGCAAGAAGTTGGATATGATCCCCTTCGAATGCGTGGCTCGTGGCTACCTGACCGGCTCTGGCCTGAAGGAGTACGAGGAAACCGGCAGCGTGTGTGGCGTGGAGCTGCCCGAGGGCCTTGTGGAGGCCTCCCGCCTGCCGGAACCCATCTTCACCCCGGCCACCAAGGCCGAGCTCGGTGACCACGACGAGAACGTGAGCTTCGACGTGGTCGTTGAAGCGCTTGGGGAGGAGCGCGCCAACGAGCTGCGCGAGGCCACCCTCTCGATCTACAAGAAGGCCGCCGCCATCGCCGAGGAGCGCGGCTTGATCCTGGCCGACACTAAGTTCGAGTTCGGCCTGGACGCCGACGGCACCCTGGTGTTGGCCGATGAGGTGCTGACCCCGGACTCCTCCCGTTACTGGCCTGCCGAAGGCTACGAGGAGGGCAAGGTGCAGCCCAGCTTCGATAAGCAGTACGTGCGCAACTGGCTGACCGGTCCGAAGTCCGGCTGGGACAAGTCCGAGGGAACGCCCCCGCCGCCGCTGCCGGGGTCCGTGGTGGAAGCCACCCGCTCGCGCTACATCGAGGCCTACGAGAAGCTATCCGGCAAGCGCTTCTCCGACTGGATCGGCCAGTGCGTTTAAGCGACCGATAGACTCGTTCGCGTCAGAAACTGCCGTTAGGTTAGCCCCCACGAATGTGGGGGCTTTCTTTGTCTGGCGGTTCTTTAGGCTTGCTCAAAACCCGTTTTCCCTGCATACAGAGTTGAACCGGCCTATGGTTACAGACGTAGACGCCTTAGCCCTCCGGCGGCAAAGAGGCAATTTTTTTGTACTGCGCCGCCGTGCAAAGTCGCAAACCCGTGACGTAGAGGGCTGGACATCGGCGCCCTCATCGAGAGACTTCTATGGTTGAATTCATCTCTAGTCGCTGGACGGACATTCTGTTCAAGGCTTATCAACATGCCAGTTTGGTGATTCAGTCCGTAGCTATCGCGACCATCATCGCTTTAGCTGTCGCTGTTCTGGTCACCCGCTATTCCAAACTCGCACCATTCGCCAACGCATTTTCGGCGATTGGTCTAACGCTTCCCTCTTTTGCTCTGCTGGGGCTTTTGATCCCACTGATGGGCATTGGCACTATGCCCGCGGTGATTGCCGTTGTGTTTTACGCAGTGTTGCCGATTATGCGTAACGCAGTCGTTGGCCTCCAAGCAGTAGACCCGGTGCTGGTGGAATCCGCCCGCGGGCAGGGCATGGGCGCTCTGGCGACTTTCTTCAAAGTCGAGTTTCCCCTGGCTTGGCCCGTAATTATGACGGGCATTCGGGTGTCTACCCAGATGTCCATGGGCGTGGCTGCCATCGCCGCCTATGTCTTGGGGCCAGGTTTTGGTAGCTACATCTTCCGTGGCCTTGCCCAAGCGGGTGGTCAAAATGCCATGTACTACGCGATTGTCGGCACCGTGGGTGTGGTCATCGTTGCACTGATTGTCGATGCGGCACTGGTACTGCTCGGCCGGGTCACGACTTCGAAGGGAATTCGCTAATGTCCGATTCAAATCCTGTCCAGAACACTAATAGTCCCCGCATCAACACTGCGACCGGTGTGACGCTCGAATTCAAGGACATTGTCAAGCAATACCCCGGGCAGAAAGCTCCTGCAGTAAAGAAGCTCAATTTGAAAATCAATGCAGGCGAGTCCGTCATGTTTGTCGGCCCCTCTGGCTGCGGCAAGACTACTTCTCTGAAGATGATCAACCGCCTCATCGAGCCCACCAGCGGGCAGATCCTCATCGACGGCAAGAACGTAGTGGACAGTAACGTCTCGGAGCTACGCCGCTCCATCGGCTACGTCATTCAGGGAGGTAGTCTGCTGCCTCACTTTACCGTGGCTCAGAACATCGCGATCGTTCCCAAGCTGCTCAAGTGGGATAAGAAGCGCATCGCTGCCCGCTGTGACGAGCTAATGGAGATGGTGGGACTCGATCCGAACCTATATCGCGACCGTTATCCGCGCGAGCTCTCGGGTGGCCAGCAGCAGCGCGTGGGCGTTGCGCGAGGCTTGGCCGCTGACCCACCAGTGCTTCTCATGGATGAGCCCTTCGGTGCGGTGGATCCCATCACCCGCCAGCGCTTGCAGGACGAACTTTTGAGCATTCAAGATGAGCTGCATAAGACTATCGTCTGCGTCACCCACGACATCGACGAGGCCATCAAACTGGGCGACCGAATCGTCATCTTTCGAGAGCAAGCTGAGATTGCTCAGTTCGACACTCCGGAGGCAATTCTGTCGAATCCCGCCGATGATTATGTCGCGGACTTCGTTGGCTCTGGTTCGAAGTTGAAGCAGCTCTCGCTGTTGCGCGTTGACGATGTGGGGCTTAGTGACGCCCCTACATGTCGCGTTGGCGAGGCGGTCAGTGAGGTTGTCGCGAAGGTCGAATCGCAGGGGGAGGATCATGTGGTGATTCTGGACGATCAGGACCGACCGCAGGAGTGGCTGTTCTTGCGGACTCTGAAGCACCACGACAAGGTTCCGGCAGCTACCCACGAACTGGAGACAGTCATCGATCGCCGTTCCACCTTGAACAACGCTTTGGATACCATGCTGATGTCCAGCCACGGTGGGGCAATGGTTACGGAGCGTGGCCGGTACGTGGGCGTGATTCGCTATGACGATGTGACGGACTATGTCCGAGCGACCCGCGAAGAAGCACGTGGTGTGGGGGAGGACGCATGAGTGCTCCACAGGAAAGTACCGTAAAACGGGTTATCTCCGCAGAGGACAAGATCCTGCTCATCGGTTTGCCCATCATTGTTGCAGTGGGATTGATTGGCTGGGCAGTCTGGCGAAATACCGCAGAATTGGGCGCCGTGGAAGAACGGCAGCTGGCCTGGGGGACTGTGTTGGAGTTAACTCGCCAGCATCTCCTGCTCGTCGCCATCTGTGCGGTGATCGTTCTGGTGTTAGCTATCCCCGCGGGAATTCTTTTTACTCGTCCGAAGCTGCAATTCTTGGCACCGATCGTCACTGGAATTGCCAACGCGGGGCAGTCCGCTCCAGTCATCGGTGTGATTGTGCTTCTGGCTATGTGGATCGCGTTCGGTATTCCCGTCGCAGTCCTTTCGCTTTCTCTTTATGCCTTCCTGCCTGTGTTGGCTAACACTATTGCAGGACTCCGCGGCGTCGACCCCGCGCTGATCGAATCCGCCCGTGGGATGGGAATGACCAATTGGCAGGTTCTACGACAGGTTGAGCTGCCTCTGGCGTTGCCGATCATCATGACGGGCGTGCGAACCGCACTGGTGTTGCTGGCTGGCACAGCGTCCTTCGCCACGTTCATTGACGCAGGCGGGTTGGGCGCGCTGATTCAGACAGGCATCACCCTGTATCGCTTCCGTATTCTCGTGTCCGGCGCACTTCTTATTGCCCTGTTGGCACTGGTGGTGGAGTGGCTGGGGCGACTCGCAGAGGTTTATCTCAAGCCGAAGGGGCTGGAATAGAAATGCAAACGCTCAAGTCTCTCAAATCCATTGTCGGTGCTCTGTGTGCGGCGTTGTTGGCCTTCGGAGCCACGGCCTGTGGGCTGGGTACAGCCGGGGGATATAGCCCTTCTGGTACGTTGTCCGGCCCTATTGACGGCGTTGATTTGAAGGACGCGAAGGTGGCCGTAGGGTCAAAGAACTTCACCGAACAGATAATTTTGGGGAAGCTTGCCGTCATTCTTTTTAAATCCGCTGGTGCGGATGTCGAAGACCTCACTAATATTCCGGGGTCGAATAGTGCCCGCGAGGCCATGGTGAAGGGCGATATCAACTTCCAGTGGGAGTACACCGGAACGGCCTGGATCTCCTACCTTGGTCACGACGATCCAATTTCTGATGAAGAAGAGCAGTATGAAGCTGTTTTGAAGGCCGATCGGGAAAAAGGCTTGGAGTGGCTGCCACCGGCGCCGATGAACAACACTTATGGCTTCGCAATTCCGCGAACAAAGGCAGAAGAGCTCGGGATTTCCAAGCTCAGCGATCTGGCCAAACTGCCAGATAACGAGCGTACCTACTGCGTGGAATCTGAGTTTGCCAACCGTAACGACGGGTTCCGGCCGATGCTAAAGCACTACAACGTTCCGGCTGCTTCGAAAGGTAATGTGTCCACCTTGGACACTGGTGCGATCTATCAGGCTACAGCCGATGGGTTATGCAACTTCGGTGAGGTATTCACCACCGACGGGCGTATCAAGGCGCTGGACCTGCAGGTGATGGAGGACGATCGGCAGTTCTTTCCCAAGTACAACCTTTCGGGCGTGGTTCGGCAGGAACTTCTTGAGGCATACCCGCAGATAAAGGATCTCCTAGAGCCGGTATCAGAAAAGTTGACGAACGAGACGCTAATCGACCTGAACGCGGAGGTAGACGTGGACGGCAGGGAACCTGTGGACGTGGCCTACGACTGGTTGAAGGAGGAAGGCTTCGTCACTGAGTAGCATGGCGCGTATGCCTAATAACGACGCGCCCCAGACAGCTAAGAACCCGATCGCGGCCCCGCCGGTCGCCAAGCAGGTGCCGCACACCCGCACCTTCCACGGCCGCGAGTTCGTGGATAACTACGAGTGGCTGCGCGACAAGGACAACGCGGAGGTCCGCCAGCACCTAGAGGCGGAAAACGCCTGGACTGCCCAGCAGACTGCGCACCTCAAGCCATTGGAAGACCGCCTGTTCGAGGAGGTCAAGGCCCGCGTGCAGGAGACGGATATGTCCCTGCCCGTGCGTTCCGAGGGCTGGTGGTACTTCTCCCGCACCGAGGAAGGCAAGAGCTATGGCACCATGTGTCGCGTTCCCATCGCCGACGAGGACGACTGGACCCCGCCGACGATCGAGCCCGGCATTCCCGCGCCGGGCGAGGAGACCTTCCTGGACTGCAACGCCCTGGCAGAGGGCAAGGAGTTCTTTAGCCTGGGCGCGGCCAGCGTGACCCAGGACGGCACGCGCCTGGCTTACTCGGTGGACGAGACCGGCTCCGAGCGTTTCACCCTGCGCATCCGCGACCTCACCACGGGGGAGGACCTGAAAGACGAGATCGCGGATGTCTTCTACGGCGCCACCTGGGTCGGCAGGGATACCGTGTACTACCAGCGCGTGGATGAAGCGTGGCGACCGCACGAGGTCTGGCGCCACACAGTCGGTGAGGGCGTCGATAAAGACGAGCTGGTGTACCGCGAAGACGACGAACGTTTTTGGGCGGGGGTGGCGACGACCCGCTCCGAGCGTTACCTGTTGATCCACACGGGCTCGAAGGTGACCAGCGAGGTGTGGTACCTCGATCTGGAGGATCCAAATGCGGAGCTGACCTGCGTAATCCCGCGCGAGGCCGATGTGGAGTATGCGGTGGACCACGCGGTCGTGGGTGGCCAGGACCTGTGGCTGATGTTGCACAACAAGACAGGTCCGAACTGCGAGTTGGGTTACCATCCGACCGGCCAGATTGCCGCGTGGGACGACGTGCAAGCTCTCGTGCCGCACCGCGAGAATGCACGCCTGGAGGGCGTGGATGTCTTCAGCGACCACATTGTCCTCGAAGCTCGGGAGAATGCGCTGGAGACCAGCTACATCATGAAGCTTGGTGACGCCGACACCTCGACCGGCGACTCTCCCGCCCAGGCCTTCGGCGAGTTCGAGCGGATCGAGTTCCCCGGGGAACTCTGCGGGGTTGGCGCCGTGGGCAACAGCGAGTGGGAGAGTCCGGTGCTGCGCGTGGCCTACACCGCCTTCACCACTCCGCCGCGGATCTACGACATCGACTTGGCGACGGGGAAGAAGATCCTGCGCAAGGAACAGCAGGTGCTGGCCGACCCGGACGGCCGGGAGTTCGACCCTGCGCAGTACACCTCCCAGCGGCTGTGGGTGACGGCCGAGGACGGCGCGCGCATCCCGGTATCCCTAATCCACCGCACGGACGTGGACATCACTCAGGCGAACCCGGTGCTGCTGTACGGCTATGGTTCCTACGAGAACTGCATCGACCCGGGATTCTCCCTGTTCCGGCTGTCCATGCTGGACCGCGGCGTGGTCTACGCTATCGCGCACGTCCGCGGCGGCGGCGAGATGGGCCGACTGTGGTACGACCACGGCAAGGGGCTGGAGAAGCGCAACACGTTCACGGACTTCGTGGCCGTCGCCGACCACCTGCTGCGCGAGGGCATGACCACCCGCGAGCAGATGGTGGCCGAGGGCGGTTCCGCCGGCGGCATGCTCATGGGTGCGGTGGCCAACATGGCGGGGGATCGCTTCGCGGGCATTGAGGCCGTTGTTCCTTTCGTAGATCCGCTGACCAGCATGCTGATGCCGGAGCTGCCGCTGACCGTGACGGAGTGGGACGAGTGGGGTGATCCCTTCCACGACCCTCAGGTCTACGACTACATGGCGGGTTACGCTCCTTATGAGAATGTCTCGGCCGACCTGACCTACCCGCCGATCCTGGCGGTGACCAGCCTGAACGACACCCGCGTGCTGTATGTGGAGCCCGCGAAGTGGGTGGCCAAGTTGCACGAGGTGGGCGCCGAGAAAACGCTGCTGCGCATCGACATGGAGGCCGGCCACGGCGGCGTATCCGGCCGCTATGCCAAGTGGCGCCAGGCGGCTTTCGAGACGGCCTGGGAGCTGGAAAAGATGGGAGCCACCGAGCTGCTGGTGACGGACCAGTCCGACGAGGATGCGAGCCTTTAACAACTCGACGCCCAGATGTAGGGCGGGCGTTACCTCCCGTTCACCTGTGTTGTGCAGGCTAAGTATCTATGAGCCCCGCACAGTCCACCCCCAGTACCCAGCGTGCCCCCCGCGTTTTGTTGACCATCACCGGTTTGCGCCAGGGCACGGTAACTGCGGCGGAGAAGATGCGCGACGCGGCGCGGGCGCTGGAACTACACGCTGGTTTGGTGCTGACGGTGCAGGGGCCGAATTGGCGCCTGAAGGATGACCACGCGACGCTGGAGCTGGTGCACGATTCCGCTGCCCGCGGCCACGAGCTGCTGTTAGGCGGGCTCGGACCACTGGGTGGGGCGCCTGGCAAAGGGGAGTTCCACCGGCTCGGACGCCACGAGTCAACCCTGCGGCTCTCCGCCGCCACCCGCCAGCTGGATGCGCTCGGCTTGGCGCCTAAGGCTTTCGCTCCAACGCGCTGGCTGGCGTCCGAGGACGCGCTGCAGGCCGCCGGCGAGGTGGGTTTCGCAGTCGCGGCGGATGCGTATACCATCCGGGATCTGGGCAATGAAAAGCGCTACCCGGTGCGTGTGCTCGCGTTTGGTGATGGCTTTGGATCGGTGAAGTGGTGGCGTCGCAACGTCCTCAATAGCGTGCGCCGTAGCGCCGCAAAGGGCAAAGACATCCGCCTTTCCATCAGCGCGGCGAAGGCTGGCAAAGACGACGTGGCGAGCGATATGCTGCGCATTCTCGAGTTGCTTTGCGAGGCCGGCTACGAGTCCGCGAACTACTGGGATTACGTGGAACGCCAGCAGGCATCTGTAGCTTAAGGGGGCGGGTGCCCAGCAGTGTTACGATGGGGCGGTAACCAACCGGGAAAATACCGCAAAGCTGGGAGAATGTAGAAGCCATGGCTCGTGTTGTCGTCAACGTTATGCCCAAGAAGGAAATCCTCGATCCGCAGGGTCAGGCCGTCGTTCGTGCCCTGGGCCGCATCGGCATCAGTGGGGTGGAGGATGTGCGCCAGGGTAAGCGCTTTGAGCTGGAGGTCGGCGAGGGTGTCTCGCGCGAAGACCTGGAGAAGATCGCCTCCGACCTGCTGGCAAACACCGTGATCGAGGACTACGACGTGGTCGTCGAAGGCGCAGATGTGGAGGCTAAGTAAGTGACCAGCCGCATTGGAGTGATCACCTTCCCCGGCACCCTCGACGATGTCGATGCCGTGCGTGCTGTGCGCCTGGCGGGTGCGGAGCCGGTGGAGCTGTGGCACGCAGACGAGGATCTGAAGAACGTCGACGCTGTGGTCGTCCCCGGTGGTTTTTCCTACGGCGACTACCTGCGCGCCGGTGCCATCGCCGCCATCGCCCCGGCAATGAAATCCGTGGTGGCTGCCGCGGAGCGCGGTACCCCGGTGCTGGGGATCTGCAACGGCTTCCAGATTCTGCAGGAAGCCGGCCTGCTGCCCGGCGCCCTCACCCGTAACGAGGGGCTGCACTTCGTGTGCCGCGACATCTACCTGGACGTGGAAAACACCTCCACGGCATGGACCAACCAGTTCGCTGAGGGCAGCAAGATCCTGGTGCCGTCGAAGCACGGCGAGGGCCGCTTCCAGGCCAGTGAGGAAACGCTGGAGCGCCTGGAGGGCGAAGGTCGCGTGGTGTTCCGCTACGTCGAGAATCACAACGGCTCCCGCAACTCGATCGCCGGAGTGTGCAGTGAAAACGGTCGCGTAGTTGGGCTAATGCCACACCCGGAGCACGCCGTGGAAACCCTGACCGGCCCGTCCTTGGATGGCCTGGGGCTGTTCCAGTCCGTTCTGTCCACGCTCGTTTCCTAATCTTTCTTCTTACAAGGAGCACCCGATCCTCATGATTCACAACGACACGGTCGCCGATGCTAAGGCCAACCCGGACCTGGAGCAGCCGTATCACGAGCTGGGCCTAAAGGACGACGAGTACGCGCGCATCAAGGAACTGCTGGGCCGTCGCCCGACCGATGCGGAGCTGGCCATGTACTCCGTCATGTGGTCCGAGCACTGCTCGTACAAGTCCTCGAAGACGCACCTGCGTTACTTCGGCGAGACCACGACCGAAGAGATGAAGTCCAAGATGCTCGCCGGTATCGGTGAGAACGCTGGCGTGATCGACATCGGCGATGGCCACGCGGTGACCTTCAAGGTCGAATCCCACAACCACCCCTCCTACGTGGAGCCCTACCAGGGCGCAGCCACCGGCGTGGGTGGCATCGTCCGCGACATCATGGCAATGGGCGCGCGCCCGGTGGCCGTGATGGATCAGCTGCGCTTCGGCCCGGCCGACCTACCGGATACCCAGCGCGTGCTGCCCGGCGTGGTCGCCGGTGTGGGCGGTTACGGCAACTCTCTGGGGTTGCCGAACATTGGCGGCGAGACTGTTTTTGACGCCACTTACGCGGGTAACCCGCTGGTAAATGCACTGTGCGTGGGCACTTTGAAGACCGAAGACCTCAAGCTGGCCTTCGCTTCTGGCAAGGGCAACCGAGTGATCCTTTTCGGCTCCCGCACGGGCTTGGACGGCATCGGTGGCGTGTCTGTGCTGGCCTCTGACACTTTTGAGGAAGGCGCAGAGCGCAAGCTGCCCGCCGTGCAGGTGGGCGACCCCTTCGCGGAGAAGGTACTGATTGAGTGCTGCCTGGACCTGTACCGCGCCAACGTGGTGGTGGGTATTCAGGACCTCGGTGGCGCCGGGCTTTCCTGTGCAACCGCGGAGCTGGCTTCCGCTGGTGACGGCGGCATGCACATCAACCTGGATAACGTGCACCTGCGCGCCGAGGGCATGACCGCCGCGGAGATCCTGTCCTCCGAGTCGCAGGAGCGCATGTGCGCCGTCGTGGAGCCGGAGAACGTGGATGCGTTCATGGAAATCTGCCGCAAGTGGGACGTGCTGGCCTCCGACATCGGCTGCGTGACCGACGGCGAGCACCTTGTCATCGAACACTGCGGTGAGATTGTGGTAGACGCTTCGGCGCACACCATGGCTGAGGAAGGCCCGGTCTACGAGCGCCCCTACGAGCGCCCGGCGGAGCAGGACGAGCTGAATGAGGTTCGCGGCGTGGAGCTGCCGGAGACCTCCCAGGAGGTTCGTCAACAGATCCTGGACCTGGCGGCCTCCCCGGCGCTGTGCTCTCGCGAGTTCATCTCCGAGCAGTACGACCGCTACGTGCGTGGCAACACCGTTGCGGCCAAGGACGCGGACGCGGGCGTGCTGCGCATCGACGAGGAGACCGGTCGCGGCATCGCCGTTTCTACCGACGCCTCCGGCCGTTACACTCGCCTGGATCCCCGCACTGGCGCCCAGCTGGCGTTGGCTGAGGCTTACCGCAACGTTTCCGTCACGGGCTCCACCCCGGTGGCAGTGTCCAACTGCCTGAACTTCGGTTCCCCGGAGGATCCGGGCGTGATGTGGCAGTTCCGCGAGGCCGTGCACGGCCTGGCCGATGGTTGTAAGGAGATGGGCATTCCGGTCACCGGCGGCAACGTCTCCTTCTACAACCAGACCGGCGACACCGCCATTCTGCCGACCCCGGTCATCGCGGTACTGGGCACCATCGACGACTGCGCGCGCCGGATTCCGCAGCAGCTGCCGAAGCCGGCTGCCGAGGGCGAGAAGCAGGAGGAGTACCACCTGGTCCTGGTGGGGGCGGAAACCCGCGAGGAGCTCGGCGGCTCCATCTGGCAGCAGGTCGTCCACGACGAGCTGGCCGGCATGCCCCCGCAGGTGGACCTGTCCGTGGAGCAGCGCCTGGGTGCTTTCATCACTGCGCAGCGCGACAAGATCGTCGCCGCCCACGACCTCTCCGAGGGTGGCCTGTCGCAGGCCGCCGTTGAGCTGGCAATCCAGTCCGGCCGCGGAGTGGCCGTGAACCCGATGCTCAGCCAGCACGAATCCGCCGCAGTGGAGGGCCGCACGCTGGCACAGCAGGCGGCAGTGGGGCTGTTCTCCGAAACCGCCTCCCGCGTGCTGCTGGCAGTGCGCAGCGAGGACTACGGCGACCTGATGCGCGAACTGGCCGAAACCGGTCTGACCGGTGGCTGGATCGGCCTGACCGGCGTGAACGACGCAGCAGACCAGCCGGTCATTCGCTTCGGATCCGGCGTGTACCCGGTGCTGCCCTTCGGCGGAGAGGTCGAGCTCGACCCGGCCAAGGAGCACGATGAGGACTTCGACGTCGTCATCGCCCTGGAGGCAGCCGAGAATGCGTGGACGTCCACGCTGCCCGCGCTGTTTAGCCACGCGGCAGGCAACAACTCCGTCATCTAAGGTGCCGAAGAGTAAGGCGCTGAAGAGCTAGAGCTGAGAAAGGAGCCCGCGACCGGTGTGGTCGCGAGCCCCTTTTACTATGCGCCGTGCGGAGTATTCAGCGGGCGGGAGTAGCGCCCAGCTCTCCGGGTTTTACTCCACGAAGCGGAAGTCGCGGTTGCTGGGGCTCACCAGCGGCCGCGGCAGGAACTCCTTGCGCAGGTTACGCAGCGTGGCGGCGTGCTCCTCCAGGCGCTTATCCTCGCTGGTCACCGGCGTGTACTTGCGTGCCTGCAGCGGGTTACCGTCCAGGTCGATAGCGATGTACGTCATGGATGCGTGGATGGCCACCGGCAGGTTGCCCTTGCCCTCGCGCGGGTCGCCTGCACGCAGGTGCACCATCACCGTCATCGAACGCTCGTCGGTGCGCACCAGGCGTGCATCCACCTCCACGAGGTCGCCGATGTGCACCGGGCGGTAGAAGCGAATGCCGCCGGCGTACACCGCGGTGGTGCGCTCGCCGGTCCACTGCATCGTGCAGGCGGTGGCCGCCTCGTCGATCCACTCCATGGCGGTGCCACCGTGCACGTTGCCTCCCCAGTTCACGTCCGTCGGCTTCGCCAGGAAGCGGTTCACCAGCTCCGGCGCAGTGGACTTTTCGGTGTAGGTCTGACGGAGCATCTCCTCTTCGATGGCCTTGCGCAGCTGGATGCGGGAAAGCGCGGCATCTTCCACCCGCTTTTCTTCGTCGGTGGTCGGCACGTAGGAGGGGATCTGCTTGGACTTACCGTTTTCGTCCAGGGCGACGAAGATCACCAGGCAGTCGCAGGCGCGGGTGAACACGCCCTCGCGCGGGTCGGCGGACAGCACCTCGTTGACGATGTGCATGGAGCTGCGGCCGGTGTAGGCAATGCGGCTGCGGACTTCCACCATGTGACCCGAGGGGATCGGGCGGGTGAAGTGGATGTGGCCTACGTAGGCGGTAACGCAGTAAGACTGAGCCCAGCCGACTGCGCAGGCGTAGGCGGCCTTATCAATCCATTCCAGTACGCGACCACCGTGTACACCCATCGCCCCTGCCATCAGCACGTCTGTCGGGGCGGCGAGGAAGCGCAGAGTCACCTTCGGGCTGCGCTCCTGGGGAGCCTCTGCCGTGTTATCAGATGCATTGTGCTCGTTGGGGGTGGTGTCTTTAGCGCTTTCCGCCACGGGTCACTGCCTTCCTAAGATCCCTGTACTAAATTCCCTGTACTTCTTTCGTGTTCAACTCCCCAATACTAACGTGCCCCCACACCTCGGTGTTCGAAAGAGCACGACAAATTCGCCACTACAATCTCCAGACATGAAGCATTTACACGGCCCGGAACTATCCGCCGCTGCTCGCAGCGCCGTTGAAGCGGTGTTGCCCTGGGTAAAAAAACCCGCGGAGCAGCCTCGTCCGCCACGTGCCGACGTCGCTGCGGCGGTTCGCCTGTCCGCGGCTGTCCTGGAGGAGCTGGCCCCCGGCCATTCCGTCGAGGTACGCGTTCCTCCGTTCACCGCCGTCCAGTGCATCGCGGGTCTGGAGCATCGCCGTGGCACTCCGCCCAATGTTGTTCAGTGCTCGCCGATTACGTGGCTGCGCCTGGTTGTGGGGGTTGAGGATCTTTCTGGTTCGGACGCCGACACCTCCGGCACCCGCGCCACCGCCATCGCTGAGCACCTTCCACTGTTGAGAATGTGAGGTCGCTCAGCCGGCGAAAGGGCATCCCTTTGGGTTAGTGCGGATGGGCTAGTAGAGTCGGCATAGTGGCAAACATTCAAGGCCAGAGAAAACTAACAGAGGCAGAACCGTTGCTGAGCCCGTTCGACGACCGGGGCGAAACCGAGCCCCGGGAGGAATGTGGCGTATTCGGGGTATGGGCGCCGGGGGAGGACGTCTCTAAGCTGACGTACTACGGCCTGTACGCGCTGCAGCACCGAGGCCAGGAGGCCGCGGGTATCGCGGTGGGGGATGGCGACCAGATCGTCGTGTTCAAGGATCTGGGTCTGGTCAGTCAGGTGTTTGACGAGCAGTCGCTCGAGGCTCTCAAGGGCCACATCGGCATGGGGCACAACCGCTACACCACTGCTGGTGGTAATAGCTGGGAGAACGCGCAGCCCATGTTCCGCATGGCTCCCGATGGAACCGACGTGGCTCTGGGCCACAACGGCAATCTGGTGAATCACCGCGAACTCACCCAGGAGGCCGCCCGGTTGGGTCTGGTGGATCCGAAGGAAAATCCCTCTGATTCGCTGGTCATGTGCGCCCTGCTGGCCGCCGACACCCGCGAGGGGCACGGTGTGGAGGAGGCAGCCATGGAACTGTTCCCCAAGGTCAAAGGCGCCTTCTGTGTGCTGTTTACCGATGGTGACGCACTGTACGCCGTACGAGATCCGCAGGGCGTGCGCCCTCTGTCCATCGGCCAGTTGGCCAGCGGCGGCTGGGTTGTTGCTTCCGAAACCGCGGCGCTGGACATCGTGGGCGCGCGTTTCATCCGCGACGTCGAGCCGGGAGAGCTGGTGGCCATCGACGGCGACGGCGTGCGTTCCCGCCGCTTTGCGGAGACGAAGCACAAGGGCTGCGTGTTCGAGTACGTCTACCTGGCCCGCCCGGATTCCGTCATCCGTGGCCGGTCGGTGAACGGCACCCGCCTGGAGATCGGCCGCAAGCTGGCAGAGGAGGCTCCGGCGGAGGGCGACCTGGTGATTCCCGTGCCGGAGTCCGGTACGCCCGCGGCGGTGGGTTACGCCCAGGCCTCGCACATTCCCTTTGGCCAGGGGTTGATGAAGAACGCCTACGTGGGGCGCACCTTCATCCAGCCCTCGCAGACCATCCGCCAACTTGGTATTCGCCTGAAGTTAAACCCCCTGCGTGAGGTCATCGAGGGCAAGCGCCTGGTCGTGGTGGACGATTCCATTGTCCGCGGAAACACCCAGCGCGCGCTGATTAAGATGCTGCGCGAGGCCGGGGCGAAGGAAGTGCACGTTCGCATCGCCTCGCCGCCCGTAAAGTGGCCGTGTTTCTACGGCATCGACTTCGCCTCGCCCACCGAGCTGATTGCGAATAATGTGGATCCTTCGGACCCGGTGGAGGGAATTCGCCGGGAGATCGACGCGGACTCCCTAGCATTCGTTTCTACCGAGGCGATGATTGAGGCGTCACAACAAAGCAGCGACGAGCTGTGCGCGGCGTGCTTCGACGGTGTGTTCCCGCTGGGCATGCCGAGCGACAACCCGAACGCGGCGTTGGTAGAAACAATGCTGAAGCAGCAGGCGAAGAATTAGGAAAGCAAGGACAAGCCATGAGTGACCACCCCGAGAACACCCCGAAGCAGGCAGAGGGCGCATCGTATGCCGCTGCCGGTGTAGACATTGAGGCCGGCGACCGCGCGGTAGAGCTTTTCGCGCCGCTGGCTAAGAAGGCCACCCGCCCCGAGGTGCGCGGCGGGCTCGGTGGCTTCGCCGGCCTGTTCGCACTGGGCGATTATGAAAAGCCGCTGCTGGCCGCCTCCTCCGACGGCGTGGGCACCAAGCTGGCCGTGGCCCAGGCGATGGACAAGCACGATACGATCGGCCGCGACCTCGTCGCCATGTGCGTGGATGACCTGGTGGTCTGCGGCGCCGAACCGCTGTTCCTGCAGGATTACATCGCCATCGGCAAGGTCGTGCCGGAACACGTTGCCAGCATCGTCTCCGGCATCGCCGCGGGCTGTGAGGAAGCCGGTTGTGCGTTGCTGGGCGGCGAGACCGCTGAGCATCCGGGCGTGATGGAGCCGCACGAGTACGACGTCTCCGCCACCTCCGTCGGCGTCGTCGAAGAGACCAATCTGCTGGGTCCGGATCGCGTGCGACCGGGTGACGTGGTGATCGCCATGGCCTCCTCCGGCCTGCACTCCAACGGCTACTCCCTGGCGCGCCACGTGCTGCTGGATACTAAGCAGCTGCCGCTGGATGGCCACATCGAATCCCTTGGCCGCACGTTGGGGGAGGAGCTGCTGGAGCCGACCCGCATCTACGCCCTCGATTGCCTGAAGCTGGCCAGCGAGTGTGACGTTCACACCTTCGCCCACATCACCGGCGGCGGCCTGGCCGCTAACCTGGGGCGCGTGATCCCGGAAGGCCTGGTCGCAGAGCTGGAGCGTTCCTCCTGGACCCCCGGCCCGATCTTCCGCCTGATCCAGGAGGAAGGCCAGGTCTCGCAGGAGGAGATGGAAAAGACCTTCAACATGGGCGTGGGCATGGTCGCCGTCGTCGCGGAGGATGATGCCGAGCGTGCACTGGCGATGCTGACCGCCCGTCACATTGATGCCTGGCGCCTGGGTGAGGTTCGCCCGGCACAGGACGGCCAGTCCGGCGCGATCCTGGATGGCGAGTACCGCAGTCCCGTAGAGCCAACCAACTAAGGCGCGCTAGAGCCGGGGCAAGGAAAAAGCAAGAAAAACTCCCGCGCTGCGCTTTTCAAAAGCGTCAGCTGCGGGAGTTTTCTAGTGAATAGGTTGGCTTTTACCGCGACCCGTTGGAGTATTTATCCTCGTAGTCGTCGGCGTACTCGTCGCTGTAGTCGTCGTATTCTGCAGCGTAATCGCTGTAGTCATCCTCGTACTCGTCGTACTCGCTACCGCCGCGGGAACCGGAATCCCGGTTCTGCGACTGGCCAGAGAGTTCCCTCTGGAGCCTCTCCAGATCCATTTCCGGAGCGTTGTACTTCAACTGACGAGCAACCTTGGCTTGCTTTGCCTTGGCACGGCCGCGACCCATGGCCTGACCCCCTTGCGGTGTCCTCGAGTGGCACGGGAGTTCGGCCACCCTTTTCGTTTACAAGTTAAGTTTCTTCCTGCCCTACACCATAGCGGTTAGCAATCATTTTTTCCCAAAAGCCCCCTCCTGCCGAAGGCGCAGGCGCGGGGGTTTTCACACCAAATACCCCCTGTGACCTGCTCTGTTATTGGGTATCCAAGGGGGTCAAGCCAATGTGAGGGTTTTCTAATTTTTCCCGCGCAGCCGGTTGATCGCCGCTCGCCCCGGTCGGATCGAGTTGTCCCCCGCGGCATTCGCAAGGTCGCTGGGGTCGATCGATGCGTCGATCCCATCGGCAAGTAGCGGGGGAACGTCGCTGTTTTTGGACGCCACCTTCTCCACCACGTTCCGCTTCACCAAAGCCAGGGCGACGGGCCCGTAGTCGCAGTCGTGCACGCTGGATCCGACCCGGCCGATTCCGCGGCCACCCGCGGTGAGTTCGGCGCCCACGCCGGGCAGCCGGTTAGCGGATCCGTCCAGGTGCAGCATCACCAGAACGCGCGGAGATTTGCCCAGGTTATGCACTCGGGAAACCGTCTCCTGCCCCCGGTAGCAGCCCTTGTTCAGGTGCACTGCGGCCTCGGTGGGGCCGGCGGAAACGTCGTCCAGCTGGGTGGCGCCGCTGATTCCCTTGCCGATGAAGGCGGGAATCTCGTGGGGGATGGCGCGCTCGTCGGTATCCACACCTAGGATCGGCAGGCGTGCCTGCACGCGGAATGCGTCGTAGGCCATGCGCCCGGTGGGCTGGGCGACATTAGTCAGCTCGTCCCAGGCGCGGGTGAAGCTTTCACGGGGAACCCACAGGTCCAGGGCCTGTACTTCACCGATAGTTCCGGTTCTCCACAGTTGCAGATCCACATCTTCCGGAACGTCGAAGTTTAGCTGGGCGGGCAGGGCGGTGGAGGAGGTGGCGTCAACAGTAAAGAGCGAGGAATCCACGGCGAGGTCCGTGCCGAGCACCGTAAGACGTGCCCACGGCAGGCGCTCGACGGAGACCTGCGACCAGAAGACCATCTTGCTCAGATAGTCCTCGAGTGCGTCGGCGTGGGTGGCTGGGGTGTCGAGGATCAGCGCGTCCTCGGTGGCGAGGATGCCGAAGAAGTGCTCGACGTGGCCCTTGACGTCGAGGATCAGGCCGAAGGTGGCCTGGCCGGGCTCGATGGCGTTGACCTTCTGGGAGATCAGGTTGTTGAGCCAATCGCGGCGCTCCGAACCCGACACGCGGATGGCCACGCGATCCCAAAAATCCACGAGGCCAGGCTTGCCGTCGTTTACGCGGGACTGCTCGGTGAGGGGGTTGCCGTAGTGCCAGGCAGTGGCGCTGCTCTGAGCTTCCGGTGCCTCTGAAAGTTCGGCGACCTCACTGCCAGTCAGTGCGCTGGCGGCAGGTGCGTGGTCGACGATCGGGCTGCGAGTCAGATCAAACACACCTCCTATCGTAGGACGCGGTGTGGCTGGCATGCCAGTGGTGGCTCTCTATGGGGCATGCAAAACGGCCGGAAACAGCTCGGGAATAGAATGAGAAGCATGAGTAATCAGGAAGCAAAGTTCGTGGTCGTTGACGTTCTGGGCGAAGCTGGCACTGGCATGGAGGCTGGCACGGGCGCTGACACGGCAGCTGCCACCCAAGACCCGCAAGTTCGGGATGCGACCGTGCCGATGATCTACGCAGACGACCTAGCCGCCGTGCGCGGCGACGGGGTTTTCGAGACCTTCATGCTGCGCGGTGGCAACGTGCGCAACCGCGAGCGCCACGCCACACGCTTCCTCAACAGCTCCGCGATGCTGGACCTGCCGGAGCCGGACCTGGAGCGCTGGTTCCGCGCCACCGACATTGCCGTGGCCGACTTCGAGGAGAAGAACGGGCCGGGGCAGGAGGCCGCGCTGCGCTGGGTTTACTCGCGCGGGCGGGAGTCCACGGGCCAGCCGACGGGCTGGGTCACGGTGGCGCCGGTCAGCGAGCACGTGCTGCACGACCGGGAGCACGGCGTGCGGGTGATGACGGCCGAGAGGGGCTTCCGCATCGACCTATCGGAGCGTTCCCCGTGGGCGCTGATCGGCGCGAAGACGCTATCCTACGCAGCCAACATGGCCGCCCTGCGCAGCGCGAAGGCCCGCGGGGTAGACGACGTGATCTTCCTGTCCGACGAAGGGCTCGTGCTGGAGGGGCCGACTTCGACCGTGGTTGCCGCGGAGGTAGACCCGACGACAGGGGAGAAGAAGCTCGTCACCCCGCCGGCGCATGTGGGCATTTTGAAGGGCACCTCGCAGGCCGCGCTCTTTAAGCTGGCCGAGCAGCGCGGATGGGTCACCGAGGAAAGGGCACTGCGGGTCGAGGACCTTAAAGCCGCCGCCGGCGTGTGGCTGGTCTCCTCTGTGCGCGTGCAAGCTCGGGTTACAGAGCTGGACGGCACCCAGCTGCCCCGTCCGGAGGTCGCCGACGAGGTGGAAAAGATGGCCTGGGAGGCTGTGACCGGCTAGCCGACCACGCGGGACAGCTGCGCGGACTGCCAGGGAACCATCTCGCCGTCGATGAGGCGCTCGTCGACCCAGCCGAGGTCGTTGTTCGGCATCAGGCCGTAGAGGCGCTTGCCCGGCCCCAGGTTCGTCGGGCCGGTGGCTGTCGCCATCGTCGAGGCGCTTTCCAGCTGCCAGGCGCGCTCGTTCAGCGGGCTGCCGTACAGAATCTCCACCATGCCATCGGAGTGGGTGAGGATCATCTCGATCTCATCGTCATCGTTGATACGCAGGAAGCCGGACTCGCGGCGACCAGGGGTCTCGGTTGGCTGCCCGTCCTCATCCATGCGCCAGGTGCGGGAATCGTAGCTGATGCGATTCTCGCCATCGTGGGCGAAGACGACCTGCTGGCCGAATGTGAACTCCTCCTCGCCGGGAGGCGCCGCTTGGCCCTGGCCACGCCACACGCCGATCAGCGGCAGCAGCGCCAGCAAACCGTCGTGCAGGTTGGGGCCCTTGCGCAGGTTGGCTGTGTCGTCGGGGATGGGCATGTCGCCGAATTCCGGCAGGTTCTTGTCGCTAGTGGATTTGGACTGCTCGGCGGCCAGGTTGACCGCTTCGTTAGCGTCTACCTTGAACTTCTTCTTTTCTTCTTCAGCCATGCCCTCAAGACTATAGGCTGGGGAGTTCTTCTTCACTCAAGGGTCGGGATCGCGGAGCCAAATCGGACAGGCTGATCTTCGTGTACACCTGCGAGGTTTCGACGAACACCGAGCCGCCCGAGACGAAGATCCGCTCCGGGTCGCCCCGCATGGGTAGTTCCTTGCCCGGGATGCTCAAGCTAAAGGCGTCATTAACCCGCTTTTCGATGTCCGGATCGAGTGTGGCTTCGTCGGTGACGTTCTTGGCCTTGATGTCCAGCCCGTCGGGGACGGAGAGGATCTTGGTCGGAGTGATCACCATGGTGCCCTCGACGATGCGCAGCTTTACCTCGACCTTCGCGGGTTTGGCGAAGCCCTCTGGCTTGCCTTCGAAGATGGCCTCGGTCTCCCAGCCGCCGCGGGGCGAGATGTCGTCGAGGTTCTGGATCTGCAGGGCCTCGATGCCCATGCGGTTGCCCAGCAGCACGCCGTCCAGCTGCAGACGGGTAAAGACCTTGCGTGCCGGGGCGTTTTCGATGGTGCCGTTGAAAACATCGTCTGCGGAGACAGTTATATACTGCGCCGAGGTTTGTACGCTCATCAGGCCGAAGCCCGGCACATCCACGTCGTTGGCGACGACGGTGACGGCTTGGAGCTCGTGGCTAAGCGCGGCGCCGGTGTAGGGGAAGCCCGCCACCTGCACCTTGGGTGGGTTGGCTAGGTTCGAGTCGGCGTATAGCGCTTCGGAGATCTTGTGTTCGGCACGGGCGGCGATCACATTATCGACCAGCAGCGCCACGAGCAGCACCAGCACGAGGGCGAGCGCGCCGCGGATTGCGATCTTCTTCACCTGGCCGGCCCCCTTCTCGAGTCTCTTTATCGCTCCCTACAGGTTACTAGGTGCCCTTGTTCCTTCTTTATGACGCCACGCCCCCGCCGCCGCAATCTCAGTGAAGCGTTAAGAAACCGTCGAAATCTACCCCAAAAATGCCGAAAGTGAGGGACAATCGGGGGCATGGCTATTACCTACGACACATTTGAAGACCTGTGGGAGCACTCTGAGGTGTTGGAGGGGGTTCACGAGGTGCTGGGTGAAGTCGCTGAGGCAGATGGGGTGCCTGCGATCAGTGAGGCTTTTCTGCGCGGCATTGACGAGAACCGCGGCCACAAGCACGTAGTGGCAAGGAATAGCGAGCGTGTGGTCGGTGTGTTGGCGATCGACCCGGATCGCGTGATCGAGCTGGCCGTCGCCCCGGAAGTTCGCCATAGCGGGGTGGGGATCGCCCTGTTCGAAGCTTTGCGTGACCAGCTGGGGGTGAGTGGCGCGATTGACGTCTGGGCGCATGGAGATTCCGCCGGTGCCCAGCGCTTTGTCGAGTCGCTGGATGCCCGCCGAACCCGTGAACTGTTGAAGATGTCGCTGGACTGCGCGCCGGCGACGAAGGCGGCCAGGGCCATTGAGGCGGGCGGCGCAGATGCCGAGAAGCGTTGCGAGGAGCAGGATATTGAGGTTCTGACGTACGCCGAGTCCGTGGCGCGCTTTGATGCAGATTCCGTGGATGCCGAGTGGGTGCGCGTCAATAACGAGGCCTTCGCATGGCACCCCGAGCAAGGCGGCTGGGATGTAGACCACCTGCGTTCTGCTCGGGACACTAATTGGTTCGACCCGGACGGGGTTCTTATGCTGTGGGTGCGGGACGAGAATTCCGCTGCCGAGCGGGTGGGCATTCCCTGTGCTGCCGATGGGGGCGAGGGGAACGACGATGTTTTCCGGCTGGTGGGCTTCCACTGGACGAAGATCCCGCTGGAGGAGAAGGAAAAGGATGCCGGCGAGCGAGCAGGTGAGGTATACGTCGTGTGCCTCGCTGACGATGCTCGCGGCAGGGGACTGGGGCAGGCGATCACGCAGCTGGGTATGAAGTTGCTCCTGGATAACGGCTGCGGCCGCATCGAGCTGTATGTGGAGGGGGACAACGCGCCCGCGGTTTCTACGTACAAGCGACTTGGCTTCGAAGTGGTGCACACCGATGTGGTCTACCGTGGGTGTCTCTAGGTAGTGGGACTAAGGAGCGAGAAGCCTTAACCGTTCATCGGTATCACCTGAGAAATATTTATGCCCACTAGCCGTGTATTGCTAAGGGTGAGGTGGGTTCAGCTTCGCTGCAGGTTAACTGCGGGTTAAATCAAGCTACCTTCTGTCACATGGGGGGTAGCGTTTAGGTGTGGTGCTGGGGGTGCTTTGGCAATGCTTTCTGAACCGGCATAGTTGCCTGTGCTGCATGAATGCTGTTGTTCACCTGCTGTTCACTTACAGCACTCTTTAAATCCATAAGCGCCGATTAACTTTCTTGGTGACGCAAGAGTGGCTCCTACAACTGCGGGCTTCTCCTGTAAGACACTTTTCTGTACTTCTGACAATTTTCGGAGGAAAACCTCGTGAAGTTCACCATGAAGCGCACCAGCGCTGTAGCTGCAACCCTGTTTGCTGGTTCCCTGATCCTGACCGGCTGCTCCAACGCTGACAACAACGAAGGCGGCAGCGGCGAAGGTTCCCGCGAGATGGAAGAGGCCACCGGCGAACTGCGTGGCGAAGGCGCTTCCTCTCAGGACAACGCAATCCAGAACATCTTCGGCCCGGCTTTCTCTAGCACCGGGGCTACCCTGGCTTACAACGCTTCTGGTTCCGGTGATGGCCAGAAGAAGTTCATCGCTGGCCAGGCTGACTTCGCTGGTTCCGACTCCCCGCTGAAGGACGACCAGATCGAGGACGCCAAGAAGCGCTGCGACGGCAACGACGCATGGCACCTGCCGATGGTTATCGGCCCGGTGGCAATCGCTTACCACCTGGAGGGCGTGGACGAGCTGAACCTGTCCACCAAGACCGTTGCCAAGATCTTCAAGGGTGAGATCAAGAAGTGGGACGACGAGGCCATCAAGGCTGAGAACGAGGGCGTGGACCTGCCGTCCGACCCGATCGAGGTTGTGTACCGCTCTGACGAGTCCGGTACCTCCGACAACTTCCAGAAGTTCCTGTCTGCTTCCACCGGTGAGTGGGATTCTGAGGGCAAGAGCTTCCCGACCAAGGTCGGCACCGGTGCTCCGAAGTCCAAGGGTGTTGCTGACCAGGTTGCAGCCACCAACGGCGCAATCACCTACGTTGAGTCCGGCTTCGCTGAGGAGCTCGACGCAGTCAACATCGCCAAGATCGACTTCGGTTCCGGCCCGGTTGAGCTGAACAAGGACAACGTCAACAAGGCGCTGGGTGAGGTTGAGTTCTCCGGCGAGGGTAACGACCTGGTCGTTGACGCTGACAAGCTGTACGCCATGAACGGCGAGGATGAGTACCCGCTGGTTCTGACCACCTACGAGATCGTCTGCTCCGCTGGCTACGACGACAACACCTCGAAGCTGGTTAAGAACTTCCTGAACACCATCCTGGACAACCAGAACGATGATCTGGCTGACCAGG
>ERZ1673753.1123-NODE-1123-length-26700-cov-5.439895_pt1 | contig 26700 bp, 19 predicted proteins | sample MGYA00580201_ERZ1673753 | MGnify/ENA primary metagenome ERZ1673753 (study PRJEB41218, sample SAMN15661747) | gut metagenome | host: Homo sapiens | place: Canada: London | collected 2015-08-20/2019-03-30 | study: EMG produced TPA metagenomics assembly of... | reverse complement strand
TTCAGTCGGGGGTCTCCTGGCTCCAAAGTAGTTTTCTTTGCCTTAAGATCCGAGGGGATCTGCACCCCGGGGTTACTCGTTGCATCGGTGTTGTAGGAAGCAGGAAGGTCCGACAGCCGAGAGACCAGCTGAAAGCTCGGATGCTCTCCGGTTGGGTCGAAAACCTTAATCTGCATGCCCACCTGATCGGCAGTACTTCCGCCGGTACCAAAGCCGAGGTTGCCGTTGCCGTACAACCAGGCCTTACCCCAGACCTTCTCCGGGATCGCTGTATTACCAGACGGGTCTTGAAGCTGATCCGCGGGGATAGTCCACGTCTTCCGTTCTCCTGTATCCATGTTGATGCGCTCAAACATGACGTGTGTCCTTGGGTTCGCCCCGTCTTGCTGCATGCGGGCGGGACTCACCAGACCCCAGAGGTACTGTGGGGCACTGGGGAGGACAACATGATCCTCAGCTCCAGCTTGGAAAGGCGCGTTGTTTTGATTACGGGCAATCTCGCCACGTGGATCCTTCGCACCTACCGCTGGCAGGGGAATCTTATACAGCTGTCGGGTACCGGATGTTGCGGTGTTGCCCACCCACATCACTTCGTTCGATCCACGTAGGTCAAAGGTGCCGGTGTTGATTAGATCCAGGTCGTTTGGCCTTCCGCTGGTCGCCTTGTGGAAAAGGGTCGCCCCCTGAGCATTCTTGACCAGCCCGAGGTCGTACACCTCACCCGTGACCGGATCGATCTGCAGAAGATGGCCCGCGGGGTGGCATTCCTGGAGGCTCGAATTGTGGTTCGCCTGGCTTATGGCGTAGATCCAGTGATCCTTCGTGTTGTAGGACAGCGCGTTGTACACCCAGTTGGAGGGCTTACCGATGGGGGTAAAAGTACTGCTACCCTCGATCTGCAGGTTGAGCTGTGTGCTCGTGTTTCCCGCCTGTCCACCATTCGGCGTGGCCGACACGTAAACAGCCGTGCCCTTATTGAGTTCGTCTTGGGTGAGCTCTCGGGGACCTTTACGGGTTGTCGCCTCCTCACACTTACACGGCACCGAGACCATGCCATAAACCTTGACCGAGTAATCGTTACCTTGTGTCGACGGCGCATTCGTCAACACCTGTAGGGTATTTCCTGGCCAAGTATTGAATCCCGTCCCTGTACCTTCAAGGTCAAAAGAGACGGAATTTACCTTCCCTGCGCTATTACGACTTTGCACCGTAATACCGGTGGTTTGCACAGCCTTACCGTTCGTGCCGATCCGACCGCCTCCGGGCGGTGGCGTGGTAGACGAGTTGTATTCAACCCCGTTGCTGGTCTCTTTCTTGGTAACAAAGAACCCACCTAGATCCCCATTTAAGGACCTTGTAGCGCTAATTTCTACCCGGGTCAGCGGCAGATCCACACCCCGCGTACCACTCTTGATGTTAATGCGGAACTTCTTGGCGTTGCTCTTTGTAGGACCTGCAACTTCCTTTAAATCTGCGTCATTCCTCGCATCCGAAAGAGGTGAGTAGAGCTGCGTATCCAGCAGTTTCTCTTCTTTACAGTTTCCCGTTGGAGTCTGCGCCTGCGCCGAAGGAACATTAATTCCTCCAATAGCTCCCACGATGGTCACGAGTGCACCCAGAAGGGCAGCAACGGTTAGAAGACAAATACATGCCCGACTAAGCGCCGCCCCTTGGCGATCTTCGGCCAACTTAAGGTTTTCACCGGTTAATACGCGAGCCATTATCCTTTTCCAGCCTTAGATCCGTTCTTCGACCCACCTGTTAAGGTTTACCTAAAAACGGATACCCACTCCTTCTTGGCGAGATGAAGGTTAAGCCTTCAAGCTTGCACCCTATGCGAACAAGAATACAATCTTCACAGGTGCCGCTCAACTTGCCGAAAGGTGTTTTAGGCTACTCTTATTCGAACCTTCACCTTGAGTTCACCGGACAGCAGTGGCACCCCTTCCGGCACCCCGCTACACACCGCCGGCGAAGCCCAACTGGCGCCACGCCTCATAGGCCGCCACCGCCGCCGCGTTCGATAGGTTCATGGACCGCCGCCCCGGCAGCATCGGGATGCGCACCTTCGCCGTCACCCGCGGATCGGCCAACACCTCTTCGGCCAGGCCCGTCGGCTCCGGGCCGAAGAGCAGCGCGTCACCCGGCCGGTAGTCCACCTCCGTGAACCACGTACCCGTCTGCGCGGTAAACGCGAACACCCGACCCGACCCGCGTACCGGATCAGTCACGTGAGCCAGCGCCTCATCGATCCCCTCATGGACGTGCACGTCTGCCAGCTCGTGATAATCCAGCCCCGCCCGGCGCACATGCTTGTCGTCAAACTTGAAGGCCAGCGGCCCCGCCAGGTGCAGCGAGGCTCCCGTGCCCGCGCACATGCGGATCGCATTGCCCGTGTTCGGGGGGATCTCCGGGCGGTCGAACACTACGTGCAGTGGAGGGTTCACACCCGCAAACTGGTTTTCTGACGTCATTCCCCCAATCTAACCGGTACAAATGTAGCCATGAGCAACTCCCCCTCCCGCAGCTTCGACATCACCCTGATGGGTGCCACCGGTTTCGTCGGCGCGCTGACCGCCGACTATCTGGCCGCCAACGCTCCCGCCGACGTGCGCATCGCCCTGGCTGGCCGGAACCAGACCAAGCTGGAGGCCCTGCGCGAGCAGCTGGCTGCAAAGCACCCGCGGGCCAAGGAATTCCCGCTGGTCATCGCCGATTCCAGCGATAATCGCTCTCTGGAGAAGCTGGTCCGCAACACCCGCGTGGTCATCTCCACCGTCGGCCCCTACTACCGCCACGGCTTTCCCCTGGTCCGCGAATGCGCCACTCACGGAACGCACTACGTCGACCTCGCTGGAGAGGCGCTCTTCATGCGCGAATCCGCGGATTCCTACCACGACCGCGCCACCGCCAGCGGGGCGCGCATCGTCCACGCCTGCGGCTTCGATTCCGTTCCGAGTGACCTGGGAATGCTGCTGCTGGGGCAGAGGGCGTCCGAAAATAAAGACAGCCTCACGTCCGCCACCATGATCGTGAAGATGAAGGGCGGGCTCTCCGGCGGCACGGTCGACTCGATGCGCGAGCAATTCGCTGCCGCCAAGGGCAGCCAGGAGAAGAAGCGGCTGCTGGCCGACCCGTACACCCTCTCCCCCGACCGCGCCAAAGAGCCAGAGCTGGGCAAGCAGCCGGACTTCGGGGTGGTGCGCGAAAGCGGCATCGGGGGTGCTAGCGCTAGCGACGGCAGCGAGGACGTCTGGGCCGGGCCTTTCATCATGGCGGGCTCCAACACGCGCGTGGTACGCCGCTCGAACGCGCTGCTCGGCTACGAATACGGCGATAAGCTGCGCTACAGCGAATATCAGTACACCGGCAAGGGGCTGAAGGGTCGCATGCGCGCCTTCACCATGGGCGCAGTGCTCGGCACGGCAGTGACGGCGCTGAACCAGGACAAGCTGCGCACGTTCCTCTCTCGCTGGGTGCCGGAGCCCGGCGAGGGGCCGTCCGAGGCCGAACGCGATGCCGGCTTCTTCCACACCACGCATTTCGGCGTGGGCAACAGCGGAGCCACCTACCAGCAGACCATCAGCCTGGACGCCGACCCGGGGTACAAGGGCACGTCCCTGATGCTTAGCGAGGCTGCGCTCACTCTTGTTCTTTGTGACGCCGAACTGCCGACAGGCTCCGCCTACCAAGGCGAAACCGGCGGCGGAGTGCTCACTCCGGCCACCGGCCTGGGGATGCCCTACGTGCGGCGCCTCAGCGACGCGGGCATGAAGTTCAGCGACTAGTTGAACATGCCTAGCTGAACAGGTTCTGCTCGTCCTCGGGCACGCCGTTCACCTGGTTTAGGTTCAGGGTATTGAGCTGGGTGACGTGCTCTGGGGTCAGCTCATCCAGGGAGGAAACCTGCAGCAGGCGCATGGTGCGGCGAACCTCGCTGGCCAGGATCTCGATGGCGCGGTTCACGCCGGCCTCGCCACCGGCCATCAGGCCATAGAGGTATGCGCGGCCGATCAAGGTGAACTTCGCGCCCTTGGCGATCGCAGCGACGATGTCCGCGCCATTCATGATGCCGGTATCCATGGCCACGTCCACGTCGTTACCGACCTCACGGGCGACCTCTGGCAGCAGCTGGAAGGGCACCGGTGCGCGGTCCAGCTGGCGACCGCCGTGGTTGGACAGGATGATGCCATCGACGCCCAGGTCGGCCAGCTTCTTGGAATCCGGCAGATTCTGCACGCCCTTGACGACCAGCTTGCCGGGCCACATCTCGCGGATGGTCTTTAGATCCTCGAACTTGATGGAGGGATCCATCGCGGAGTCCAGCAGCTCGCCGACAGTGCCGTCGGTGCTGGTCAGGGAGGCGAACTCCAGCGGCGGGGTGGTCAGGAAGTCCCACCACCACCAGGGGCGCGGAATGGCGTTGACCACGGTGCCCAGGGAGATCTCCGGGGGGATGGAAAAGCCGTTGCGGGCATCGCGCAGACGGTTACCGGCGACGGGCGTATCCACGGTGAACAGCAGGGTATCGAAGCCGGCCTTGGCCGCGCGCTCCACCAGGCCGTAGGAGATTTCGCGTTCCTTCATCACGTACAGCTGGAACCAGTTGCGGCCGTTCGGGTTGGCCTTCTGCACATCCTCAATGCTGGTGGTGCCCAGGGTGGACAAGCAGAACGGGATGCCCGCGGAACCCGCGGCGCTCGCGCCCGCGAGCTCGCCTTCGGTCTGCATCAGGCGGGTAAAGCCAGTCGGGGCGATGCCGAACGGCAGGGAGGACTTGCCGCCGAAAATCTCTGCGGTGGTGTCCACATTGGATACGTCGTTCAGGATCGACGGGTGGAACTCCACGTCGCGGAAAGCCTGGCGGGCGCGGTTCATCGAGATTTCTTCGTCGGCGGCGCCATCAGTGTAGTCGAACGCAGCGGCCGGGGTGCGGCGCTTAGCGATGGCTCGCAGATCCCAGATGGTCTGTGCATCGTGGAGACGACGAGCCTTGAAATCCAGGGTGGGCTTTTTAAACTTCAGCAGGTCGAAAATCTCAACGGGGTTCGGGATCTGGCGTTTCTGGTGTGCCATGGGAAAATCGCTCTCCTCACAGAGTTTCTTCGCGGCTTCCTTTTCCGCGAATTAGCGTGGTTTTTGTGTAGGTCGCCGTTTGGGAGGCCAACAATTCCACGATAGGGCGCTTCTCCGAACCTCGCCGTGTGGGTGTGCTGCAGCCCCCTTTCCAGCTATCTCAGCTCCGCGAAGAACTCCAGGATCCGCTCCCCGATCAGCTGCCGGGACTTTGGCTTCACGAACTGGTGGCCTTCCCCCGGAACCTCCAGGAACTGCGGGGTGCGGCCCAGCTCCACTAGCGCGTCGTATAGCTGCTGGGATTCCTGCAGCGGCACGTTCGAGTCGTTAGCCCCGTGGATAAACAGCACCGGGGTGGTGATCAGCTCCGCCTTGTGCAGCGGGGAAATCTCCCACAGCAGCTCGGCATCGTGCATCGGGTACCCGTACTTCGGGGAGGCCGCGCTCGCCAGCCACGGCTCGGTCGACTCATAGTAGGTCTCGAAGCTCGTCATGCCGCAAGCATCCACCACGCCTAGGAACATGTCCGGGTAGCGGGCGGCCGCCAGCACAGCTAGGAACCCGCCGTAACTGCGGCCTCCCAGGAATACCCGCCCTGCGGTGCACAAGTCGGCGTCACAAAGAAAAGAAACAGTATCCGCAACGTCGTCGATGGCGGCGAAGCGACCGTAACGATCGTCGGCGTGGATGAACGCGCGGCCGTTGCCCTTACTACCGCGAATATTGGGTGTAAACACAGTGTAACCAGCGGCTACGATGTCCGCCAGCACGTCGTGGTGGACAGGCCGGGACTGCCCCTCGGGGCCACCGTGCAGGTGTACGTACACCGGATGCCCCGGCGCGGGGTTCTCCGGCAGATACAGCCAGCCGGAAAGCTCCAGGCCGTCGCGGGCCGTGTAAAAAACCAGCTCCGGGACGTCGCCCTGCCGGGCGCGCTCGTCCAGGCGGTCGGTGCGGTCCGGATCCAGCGGCTCCACACGCCCGGCTTCCAGCCGCAGCACCTCCACCGTCGGCGGCAGGTTCGGCCCTTCGACTGTCAGCGCCAGCAGCTGGCCATCGTCCGTGATGGACAGACCCGCTGCGACCATGCCCGGCAGCTCGACGGTGCGGCGGACCTGCACGCGCTGCTCATCGCCGAGGCTCAGCAGCTCCAGGTTGGAAATGCCCGCCTGGTTCCACAGCACCGCGGCAGTCGAAAGATCCTCGCTGATGGCGAACTCGTCGACGTCCGCCTCGGGGTTGCTGATCAGCTCCTCCCGCTCGATACACACCGGGCGCTCGCCCTCGATGTCTACCACCAGGCGCATGAGCCGACGGCGATCCGCACCGTGGTCAGTGACCACGAGGATCACCAGGCGGCTGTCCGTGATCGGCAGAATCCGGCCATCCTCCGTGGTGGCTCCCGGCTCCGGCGGCAGCAGGGGCATCCAACGGCCTTGAGGATTGACCAGCAGCAGCTCGCGGTTGCCACGCGGGCCGACGCGCATGAGGCTATACCCGGCCTCCGAGGCGACGAGCAGCGCATCGAGGCGCCGGTCCATCACCTGGTAGCGCGACGTATTCGGGTCGACCAGACGCGCTTCCGTCATGCCGTCGGCCGCCACTGCGTCCATCGCCAGCTTGTCGCGGTCCCATTCGACCAGATGCGTGCGGGCGTCAAAGGTGTTTCTTAGCGGTGACGCCCCTTCGACCTCAGGGTCCGTAGATACCGTGAAGGTCTCGAGCTTTTCCGAGCCCTTAGGGGAAACCTCGCAGGCGATCCACTGTGCGTCCGGGGAGTGCAGCACGCGCGTGACGGGGCCTTCGATAGGCAGCTGCACGGGGCGTTCCTTGCCCACGCCATCCTCGGTGAGTGCTGCCTGGACGGCGTAGGGATACCCGCCATCGCGGACGATGTAGGCGATGGCAGTGCCGTTGGGGGCTAGCGAGGGGACGGTCGTATGGCGCATGACTCCAATATTCTAGCCAAGCCCCAGCAGCTGGCCTAACAGCTTCGCCTTATGGAACGGGCTCGGCACCGGTTAGGTACAGACTGGTGCGGGTGGGGCGGAGAAACTCTATGCTGTGAAGACATGAGCATTTACGTGAACGCCTACTCCACCGTCCGCGCGGACGTGCCCTTCCGCGGACCGGGCGAGCCCGCCATCGCCTCCCGCGAGTTGTGCTTCGACTCGCCGGACCGACCGTTTCTCAAAACGGAAGCCAACGGCGCTAGCGAGGCCGAGGAGCAGCAGACTCGTGAGCTGCTGGAACACCTGACTGGCTTCGAGGGTTACGTCGCCACGCAGGGTGAGGAGCGCTTCGGTAGCTTTAATTCCTATATCCACTCAGTGATGCAGCACATCCACAGCGTGCGGCGCCACTATGTGTTCGAGCGCGACGATGACTTTGACTTCTCCCACCTGGGAGAATTCGCCGACTGGGCGCGCGAGGCCAACGCGGTCTTCTTCCTGACCGACGGCACCGTGCGCAATGCAGGCGGCGCGGATCTGCTGGACCCCGCACTGGTCGGCAGTTCCCAGGCCAGCGGAGCGCAGGCGAACTCTGTACCGCAGCACCCGGGCTCCGTAGAGCGGATGCGCCGCGTGCGCGGGGACCTATGGCGGAAGGGTTTCCAGGTGGCGACGACGCTGCCGCCGGTGCGCAGCGAAGCTGAGGTGCTGCTGCGCCCCGCCGAGGAGGTCTTCAACCGGGCCGTGACTTTGTCCGTGGTGGCGACCGTTGCCGTAGCAGTGTTGAACGGCGAGCCCGTGGACTTCGACGCGTTGCGCTCTGGATCGCGGCGGGCTTTCGACCACCTCACCCCGATTGAGCGGTCCTTCCTCGACGCCGCGGAGGCTGCGCAGGCTGTACAGGGCGCGCAGGAAGCACAGGGAGCACAGTCCTATGGCCAGGAACTGCAGGACGATGCGTACCAGCTGGCCTGGGCCTACACCGCTGCAGAGTTCCTCGCCTGGGTCGTCGGCCTGATCGACATTGACGTCTTCGGTTTTACTCCCGTGGATCTTCCCGCCCTGCGGAGTGCACTACGCGCCGTGGATAAGGAAGGGCGCGATGCGTCCGCACTGCCACTGCGCAGCCTCCCGGAGATCTGCGACGTCTTGGAGCACATCTACTCTCTGCGCTGGGTTTCCGTGGAATTGCAGTCCGACAACCCTAGCCAGACCGGTCCCGGCACCCTCCAGCCCCAGGATCACTCCACCCTCGTCGAGCGCCACCGCGCCGTCGCCTGGCTGACCGATCCGGTTATCGCGTACGACGACGTAGATCTCTCTACCTAAAGGTCGCCCTAAGTCGCCCCCCCAATGCCCGCACGGGGCGGTGGGGGCGTCACCGCTGATGGGACTCAAAGAACGCGGCGACTTCGCCCGACGCGGTCACCGCATTAGAGCGGCGCTCGCGCGAACGGTCCTCCGCGCCCGCACCGGCCTCGCCCGTGCGCTCGCCCATCCAGGTGTGGCCGGCGTCGCCGATGGCCAGGTGCATGACCTCCATGTGTTGGCCGCAGTTCGGCCATTGCACGCGCTGCACGGCATCCGTCACGCGGGTGGCAATCGGCGCGCCCACGCAATGCGCGCGGCTCGCATATAGCTGGGAAAACTCGAAGGACCCAAGGTACTCGTCCTCGTACCGTCCCCCGCCGCCGTAGTGGATCGTCTGATCCTTACGGCCGTGAATGTCCAGGTACGGGGTGGTTTCTCCGCGCTTGAAGCGGACGTCCTCCGGCCTCTTCGGGTCCGCGCCCTTCTCCGCGCAGGCGCGCCACGTGCCCGAGTAGTAGGCCGCGGAAACGGCCGCGAAGGCCGCGAATTCGTCCGGCATCTCGCAGGCTAGCTTGCCCACGAAGCCGCCGCCGTTGGACATGCCCGTCGCGTAGATCCGGTTCGCATCCACCTGGTAGGTGGAAGACACCGCATCCATCACATCGCGGACGAAGCGCACGTCCTCGCCGGCCTTCACCCGCGCGTACGGGGCGCCCTCCCATGCGTTGCCGATGCCCTGCGGGTACACCACGATCGCGTTCTTGCCCGCCAGGTCGGTGTAGCGCGCCATCTGGCTGGCCTGCTCGCGGTAGCCGTGGAACGCGAAGATCAGCGGGAGGGGCTTCTGGTTCTTCGCCTCCTCCTGCTGGTTCTTGTCATAGGGCTGCGCGCCGCGCGGGACGTTAATGATGTAGCGGCGGTCGCGCTTGCCGGACTTGAGCTCGAGGGTTTTGTTCTGCCCCGCCTTCGGCACTTCGCGGATCGGGTGGAAGTGCTGCGGGATGCGCGCCACCGCAGGGGAAACCTGCACGTTGGGGCCTGCGGGCGGGATGGCCACCGCTTCCGTCGGGGCGAAATCCGCCGGTTCCTTCACCGTGTTGTGTGCCTGCGGATCGTCGTGGGGGGCGTGAGTGATCTTCTGGATGGCCACGCCCATCCCGGCTGCGCAGAGCAGAAGAAATGCCGCGAAAACGGTTGCTGCGATGCGCCTGCGGCGGAATTGTTGTTCCGTGGGGCGGCTGCCGGTGGGGCGCTCCGGCGCGCGGCGATTATTGGCGCGGTCCGCTCGGTGCCGCCCGCCCTTCGCGCGGTTTTCGGGGTTTTGTTGATGACGCCGCCGGCTCCCCCGCCAGGAATCCTCCCCGAAGCTCACGGACTCCTGCCCGCTGACCTGCGGAGGTACCGCTAGGTGGTGGCGCTCCTTCCGAGCCGAGTTTTCCCGCGCGTGGCGTGGCGCACGCGGGGCATCGGGGTCGAAAGGCTTACGAGTCACGGGGACGATTGTTCTTGGCTCATCCGCCTGTGTCAATCACCGGCCCTCGTGTTCAGTGTCACCCTAGCGCCGCCCCAGTGTCACTCGAGCGTCATCTCAGCGGAAGTCCCGCGAGCCCGCGTGCGCTCCCGCGATCTCACCCGCCGGCCGCAGTTGTGTCTCCACCTGCTCCAGCAGATCCGCCGTCACGGTGGCCGCCCCCTCCGCGTTATGGACGATGCCCCGCACGACCAGGATCTTCGCGTTCAGAGCAACCGCCCGCTGCCGCGCCCACAGCCCCTGCGAGACCACAATATTCGCCAGGCCAGTCTCGTCCTCTAAGCCGAAAAACACTACCCCACCTGCGGTAGCGGGGCGCTGCCTGTGAGTCACCACGCCCGCGACTCGCACCCGCGTGCCATCGGGGACGCGCAGCAGGCTATCGGCCGTCACCACTGCCGCACCGCCACGCGGGGCGGCATCACCGGAGCACGCACCGCGCGGGGCAGGGCGCAGATGCCACTCGTTCAGGTATTCGCGCAGCAGACGCACCGGATGCTCGGCCGTCGTCACACCCGTGGTCGCTAGTTCGGACGCCACCATCTCAAAAGCACTCATCCCAGGCAACGCCGGCGCATGCACGCCGGACGTCCCCGGCAGCATTCCCGGCCGCTCGGTCGCCGCCACCCCGGCAGCCCACACGGCCTGACGGCGGGTTAGCCCGAGGCTCCCCAAAGCTCCCGCTCGCGCCAGCTTCTCCACGTGGGCCACGGTCAGCCCGGCCTCGCGGGATAGGTCTTCCACGCTGGTGAAGCGGCCGATCCGCTCGCGCGCCTCCACGATGCGCTCCGCCACTTCGGCGGAGATCCCCTTCACCCCGCCCGCCCCGCTGAGCCCAAGCCGGATCTGCCCCACCGGCTCGCCGGTCCCCCGGCCTAGCCCGTGAACTCCCGTGGGCCGGTTGGTGCGTGGGGGCGTCATTAAGGAAACAACCGTATCCACCTGCACGTCCGAAGCGTTCACGTCCACGGGAAGGACCTCCACGCCGTGGCGACGCGCGTCGGCCAGCAGGGACTGCGGCGAGTAGAACCCCATCGGCTGGGCACGCAGCAGAGCCACGCAGAACTCCGCCGGATAGTGGTACTTAAACCACGCGGAGTAGTAGACCAGGGAGGCGAAAGACTGCGAGTGTGATTCCGGGAAGCCGTAGCTGGCGAAGGCCACGATCTTGTCCCACAACCGATCGGCCACCGCACCGCGGATTCCGTTCTTCGCCTCCAGCCCCTGGTAGAAGCGCTTCTTCAGCCGCTCCATCTTCTGCGGCGAACGCTTCGACCCCATCGCCCGGCGCAGGGTATCGGCCTCGGCGCCGCTAAAGCCCGCGGCATCCACGGCCATCTGCATCAGCTGCTCCTGGAACAGCGGGATGCCCAGGGTCTTCGTCAGGGCGGGCTCCAGGCACGGGTGGTCGAAGGTCACGGGCTCCAGGCCATTACGGCGGCGAATATAGGGGTGCACGGAGCCGCCCTGGATGGGGCCGGGGCGGATCAGCGCGACCTCCACTACCAGGTCGTAGAAGGTGCGCGGCTTCAGGCGCGGCAGGGTGGACATCTGCGCGCGGGACTCCACCTGGAACACCCCCACCGCGTCCGCGCGGGAGAGCATCGCGTAGACCTCCGGCTCCGTGGGGTCCAGCCGCCACAGCTCGACCTCCCGGCCCCGGTGGACGCGCACCTGGTCCACCGCGTGGTGTAGCGCCTCCAGCATGCCCAGCCCCAGCAGGTCGAACTTCACCAGCCCCACGGCCGCGCAATCGTCCTTGTCCCATTGCACCACCGAACGGCCTTCCATCCGCGCCCATTCCGTCGGCACGACCTGTGCGATCGGGCGGTCGCAGATCACCATGCCACCGGAGTGAATACCCAGGTGGCGGGGGTGGTCCAGCATCTGCTCGGCTAAACGCTGCACTGCGTCGGGGGTCTGTTCCGGGTGGCGAGTCCAGGCGTCGATCTGGCCCAGCGCGTAGCCGAGCGCACGCCCGGCATCGCGGGTGGCACCGCGGCGGCGGTAGGTGATCACGTTCGCCACCTGTGCGGCGTTTTCGCGGCCATAGCGGGAGTACACGTACTGAATAGCCTCCTCGCGCCGCCCGGATTCGATGTCGAGGTCGATGTCTGGTGGCCCGTCGCGCTCCGGGGAGAGAAAGCGCTCGAAGAGCAGGCCGGAGGCCACAGCGTCCACCGTCGTGATCCCCAGCGCAAAGCACACCGCGGAGTTCGCCGCGGATCCTCGCCCCTGGCAAAAGATGTTGTTCTCGTGGCAGAAGGAGACGATGTCGTGGACGATCAGGAAGTAGCCGGGAAACCCCAGCTGCTCGATGGTTTCCAGCTCGCGGTCGATAATGGCCCAGGCCTGGTTGGCGGCGGCGGAGGAACCGCGCGGGCCGTAGCGCTGCGCCCCGCCGCGTTCGGTAATGGCGCGCAACCAGGTCATTTCCGTGTACCCCTCCGGCACGGGGAAGTGTGGCAGGTTCGGCGCGACAAGGTCCAGCGTGAAGGCGCATTCTTCGGCAACCTGCACGGAGGTCTCCACGGCGCGCGCCAGCCACTCGCAATCGCCCGCGAGCTGCAGCATCTCCTCGCCCGAGCGCAGCCACGAGCCGCCGACCGGGTGGGTGGTCGGCTCCGCGGCCGCCATATCTTTCCGCTCGTGCAGTGCGGCCTTCGCCCCGGCCAGCCGGGAGTACTTAGGGGTGGCGCACGTCGGGGCGCTGCTGACGACCTCGCGTAGGCCGTGGCGCACCGCCAGGGCGTGAAGGCGCTCGTTGCGGTCGGCATCGGCGGGGTTCATCGTGTGCTGCAGCTCCACTACGACGTTCTCCGCGCCAAAGATGTCCACGAGCTGCGCGTCCGCCCAGCGCCAATCCAGCAGTACTAGCCAGTGGCCGCCCGCCGACTCCGCCAGCCGGGGCAGGCTGGGGTACCGGACGGAATCTTTGTCCGGATCGGCCATGCGGGCGTCCGAAATAACTCGGCTGAGCCGCGTGTAGCCTTCGCGCCCCTTGCACAGCACCGTGAGCGGCACGTCGAGGCTCAGCTCCGCGCCGAATACCGTGGCGAGGTCCGCGTTACTCTCCGCCACCGCCGTAGCGAAGCGCGCCGCCCCGTAGAAGCCGTCGCGGTCCAGGCATGCAAGCGCGCTTAGCCCCAGTTCACGGGCCGCCGTAACCATTTGTTCGGGCTGGCTCGCGCCACGCAGGAAGTTGTAGGCGCTGCAGGCGTGAAGCTCCGCGAAGGGGGTTGTTGCTTCTTTTTGTGACGCCCCCTCGGCCCCAGTGCCACCCGCCTCCGCAGGGTCGAGAGACGTGGTGCGCTGCTGGCCTTCCCCCACTCCGACAGCGCGGAGGTTCCGCAGCCCCGGCCCCCTGCCGGATAGCACGCTTTCGAGTTGCGCCCAGCTCAGCGGCCTCCCCTGGGAAAAGCTCCTGGATTGCGGCTTGCGTAGCGTGCGGCGAGGTGCAGGGTTCGGCTCGCCAGCGGGATCGCGGGGTTCAACAGACACAGAGCGATTATAGAACATATATTCTATTAACTGCCAACGGGAGCAAACCCTCTTAAAACTAGTGGAAACTAAGACTAGACTAAGTTGTTCATTCTGGTTTAGAGTGCTACTTTAATCGCACAGTTCAGCCCGGACATTCAACAGAGCACCGGGCCCCATGACTATCCAGGAGGATCCCATGTCCCTTCGCCGTAAAGTAGCAGCCGGTGTAGCTGCAGCAGTTATGGCCTTCAGCTTGACCGCCTGCGGCGGTGACGACGACACGATCAAGGTCGGCACCACCGACCAGGGCCAGAAGCAGTGGCAGGTGTTTGAGGAAAAGGCCAAGGAAGAAGGCCTGAACGTTGAGCTGGTTCCGTTCGGCGACTACAGCCTGCCGAACCGCGCGCTGGCCGACGGCGAGATCGACGTCAACAACTTCCAGCACCTGATGTTCCTGGCTGACTACAACGTCAACAACGACTCCAACCTGGTGCCGATCGGCGCCACCGAGATCATCCCGCTGGGCGTGTACTACCAGGACCACAGCGAGGTCAAGGACATCGAGGAAGCCGGCGAGGTTGCCATCCCGAACGACCCGACCAACCAGGGCCGTGCCCTGCACGTGCTGGCATCCGCTGGTCTGGTGAAGCTGAAGGACGACAAGATCCTGTCCCCCACCCCGGCTGACATCGACGAGGGCAAGTCCAAGGTCAAGGTCACCCCGGTGGACGCCGCCCAGACCGTGACCGCCTACAAGGACGGCACCCCGGCCGTCATCAACAACTCCTTCCTGGAGCGCGGCAACATCGACCCGAAGTCCGCCATCGTCGAGGATGACCCGAAGGCAGAAGCCGCCAAGCCGTTCATCAACGCCTTCGTCACCACCGAGGAGAAGAAGGACGACGAGGATCTGAAGAAGCTCGTTGAGGTCTGGCACTCCAAGGACGTTCAGGATGCACTGAACGAGCAGTCCAAGGGCACCTCCGTCCAGGTTCAGATGGGCCCGGAGGAGCTGGCTAAGGTTCTGAAGGACACCGAGGACCAGATCAAGAAGTAGGCCCAACCGGCACTACTAACCCCAACTCTCAAAAGAGGTTCCCTATGGCGACAGACGCACAACCAAGCGTCGACCAGCCCAGCGCCGGCAACACCGGCGCTGCCGGCAGTACCGGCAGTACCGGCACGGAGATCGTCTTCCGCGACGTGACGAAGGTCTTCAAGCAGGGCAAGAAGGAAATTCACGCCCTGCAGGACATCAACACGCAGATCGCGGCGGGCTCCATCGTTGGCATCATCGGCTACTCCGGCGCCGGCAAGTCCACCCTAGTCCGGCAGATCAACGGCCTGGACCGCCCCACCAGCGGACAGATCCTGCTGGACGGCCAGGACATCGTTCCCCTGCCGGAATCGCAGATGCGCAAGCTGCGCAGCGACATCGGCATGATCTTCCAGCAGTTCAACCTGTTCTCCTCCCGCAACGTGGCAGGCAACGTCGCCTACCCACTGCGCCTGCAGGGCATGCCCAAGCAGCAGCGGGAAGAGCGCGTCAAGGAACTGCTGGAGTTCGTCGGCCTGTCCGACAAGGGCAAGGCCTACCCGGAGCAGCTGTCCGGTGGCCAGAAGCAGCGCGTCGGCATCGCCCGCGCGCTGGCCACCAACCCCAGCCTGCTGCTGGCCGACGAGGCCACCAGTGCGCTGGACCCCTCCACCACCCGCGACGTGCTGGAGCTGCTGCGTAAGGTGAACCGCGAGCTCGGCATCACCATCGTGGTGATCACCCACGAAATGGAGGTTGTGCGTTCCATCGCCGACTCCGTGATCGTGATGGAAAACGGCCGCATCGTGGAGCAGGGCAGCGTCTACGAGGTATTTTCCAACCCGCAGACGAAGACTGCCGCCAACTTCGTAGCCACCTCGCTGCGCAACACCCCCGACATGGTCGAGGCGGAAGCACTGCAGTCCGAAAACGGCCGACTCTTCACTGTGACCATGGCCGAGGGAATCGGGTTTTTCGATGCCATCTCGAAGCTGTCCGCTGCAGGGGTGACGGTAAACATCGTCCACGGTGGCGTCACCACCCTCCAGAACCACAGTTTCGGCCGCCTGACCCTGCGCCTGACGGCCCACAATGCCGACGGCGAGAAGGCGATCGAGGAATTCCACGGCCACATGCAGGATTCCACCGAGATTGAGGAGATCCGATGAACACGATGACCCTCGCGCAAATGGATTGGGACCGCTACGGCGATACGTTCCAGAAGGCGATTTTCGAGACGCTGTACATGGTCTCGATCACGCTGCTGATCTCCTCGGTACTGGGCCTGATCATCGGCCTGCTGCTGTACACCACCCGCAAGGGCGGCATTCTGCAGAACCGGGTGGTCTACTGGATCACGAACTTCCTGGTGAACTTCATCCGCCCGATCCCGTTCATCATCTTGCTGACGGCAATCGGCCCGCTGACGGACCTGGTGGTGCAGAGTCGTATCGGTACGGAAGCAGCCATCGTCGGCATGGTTGTCGCCGCTACCTTCGGCGCTGCCCGTATCTTCGAGCAGAACCTGGTTGCGATCGACCCGGGCGTGATCGAGGCCGCCAAGGCGATGGGTGCCTCGCCGCTGAAGATCATCTTCACGGTGATCATCCCCGAGGCACTGGGGCCGCTGATCCTGGGCTTCACCTTCATGTTCATCGCCATCGTGGATATGTCCGCCATGGCCGGTTACATCGGTGCAGGTGGTCTGGGTGACTTCGCGATTGTCTACGGTTACCGTTCGTTTAATGACGCCGTTACGTGGACAACCGTCGCAGTGATCATCGTGATCGTGCAGATCGCGCAGCTGGGCGGAAACTGGCTGTCGAAGAAGATCATGCGCCGCTAGTCAGCACGCGCTACTAGTGAGCACGAAACCCCGGGCTAGTTCAGTTCAATGAATTAGCCCGGGGTTTCGTCGTGCGTTTAGAATTCCGCGACCCACGTCACGGTCTGTTTGGGCCCCTTGCCGCAGGAGGGAACGGAGGTTCCCCCTGGGTGCGCGCTCAGGCGAACCGTGATTTCTTGTTCTGCGCCAGCTTCTGGGGGCGCATCTGTGCCCGCTTCTGGCCCCGCTTCCGTGTCCGCTTCTGGTCGGATGGTTACGACGCGCACCTCGGTGGCGCCGTCTGTGCCTCCGGCCGCTTCCGGCTTGGTCACGCGCATGCTGGCGAGCTTGACGGGGCGGCCTTCGCTGGCCAGCTTCTCCGCCGCGGCCAGCTCCGCGGCCTGGCCGACTGGGTCCCAGACTCCGCGGCCACGGCAGCCCTCCAGCCACAGCTCGCCCTGCTTGGCACGTTCCAGCATGCTGCTGGCGCCGGCGGTGCCGAGCTGGCCGTAGGAGTAGTTGTGGGGCAGCAGGATCATGGAGGGGGCGAAGCGGTGCCCCTTGGTGTGGGAGGATTCCCAGACCATCTGGCCGTACTTGGCGGTGAGCTCGTCGGCTACCGGGCGGCCGAATACCGCGCAGCACTTGTCGCGCTTGCCGTGGGTGCACACCAGCAGCAGCGGGTCGTCGATGCGCTGTCCGCCGGCGGCGCCGGGGGCGCTAAGGTCGAGGTCCAGAAGCGCTTCGGGGCCAGAGACTTGCAGGCTTTCGAGGATGGGTGTGGGGTCGTCGCCGTAGCCTTCGGCCCAGCTGATGTAGAGCTGCCGGGTGGCGCTGGCTGCGCGCTGCTGGCCTTCGCGGCCGGGGCGGCGGATGAACTGCAGCTGGGCGCCGTTGTCCTTGAGGAACTTCTCAACCTTTTCGGTGAGTTCCTCCCCTAGCGCGGTGCCGTCGAGGATGTCGTGGCCCCAGTTGGTGACGAACTCGAGGGCGAGGATGATCTTGCCCGGCTTGGCGGTGCCGGGAAGAGCCTCATCGGTCTGCTGGGAGCACATGTCCGCGTAGATCCCGCCGGAGACCTGAGTAGTGGTGGACTGCCCAGTTTCGGGCTGCCCGGCCTGCGCGTTTCTATTTGTAGGCATGCCTTCAACAGTACCAAGTTGGAGGCTAATTTCGGGCTAGTAAGTCGCTTCGATCCGCCACTGCTTCCCTTTGCACACCAGCAGGAATGCGTGGTCTCTAGGGGCGCCTTCGTAGAGGCCGCTGTGGGGGTCACTATGGGTTTCCTCGCGGGCTGCGACCTGCAGCCGGGCGTAGCGCTTCCCCTCGGCCCACCAGTGCTCGTCGACCGGCCAGGGGCCGGCCCATCCGGTGATGCGGAGCCGCCGGGCGCCCCAGCGCAGGGTATCCGGCGGGGAGCTCATCAGCCCGCGGCCGGTGACGTACACGGCATCACCCTGGCGGTCCAGCAGCGCCAGCCGCGCTGCGGGGTGCGCAGCGCTGGGATTGCGTTCGCTGGCACCGGGGGCGCCATCATCACTGGTTGGCGAGCCGATCAGCCCTGGTAGAGGGGGCAACAGCTGCCCTTCCCATTGGCGGGTCGGCAGGGCGGTCACCTCCTCCGGGTCGTCCTCCCCGTAGGGCACGGTGGCGATACGGCGGGCTACGGCACGGCCTCCGCGGTGGATGGGACGGAGCACGCGGTTCATGCCGATCAGTGCTTGCGCCCGCCCGGCGGCGGCGCGGGCGGCGCGGATGCCTTCATCTGGCCCGCCCCACAATGGCGCGGCCAGGCTGCCCGCAGGAACGGTCTCCACGGGCACGAGTTCGATGCATGTCACCCCGACGGTATTGTCCGCCCAGTCGGACACGTCGACCACGCCGGTCTCTCCATCGACTCCGCCCTGCCCGTCGCTGTGCGCACCCTCTCCCCTAATCGTCCCCGCCCCGGCACGCAGCCGGGTGAGCCAGCCGTCGAGCTGCCAGCGCACCCGCTGGGCGGTGTCCTGCTCCGAGAGCGGTTCGCGGCAGCGCCACAGTCTCTCGATAACAGTCGGCCCGGTGTATCCCACCGGGGGTTCCAGGTAGGCCCGCACGGCTAGTCGCAAGCATGCCTCGCCGGCAGCAAAGAGCTTGTTGTGCAGCGCAGTGGCCACGTGTCGGGCAATGAATGCGGCGGTTTCAGTACGTGCGATGGGTTCGTCGGCTTCGTAGCGCAACTCTAGGTCTTCTCGGTGCCGTCGGGGTGCTACATCCCGGTCGATGTGCCCGCTGGCGATGCGGTGCCACTCCACGGCCTCCTGTCCGAAGCGCGCGGCCACGTCCGCGCGTGGCAGTTCGGCAAAGTCGCGCATCGTGCGTAGCCCCAGCTGCTGCAGTGTGGCGCTGAGGTGTGCCGGGGCGCGCAGCTCCGGTTCGATGCTCAGCACACTGATCGGCAACCCCGCGATGAACTCCGCACTGCCGCCCACGGGGATGCTCTTGCCCAGCCGGGCTGCCCAGACCGCCGAGACCAGGTCATCGGCCACGCCGGCCATACAGTCAGCGTGTATGCGGGCGGCGGCATCCAGCAGCTTCTCTACCGCACTGGCCTCGTCGCCGTAGTACCTAGCTAGCGCGTCCACCGGGAAGGCAAGTAGTCCGGGACGTAGGGTCTCCACGACTGCGCTGACGTCCTGCAGCGCGGCCAATACGTCCTCGTGCACGGAGGCCTGCCGGGTGGAATCGTCCGCCGCGACGTTCAGCTGCGGGTACGCCGCCAGCGCGTGCCGCTGTTTCATTCCGATCCGGATTCCCTGGGCGCGTGCGGCCGCATTGCAGGCCAGCACCCGATAATCGGCAATCACCGCGGCGGGCGCCAGCACGTCCCACCCGCGCGACTGTGCCTGGACGTACACCGGCCAATCCGGGAACCATAGCACTGCCACCCGCCTGTTGTGGGTTGCAGGCGCCACCCGCACCGCGCTATCCGGAGTACGCATGTGCCGTATCCTCTGTACCCGCTGTGCCCACTGTGCCCGCTGTGCCCGCTGTGCCCGCTGTGCCCACTGTGCCCGCTGTGCCCGCTACGCTCTCTGCACCAATCACATCCTCTGCACCAATAGTCGCCCGCACCGCACTCGGCGGCTGAGCCTTACCCCACACGCGCCCCGCGACCTCCACGGCGCGGATGCGCCCACTCCCGCGCCTCAGCCCCAGCACACCGCATACCTGTAGCTCCACGTGCATCCTGGCCTGCGGCCACGCCTTCCCACACACCAGCAAAGCGCACTCGCTCTTCCGCAGCCGCGCCTCCACAGGTCGCGCGAAAGTCGGAGTTACGGAACCACCACTACTCCGTCCCCCCTGTCCGCTCTGCCCGCCCTGCTTGCCTAACTGTCCGCCCGCCGCAAACAGCACCACATCCATCCCTTCCACCAGCGTGCCCAGCACCGCCGCCGTGTGCGGGGTGGAATCCGGCACCAGCACCAGCCGTTCCACGTTGCCACCGGCAGCCGCCACCGCCGCGATCGCTAGCCGCGGATAATCGACCACCGCCACGCACATCCCCTGCGCCGTCAGGTGCGCCAGCATATCCACCAGTACTGCCGGACAATCCGAAAATTGCGTCGCCTGCCCACGCACCACCCCGCCACCCGGCAGGTGCTCGGCCAGCCACGCCGGGACCGGCGCGACGCGCACGCTGTTTTCTCTGCGCAGTTCTTTGCTTTGTGCTTCTTTTCTTTGTAACGCCCCCTTCCCCGCCGGTGCCGATTCCAGCACCGTCGCACTCGAGACGCTGGCCATCGGAGCTCCCCCGGATTCGATCTGCTGCATCTTGCGCCGCAAGCTGGCAATCGTCGCCTGCGCCGCAGATTCCCCTGCAGACTGCGCCATGGTTGCCACCTCCCTTCCCTTTTTCCGACACCGCATGTTCTATCAGCGCCCTCGTACAGGGATACCCCGCACACAACACGTATTAGAACACGTGTTCTAACTCGATAGGGTCGAATATATCCCTCCCCGCGCAGTAGCGTCAAGCGCGGCGATAAAGACGCAGGTTGAAAGGGGCGGAAAAGGTGGCGTCACCTAAAATGGGCAACCATGAGCCCAACAAACCGCAACGAGCCCGTCATCGCCCCACCCACGCCCGTGCGTGCCGCCGCCTCGGTACTCTTCGGTCTGGCAGTGGGCATTATGGCCGCGCCGCTCGCGCCCGGCTTTCAAGTTATCGTGCTGATCCTCAGCGTCGGCGCGGCGCTACTCCTGACGTTTAGCCACCCATACCGCCGGCAAGTGCGTGCAGAGGTGGAAAAGCGTGGCGAACGCTATCGCACCAGCGCAGCGCAGGTCGCACCACTGTTCCCGCTATGGATCGCACTGATGGCACTCCCCCTGCTAAATACGCGCTCGTGGGTACTCATGGCCATCGCGTGGGTCATCGCCAGCGCGTACACCTGGTTTATCTACCCGCACATCGACGGCACCGCGCACATCAAGCCGATCGACGAAACCAAGAAGAAGTAGCGCTCAAAGAGCACCGCGCGCAAGCAAAACGGCCCGCACTCCCCAAAAACGCCGGGGAGTGCGGGCCGAAAACCTATTTCAGCCTTTATTAGGAGCCCGAGAGACTACCAGACAGGCTGCCGGAAGCACCGGAGCCGGCCGGGGCCGCACCCTTCTTCACCACAATCGGGGCACCGTTGTCGAAGACCTTGTTGTTGTTCACAACAGCGCCGACCTTCACACCTGCACCGTTCTTGTAGGTACCCTCCTTCTCCGGAGCCTTCCAGGTGAAGTCCAGCAGCAGCGGAGTAGCGGTATTAACGGTGGGCTTCTTCTTAATCAGCAGACCCTCCGTCCAAGAAACGCGAACCTCGGTCCGATCATCGGTCTGCTTCACTGCATACTCAGACTGACCCAGCTCGTGGACAGAGTCGCCGATCAGACCGCCCTTGATGCGCTCAACCTTGGCCAGCTTGAAGCCCTTCGGCATCCACTCAAGGACCTCGTCGATGCGGGTATCACCCTTCACACCCTGAATCTCAACACGGGTCTTCACGGTAGCGCCCGGAGCAACGGTGGTTGCGCCGTGAACCTGCTTATACACGTCAACATTCCAGGCCGGGCCACCGACGTTACCCAGCTTGATCTTGTCACCCTGCGGGACGTCCAGATCCTTCTTGCCACCCAGGGAACCAGTCAGGCCACCCAGGGAGCCAGCCGGAGCAGCGGATGCAACACTTACGCCACCGAAAGCCAGTGCAGATGCTGCGGCAATAGCGGTTGCGCTACGAACAAACTTAGAAGCCATAGAGGAATACCTTTCGATCAACTTTGCAGAGGTCTGCAAACGACTTTGCGCTAAAGCATAACCTAGTTAGCGATACAAAATCAGTATTTCGGAAGTTTCCTCTGAAAAACCTCTAAGTCCGGAGCAAAACCGCTCTTACTCCCACTCGATGGTTCCCGGCGGCTTGCTGGTTACGTCCAGCACCACGCGGTTTACTTCCTCCACCTCGTTGGTAATACGGGTGGAAATCTTCTCCAACACGTCGAAAGGAATGCGGGTCCAGTCGGCCGTCATCGCGTCCTCACTAGATACCGGGCGCAACACAATCGGGTGGCCGTAGGTACGGCCATCGCCCTGCACACCCACGGAACGCACGTCCGCCAGCAGAACCACTGGGCACTGCCAGATCACGTCGTCCAGGCCAGCGGCAGTGAGCTCAGCGCGAGCGATAGCGTCGGCAGCACGAAGAGTCTCCAGGCGCTCCTCCGTCACCTCACCGATGATGCGGATGCCCAGGCCCGGACCAGGGAACGGCTGGCGTGCCACGATTTCCTCCGGCAGGCCCAGCTCGCGACCAACCGCGCGCACCTCGTCCTTGAACAGCAGGCGCAGCGGCTCCACCAGTTTGAACTCCACGTCGTCCGGCAGGCCGCCGACGTTGTGGTGGCTCTTGATGTTCGCGGTGCCGGTGCCACCACCGGATTCCACGACGTCCGGGTACAGCGTGCCCTGTACCAGGAAGTCCACGCTGGATCCCTCCGGGGCATCGGCCAGCACGCCCGCAACGGCGCGCTCGAAGGAGCGGATAAACTCCGCGCCGATGGCCTTGCGCTTAGCCTCGGGCTCGGTCACGCCGGCCAGCTTCTGCAGGAACGCCTCGCGCTCGTCCACCGTCACCAGCTTCGCACCGGTGGCGGCCACAAAGTCCTTCTCCACCTGCTCGCGCTCACCGGCGCGCAGCAGACCGTGGTCGACGAACACACAGGTCAGGCGGTCGCCAATCGCGCGCTGCACCAGCGCGGCCGCCACGGCGGAATCCACGCCACCGGACAGGCCGCAGATAGCGCGCCCTTCGTCGCCGATCTGCTCGCGCACCTGCTCGATCAGCTGCTCGGCAATGTTGCCCGCCGTCCAGGTCGGCTCCAGCCCAGCGGTTTCCAGCAGGAAGCGGCGCAGCACCTCCTGGCCCTTCGGGGAGTGCAACACCTCAGGGTGGTACTGCACGCCCGCCATGCGCTTCTCCGGGCACTCAAAGGCGGCCACCGGCGCACCTTCAGTGCGGGCGGTCACGGTGAAGCCCTCCGGCGCCTCAGAGACGGAGTCGCCGTGGCTCATCCACACCTGCTCGCTATCTCCCATACCCTCGTGCAGCACGCCGGCCTCCGGCTGGATCTGCAGCTCGGTGCGGCCGTACTCGCGCAGGCCGGTCTTCGCCACGGTGCCACCCATGGCCTTGGTCATCGCTTGGAAGCCGTAGCAGATGCCGAATACCGGCACCCCCAGCTCCAGCAGTCCCGGCTGGAGCGAGGGGGCGTCATCTGCATAAACAGAAGAAGGTCCACCGGACAGGATCAGGGCCGCAGGGTTCTTCGCGGCGACCTCGTCGGCGGACATGGTGTGCGGGATGACCTCGGAGTACAGGTTCACCTCGCGCACCCGGCGGGCAATGAGCTGTGCGTATTGCGCACCGAAATCCACGACAAGTACGGGCCGTGGAGCGGCGGCAGCTGGGTCTTGTTGAGTCACGTCCCTAACTCTAACGCACCTGCGCGCCACGGGGCACACCGGTCGCTCGCTAGCCGCGGCTGTCCGTGAAGCGCTGCTTGTACCAGTCCATCGACGGCGGGGAGAAGATCAGCCCCAGCGACACCACCGCCACCACACCGAGGATCATAGCCAGCCAGAACACACCCGCCTGGATCACCGTAATCGTGATCAGCACCAGCGTGATGTGCGTCAGCACCAGCCCAGACACACCCCACGTGCGCCCCTGAATAATCATCGTCCCGAACAGCGCAAACGCGAAGAAGTACAGCCCCACCATCACGCCGGTCGCACCGACATTCATCTTCACAGTTTCGTCGCCGTGCTGCGGCTGGTAACCGAGGTAGAGCACGATCGTGACGATGATGCCCACCACGCCGATTACTATTGACGCCCACGAAAGCACCGCTAGCTGCATCGGCAACCGGTCAGTTGTGCGCTGCCACCACTGGGAAATCTTCATTCAGATCAGTTGTGTCTTTCTGTATTAGCGGACGACCAAGTACTAGCGGACGACCAGATCGACCTTCTGGAAGCTCTTAATATCCGTGTATCCACACTTAGCCATCGAGCGGCGCAGGGCGCCAATAATGTTCTCTCCACCAACCGGATTGGCAGTCGGGCCGAACAGCAGCTCCTTCAACGGCAGCGGCTCGCCCCCCAGGCCTACCTCTTCCACCAGGCCACGCGGCAGCTTCGGGTGGCCCGCCGTGGACGGCCAGTACCAGTTAGGAGCGCCCGCAGAGGCAGCAGTGGCCAGGGGCAACCCCAGCGAAACGGCATCCGCGCCACAGGCGATGGCCTTGGCTACGTCACCTGAATTGCGCAGCGAAGAATCGGCGATGATGTGGACGTAGCGGCCGCCCGTCTCGTCCAGGTAGTCGCGGCGCGCAGCGGCCGCATCAGCGATGGCGGTGGCCATCGGTACGTCGATGCCCAGCGAATCGTTGTTGGTGGTGTGGCCAGAGCCAATGATCACACCCGCCGCGCCGGTGCGCATCAGGTGCATGGCGGTGGTGTAGTCCACCACGCCACCGGCGATCACCGGGATGTCCAGGCTGCCGATGAACTCCTTCAGGTTCAACGGCTCGCCGTCGCGGTGCACGTGTTCTGCGGAGACCAGGGTACCCTGAACCACCAGCAGGTCCATGCCGGACTTGATCAGCGCCGGCGCGAGCTCGCGGGCATTCTGCGGGGACACACGGACGGCGAAGCGCACGCCGGATTCCCGCACTTGGTTTAGCCGCTCCTGCAGCAAGTCCACGTTCAGGTCCAGGGAGTGGAGGCGCTGCAGCTCCGCGTTGGCGCCGAAAATCTCTGAGTCCGAGGCGGCGTCATCCTCATCAAACAGCGCGGACTCTGCCTTGCGAGCAGCTTCAACAACCCCGCGCAGGGCGGCATCCAGGTCATCCACGCGCCCCCAGAGGCCTTCGGCATTGATCACCGGAAGGCCGCCGAGCTGGCCAAACTCGATGGCGAACTCGGGCGTGACGATCGAGTCGGTCGGGTGCGTCATCACTGGGATGTCGAAGGAATAAGCGTCGATCTTCCACGACGTATCCACATCGTGCGAGCTGCGGGTGCGCCGGGACGGCACGATGTCGATTTGGTTCAGGCCGTACACCCGGCGGGCAGCGCGCCCACGTCCGATGTCAACGTATTCCTGCATGGCTGACTTGCTCCTTAAAAGCGTGCTTTAGCGGTTCGGGTTGTAGTTCGGCGCTTCCATGATGCCCTGCACATCGTGCGGGTGCGATTCGCGCAGACCCGCGCCAGTAATGCGCACGAAGCGTGCGTTGTGCAGCTCGGGGATCGTCGCCGCGCCGGTGTAGCCCATGGCAGCGCGTAGGCCACCGACCTGCTGGTGCAGGATCGAGCCGATGGAGCCGCGGAACGGTACGCGGCCCTCGATGCCTTCCGGCACCAGCTTCTCCTCGGACTGCACGTCGGCCTGGAAGTAACGGTCCTTGGAGTAGGAGCGCTTCTCGCCGGTCAGGCCACGGCCCTGCATAGCGCCCATGGAGCCCATGCCACGGTAGCGCTTGTACTGCTTGCCGCTGATGGTCACGATCTCACCGGGGGTCTCGGCCGATCCTGCGAGCATGGAGCCCAGCATTACTGTGGACGCCCCAGCCGCCAGCGCCTTGGCGATGTCGCCGGAGAACTGCATGCCTCCGTCGGCGATGATCGGCACGCCCGCCTTCTTGGCCGGGACGGCTGCCTCCATGATGGCGGTGATCTGCGGGGCGCCAACGCCCGCGACGACGCGGGTGGTGCAGATGGAGCCCGGGCCGATGCCGACCTTGATGGCATCCGCGCCGGCCTCGATCATGGCCTGCGCTGCCTCGCGGGTGGCGAGGTTACCGCCGACGACATCTACGCGGTCGCCGAATTCCTTCTTCACGCGGGAAACCATGTCCAGCACGCCGCGGTTGTGGGCGTGGGCGGTATCGACGATCAGCACGTCCACACCGGCATCCACCAGATTGCCCGCGCGGGTCCAGGCGTCCTCGCCGGTGCCGATACCAGCGGCGGCCAGCAGGCGGCCGGAGGAATCCTTAGCAGCCAGTGGGTACTGCTCGCGCTTGGCGAAGTCCTTGACGGTGATCAGGCCGGTCAGCTTGCCAGCACCGTCGACGATCGGCAGCTTCTCCACCTTGTTCTCGGAAAGCAGGCTCAGGGCAGCTTCGGCGGACACGCCTTCCTGGGCGACAACCAGCGGCATGGGGGTCATGGCCTCGGAAACCTTGCGGCTGAAGTCGCTTTCGAAGCGCATGTCGCGGTTAGTGAGGATGCCGACCAACACGCCCTCGTCATCCACAACCGGCAGGCCGGAGATGCGGTAGCGGGCGCACAGATCATCTACTTCCTGGATGGTCATGTCCGGGGAGGCGGTGACCGGGTCGGTGATCATGCCGGCTTCGGAGCGCTTGACGATCTCCACCTGCTGCGCCTGGTCCTCGATGGACAGGTTGCGGTGCAGCACGCCGATGCCTCCGTGGCGGGCCATGGCGACGGCCATGCGGGCCTCGGTGACGGTATCCATGGCGGCGGAGGCCACCGGGATGTTCAGGTCAATGTTGCGAGTGAACTTCGTGGAGGTGTCCACGCCGGACGGGATCACCTCGGAAGCGGCGGGCAGCAGCAGGACGTCATCGAAAGTCAGTCCAACCAGTGCAACCTTGTTGGGGTCGTCGCCGCCGGTGGAAACTGGGTAAATCTTCGCGTTCATCTCTGGGTTCGTCACAGGTTGCCCGACCTTCCTCTAGAAAATTCTGCGGCGCTTCCCTACCAGCGCTTGGGCGCCTGGGAGTTCTCGCCGTCTTTTCGCCGATGTACTACAGAATAACCCTTTGCAGCGCGTTTTTGTGTGCCGGGGTTAGGTAGCGGCGGCGGGGCGCGCACTTCGTTCTCATCCCTCAGTTTGTAGACGATTCATTCCCCAGTTTG
>ERZ1673753.1119-NODE-1119-length-26743-cov-20.436863_pt1 | contig 26743 bp, 19 predicted proteins | sample MGYA00580201_ERZ1673753 | MGnify/ENA primary metagenome ERZ1673753 (study PRJEB41218, sample SAMN15661747) | gut metagenome | host: Homo sapiens | place: Canada: London | collected 2015-08-20/2019-03-30 | study: EMG produced TPA metagenomics assembly of... | reverse complement strand
ATGGAGCCGCCGCCGCCCGTCACCAGCACGGTCTTGCCGGTGAGGTAGCCGGAGATCTTCTCGTTGTCCAGCGTGACCTCATCACGGGAGAGGAAATCGGCGGTGTTCAGCTCACGGAACGCACCCTGCTGGGGGCCGTTGCTGCCCACCAGCTGGGGATCGCTCAGGATCTGCACCGGGCAGTGGGTGGAAACGCAGAGGTCGATGACATGGTTCAGCCTGCTGCCCCGCAGGGTGGGGATGGCAATGATGATGTTGTGGATGTTGTACTGGGTGCAGAGCTGGGGGATCTGCTCCAGCGTGCCCTTGACCGGCACGCCGTGGATGGTCTGTCCCTGCTTGACCAGGTCATCGTCCACCGCCACAACGGGGTGGCCGTAGCTGCTGTTGGATTTGCAGACATTGATGGCCCAGGCACCGGCCTCGCCCGCGCCCACGATCATCACGGGGCGGTTGGGGTCCTTGTTGGGCACGCCCCGCAGCCGCTCGCCGATGGGATGGTTCAGGAAGAGCCGCCATGCCAGACGGCTGCCTCCCACCAGCAGGAAGATGAGGACAGCGGCCATGGCGTTGGCGGAATCGAACAGCACGCCGTGGACGCAGAAATGGTTCACGAAATAGACCACCCCCGTGGGCACGGCGATCATGCCGCCCAGACGGATGAGGTCACGCTCCCCGGCATACTTCCAGAGCACATGGTACAGCCCGCCCGCCAGAAAGCTGAGCAGGTAGAGCGCCACGATCCAGGGCAGATTCTGGTAGAGCAGGGCACGGTTGTGGGGCCACCAGCTGGCCTCCACCGCGCCGTCGGCCCGGAGCAGCAGGGCAAAGTAAAAGCTGAATATCACGATGGCCGCGTCCAGCAGCACCAGGATCATCCGGCGCAGCAACACCTGCGGCACAAGCTTCTTTGTTTTCTTCACAAAAATCCTCTTTTACATCGGGGCGGGATCTGTCCGCACCCGTTTTTCCCGGCGTTGCCGGCCGCAGGGGCCAAAGCCCCATGCGCCTGTTCCGCCATGATATCCATTGTATTATACTCAATTCTCCCCCCTGTGTCCAGAACAATTCCGATTCTCCGGGCTTTTCTGCCGCTCCCTGCGGGATTTTTCTGTCCGCAGGATGGCCCGCACCTCTTCGCCCAGCCCCAGCGGCCACTGCACGGCAAGGCAGACTGCCGCCATGCCAAAGCCGCCCGCGCAGAGCGCCGCCAGCCGGGTGGGCGTGCTCCCGCTGCCCAGCCACCCCGCCAGCAGAGTGCGCAGGCCCTCGCCCGCCCCCGCTGAGACCAGTGCCGCCAGCGCCGGAGCCCCCAGCCACCGCCAGAGCCTGGGCTGCAGCCCGCTGACGTGCAGCAGACGGGCTGTATTCATCTGGCAGGTATAGGCACTGGACAGCAGGATCACCCACAAAAAGCCCTTCATCCCCCATCTGGGCAGGAGGAGCAGCACCCCCGCAATGCGGAGCACCGCGTCCCACAGGCTGTACCGGAACACGGCCTTCTGCTCCCCCATCCCCTTCATGGCACCGTCCACCATGCTTTCCAGATACATCAGCGGCATGGCCGGGCCCAGCACCCGCAGATAGAACCCGGCCTCCTGGCTGTGGTAGAGCAGCAGGGCCAGCGGCTCGCCCCACACCCAGAACAGCGCCCCCGCCAGCGCCGAGAAGCAGCCCGTCAGCCGGAGCATCCGGTCCAGCAGGCAGTCCAGCCGGGCGCGTTCGCCCCGGATGTGGGCCTGGGTGATCTCAGGCATCAGCAGCACCGAAAGGCTCCCCAGCAGCCCAAAGGGAAAGGTGAGCAGAGGCAGGGCCATCCCCTTCAGGCTGCCGTACTGGGCCACCGCGGCACTGCGGCCCCCGGTATCCAGCAGGCAGACCGTCAGGCAGGCGGGCACCAGCATGTTCTCCGCCGTGTGCAGGGCGCTGGCAAGGCACCGCCCGCCCTCCACCGGCCACAGGATCTCCCAGAGCCGCCGGGCAGGGTCGGCAGGCCGTCGGGCCTTTTCTGCGCCGAACGCACGCACCGCCTCCCCACGGTAAAACAGCAACAGGATGCAGGCCGACACCGCTTCGCTCACCGCCGTGGCGGCCAGCACCGCCGTGCAGCGGGCGCTCACGTCCGGCGCGTTCCCCCATTCCAGCGCGTACCAGATGATCCCGATGCGCACGCTCTGCTCCACCAGCTGGCTCAGCACGTTGGGCTCCACCCGCCGCCGGGCGATAAAGAAGCCCCGCAGCACAGCCGAGAGGGCCATCCAGGGCATCCCGAAAGCCGACACCCGCAGCGCGCCCGCTGCCCGCACATCTCCCAGCCACCACCGGGCAGCGGCCCCGGCCAGCCCGTACTGCGCCGCCATGGCCGCCGCGCCCAGCAGCAGCCCCGTGCCCGCCAGACGCACCAGCATCCCCCGCGCCTGTGCCCGGCCCCGGGCCAGCTCCTCAGCCATCAGCCGGGTGGCCGCCACCGAGACCCCCGCCGTTGCCAGCGTGACAAAGAGCGCGTAAACCGCCAGCACCAGCTGGTACAGCCCCATCCCCTCGCCGCCCAGGGCGTTGGCCAGATAGATGCGCAGGCCCATCCCGGCCAGCCGCAGCAGGACATCCGCCCCGGTCAGGAGGGCGGCGTTTTTCAGGTAGCTCTGCCCCATGGTATTCCTCCTTCCCCCGCACAGGCGTTCGGTTCAGTGTATGCGGTCTTTCCCGGGCAATATGCACTCTTGTGAAGATGAGCGCCTCTGTGGGTTGTTTCCCACCCGGTTTTATGGTATGATATGGGTTGGTCAAGACGATCTGTCTAATTAAGATAAAGGAGAAAAGGTTAGAGTATGAGCGAAGAATGTACCCATGACTGTTCCACCTGCGGGGCAGCATGTTCTTCCCGCACCGCCGCACCTGAGCACGATGCTCCCAACCCCAACAGCAGCGTGAAAAAGGTCATCGGCGTTGTTTCGGGCAAAGGCGGTGTCGGCAAGAGCATGACCAGTGCCCTGCTGGCCTGCGCTATGGCCCGCCGTGGCTACCACTGCGGCATCCTGGATGCCGACATCACCGGCCCGTCCATCCCCAAGCTGTTCGGCATCCATGGCCGTGCCATGGCCGATGAAAAGGGCTGCTGGCCCATCCAGAGCCGGATGGGCATTGATGTGATGAGCATCAACCTGCTGGTCGAGAACGAGGAGGACCCCGTTGTGTGGCGCGGCCCCGTGATCGCCGGTGCGGTCAAGCAGTTCTGGACCGATGTGGTCTGGAAGGACGTGGACTTCCTGTTTGTGGACATGCCTCCGGGAACCGGCGACGTGCCCCTGACCGTGTTCCAGAGCCTGCCCGTGGACGGCATCGTGGTCGTTGCCAGCCCCCAGGAGCTGGTCAGCATGATCGTGGCCAAGGCCGTGAACATGGCTGAGATGATGAAGGTGCCCATGCTGGGCATCGTGGAGAACATGAGCTACATCGTCTGCCCCGACTGCGGCAAGAAGATCAGCGTGTTCGGCGAGAGCCATGTGGATGAGGTGGCTGCAAAGCACGGCCTGCCCGTGCTGGCCAAGTGCCCCATCGACCCCCAGCTGGCTGCCTGCTCTGATGCCGGCATGATCGAGGCCTACCCCGGCCAGTACCTTGAGGGTGCCGCCGATGCCTGCGAGAAGCTGCTGAAGAAGTAAATCATGCGCCTGTCCCCCGCCAGCGCCAACCGCCTGCGGGGGATTTTTGTTTGCATTTCCGGCATTCTATGGTACAATATTGGTAGAGAATTTCCGATTGGAGGTGTCCGCATGAACACGCTTTCCCGCACTGAGATCGAGCAGGTCATCCGGGAGCTGCTGCACAAATATCACGCCGAGTATGCCCTGCTGTTCGGCTCCTACGCCCGGGGAGAAGCCACTGCCGCTTCGGATATCGATGTGATCGTGGTGGGCGGTGCCAACTTCCGGCCAAGGGACATCTTTGCTTTTGGGGAGGAGCTGCGCCAGCGCACCCAGAAGGATGTGGATGCCTTTGAGATCCGGGAGGTCAACACCGGCACTCCCTTCTATGAAAGCATCATGCGGGAGGGGGTCAAGATCGCATGAAGAGATCGGACAAGGAGCGCCTGAAAAAGATCGTTGCCACATGGGAAAGCCTGAAAGCCGAGATGCACAAGCGCGGCATTACGCCGGAGCTTCTGCTCGAGGACGAGTTTTCCCAGTGGGCCGTCACGACCCCGCTCTATAACATCGGAGAACAGGTCTACCAGCTCAGTCCGGAGTTCAAGGCCTCTTATCCGGAGCAGCCCTGGAATATGGTCGCCGGGCTGCGCCACCGGCTGGTGCATGACTACGACGGTATCAACTGGAGCATCATCGTCGAAGTCCTGTTTGAGGATATGGAGCCCTTTGTGAATGCCGTGAACGCCATATTAGCTGGAATGTAAAGGAGAATGCAAATGCCGAACGAACTCAAGATCGGCCGGGTGTACCGGCACTTCAAGGGCGACTTCTATCTGGTAGAGGCCGTTGCCAACGATTCCGAAACGGGGGAGCCCTTTGTGGTCTACCGCAAGCTCTACGGGGACGGCGGGCTCTGGCTGCGGCCCCTTGCCATGTTCCTCAGCCCCGTGGACAGGGCAAAATACCCCGATGCCGCGCAGGAATATCGCTTTGAATTGCAGGAGATCCCCAGCGCCGCCGGGCACTGACGCTGTGAAGCGGATTCATTTTTATTTCGGCTTCACTGAAACATTTTCCGATTTCCTCTATTGTAAATCGCTGCACAAAGCTTTATAATGATAAAGCGCTCTGTGATAGTGGGCAGAGCGAGTGTAAATCATGGGAAAAGGAGTATTCTATTATGCTGACGAATGAATACCTGAAGCGCGTTTACGATGGCCTTGCACAGCGCAATGCCAATGAGCCTGAGTTCCTGCAGGCTGTCCGCGAGGTGCTGGAGAGCATCCAGCCCGTGGTGGAGAAGCATCCCGAGTACGAGAAGGCTGGCCTGATCGAGCGTCTGGTCGAGCCCGAGCGCATCATCACCTTCCGTGTGCCCTGGGTCGATGATCAGGGCAAGGTTCAGGTGAACCGCGGCTACCGCGTCCAGTTCAACAGCGCCATCGGCCCCTACAAGGGCGGCCTGCGCTTCCATCCCTCTGTCAACCAGGGCATCCTGAAGTTCCTGGGCTTTGAGCAGACCTTCAAGAACAGCCTGACCACCCTGCCCATGGGCGGCGGCAAGGGCGGCTCTGACTTTGACCCCCACGGCAAGAGCGACATGGAAGTGATGCGCTTCTGCCAGAGCTTCATGACCGAGCTGTACCGCCACATCGGCCAGTTCGTGGACTGCCCCGCCGGTGATATCGGTGTCGGCGGCCGCGAGGTTGGCTATCTGTTCGGCCAGTACAAGCGCCTGACCAACAGCTTCCAGGGCGGTATGCTCACCGGCAAGGGCCTGACCTTCGGCGGCTCTCTGGCCCGTACCGAGGCCACCGGCTACGGCCTGTGCTACTTCACCGCCGAGGCTCTGAAGTGTATGCGCAACGACAGCTTTGAGGGCAAGACCGTGGTCATCTCCGGCTCCGGCAATGTTGCCATCTATGCCTGCCAGAAGGCTCAGTCTCTGGGCGCAAAGGTCGTTACCATGTCCGATTCCAACGGCTACGTCTACGACCCCAACGGCATTGATCTGGCTTACGTCAAGGAGCTGAAGGAAGTCCGCCGCGGCCGCATCAAGGAGTATGCCGAGACCCACGCCGGTGTAACCTACGTTGCCGACTGCTCTAAGGTCTGGACTGTCCCCTGCGACATCGCCCTGCCCTGCGCGACCCAGAACGAGATCAACAAGGAGTCCGCTGAGGCTCTGGTAAAGGGCGGCTGCACCGTGGTCTGCGAGGGCGCCAACATGCCCAGCACCCCGGAGGCCATCGAGGTCTACCTGTCCAACGGCATCCTGTACGGACCTGCCAAGGCTTCCAACGCCGGCGGCGTGGCCACCTCCGGCCTGGAGATGAGCCAGAACTCCGAGCGTCTGAGCTGGACCTTCGAAGAGGTCGATGCAAAGCTGAAGGGCATCATGGAGGGCATCTTCCACGCTTCCTATGACGCTTCCGTTGCCGCTGGTTCCGAGGGCAACCTGATGGTCGGTGCAAACTGCGCCGGTTTCCTGAAGGTGGCCACCGCCATGATGGCACAGGGCATCACCTACTAATTGTTCCAAAGCATTTTCAAGAGCTGCGTTCGCAAGAGCGCGGCTCTTTTTGTATCTATTCGCTGGCCGCATCTTCGGGAGCTTTTCCCGGCGGGTCAACGGACATTCCATGCCCGCCCCGCAAGCGGGGCCCCACCTCGGATACTCGCCGAGAAAGCGCCCCTCGTGCGGCCTGTATAAAGCCCCGCCAACCCGTCCATACTGACCACATCAAGCGAAGAGAGGGTTCTGAAATGGACGAACAGATGTTTTGTTTTCAATGCGAGCAGGCGGCGCACTGCACTGCCTGTACCGGTAAGGCCGGTGTCTGCGGCAAAAGCGCGGACACGGCAGCGGCGCAGGACCGCCTGACCGGTGCGCTCATCTCCTACGCCAGCCAGCTCATCGGCGAGGGGCGGGCCCCCGCCCCGGAACAGGCACTTCTGCTGATGGAAGGGCTGTTCACCACCATCACCAACGTGAACTTCGACCCGCAGACCGTGGACCAGCTGACCGAGAGCATCCATGCGGCCTGCCCCGGCATCGGGTTCGACTACGACATGGCAAACCTCTGGCACGAGCCGGACGAGGACATCCGCAGTCTGAAATCGTTCGTCCTGTTCAGCCTGCGCGGCATGGCAGCGTACAATTACCATGCGCGGGTGCTGGGCCGCATCGACCCGGAGTTGGACCGCTTCTTCTGCGAAGCATTGCAGGCCGTTGGCAGCGAATGCTCCATCGATACCCTCTGGGCACTGGTGCAGAAGACCGGCAAGGCCAGCTACCGCTGCATGGAGCTGCTGGACGCCGCTAACACCGGGGCCTTCGGCCAGCCGGAGCCGGTGGAGGTGCCGCTCGTCATCGAGAAAGGGCCGTTCATCGTCATTTCCGGCCACGACCTCTACGACATGAAGTGCCTGCTGGAGCAGACGGCGGGCAAAGGCATCCACGTCTACACCCACTCGGAAATGCTCCCCGCCCACGGCTACCCGGAGCTGAAGCAGAAGTACCCGCATCTGAAGGGCAACTTCGGCACAGCCTGGCAGAACCAGCAGCGGGAGTTTGAGGACATCCCGGCCCCGATCCTCTTCACCACCAACTGCATCATGCCCCTGCGGGAGAGCTACGCCGACCGGGTGTTCACCACCTCGGTGGTGTCCTATCCCGGCGTCCCGCACATCGGGCCAGAGCGGGATTTCTCCCCCGTCATTGCCAAAGCACTGGAACTAGGGGGCTACCCGGAAGACATCGCCATGCCCGGCATCAACGGCGGGCGCAGCGTCGTGACCGGCTTTGCGCGGAGCGCTGTGCTCTCCCACGCCAATGAGATCGTTGCGGCCGTGAAAAGCGGGCAGATCCGCCATTTCTTCCTGGTGGGCGGCTGTGACGGCACCCGGCCTTCCCGCCGCTACTACACCGAGTTCGCCAAGCTCACCCCGCCCGACACCGTGATCCTGACGCTGGCCTGCGGCAAATTCCGCCTGAACGACCTGGATCTCGGCACCGTGGCGGGCCTGCCCCGCATCCTCGATGTGGGCCAGTGCAACGACGCATACAGCGCCATTCAGATCGCGCTGGCGCTGGCCGATGCGTTCCAGTGCAGCGTCAACGACCTGCCGCTCTCGCTGGTGCTCTGCTGGTTCGAGCAGAAGGCCGTCTGCATCCTCATCGCCCTGCTGGCGCTGGGCATCCGGAACATCCGCCTCGGCCCCACCCTCCCGGCCTTTCTCTCTCCGGGGGTCGTGCAGGAACTTCAGCGGCGCTATGACCTGAAAGCCATTACGACCCCGGAAGAGGACCTGCGGGCCATTCTGGGACGCTGACTGCCGCCGCAGGGAATTTCTTCCTTTGTTTTTGCTACGCTCCCGGGATTTCCCGGGAGTTTTTCTTGTGTCGAAACTTTTTCATAATTTCTGGGAATTTCCGGCGCAGGAACAAGTTTTCACTCCTGTGCAGGAATCATTTTCCGGAGAAACTCCGGCGCGGTTCCCCACCGTTTCAAAAATTTGGATCTTTCGGTTTCAAATTCGTTTGAACCTCTTGTATTTCTGAACATCCGATGCTACTATATTAGCAGTACACAAAATGTACTATATTTTAGAAAGAGGAGGAGAAAAAATTATGAAAAAGAGATGGTTCGTAGTGATACTTACCATCGGATTGCTGCTTCATGTTCTGCCGCTGAGTGTACTTGCACTGAGCCCCGACCCCACCATCACGGATTCGGACGGCACCATTCTGGACTGGAGTGACCTTTCCACCGTTCCCTACTCCCTTGATGATTTGCAGGAACAGGAACCTCCTGTTCCCGACCTTTTGGAGACGGGCTCGGAGAAAAGCCTTGCGGATGCGGACAACGATGAAGCACCAGCGGATGACCTGCCCGCAGGGAATCTCACCCCCCCCCCCCCAAAAAAAACTCTTGACAAGGGACCGGGTGACGATGACCTTGCGGATGCGGACCGCGATGAAGCAACGGATGACCTGCCCGCAGGGAATCTCACCCCCAAAACTCCTGACGAGGAAACGGATGACGATGGCTCTGCGGACGACGACGGCAGCACCACAACCCCGCCTGTGTGCAAGATCGACAAGATCGACGATACGTACTACTACTCCACACTGGACGATGCAATCACTGCCGCGACGGATGGTGATCAGATCGACCTGCTGAAGGACATTGAGTGGTATACGGGCCTTGAGTTCCATAGTAAGAACTTGACCATTTCCGGCGGCAATACCTACACGCTGACGCTGAACCAGAACGGTATGTATGCATCGCACAGTGATATCACGTTTAAAGATCTTACGCTGAATATCTATGCGCATACTCATACCCATGAAGGTGGCGCAGGAGGAACGGCCAACCTGATCACCAACTCGAATCTGAGACTGAACAACGTCAACTTTACGTTGATCCCGGATGGAAGCTGCGGCAGCGGCATCTATCTGTATCAGAAGAGCAACCTGTATCTGGATGGATCATACGCCGTGATCCGTGGTGTCTCTAATTATCGTGCAAGTGGTATCTACGCCGATGACTCGGAATTTAAAGGACAACCGAACCGTGAGATCAAGATCAACAACTCTTATCTTGAGATCACAGGCTGTGCCCATGCGGCCATGACGATCGATCCGATCGACATCACACTGTCCAGTTCAAATGTCGTGGTGATGGACAACGGCAAATCCGATCCTGATGGCTACGGCTTCGGCATTGGCTGCTATGGCGGTAAGCTGACCATGGAATCCTCGACCCTGACCGCCACCGGAAACACCGGCGCATGGTATGGCTACGCTGTTTTCGTTGATGGCCTTGACGTGGATTCCGGTTCTACCCTTGATATCCGCGACAATGGCGGTTCCGGCCTTGGTGTCGGCGGCATTGGCGTGATCCAAGGCGGTTCGCAGGTCATCTGCGACGGCAACGGCACAAATGACCCGGGCTACGGCTCTGGCGGTTTGTATGTGTATGCAGGCGCCGACCTGACCATTGAAAGTGGTGCAAACGTCTCCGTATGTCAGAACAAGGGCCTGGCTGCCATCGTGAACAGCTGTAAGCTGCACATCCAGAATGGTGCCAATGTTTCAGTGGACAACAATGCTAAGCTCGGTATCTACAACAGTTACGATTCCTATCTGACGATTGAGTCCGGTGCAAATGTCACCGCCAACCACAACGGTGCCCATGGCATCTACAATCAAGTGATGGGTGATCTGAAGCAGGGTGCTTTTCTGATAGAAAGCGGTGCAAATGTCACTGCCAACTACAATACGGTGTCCGGTATCGTCAACTGCAATCTCTTCACCGTGGAAAAGGGTGCCAATCTGCAGGTGGAATACAACAGCAACTGCGGTATCCAAAACGATGAGCATGCGACGCTGAACCTGCTGGCCGGCAGTGTACGCTATAACCATGCCGGTTCTGTAGGCGGCGGACTTGTGAACTCTGGCACTGCGATTCTTTCAGACGATGTAGAGCTGTACAACAATCACGCAAGGCTTTCTGGTGACGACATCTACAACGCAGACGGTGCCACCATCACCTTTAGCGATACCGGCAAAGGCTGGACGCTGGACGGCGACCCGGACTGCTATGATTTCATTGACGGCTGGTACGACGACTATGAAACCACCCGCTGGAACGCCCACGGGGACGAAGCGGATCTGCACATGGTTCTCGTCGCACCCGTCGCTTCTTACACCGGCCCCCTGTCCCTCAAGGCCGCACACGGCAGCACCGGCAGCCTGACCGTCTGCAAAGAGACGGTCGGTGAACTGCTGCCGAGCGACTATGACACCGTGTTCACCTTTGAGCTCACGCTGGATGATGATGCCATCACCACGATCGACGACAAATGGTGCGGTGTCCCGTTCAAAAACGGCAAGGCATCCTTCACCCTGAAAAGCGGCGAGAGCATCACGCTCTCGAACCTGCCCGCAGGCATCGGCTATACCATCACCGAAACCGCTCAGGACGGCTGGACCCTGCTGAATCTCAACCCTGCAGAGACCGGCGTTGTGCCCCAGAACGACACCGCCAAGGTCGTCTTTACCAACCTGAAGAACAGCCCGGACACCCCCTATGTTCCGGTCGTTCCCGTAGACCCGGAGATCCCCGAGGAGCCTGAGGGGCCGGAGACCCCCGAGGAGCCTGAGGAACCCGAGATCCCCGAGGAAACCGAGGAAACCGAGGAAACCGAGGAAACCGAGGAAACCGAGGAAACAGAGGCCCCCGGCGAGCTGCCTGCGGAGGAACCGGCTCAGACTGACACGTCCGCGTCGTTGGCCCAGCCGGAGGAAACGCCCACGCAGAACACCACGACCGTGACCCTGATCCAGACCGGTACCACCGATTGGCTGGCTGCCGTGCTTCTGATCTTTGGCATCGGTCTGTTGGTATGCGGGTGGTTCTTCGACCGCAAACAGCGCGCCGCAAAGCACTAAGGACAGAAACGCCCCGCAATCATACGCAAACCGCCGCATCCCCTGCCCCAGACCGGCAGCCGGATGCGGCGGTTTTTTCAAGGTTTTGATGAAATGCGTTCATCATTCCATCAAAGCGCACAAGAAGTGCGGGCTTTGGTGTACTAAAGTTTGTTGCACCTCCCACTTGAACAATCTTCACGAATCATTATAATAAAGCTAACGGAACAAAGGCGTTCCAGAAGGGTGAAGTTTGCCCTTCTGGAACGCTTTTTTGTTTTCTGTGTAAGATCGGCTGCGGATTGTGCCGCGGCCCAGAGGATATTTTGAGAGATAAGGATGGGAAAGGCAATGGATCAATTTACGGAAAACGCCACGCCTCTTGGCCTGTATGACCCTCAGTTCGAGCACGATGCCTGCGGCATCGGCGCTGTGGTGGACATCAAGGGCCGCAAGAGCCACCAGACGGTCAGCGATGCCCTGAGCATCGTGGAACGGCTGGAGCACCGCGCCGGTAAGGATGCCGAGGGCAAGACCGGTGACGGCGTGGGCATCATGCTGCAGATCAGCCACAAGTTCTTCTCCAAGGTGGCCGATGAGCTGAACATCAGCCTGGGCAACGAGCGGGAATACGGTGTCGGCATGTTCTTCTTCCCCCAGAACGAGCACCTGCGGGCACAGGCCATGAAGCTGTTTGAGCTGGTCACCCGCAAGGAGGGACTTGAGTTTCTGGCATGGCGCAGGGTGCCGGTAGACCCCGATGCCGTGGGCCAGAAGGCCCGGGACTGTATGCCCTCCATCTGGCAGTGCTTCATCAAAAAGCCTGCCCGTGTGAGCAAGGGCATTGATTTTGACCGCAGGCTCTACATCGTCCGCCGGGTGTTCGAGCAGGCCAGCAACGGCACCTATGTGCCCAGCCTGTCCAGCCGCACCATCGTCTACAAGGGCATGTTCCTGGTGCACGATCTGCGCCTGTTCTACCTTGACCTGCAGGACGAGGATTACGAATCCGCCATCGGCATGGTGCACAGCCGCTTTTCTACCAACACCAACCCCAGCTGGATGCGTGCCCACCCCAACCGGTTCATCCTGCACAACGGCGAGATCAACACCATCAAGGGCAACACCGATGCCATGCTGGCCCGTGAGGAGAGCATCGAGAGCCCCATCCTGCAGGACGACATGAACAAGATCCTGCCCATCATCAACACCTCTGGCTCGGACTCCGCCATGCTGGACAACGCGCTGGAGTTCATGGTGATGAACGGCATGGATCTGCCTCTGGCGGTGATGATCACCATCCCCGAGCCCTGGGAGAACAACAAGAACATCAGCCAGAAAAAACGTGATTTCTACCAGTATTACGCCACCATGCTGGAGCCCTGGGACGGCCCTGCCGCCATCCTCTTCTCCGACGGCGACGTGGTGGGCGCGGTGCTGGACCGCAACGGTCTGCGCCCCAGCCGCTACTATATCACCAAGGACGGCCGGATGATCCTGTCCTCTGAGGTGGGCGTGCTGCCCTGCGCCCCGGACAACATTCTGATGAAAGACCGCCTGCGCCCCGGCAAGATGCTGCTGGTGGATACCGTCAAGGGCGAGGTCGTGGATGACGAGAAGCTGAAGGAATACTACGCCAGCCGCGAGCCCTACGGCGAGTGGATCGACCGGAATCTGGTCCGGCTGAAGGACCTGAAGATCCCCAACATCAAAGTCCCCAGCTACACCGGCGAGGAGCTGACCCGCCTGCAGAAGGTCTTTGGCTACAAATACGAGGAAATCAAGGAGCTGATCCTGCCCATGGCCCGGGCCGGTGCCGAGCCTTCCGGAGCCATGGGCACAGACACCCCGCTGGCTGTCCTGAGCGACCAGCATCCCCCGCTGTTCAACTACTTCAAGCAGCGGTTCGCACAGGTCACCAACCCGCCCATCGATGCCATCCGTGAGAAGGTGGTCACCTCCACCAGCGTCTATGTGGGTGCCCACGGCAACCTGCTGGAGGACAAGCCCGAGAACTGCAAGGTGCTCAAGGTGCAGAACCCCATCCTGACCAGCACGGATCTGCTCAAGATCAAGCACATGAACGTGCCCGGCTTCAAGACCGCCACGGTTTCCATCAATTACTATAAGAACACCAGCCTGGAAAAGGCTATCGACCGCGTGTTCCTGGAGGTGGACCGCGCCTACAAGGACGGTGCCAACATCATCATCCTCTCTGACCGCGACATCGACGAGTACCACGTCTCCATCCCCAGCCTGCTGGCTGTTTCTGCCGTGTCCCAGTACCTCATCCGCACCAAGAAGAGCACGGCCATGGCCCTCATCCTTGAGAGCGCCGAGCCCCACGAGGTGCACCACTTTGCCACCCTGCTGGGCTACGGTGCCTGTGCCGTCAACCCCTATCTGGCCCACGACACCATTGCCCAGCTCATCGACGAGGGTCTGCTGGACAAGGATTACTACGCCGCCGTGGACGACTACAACAAGGCTGTGCTGAACGGCATCGTGAAGATCGCCTCCAAAATGGGCATCTCCACCATCCAGAGCTACCAGAGCAGCCAGATCTTTGAGGCGGTCGGCATCTCCAGGGATGTCATCGACAAGTACTTCACCGGCACGGTCAGCCGCGTGGGCGGCATCGGTCTGGAGGACATTCAGGCCGACGTGGAAGCTGCCCACAACGCCGCCTTTGACCCGCTGGGTCTGGACATCAACATGGAGCTGGCCGACGGCGGTGCTCACAAGTTCCGCAGCGGCAAGGAAGAGCACCTCTTCACCCCGCAGACCATCCATCTGTTCCAGAAAGCCTGCTTCACGGGCGACTACAAGGCCTTCAAAGACTTCACCCGTACCGTGGACAACATGGGTGCCGAGGGCATGCACCTGCGCAGCCTGCTGGACTTCAGCTATGACCCCAACGGCGGCATTCCCCTTGAGGAGGTGGAGCCCGTCAGCTCCATCGTCAAGCGGTTCAAAGCCGCTGCCATGAGCTACGGTGCCCTGAGCAGCGAGGCCCACGAGACCATCGCCATCGCCCTGAATCGTCTGGGCGGCCGGAGCAACACCGGCGAGGGCGGCGAGCCCGAGGAGCGCTACCAGAGCGAGAGCAATTCCAAGATCAAGCAGGTAGCCTCGGCCCGCTTCGGTGTGACCAGCAAGTATCTGGTCTCCGCCGAAGAGATCCAGATCAAGCTGGCACAGGGCGCAAAGCCCGGCGAGGGCGGCAACCTGCCCGGTGCCAAGGTGTATCCGTGGATCGCCAAGACCCGCCACAGCACCACCGGCGTGGGCCTGATCTCTCCCCCGCCCCACCACGACATCTACTCCATCGAGGATCTGGCCGAGCTGATCTATGACCTGAAGAACGCCAACCGCCACGCCAACATCAACGTGAAGCTGGTCAGCGAGGCCGGTGTCGGCACCATTGCCGCCGGTGTTGCCAAGGGCGGCGCGCAGGTCATCCTCGTCTCCGGTTACGACGGCGGCACCGGTGCAGCCCCCCGCACCTCCATCAAGAACGCGGGCCTGCCCTGGGAGCTGGGCATCGCCGAGACTCACCAGACCCTGATCCTGAACGGCCTGCGCAGCCGCGTCCGCATTGAGAGCGACTCCAAGCTGCTCTCCGGCCGCGATGTTGCCATCAGCTGTATGCTGGGCGCTGAGGAGTTCGGCTTCGGCACCTCCCTGCTGATGTGCGAAGGCTGCGTGATGATGCGTGTCTGCAACCTGGACACCTGCCCCATGGGCATCTGCACCCAGAACCCCGAGCTGCGTAAGCGGTTCAAGGGCAAGCCCGAGTATATCATCAACTACCTGACCTTTGTGGCGCAGGAGCTGCGGGAGTACATGGCCAAGCTGGGCGTGCGCACCATCGACGAGCTGGTGGGCCGCACCGACCTGCTCCATGTCAAGCCCAGTGCTGCCGGCAGCCGTGCCGCCAAGATGAATCTGGACTGCATCCTGCACAACCCGGCCATTGCAAACAGCAACGTCCACTTTGTGCCTGCCGACACCTATGACTTCCACCTTGAGAACACCCTCGACATGAAGGTGCTGATGAAGAAGTTCAAGCTGGGCAGCAAGGCACCCCAGAGTGTCCGGCTGGAGGTCTCCAACACCGACCGCGCCCTGGGTGCCATCTTTGGCAGCGAGATCACCCGCAAGTACGGCAGCTCCCTGCCCGACGATGTCTACACCGCCGAGTGCATCGGCGCAGGCGGCCAGAGCTTTGGCGCGTTCATCCCCAAGGGCCTGACCCTCAGCCTGACCGGCGACTGCAACGACTACATGGGCAAGGGCCTGTCCGGCGGCAAGATCATCGTCCGCCCGCCCGATGGCATCGGCTATAAGCCCGAGGAAAACATCATCACCGGCAATGTGGCCCTTTACGGTGCCACCAGCGGCAAGGCCTTCGTCTCCGGCGTGGCTGGTGAGCGCTTCTGCGTCCGCAACAGCGGCGCGACCGCCGTTGTGGAGGGCGTGGGTGACCACGGCTGTGAGTACATGACCGGCGGCACTGTCGTGGTTCTGGGCCAGACCGGCAAGAACTTCGCAGCCGGCATGACCGGCGGCGTGGCCTACGTTCTGGACGAGAACTGGGATTTCTACCAGCGGGTCAACAAGGAAACCGTAAGCCTGGAGCCTGTGGAGCACAAGTACGATGTTGCTGCCCTGAAGGAGCTCATCCGCGAGCATGTGGAAGCCACCGGCTCCCCCCGCGGCAAGGAGATCCTGGACAACTTCAGCGAGTACCTGCCCAAGTTCAAGAAAGTCCTCCCCTACGATTACGACCGGATGCTCCGGATCATCGCTTCCATGGAGGAGCGCGGCCTGGACGGCGAACAGGCACAGATCGAAGCATTCTACGCTGTGCAGAAGAAAAAGTAAGGAGGGCTGATCATGGGCAAGATCACTGGATTTATGGATTACACGCGCAAGACCAGCACGGATGTCCCGCCGCTGGAGCGCATTGAAAATTTCAACGAGTTTCACGTCTGGCTCTCCCGCGAGGAGCAGCAGACCCAGGCCGCCCGCTGCATGGACTGCGGCGTGCCCTTCTGCCAGGCCGGCATGATGATCGGCGGCATGGCATCGGGCTGCCCGCTGAACAACCTGATCCCCGAGTGGAACGACCTGGTCTATCAGGGCAAGTGGGAGCTGGCGCTCCACCGCCTGCGCGCCACCAACCGCTTCCCGGAGTTCACCAGCCGGGTCTGTCCCGCCCTGTGCGAGGCCGCCTGCACCTGCGGTGATGTGACCGGCAGCAGCGTGACCGTGCGCGAGAACGAGCACGCCATCGTGGAAACGGGCTACGCCAAGGGCTGGCTCCACGCCGCCCCTCCCCCGGCCCGCACCGGCAAGAGCGTGGCCGTCATCGGCAGCGGCCCGGCCGGTCTTTCGGTGGCCGAGTACCTGAACATCCGGGGCCACGCCGTCACCGTGTTTGAGCGCGCCGACCGCGTGGGCGGCCTGCTGATGTACGGCATCCCCAACATGAAGCTGGACAAAGCCGTCATCGAGCGCCGCATCAGGATCATGCAGGCCGAGGGCGTGGAGTTCCGCACCAGCATGGATGTGGGCGGTGCCGTGGATGCCGAGAGCATCCTGAACAGCTACGATGCCGTGGTGCTCTGCTGCGGTGCCAAAAAGGCCCGTGACCTGAACGTTCCGGGCCGGGATGCCAACGGCGTGCACTTTGCCGTGGATTACCTCACCAGCGTGACAAAGAGCCTGCTGGACAGCAAATTTGCCGACGGCAGGGCCATTGATGCCAAGGGCAAGAACGTTCTGGTCATCGGCGGCGGCGACACCGGCAACGACTGCCAGGGCACGGCCCTGCGGCAGGGCTGCACTGATCTGGTGGCTCTGGAAATGATGCCGCAGCCCCCCAAGGAGCGTGCCGCCAGCAACCCCTGGCCCGAGTGGCCCCGGGTGCTCAAGGTGGACTACGGCCAGACCGAGTGCATGGCAAAGTTCGGCAAGGACCCCCGTGTCTACCAGACCACGGTCAAAGAATTCCTCAAGGACGATGCAGGCAACCTGACCGCTGCCGTCATCTCCTACCTCAAGCCCGAGCGTGACCCCGAGACCGGCCGCACCAACATGGTGCCCACCGGCGAGGAGTTCACCTACAACTGTGAGCTGGCCTTCATTGCCGCCGGTTTTGTGGGCTGTGAGAGCTATGTGGCCGATGCCTTCGGTGTCAGCCTGACTGGCCGCGGCTGCGTAGACACCGACCACTTCCGCACCAACGTGGACAAGGTCTTCGCCTGCGGCGATATGCGCCGGGGCCAGAGCCTTGTGGTCTGGGGCCTGCGCGAGGGCCGCGACTGCGCCGCCGAGGTAGACCGCTACCTCATGGGCTACACCAACCTGTAAGCCCGCATCCCGGCCATTATCAAACCATTCTCTTTCCTATCCTAAACAAGCCAGAGCGGAAGCTTCCTCCATGGGGCTTCCGCTCTGGCTTTTTCTGTGGATATCGGCCTGCATCAAGAAAGCGGCCCGCCCTCTCCGGCAGGCCGCTTTGCGTCAATTCGTATCGTATTCGGTACCGGCCCCACCGGTCGGCGGCTCCGTCTGCGCGGCAGGCGGTGTGGTACCGGCGGAAGGAGTCGTGGTCTCGGGCGGGGTGGCGGGCACCTCGGCCTCGACCTCTGCCGCCATATAGACGATGATGGTCGAGCCGACCTCCACCATGGCACCGGGCTCCTCGCTGCAATAGGCCACACAGCCCGAAACATAGGAGCCATCGTTATAAATGGGATAGAAGCTCGCATTCAGCCCCACCTGCGCCAGCTGCTGCTCCGCGCCGTCCCGGGTAAAGCCTGCCACGTTGGGCATCTCCACCATCTGTGGGCCGCGGCTGACCACCAGATCGATGGTGCTGCCCTCTTCGATGACCTCTCCGGCTTCGGGGGTCTGACGGATGATCTTGCCCTTTTCCACAGTATCACTGTATTCCATGGTCACATAGAACAGGTAATCCCCGGCATAGCTGTTGTTGTTGCGCACCTGCGAATCGTAGTCCATCCCCACAAAATCCGGGACCAGATTCACCGGCTCTGTCACCAGCGAACTGGCCGGTTCGGAGGCCGGGGTGGATTCCGCAGGCTTTGCGGTGTGCAGCCCCTGATTTACCAGCCCCCACACGATGAGCAATGTCAGGATGGCCAGCAGGATCAGGATTGCCGCCAGCAGGTTGCGCAGGCTGAGTATATGCTTTTTCCGTTCCTCTTCCTCGGTGGACTGAGGGCGCGGCGCGGCCTGCTGCAGAGTCTGGGTGAGCTCCGTGGTATACTCCTGACTGCTCAGTGCCCGGAACAGCTGGGGCACGGTCTGGATGCGCTCGGCAGGCCTGAGCTGCAGGCCCATCCAGAGCACATCCGAAACATACTCCGGCACCGTCCGTTCCAGCGTGCGGGCGCGGGGGTTGGAGTCCGACACCAGCCGCTGTGCCGCAGGAACAGGGCTCTGCCCGCAGACCATCCGGTAGACCACGGCGGCAAGGCTGTATTCGTCGGTGTAACGGCCCTCAAATTCGGTGGTGGAATACTGCTCCGGTGCCGAGTAGCCCTCGTACAGCTGCTCGTGTAGGCCGCTGCCCGCCGTGCGCAGCCCCACGGTGGCGTAGCCCGTCAGGCGTGCCCGGCCGTTTTCCAGCACCCGGATATTTTCCGGGCAGATGCCCCGGTGCACCAACCCCACCTGATGCATGGCCGCCACGCCGTCAAACACAGGCTGCAGCATATTGCGGGCCGTCTCAGCTGAAACCGGGCTGGGGCGCTCATCCAGCCACTGCTGCAGCGGGATGCCGCCGGGGTTTTCCATCACAGCGTAGACGGTGTTGTTCTCCTCGAACACGTCCAGCACAGCCTCCAGACCGTTTGCGGGGGTGATGCGCTGGATGGAGCGGTAGAGATCGGCAAAGTCCATCCGGGTGGTCTTGAACAGCACCTCGCTGCCCAGCTTGGGCCGGAGCAGCGCGTCCGTGCCCCGCTCCGCCGACAGCGTCAGGGGCATATACTCCTTGATGGTCACCCGGAACCGCCCGACGTTCTCCACGCCCCGGTACAGGATGCCCTCGCCGTCGATGCTCTGCATCTCGCCCACGGTATACCGCCCGGCCAGCAGCGTGCCCACCGGCAGGCTGCCCGCCGGGTTGCGCCCGGCCAGTACCCCGCCGCAGTGCGGGCACACCGACACCCGGCTCTCCAGCTCGCCCATGCAGTACGGGCAGATGCGTTTTGCTTCCATGTGCGCCACCTCGTTTCTTCGTGGTCTGTTTCAAATTATTTTACCATATTTGCCCCCGCCGCGCAATCCGCAAAGCAAAAAAGCGCCGCCCTCTGAGTTTTTTCACAGGGGGCAGCGCTTTGATTTTCTATTACAGAGTCAGCAGGCGCAGATACACCTTATTCCGGCAGATCCTCTTCGTTCTCGAGGCTGTGCCAGACGTTCTGGACATCGTCGTTGTCCTCCAGGGCATCCAGCAGCTTGCCCATTGCCTTGAGCTGATCGGGGTCGGTCAGGCGGGTGGTGGTCATGGGAACCATGGCCAGGTCGTCGCTCAGGATCTCGTAGCCCTTCTCTTCCATGGCCTTGACCACAGCGGAGTAGTTCTCGGGATCGGTGGTGATCTCAGCAGCCTCTTCGCCTGCATCAAAGTCCTCAGCACCGGCATCCAGAGCATCCATCATGGCCTCATCGGCATCCTTATCCTCCAGAGAGATGTCAATGACACCCTTCTGGCTGAACAGGAAGGCCACACAGCCCATAGCACCCAGGTTGCCGCCGTTCTTGTCGAAGTAGTGGCGCAGGTCGGCAGCGGTACGGTTGCGGTTGTCGGTCAGGGTCTCCACCATGACAGCAACGCCGCCGGGGCCGTAGCCTTCGTAGGTGATTGCTTCGTACTCGGTCTTGTCGCCGCCCTCAGCCTTCTTGATGATGCGCTGGATGTTATCGTTGGGCACGCTCATGCGCTTTGCCTTGGCGATCAGGTCTGCCAGCTTGCTGTTGGAAGCCGGGTTGGGGCCGCCGTCACGGACGGCAACGCTGATCTCGCGGCCGATCTTGGTAAAGACCTTTGCTCTTGCGCCATCGGTCTTTTCCTTCTTGCGCTTAATGTTGTTCCATTTGCTATGTCCAGACATGGGGAACCTCCTAAAGTTTTATCGAAATCTCCGCCTGCGGGCAGACGGGCTGTGGTCGCCCGCTTGTGGCAGCACACAAAATCTAACTCTATTATTGTAGCACAATCACGAATCCCATTCAAGGGCTCCGGGCGTGTTTTTCGCCTGTTTGTGTTGGAAAACCGGCTTTTCAGGCCGGTTTACAGCAGCCGCAGGGCCTTGGGGTAATGGTTTTTGACCCGTCCGCCCGACACCTTGCCGCCGCCCATGGGGCAGCCATCCACGGTCACGCAGCACCAGCCATCGGCGGCAGTGTCCGCAGCGATCTCACGGCCGGAAAGGTACTCCGTTACCCGCGGGTCGGCAAGGGTCAGTGCTTCGCGGTTGGTGCAGAGCGCGCCGAACGCCGTGAACAGGTGGTGCTCCGGCACAAAACGGCCCTTCTGCACGCTGCCCACGAACACCCCCGCCCGCAGGACATGCAGTCCCGTCTGCGGAAAGGGTACGGGCAGCAGAACGCTGCCGCCATGCACCACGGCAGGGCGGTCCGCCAGCGCCGGGAAATACTGCCGGGCAAACTCCTGCCAGGCAACAAGGCTCTGGGCCGGGGTGGCCTCCCCTGCCCCGGCATCCCGGCTGCGGGTGCTGCGGCCCTGCACCGCCTCCCGCAGGGCACGGCTGCTCTCCCGGCGGGCACTGCGGGCATCCGGGGCCTTGGCAGGCTTGCCGCCCTTGCTTCCCTTCTGCTTTTTGCTCTGCTCTGCGGTAGCAGCCAGCCAGAGCTCTTCCTCTGCCGTATAGGTTCCGGGGGCAGGCAGCGCCCGCGGCGTGCCAGCCTTGACCAAACGGGCAATAAAATGCCCCTCGCCGCCCTGACAGGGCCAGATCCGGCGCACTTTGTTCACATCCAGCGGCAGGCCGCCGGTGCGGTTTGCCTCACCCGGGCTGCCAAAGCTGTAATCCACATTGCCGAACACATCGGCCAGCGTGAACTCCGGGTGGCGCTGCAAAAATGCCGCCACCTGTCCCTCGTCCTCTTCCGGGGCAAAGGTGCAGGTGGAGTAGATCATCTCGCCGCCGGGGGCCAGGCAGGCCGCCGCGTTGTCCAGGATCTGTGCCCCCAGTGCGGCGCACTGCTTTACCAGCGCTTCACAGTGCTGGGTCACAGCCACGGCTTCCTTGCGGAACATCCCCTCGCCGGAGCAGGGTGCGTCCACGAGAACACGGTCAAAAAACTCCGGCAGAGCGGCGGCAATTCGGCCGGTGTCCTCGTTCAGCACCACAGCGTTGGGCACGCCCATCCGCTCCAGATTGCTCCGGAGCACCTCGGCGCGGGCGGCAACGAACTCGTTGCTTACCAGCAGCCCCTGCCCGCCCAGCGCTGCCGCCAGCTGGCTGCTCTTGCCGCCGGGGGCCGCGCATGTATCCAGCACCCGCATCCCGGGCCGGACCCCCAGCAGGGGCGCGGCACTGGAAGCGGAAGGCTCCTGCGAGTAGAACACGCCCGCATGGTGGTAGGGGTGCCGCCCGGGCTTGAAGGCGGGGTCCTGCACCACAAAGCCCGCCTTGCAGAAGGGCGAGGGCTCCACCGGAAAATCTGCCTGCGCGGCAAACTGCTCCGGCGTGGCACGCAGGGCCGAGACCGTCACGCCCCGGGCAGCAGTCTCCTGCGGGGCGGCATAGAGAGCATCGAACCGGTCGCCCAGCAGAGCGCGCTCCCGGCGCTCAAAATATTCCGTAGGCATGAAAGCTTATCCTCCCATGAATAAAGCCGCCGTTCGCGGCAAAACTAAGGCTGTGAGGGAAAGCCCCCTCACGAAAGGAGTAACGAACCATGAAGGACCACAGCGAGAATCGCACCGAAAACCGCACGAACAACTGCAAGAACCAGAGCCAGAACCGCACCACCAATCAGACCACCAACGAGCACAAGCACCCCAACCAGTATACCAAGGGTGCCGACGACGAGGGTGCCAAGAACAAGAAGTAACACCGCATAAGAAAGCCCGCTGCCTTCCCTGCACTGTTTTCCAGTGCGGAAAGCAGCGGGCTTTCGCGTTTTATTTTTGGTTCGGGTCAAACTGCTGCCACAGGGCATCGAACAGCTCTTCCACACGGGCCATCTGCCCGGTGAGGTAAAGCCAGCCCAGCAGGCACTCAAAGCCGGTGGAAGCGCGGTATTCCTCGGGGGAAGCGTGCTTGGCCACACTGGCCTTGCTGGCGTTGCGGCCCCGCTTGAACACAGCCAGCTCTTCCTCTGTGAAGAGCGGTTCCAGCAGCTGCTCCTCCCGGAACTGTGCCCGGGCCGAGACATACTTGACCTTTTCCACATTGAGCTTGCCTGCGGACATCCGGTGGTGCCGTGCCAGACGGGTGCGCACCAGCAGTTCCAGCACGCTGTCTCCCACAAAGGCCAGCGCCAGCGGGTTCAGCTCACGGGGGTCGATGGTTTCGGGTTCGTTCATAAGGTTAAACCTCTCAGTCCGCACAGCTGTGCGGACAGCTCCCCTAATAGGGGAGCCAAGTTTACTGAATCAGAAGATATAATCGAACTGATACTCACCAATGAGGATGGTGTCGTTCTCCTGCACGCCCTTTTCCACCAGTTCGGTCAGGATGCCGCTCTCATCCAGCTGACGCTGGAAATACTGCAGGCTCTCGTAGTCATCCACATTGCTGCCGGCCAGGATATACTCCAGCCAGGGCGCGTCGATGCTCCACACATGGGCCTCCATCCGCTGGATGGTATAAGCACGGTCGTTGGCCTTGGGCTCGGGCTTCTTGTACTCGGGGGTGAACACAGGCACCGGCGGGATATCCTTCAGGCGGTTGTAGACCAGGCCCGGCAGCTCCCGCACGCCCTGCATGGTGGCGGCAGAGATGGGCACAAAGGTCAGGCCCTTGCCCTCCACATAGCTGCGGAAGCTCTCGATCTGCTCCTCGGTGGCCAGGTCGCACTTGTTGCCCACCACGATCTGGGGGCGCTGTGCCAGCTCGGGGCTGAACTTTGCCAGCTCCTCGTTGATCTTTTCAAAGTCCTCCACCGGCTCACGGCACTCGCTGCCGGAGACATCCACCACATGCAGCAGCAGGCGGCAGCGCTCCACATGGCGCAGGAAGTCGTGGCCCAGACCGATGCCCTCACTGGCACCCTCGATCAGGCCGGGGATGTCGGCGCAGACAAAGCTGGCACCCTCACCCACCGACACGACACCCAGGGTGGGCACCAGCGTGGTGAAGTGGTAGTTCGCGATCTTGGGCTTGGCTGCGCTGATGGTAGAGATGAGGGTGGACTTGCCCACATTGGGGAAGCCGATCAGGCCCACGTCAGCGATCAGCTTCAGCTCCAGCGTCACCTGGATGTCCTCGCCAGGCATACCGGGCTTGGCAAACTTGGGGATCTGGCGGGTAGGCGTTGCAAAATGTGCGTTGCCGTAGCCGCCGCGGCCGCCCTTTGCGATGGTGACGGGGGTGTGGTCGGACAGGTCCGCGATGACCAGCCCGCTCTCCGCATCCTTGATCACGGTGCCCAGCGGCACCTTGATGATGAGGTTTTCGGCATTCTTGCCGTGGCAGAGGCTTGCGCCGCCCTTGCCGCCCTCGGGGGCAGTGTACTTGCGCTTGTAGCGGAAGTCCATCAGGGTGGAAAGATGATCATCCGCCACAAAGATGATGTCACCGCCGCGGCCGCCATCACCGCCGTCCGGGCCGCCAGCGGCCACGAACTTCTCACGATGGAAGCTCACTGCGCCATCGCCGCCCTTGCCCGCATGGAGCCAGATGGTGGCGATATCGATAAAATTGGTTTGTGCTGCCATACAGCCCCTCCTAGAATCTGAAAAGAGCCGGGCCACGAGGGTCCGGCTCTTCGGGTTGCAGTTTTTCAGGCAGAAGTTACTGCTTCACGCTGCACTTCTTGCCGCTCTTGCCCACGCGCTCAAAACGGACAGTGCCGTCAACCAGAGCAAACAGGGTGTCATCGCTGCCCTTGCCAACGTTCTCACCCGGCATGATGTGGGTGCCACGCTGACGAACCAGGATGTTGCCGGCCAGAACGAACTGACCGTCTGCACGCTTGGTGCCCAGACGCTGTGCTGCGGAATCGCGGCCGTTCTTGGTGCTGCCTACGCCCTTTTTATGTGCCATTGTAATTTACCTCCTTAGCCGTTGATCGCAGTGATCTCAACCTTGGTGTAGGGCTGACGATGGCCCATACGGCGAGCACTGTGCTTCTTTGCGCGATAGGTGATGATGTTCAGCTTCTTGCCCTTGCCATTCTTGATGACCTTGGCAGAAACGGTAGCGCCCTCAACAACAGGAGCGCCAACCTTCACAGAACCCTCCTCGCCGATAGCGAGAACCTGATCAAACTTCACTTCGGAGTCGGCCTCAACGTCCAGCTTTTCGATGTAGACGATGTCGCCCTGCTCCACGCGGTACTGCTTACCGCCGGTAACAATGATTGCGTACATTTGTTTCATTCCTTTTCGTTGTACTCGCTGGTCGTAAAGGCAGGCCCTCACGGGGCCGTTTCCGGTGCCCACACCATGCGGCTAAAATATTATAGCAGAAAAAAGTCCGCTTTGCAAGGGCTTTTTGCACTTTACTCCGGATTTTTTTCGTTCTTTTCCGGGTGTTCGCGCCGGTCCAGCGCTTCCTTTACGGTTTCATTCCACGCTGCCGTTTTCTCAACGAACTCCGCGCGGGATGCAGAGGCCGGCAGAGCAGCGTCCATCCCCGCAAAAGTGGTGGGGCCGTCCAGCTTTTTCATCCGTGCCCGGTTCTCGCTGTTCAGGGGCAGCTCTACCATCAGGGGCTTGTCCCTGAACTTCCTTGTCAGGAGGATCTCGGCGATCACGCCGCCCACAACGGCAACGCCTGCCACCAGCTGGGACACCCGCAGGCCGATGCTGGGCACCAGCAGCAGGCTGTCGGTGCGGAGGGCTTCGATCCAGAAACGGCCCGCGCCGTACCAGACGAGGTACCGCAGGGCGATATCCCCTGCAAACCTGCGCTTTTTGAGGTAGCGCACCAGCAAGAACAGACCCAAAAAGCACCAGACGCTCTCATATAAGAAGGTAGGATGCACCGGCAGGTTCGGGTCGATGGTCACGCCTTTGGGCACCGTGACCACGCTGCTCGTCAGGTAATCGTGGGTCGCCTGGCTGTACATGCCCCAGGGCAGAGTGGTGTTGCAGCCAAAGGCCTCCTGATTGAAAAAGTTGCCCCAGCGGCCGCAGCCCTGCCCGATGAGGAAGCCCATGGCCGCCAGATCGAACATGGGCAGCATGGGGACCTTCCGCCACTTACAGGCCAGCCCGCCGAACAGAAAGGCTCCGATGATGCCGCCGTAAATGGCAAGACCGCCATCCCGGATGGCCAGCACATCTTTCAGGCTGTGGTACTGATAGGGCGAAAGGGCCACATAGTAGAGCCGGGCACACAGAATGCCCATGACCACGCCGATGAGGATGACATCCACCATGGCATCGGCATCCACGCCGAACTCCACACTGTGCCGGAAGGCGAACACCAGCGCCAGGCACATGCCCACAGCAATGCAGACACCGTACCAGTAAATATTCATGCCTCCGATGGAAAAGGCCACGCGGTCAAGCTCAAAGCTCAGCCCCAGTCCCGGAAACTGCACCAGATTCGTCATTCTTCCATCTCCTCCTCATCGTCCGGCTCTTCCCCGGCCGTGCCGTCGGGCTGGATGTACATCACAGCCATCCGCTCCTCGCTCAGGATCTTCTGCAGCGCTGCGTCGGCATCCTCTGCCGTCAGCGCCGCCAGCGTGGCGATCTGCTGGGCCACGGTCTGGCCGCTGAGGGCAAAGTCTGCCATCTGGCTGGCCGAGTCCTCCACGTTCTCCAGATTTTCGATCAGCTGGCCGTATTTTTCATTCTTGCACAGGGTAAAGATCTCCCGGTCCACGCCCTCAGAGCGGATGCGCCGGATTTCCTCCAACAGCAGCTGCTTCACAGTGTCAGGCACATCGCTCTCGCCGGTGAACAGGATGCAGCAGCAACCGTCCACCCGGAGCACCTCCCCGCCAAAGCCGGGGTTGGTCAGGCCCTCATCATAGAGCTTCCGGTAGAGCCTCGACATGCCGCCAGAGATGCAGCAGAGGATGAGGTCATACAGGATCTCGCTGCGCAGGTCGTCATGCTGCAGCGGCTGCTCCTTGAAGCCGATGCCGAAGCAGGGCTTGGACACCGGCATTGTAATGGTCTTTTCGGCAGCGGCCAGCGTCATGGGTTCCTCTGTCCAGAGCCGCTGCACCCGCTCCACCGGGCGCGCTTCCATCAGGCCGTGGCGCGCACAGGCCGCCAGGATCTGTTCCATGCTGGTGCTGCCTGCGGCGGCCAGCACCATGTTGTTGGGGGCATAGAATGCCTTGCAGCAGTCGTACAGCATCTCCGGCGTGATCTCTGCAATGCTTTCCACTGTGCCCGCAATGTCGCTGCGGATGGGGTGGCTGTGATACAGGCACTCGCACAGGCCGGTGATGAGCCGCCAGTCGG
>ERZ1673753.1115-NODE-1115-length-26788-cov-4.979875_pt1 | contig 26788 bp, 20 predicted proteins | sample MGYA00580201_ERZ1673753 | MGnify/ENA primary metagenome ERZ1673753 (study PRJEB41218, sample SAMN15661747) | gut metagenome | host: Homo sapiens | place: Canada: London | collected 2015-08-20/2019-03-30 | study: EMG produced TPA metagenomics assembly of... | reverse complement strand
ACTGGGCGTCATAAAGAACAAGAACAGCGACTCGCGCGGTGCGTATCGGCACATGTGGCGCAACCCCGTGAGCTGGGGGATCGTGGTGATGTTCGCCATGACGTCCTCCATTTCCTACTGCTTCATCACATGGGCGCCGAAGATCATCGTGGAGTCCGGCGGGTCGGCGCAGCTCGGCGGCATCATCGGCGGAGTGTTCGCGCTGGTCGGAACTGCCTCGTCGTTTATCGTGCCGTGGATGACCTCGCGCTTTGAGCGCGGCGCGGCGTGGGTGACGATCCTGTCGTGCAGCTGCATGTTCGTGGCCTTGTTGATGGTGATCACCGACCCGATGCGCCTGCCGGTGGTGTGGATTTCGTTGGTTTCGCTGGGCTGCTCTACCTTCCCGCTGGGGCTGATGCTGATCGCCACCCGCACCCGCCAACCGAAGGCCGCCGCCGTTTTGTCCTCGGGCGCGCAGGGCATCGGGTACACGGTCGCCTGCATTGGGCCTTTTGGTTTTGGTGCTCTTTATGACGCCACTGCGTCCTGGACCGCCGGACTGCTGGTTCTTGTGGGGTTCAACTTCGTTTTGCTGGCGGCGGGCCTGGTGGCCAGCCGGAAGGTGTTCGTGGACGACCGCACGTAGAACCGCCTAGAGAGCACCGCCTAAGGGAGCGCTAGGGTGGTGGGCATGGCAAAGAAGAAGCGTCCGACACCCGTTCCGCCCGAGCCGATCGTCCCGCTGTTCGACTCGCACACCCACCTGTGGTCCACGGTGCTGAAGAACCAGCACCGGCAGGATGTGGTGGGGCCGGTTGCAGGGGACAGGGCGTTCGGGGAGGAAGACCACCGCCGGCTGGTGGGGGAATTCATGGATCGCGCCTATGCCGTGGGCGTGCGCGGCGTGTGCACCGTCGGCGACGGAATCGAGGAAACGGAGAAGGCCCTGCAGGCTGCGGAGTTCCACGACCGCGTGTGGGCGGCCTGCGCCGTGCACCCGACGAAGGCTCAGACGGTGACGGGGGCAGTGCGCGAGCGCTTGCGCGAGATGGCCTTCCACCCGCGCTGCGTGGCGATCGGCGAGACCGGTCTGGACGCGTATTGGATCGGCAAGGATCCAGGTGACGGGGAGGAAACGCCGAGCATCGAGGTGCAGGAAGCGGCGCTGCGCTTCCACATTGACCTGGCCTGCGAATCTGGCAAGGCGCTGATGATCCACAACCGCGAGGCCGATGCTGACCTGCTGCGAGTGCTCGCCGACGCGCCGCAGCCGGAGAATGTGATCCTGCACTGCTTCTCCTCCCCGCTGGACGTGGCTAAGGAGTCACTGGATCGCGGCTACGTGCTGTCCTTCGCAGGCAACGTGACCTTCAAGCGCAATGAGGAGCTACGCGAGGCCGCGCGCATTGCCCCGGCGGAGCAGATTCTGGTGGAGACCGATGCGCCCTACATGACCCCCGAGCCTTTCCGGGGCGCGCGCAACGAGCCGGCCTTTGTCGGATACACCGCGGCCTGTGTGGCGGAGCAGCGCGGGGTAGAGCCGCAGGAGCTGGGGGAGCTGATCACCGCGAACGCTCAACGGCTCTACGGGATCGACCTGGGCGCTTAGTGCACACTGTGGTTTTACCGATATCTCTGCAGGTGTCTCCGCTAGTGAGGTTCCTGTTTCTGGTGTGACGACAGGTAACGAAAAGATATAGAAATTAATGCTTGTTAGGGGCTGTGGCTGCTGTTATCGCAGCTGCACCCCCATATTTGTGATTTGCGGAACATTTTGGCGCGGATCTTTGTTTAACAAGGATCGTTATCGTATTGTGACAAAAGTTGAGAAAATCGGCGTTCGGGCGCCCCGTCGCTATGTGCACAGAACGTGGCGAGGTTGAAACCTAAAGGGCGTCAGTAACAAGAGAGGCAACGATCTAGTGTCACCGAAGAAGAAGTCCCACCTGCACCGCATTAACAACACCAGCTCCACCCCGCTGCGCATCGCCACGGGTGGCATGCTCGCGACCCTGGTTGTCGGTGGTGGCGTTGCGGTGGCAGGGCAGAAGTCGGTCACTCTGGATGTCAACGGCGACATCATTCAGGCCAGCACCATGTCCGGCGACGTCGAGGGCGCATTGAAGTCCGCTGGTGTGGAGATCGACAACCGCGCAATGGTTACCCCGGCACTCGACGAGGCCATCAGCGACAACTCCAAGATCACCGTCCGCAGCGCGCGCACGGTGGCCCTGACCATCGACGGCAAGCAGGAGAAGATCGACACCACCGCGCTGACCGTCGGCTCCCTCCTGGACCAGATCGGCCGCAGCGACGCTGTCAGCGAGCTGTCCCAGGCACGTAACCAGGAGATCCCGCTCGACGGCATGGAGCTGGAGATCGTTACCCCGAAGAAGTTCACCCTGAACGACGGTGGCAAGGACGGCCGCATGAGCCTGCCTGCCCGCACCGTGGGTGAGATCTTCGAGATGCGCGGCACCCCGCTGGGCAAGGATGACAAGGTCACCCCGGCCGCCAACACCCCTCTGAAGGAGGGCATGCACGTCGAGGTCACCCGCATCGCCAACCGCGAGGAGACCAAGATCGAGGAGATCCCGGCTCCGGAGCGTGTGAAGGAAGACCCGAACATGCCCGAGGGCGAGGAGAAGGTCGTAGAGAAGGGCGCGCCGGGCAAGGCTCGCGTCGTTGCGACCGTCCGCACCGTCAACGGCGAAGAGGTTAGCCGCGAGGAGAAGTCCAGCAAGGAGATCACCGCTCCGAAGGAGCGCGTAATCATCCGCGGCACCAAGAAGGCTGACAAGGACGAGGGCAAGGACAAGGGCTCCAACACCGGCGCAGCAGCTCCGGCTGTGGCCAACGGTTCCGTCTGGGACCAGCTGGCGCAGTGCGAGGCCGGCGGCGACTGGTCCATCAACACCGGCAATGGCTTCTCCGGTGGCCTGCAGTTCACCCCGTCTACTTGGGCTGCTTTCGGCGGCACCGAGTACGCACCTGCTGCCCACATGGCTACCCGCGAGCAGCAGATCGCAGTTGCCGAGCGCGTGCAGGCCGGACAGGGCTGGGGCGCATGGCCTGCCTGCACCTCCAAGATGGGTCTGCGCTAAGCCGTAGACCACTTGCAGCGCGTGGCTGCGCACAACAGTGCACAGCCGCGCACCAACCTCGGTTTTTATCGAGCATCAGCTCGACTATCGTGTGAATGGTGAATGAACGGAAGATTCGGCTGCTGGGGCCCAACGAGATCCGGCAGCTCGCCGAGGAGCTGGACCTAAACCCCACTAAGAAGCTGGGGCAGAACTTCGTCCACGATCCCAACACGGTGCGCAAGATTGTCAAGGCCGCCGACGTCACCGCGGACGACAACGTGGTGGAAATCGGCCCTGGCCTGGGCTCTTTGACTCTTGCGCTACTGGAAACCGGCGCGAGCGTTACCGCCGTGGAGATCGATCCGCGCCTCGCCGCCAAGCTGCCCGCCACCCTGGATGAACAGGGAGCAGGCGAAGCTGATGCGGCGGTGATCCTCAAGGACGCGATGGCGGTCACGGCGCAGGACTTTGCCGACGCTGGACGCCCCCTTCCCACCGCACTGGTGGCGAATCTCCCCTATAACGTCTCCGTTCCCGTGCTCTTGCACATGCTGGAGGAGTTCCCCAGCATCGACCGCGTTCTGGTCATGGTGCAGCTGGAAGTCGCCGACCGTCTGGCCGCCGCGCCCGGATCCAAGATCTATGGTGTGCCCAGCGTGAAGGCTGGTTTCTACGGCTCCGTTGCCCGCGCGGCGACTATCGGCAAGAACGTCTTTTGGCCAGCGCCGAAGATCGATTCCGGCCTGGTGCGCATCGACCGCTACGCCGAAGGGGCAGAGCCGTGGGCCGGCGGGCAGTCGGGCGCCGAACAGTTTGACGCAGACCAGGGTATTGAACCGCTAGATGCCGAGCAGCTGCGCCGCGAGGTTTTCGCTCTGGCAGACGCCGCCTTCCTGCAGCGCCGCAAGACGCTGCGTGCCGCCCTGTCCGGCCACTTCGGCAGCGGCCAGGCGGCCGAAGATGCGCTGCGAAGCGCGGGGATCGACCCGACCCTGCGCGGTGAGAAGCTCTCGACGGAACAGTTCGTGCAGCTGGCCGAGGCTTCGCTGAGGGGTGCGCAATGACTGTTTCCCACATCTTCGGCCCGCAGGAGCCCCAGTACCGCTCCGTCACGGCTCGTGCGTACGGCAAGGTGAACCTGCACCTCGGGGTGGGGCCGGCTCGGGAGGATGGCTATCACGAGCTCGACACGATTTTTCAGTCCGTCTCGCTGAAGGAAGAGGTCACCGTCGCCCTGCGGGACGCGCGAGGCGCGCAGGAGGCCGAAGCGGCGCCGTGCACCTGGAACGTCTCCGGGTTCGACAGCCACCTGGTGCCCCAGGATTCCAGCAACCTGGCGTGGAAGGCCCTCGCCGCCATCCAGAAACTGGCACGAGACGCGCACGTCCCCTGGGCCGACGCGCCCGTGCACATCCACATCGACAAGGGGATTCCCGTCGCCGGCGGGATGGCCGGAGGATCGGCGGATGCGGCGGCGGCGCTGGTTGCGGCGACAGAGCTGTACTTTCCGGACCTGCGTTCCCCGCGCCGCCCGGACGGCGCACAACTGTCCGACATCGCAGCCGACCTGGGTGCCGACGTGCCCTTCTGCCTGCTCGGCGGCACAGCAAGGGGCACGGGCAAAGGGGAAAACCTCATGCCCGTCATCGCCATGGGCACCTATCACTGGGCCATCGCCACCGACAAGCGCGGCCTATCCACCCCGGAGGTGTTTAAGCAGCTGGACCGGCAGCGCGCCGCTGCCTCGGAGGCTAGCCCCAAGGCCGCGCGAGCTGGAAGCCCTGAGGGGCTGATCGCGGCTCTGCGGACAGGCAACCCGGAAGAAGTGGGAAAGCTGCTGGTTAACGACCTGCAAGCCCCGGCCATCAGTCTGCTGCCAAGCTTGCGCGAGACCCTGAAGGCCGCCGAGGAGGCCGGCGCCATCGCCGCGATCGTCTCCGGCTCCGGGCCCACGGTCGCCATGCTATGCGCATCCGCCGACGACGCGGTGGAGGTCGCGACAGCCGTTAGCGTGGCCGGGAAAGCTAGCTCCACGATGACGACGAGTTCCCCGGCTGCGGCTGCGGGCGTCATAAAAAGGGAAGAAGTACTTGAGTAACCTCATCAACCTAGAAAAAGTCTCGAAGATCTATGGGCTCAAGACCCTGCTCGACGAGGTGAGCCTCGGCGTGGATAGTAACGACCGCATTGGCGTGGTCGGACTCAACGGCGGCGGCAAGTCCACGCTGCTGAATATCCTGAGCCGGAAGGACGAGCCGGACTCCGGGCGCGTAAGCCACAACAACGACCTGCGCATGGCCATGGTCACCCAGGATGTGCTGCGCGACGCGCCGGAAGACATGACTGTCGCCGGGGCAGTGCTGGAACCGCTAGGTCTGCAGGAATACGAATGGGCCGGCGACCCGAAGGTGCGCAGTGTACTCAACGGACTGGACATCGCCCGGCTGGGGCTGGATACTCCCGTGCATTCGCTGTCCGGTGGCGAGCGCCGCCGAACCGGCCTGGCTGCCGTGTTGGTACAGGACCTGGACCTGCTGATCCTCGACGAGCCGACCAACCACCTGGACGTCGAAGGCGTGCAGTGGCTGGCCGAGCACCTGCTGGGGCGCAACACTGCACTGGTTGTGGTCACCCACGACCGCTGGTTCCTGGATACCGTCGCCAACCACACCTGGGAGGTGCACGACGGCGCGGTGGACGTCTACGAGGGTGGCTACAACGACTGGACCTTCGCCCGCGCCGAGCGCGCCCGGCAGGCGGATGCGGCCGAACAGCGCCGCCAGAACCTCGCGCGCAAGGAGCTGGCGTGGCTGCGCCGCGGTGCGCCCGCGCGCACATCGAAGCCGCGCTACCGCATCGAGGCTGCGGAATCCCTGATCGCCGACGTGCCGCCGATGCGCAACAAGGTGGAGCTGATGAGCTTCTCCGCACGCCGCCAGGGCAAGAAGGTAATCGAGCTGGAGAACGCGCGCATCGCCACCCCGGACGGCCGCACCCTTGTCGAGGACCTGACCTGGCGTTTGGGTCCCGGCGAGCGCATCGGCCTGGTGGGGGTGAACGGTTCCGGCAAGACGACTCTGCTGCGTACCTTGGCGGGCGAGACGCCGCTGGAGCAGGGCCGTCGCATCGAGGGCAAGACCGTGCGCCTGGGGTGGCTGCGGCAGGAGCTAGACGACCTGGATCCCACGAAGCGCCTGATCGAGTCGGTCGAGGACGTCGCCAGCTACGTGACCTTCGGCGACAAGGAAATCAGCGCCTCCCAGCTGGCCGAGCGGCTGGGCTTCAGCGCGAAGCGCCAGCGCACGCCCATCGGGGACCTGTCGGGTGGCGAGAAGCGCCGCCTGCAGCTGACCCGCGTACTGATGGCCGAGCCAAACGTGCTGCTGCTGGACGAGCCGACGAACGACCTGGACATCGACACCCTGCAGGAGCTGGAAAGCCTCCTGGACGAATGGCCCGGCACGCTCGTGGTGATCTCCCACGACCGTTACCTGATCGAGCGCATCTGCGATTCCACCTGGGCGCTGTTCGGCGATGGCCGGCTGACGAACTTGCCCGGTGGCATCGAGCAGTACCTGGAGCGCCGCAAGCAGGAGGCCAGCGACGAGGGGCGCAAGAACACGCTGACCTTCGACGCTGCGGATTCTGGTTCTGGTAGCTCCGGCGCCGCCGGTTCTGGCGCTGTTTCTTCTGGACGCCCCAGCCTCGGCGCCAAGGAAGTTCACGCACTCACCAAGGAAATGAGTGCGCTGGAAAGGAAGATGTCCAAGATCGAGCAGAAGATCAACTCCATCCACGAGAAGATGAACGAGGTGGCAGAGAAGGCAGCCACCGGCGAGCCCGTGACGGACGAGCTGGCGGCGCTGGATAAGGACCTGAAAGCCAACCAGGAGGAACACGGCGAGCTGGAGATGCAGTGGCTGGAAATCGGGGAGAAGCTTGAAGATAGCTGATGTTGCCTCCACGGCAGAGGGGGAAATCACAGAGAGGCTGAGCGCAGCCAGGGATCAGTGGGAGGCGCACGTGGATCCCGGCGGCGTGATCGTCGGCGCGCTGCTGTTCGCGGCTTCGCTGACGCCTTCGCTGCTGCCGCGCGACTGGCTATTTCAGGGCGTGGTCGCGGGCATTTCCGGCGGCACCGGCTACATCGTTGGTGTGTTCTTGCACTGGCTGTGGGAGGTTTTCCTGCAACGGCGCTTCAATGAGCCCATGGGACGGGGCCGACGCAAGGCCTTGGGGCTGCTAGAAAAGCTGCAGGACAGGCTGGAGCTCAGCGACCGGGGGATGCGGAAGCTGAAGAACGGCCTGGAGATCGGCTTCGTGACCGTCGTGATCCTGTCGCTACTTGTGTGGATTTCCTTCGCCGTGCGCTGGCAGCAGGAGTTGGCGCATCTGATGGATGCGGAGGCTTATACGGCGGCGGAGTTCCTGCTGGTGTTGCCCATCGGCATCGGACTGTGGGCGCTGATCGTGCTGGCGGGTAAGGGTCTGCTGTGGCTGATCGAGGCGTTGGAAGACGGCCCCGTGGGGCGCCGCTTGGGTGGGGTTACCCGCCCGCTGTTCGCCTGGTTGGCCGTCGGCATGGCCTTACTTTTCCTGGTGGATACCGTCGTTCCCGGAACGGTTGTCAGAGCCACCGAACAGGTATTTTCGGTCCGAGACCAGGAGATTCGGGAGGATCTGGAGCAACCCCAGGTGCCGGAGCGCTCCGGTAGCCCGCAGTCACCCAACAAGTGGGAGGATCTGGGTGCCTTCGGCACTAGGTTCGTCGGCTTAGGTCTATACAAGGACGAGCTAGAAGAGCTGACTGGCCGCCCCAGCAAGGAACCCATCCGTGTATACGCCAGCTTGGAAAACGGTACCGAGGATACGGATAAGGCACGGGCGGAAAGCGTGGTCGAGGAGCTGAAGAGAACCGGTGCGAAGAACCGCGAGGCGTTGCTCGTAGTTCCCGCAACCGGCACCGGGTGGGTAAATCCCACTGCCGCCCAGGCCTTCGAGCTGATGTTCGACGGCGATTCCGCGATTGCCTCGGCCCAGTACTCCTACCTGCCCAGTGGCGTGCAGTTCATCGCCGACCAGCAGCGCGTGGAAGACGCGGGAGAGGCGCTGGTCTCCACCGTCGTGGACTGGTGGCACACTCTGCCGGAGAACGACCGCCCGAAGCTGTACGTCTACGGCGAATCGCTGGGAACCAACGCGGGCAGTGGGGCATTCTCTGGCGTGCGTGACATCGTCTCTAGCGTGGATGGTCTGCTGTGGGTGGGGCCGCCGAACTCCAACAAGCTCTGGCACGACCTGGTGGATCGGCGAGACCCCGGCTCGCCGCAAGTCTCTGCCGAATACGCGGGCGGGCTTAATGTCCGCTTTGCGGAGAACTCCGATGAGATCTGGCGGTGGCGTCGAGAAGAAGATCTGAACTCCCGCGCTGGCTGGCATCAACCGCGAATCCTGTTTATCCAGCACCCTTCGGACCCGGTGGTGTGGTGGTCGCCGTCGCTGATCGCCCAGGAACCCGATTGGCTGAAGGAACCGGCGGGTTTTGACCGCTCGCCGTCTATGTCCTGGATCCCGTTTGTGACCTTCTGGCAGGTCACCATGGATCTTCCGGTTGCGGCCAACGTGCCGAATGGCCACGGGCACAACTACGGCAACAGTGTGCTGGACGGGATGCTGGCAATGGTCGGCGGGCGGGACTTCAACCCGCAGCGCGCCGAGGAGCTTCGCAAGCAGTTGGACGCGGCGATGGAATCCCAAGGCCCGGAGAAGGAAGTCGGCGTGGACAACGGCTAGAGCCGGGCGCAGTACCGGGCGCAGTACCGGGTGCAGGGCCAAAAATCCTCGGCCAGCTGGGCATCTGCCAACACTCGGGTGCACAGCGTAGGGTGGGGCACCATGATCCTCATCAACGTAAAGTACAAGGTCCGCCCCGAGTTCGCCGACAACTTCCTGCAGGAGGTCTCCTGGTTCACCGAGGCCACCCGCGACGAGGTAGGTAACATCTTCTTCGACTGGTTCCGCGATCCGGAAAATGCAAACGAGTACCTGCTGATCGAGGCTTTCCAGGACGATGCCGACGTTGCCCACGTAGAGTCCGAGCACTTCAAGCGCGCCTGCGACGAGATGCCGAAGTACCTGCTGGAGACCCCGGAGATCATCAACACGAAGATCCCAGGAAAGACCGAGTGGGACCGCATGGCCGAGTTCCGCGTCGAGGATAACTAGCTCTTAAACCCACCTCTTTCACATCACCCTCTTAGCACCACTATGACTGTCAGCGTTTTCGACCTCTTTCAGATCGGCGTCGGCCCGTCTTCTTCGCACACCGTCGGACCGATGCGCGCGGGACTGTCCTTCGCGCAGCGGGCCAAGGCTTTTTTGGGGGATGACGCCACGTCTCCCCGCGCCGCCGACTCAGCAACCGAGGAGGGGCTGCGCCCGCTGGGCTCCGACAAGCTGGCCGACGTGGTGAGCCTGCCCGATGAGAGCGAACATCCGCTGAGCATCAGCGTTGTCCTGTATGGCTCGTTAGCCGCTACGGGTGCTGGACACGGCACGCTGGGGGCCTGCCTGCTGGGCCTGGACGGCGCCGATCCGGCGCAGGTCGATCCGGATTACATGCAGTCCCGGCTGGATGAGATCCGCCAGACTCGCACCATTTATCTGGCGGGCGATAAGAACCTGCCCGTCACCTGCGGTTTCGAAGACATTGTGCTGCGGCCGACCGTGCGCCGTTCGATTCACACGAATGCTGTGACTTTCGTGGTCAGCGGCCTGTCCGAGCCGCTGAAGCAGACTTTTTATTCCATCGGTGGTGGTTTCATCCGTACCGAGGAGGAGGTCCCCACCCTGGACGAGCTCAGCGGGCAGTGGCTGTTCGAGTCCGGCGACAAGCTGATCTCCCTGGCGGAGCACGCGGGCATTAGCCTGGGGGAGGTGCAGCGGCGCTGCGAGCAGTCGCTGCGCACCGACGAGCAGATCGATGCGAACCTGGATGCCATCGCCCAGGCCATGCAGGATTGCGCCAAGCGTGGAGTAACCTTCGCCGGAGTGCTGCCCGGAGCCTTGATGGTTCGCCGTCGCGCGAAGCACTGGTACGACCAGCTGATGGAGGAGGACCCGAACCGCACTGCCGAGTTCTCCGAGGACTGGGTGAACCTGATCGCCTTGGCGGTAAACGAGGAGAACGCAGCTGGTGGGCGGGTGGTCACCGCGCCGACGAATGGCGCCGCGGGAATCATCCCGGCCGTGCTGTTTTACGCCCGCGAGTTCACGCCTGCCGGCAAGCAGGACCCATTCCAGGTGAACCGGCGCTTCCTGCTGGCCGCAGGCGCGATCGGCTCGTTGTACAAGGAGCGTGCCAGCATTTCCGGCGCAGAAGTCGGCTGCCAGGGTGAAGTCGGCTCTGCGGCCTCCATGGCCGCCGCCGGGCTGGCTGAGGTGCTGGGAGGGTCTCCGCGACAGGTGGCGAACGCGGCGGAGATTGCGATGGAGCATTCGCTGGGGCTCACCTGTGACCCCATCGGTGGCTTGGTGCAGATCCCGTGCATCGAAAGAAATGCCATCAGTGCGGGCAAGGCCATCAACGCAGCCAAGATGGCGATGCGCGGCGACGGGGACCATCACGTCACCCTTGATGAGGTCATTGAGACCATGCGGCAGACCGGCAGGGACATGTCCGAAAAGTACAAGGAAACGGCCGGTGGCGGGTTGGCGACGAACGTCTCCGTGAACGTGCCGGAGTGCTAAAGGCAAGGGGCTTAAGTCCCTAAAACCCTTTAAGCTTCGGAGCTTGCCTCAGAGACTGGGGTCTTGTCGGAAGTCTTGCCGCGGTAAAGCGCGAGGCGAATCGTCATTACCAACAGGGCCAGGATTGTCCACCACAGGTAGGAGTTACCCATGAGTGCCTGCCAGGCATTCCACTCCAATTCGCGCTGCTCCTGGAAAGGCACGAAAGCGGTGGGCTCGAAGGCGAAAGCGACAAAGCCTAGGGCAACCAGGGCACTCCACAGCCAGCGCGGAGTGGCCAGCGGGGAAGTGGGATCCGCAATCGCGTAGCAGGCCAGAGCCACCAGTAGCACCGGAGCCCACGACCAGTGGTGGTTCCAGGAGACTGGGCTGGCCAGCAGTGCAAACAGGGAATTGACGCACAGCGCGACGATCGGTGCCTGTACCCGGAGCAGCTTGATCATGACGTAGGTGATGACTGCCAGCGAAACGCACACCAGCACTACCCACAGCAAGCTGGAAGAATCGTCCGTACGCAAGCCGAAGCGGTAGAGCAGACCGTTGATGCTCTGGTTCAGGGCGTATTCGTGGTTGCCGATACGCCCGGTTTCGCGCAGCGTGTGCGTCCAATATTCCAGAGAGTCCCGCGGCAGGATAAGCCAGGCTAGAGCCGTAGTGCCGAGCGTGCCTGCGCCCATGCGCAGGATGGAACCCCAGTCCTTGCGCAGAAGGAACCACAGGCCGAAAACTGCGGGCGTCAATTTGATAGCAACCGCCGCACCCGTGAGCAGCCCACGGTAGCGACGCGGCACGACGAGCGCATCGACGAAGACCATACCCATCAGCAGAACGTTGATCTGTCCATAGGCCAGGGTGGTGTGGATGGGGCTTAAGTGGATCAGCACAGCGGTGAGGATTACCGCCACCCAGCCTGCGGAGGCGCGATCCAGGCGCGCTGCCGCGTGTACGGTGTGGGCGAGCACCCACCAAGTGACAGTCACCGTGGCGCAGACCAGCAAAACGGCGGCCAGGTTATAGGGCATCACCGCCAGGGGAGTAAACAACAGAGCCGAAATCGGCGGGTACGTAAACGGCAGATACGTATCGCCGATGATGTGGAAGTGGCCGCTGTAGAGCTCTTGTCCGTCCAGAACGCGCTGTGCTCCCACCCGGTAGACGTCCAGGTCCAGGTTGTAGTGGAAGCCGCGGGTGTTGAAGATCTTCGGTAGGACAGAAAGCACCAGCAGCACACTCAACGCGATCTTGACCGGGAGGTTGATCTTGAGGTGTCTGAAGTTTTCCAATCGCGCCGAAGAGGCTTCCTTTGTCTGCATAAGGGCTAATTATTGCATTATCTGTGAGGTTGCTCTCGCCCAGGCTTAGTAAGGCCTAAAAGCTGAGAGATTATTAGGCGTTCGGCCTGCGAAGAACTAAACTTGGAACAATGAGCGATAGACTTCCCAAGCTGGACAAACAGGCCTATGAAAAGGAGCTCAAAAGGCTCCAAGCTGAACTCGTCGAAATGCAGCAGTGGGTGGTGGAAACCGGAGCCCGCATCGTCATCGTGATGGAGGGACGCGATGCGGCGGGCAAGGGGTCCGCGATTAAGCGCATCACCCAGTACCTCAGCCCGCGTGTCTGCCGCATCGAGGCTCTGCCGGCCCCCAGCTCGCGCGAGAAGGGACAGTGGTACTTCCAGCGCTACATCGAGAAGCTGCCCACCGCCGGAGAGATCGTCATCTTCGACCGCTCCTGGTACAACCGCGCTGGCGTGGAGCGCGTGATGGGCTTCTGCACCACCCAGGAATACCGCCGCTTCCTGCACCAGGCTCCGATCTTCGAGCGCCTGCTGGTTGAGGACGGCATCATCCTGCGCAAGTACTGGTTCTCCGTGTCCGATGAAGAGCAGATCCGCCGCTTCCAGTCCCGCCAGTCCGACCCGCTGCGCCAGTGGAAGCTGTCCCCGATGGACCTGCAGTCCATCACGCGCTGGGAGGACTACTCCCGTGCGAAGGATGAGATGTTCGTACACACCGACATCCCGTCCGCCCCGTGGTACACCGTGGAGTCCGAGGATAAGAAGCGCTCCCGCATCAACGTGATCAATCACCTGCTGAACACGATCCCCTGGGAGTATGTGGAAAAGAACGTGCCGAAGATTCCGGAGCGTCCGGCATCCGAATCCACCTACGAGCGCCCGCCGCGCACCCAGTTCCGCTACGTGCCCGACGTGGCGAAGCTGCTGGAGAAGGACCTGTTGAAGAAGCAGGCCGAGGAAGCCAAGCAGGCCCAGGAAGCTGAGTCCGAGGGGAAATCCAAGAAGGAGTCGAAGTCCGAGGGCAAGGAGTCTGCGGCGTCCAAAAAGAACAAGGGCGACAAAAAGAAGAAAGGCAAGAAATCCAAGAAGGACAAGAAATCTAAGTAGACCTTAGATTTAAATTAGGCTGCACTTCCTTGTCGTTCCTGTAATTATGGTGACATGGCAGACAAGAGAAGGAAGCACCCGACGTACGACCCGGATGCGGAAGTAACGACCGTCGTCGCAGGTCACGTCGGGGTTATTGAGCTGAATCGCCCTAAGGCTCTAAATTCCTTAAACGTGGAGATGATCCGCCTAATCCGCGAGGCGGTCGACAAATGGGCCGACGATGATTGGATTCAGTTCATCGTGATCAAGTCGTCCTCCGACCGGGCCTTTTGCGCAGGCGGGGACGTGCGCTACGTGCGGATGCGAGACATGAAGCGCATGTACCGCTTCGGGGACTCCTTCTTTGAGGAAGAGTACGACCTCAATGAGCGGCTGTCGCGGGTAAACAAGCCCGTGATCGCGCTGCTGGAAGGCATCGTGATGGGCGGCGGCATGGGTATTTCCATGCATGGCTCGCACCGCGTGGTCACTCCGCGCACCCTGGGGGCAATGCCGGAGGCTGCAATCGGGTTTGTGCCCGACGTGGGTATGTCTTACCGGCTGACGCACCTGGATTGCTCGCCCGCTATGGGGCTTTTCATCGCCACCACGGGCTGGCGCCTAAGCCCTGCGGACATGTTGTACACTGGCCTGGCCACGAACCTGGTGGCGGATGTGCATGCTTTCGAATCCGACCTGCATTCGGGCGACCTTCCCGAGGCGCTGCGGTCTAATGCACTGGATCCGCAGGAGTTGGACGAGCCCACCTCTACGCTGCAGCAGCACGCGGAGTGGATCGAGCGGACCTTCGCCGAAGGTACTTGGGCAGACATCGAAGCCCGGATCGTGCGGGATGAGGGTTCTGCTTCGGACGCCGAATTGGCGCAGTTAATAACCAAGGTGACCGATTCCTTGAAGGGTGCCAACCCGGAGAGCCTCGTGGCCACGGTGGAGTTGTTCCGCCGCGCGGAGGGCGCAACGTTGCGCGAGGCGCTGGATATGGAATTCAAGGTCGGTGGTGAGCTGCGCCGGGGGCCGAACTTCATCGAGGGAGTGCGCGCAGTGCTGGAACACAAGGACCACAACGCGCAGTTCGAGCCGGCTTCCACGGATGACGTGGACGCGGAGAAATGGCGGGCGCTACTGGGCTAGGTACTAGCTGCTGCCGGCGCCTGCGGCGCCGGTGGCTTTCGTGCGTTGCACCCGCAGCCACACGAAGAATCCCCACAGCACGAACGCGCCGTAGACCACGTATAGCGCCGCGGAGGGGTAGTAGCCCGCGGCGAGCAGCAGAGGTACGCCGACAATATCCACGCCGATCCAGATCAGCCAGAACTCCGTCCAGCCGCGGGCCATGCCGAACGTGGCCAGGATGGAGCCGGTGAAGATCCAGGCGTCTGCCCACGGCCCCCACGAACCTAGCGCGTCGAAGATCAGTGCGAAGACTACGGTGCCGATCACCGCAAAGGCGAGCATGCCGAGGCGTTCCTTAGTGCTGGCCCAGCTGGGTTGCACTGCGGCGCTGTCGGCGGCGGGCTCGCTGACGATGGAGCGGGAGGGGTCGGTGTTATCAGGCTCGCGCATGCCGGCAGTGCGGGCGCGGCTCCATTGATACCAGCCGTACAGCGAGACGATGAGGAACATCACCTGGCGGCCTGCCTGGCCGTAGAGGTCCAGATCCTGTGGGGTGTGGAACAGCCCACCCAGGAACACCGTGAACAGCAGCACGTTGCCGACGATTCCCACGGGCCAGGCCCACACCACGCGCTTCATCCCGCCGACGGCGGAGGCTAGGCCGAAAAGATTGCCGATGATTTCGCGCCAGAGGATCGGGTAGCCACCGATGATCAGCGTTGCGTTGAGAAGCGTTGTAAAGATTCCCTCTGATTCCACAGTGCCCATCTTCCCTCATCGGGTCTGGGCAAAGGAAACCGGGTTTGATTCTTGGTGAGGCGACTACTTTTCGTCCTCAACGCGATCGACACGGGCCAGCATGTCGAAGGCCTGGTTGTAGAGATCCTCGGGGCTGAGGCCACCGGATAGCCGCTCGTCCGCAGCTGCCTCTACGGCGCGCATGGCGATGCTGAAGGAAACATCCAGCAACAGGAATGCCTTGAAGGGGGAGAGGTCGGGGTCTACATCGCACAACGCCTTGGTTCCAGGTTCTGTGAGGGTAGGTAGGTCCACGTCCAAGTGTTCACTGCTGCTCTTATCCTGCGGATTCTCCAGCATGATGAGCAGAGGTTTGAACTTGCGGATGTCTGGAACGGCGGGGTCCATTAGCTGGGTTTCGCCGAACTGGTGAGACAAAAGAGTCGGGGCCTCAGAGGCACCAGATCCTATCTGCTCACCCTGAGGTGGGAAGCAGTAGATCCACATTGCATCGCGCATGATGTCCACGATGCGGCCGGTGGGGTGGTTCGCTGCAATCTCGCGGATGCGGCGGGCGAAGTGTGCAAAGACCTCGTGCAAGTAGTAGGCGAATACGTCGTCGCGGCGCTCGAAGTAGTTGTGAAAGGTGCGGGTGGATACTCCAGCTCGCTTGGTGATGGCGTGGACTGTCGCGGCCTCGGGGCCGTAACCCATGAACAGCTCAATGGCTGAATCGATGAGATTCTGCTTCGTTTCGGCCTTCTTCTGTTCGCGTCGTGACGCGGAGGGCTCGGGGATGGTCGCGCTGGTCGACATGAGAGTGGGGGAACACCTTTCATTTTGCCCGTTTTGTCCTGTATGCAGGAAAGGGATGAATGCAGGATAGTGTAGCAGGTCTGATATTTACGACGGACAGATTTGAAGAACATTTTCAAAGAGTCTTGCCCGGGAAATAGTGTGATATCTAAAATATTTTTCCCAGGGCTATCCGAGCTTCGAAAGTCCTCCCGCTAGCAAATGAAAGGCATTTCTAATGTCCTCTTCGGTAGTGGAGTTTCCGGCCTTGTTAAGTTCCATGAAAATGCTGGGGACAAACAGAACCGTGTTGATGAGTAGTAGCGCATTCGCAGTACTCAATTCTCGTCCTTCTCTTTCGCTGTACTGTTGAAATGCCTGTACAAGCGGGGAGAAGAACTCCATTCCGTTGCTGAAGGAGCGGTCACCGTCCGCGAAGAGCTCCTTTCTGATTTGCGGAGGAATACCGTGAAGGTGGTCGGCGAGGCGAGACAGCGTTTCGATGCTGTTCGGATTCTCTGCCGGGCGATTATAAAAGTTTACGGCGATACTCTCTGCTACCACAATCAAGTGTTGTCCTGGCTTGGCAGTATTTACCATACAAATCATTTCATCAATGAACTGATTCAGGATGAACAACAACGCCGCTTCACGGTGAGGGAAATAGTTGTGAAAAGTGCGTGCGGAAACCTCGGCCTTTTCTGCTATGCGAGCAATTGTCGTATTCTCAGCACCTTCATTCACCAACAGCTCAACAGAGGCATGGGCAATACGCCTGCGAGTTTCCGCCTTCTTGCGATCCCGCAGGCCGAGCGCGTTCTTATCCGGTTGGTTTCCGTTGTGGCGGCTCATCTCGCAGGCCTTACTTCTCACTTTCCTGCGACTTCAGCGGGCGTGCCGAAGCTTCCGCTGGGGGAGCCTCCGAATCTCGACTGCCGTCGGCGTTCAATCCCACCAGGCTCTCACCCTCGACATCGACGGCGGGGACGATCTTTGCCAGCCACTTGGGGAACTTCCACGCCTGTTCGCCGAGAAGGAACATCGTTGCTGGGATAAAGGTCATGCGGACGATGAAGGCGTCAAAAAATACGGCGGCGGCCAGGGCAAAGCCCATTACCTTAATAAAGGGCTCGTCGGCCATGATGAATGCGGCGAAGACGGAAATCATGATGAGTGCGGCTGCAGTGACCACACGCGCGCCGTGCTTGAAGCCGTTGGCGGTGGCGTTGCCGGCGGTCTTGCCGTGCGCCCAGCCCTCGCGCATACGAGTGACCAGGAAGACCTGGTAGTCCATGGCTAGGCCAAAGACAATGCCGATCAGCATGATGGGCAGGAAGGAGATGATGGGCTGCGGGTCGTCGATGATGCCGCCGAAGCCCTCCTGCCACAGCGCGACGGTGACGCCGAACGTGGCGGCCACCGACAGGCCGAAGCCCAACGCTGCGATTAGCGGCACCCAGATGGAACGGAAGACGACCATCAGCAGAACGAATGCTAGCGCCAGGACAATTGCAATGTAGGGGATGAGGACGTCCGACAGGCGCTGTGAAATGTCCTCGTACATTGGGGTGACGCCGGTGATGGCATAGGTTGCCCCGGTTTTTTCGGTGTATCCGGCTTCCTCGTCACGCATCTGCTCCAGGACATCGGCGGCACGGGCATCCGTTGCGCCGTAGGACGGGGTGATCATCACCTGGGCTGCAGTACCCAGGTCGGACGGGTTGCGCGGATCGCCATTGGTCTGCACTACCTGGGCGTTCTCTACGCCTTCGGTGCCCTGTAGGGTGGCAACGGCCTGCTGCGTGGCGGCAGCTTTTTCCTTGTCGTTGAGGTCGGGGTATTCAACGAGGGCAACCATCGGGGCATTGCGGCCCGCTCCGAAGCCCTCCTCCGTCATTTCGTAGGCGACGCGGTTGGGGGTGCCCTTGGCCATAGAACCATCGGAGGGCATGGCGAGGCGTAGGTTCATTGCGGGGATGGCCAACAGAACCAGCAATACTGCAGCCCCTACCAGCCACAGGGCGGGCTTCTTGCGGATGATGCGCACCCACTTCAGTCCCATAGTCGGCTTTTCGTTTTCCGGGTCCGGTGCCTTGACGATAGGTGCGCGACCTGCGAAGACCTTCGTGCCAATGAGCCCCATGATGGCGGGCAGAAGAGTGATTGCGACGATCACGGCGATGGCAACGGTACCGGCGGCGGCCAGGGCCATCGCGGTGAGGAACGGAATGTTAATGATGGATAGTGCTGCCAGTGCAATCAGCACTGTCAGGCCTGCGAAGACCACGGCCGAGCCTGCCTTGCCGACGGCCAAGCCGGCTAGGTGGGCGCGTTCCTTGACAGGAATCGTCTTGAACTTTTGCTGCAGTTCCTTCGGTTCCAGATCCTGACCATCCACATGGGCGACTAGCTCATTGCGGAAGCGGGAGAGGATAAACAGCGCGTAGTCGATGCCGACGGCCAGGCCGATCATGGAGGCCAGGGTGGGGGTCATGGAGTTGATGTTGTCTGTGACGGAGGTGGCTGCCATGACGATGCCAATGCCAGTGCCCACGCCGATCACTGCAGACAGCAGTGGCAGGCCTGCAGCGACGAGGCTGCCGAAGGTGACGATTAGAACGATGGCGGCGACGGCCAGGCCGATGGCTTCGGAGGCCATGCTCATCTCCGGCTGCTGGAATGCGTTACCGTTCCAGCCAACCTTGAGGTTGCCCTCGTTGTCCTTTACTGCTTCTTCGAATTTTTGCACGTCCTCTGCGGGCACGTCTGCTGCAGTTTCCGCATCGAAGGAAATCTCGATGGTGCCAGTGCGCTGGTCGGGGCTCAGCGGGCTTAGTGCGGCGATGTCAGAGGCGATCTGCTCCTTCGGCATTCCCTGCTTCTGCTTCATGGGAGCCATTTGCTGGTGCATGCTTTCGCTGGCCAGCACGGGGGAGACGAGCTTTTCTTTGTCTTTCAGGAAATCAAGCTCTTGCAGTGCTTGAAGGATGTCCTCGGTCGACTGTGCAGCCTCGCCCTTGGCAAGAGTCTGACCTTCAGGGGCTTGGATCACGAGCTTGCCCGTGGCTGCCTCTAACTGGTCGGTGTCTTCGCCATTGGGGAACTCCTCCTTGATCCTTTCCTGGGTTTCGATGGATTCCAGGCCGGGGATGGTGAAGGACTGCGAGGTTGGTTTGGTTAACAGTGCGGAGGCGGTGCCCACGCCGATCAGCACGATCAGCCAGACGGCGAGGAAGCGCCACTTATGAAGGTAGGCGGAGCGGCCTACGCGATACAGGAATTTTGCCATGCATAAAATATTTGCACAGCATGTGAAACATTGCAATGGATGTGCAAATATTTTTGATGGGGTCGCGACGAATCGCTACTCCGCCTAGTCGGCAACCAGGGTCTCCATCGTCAGCTCCGGGTGTTCCTTCTCCACGAAGGCTAGCTTCCACTTGTCGCCGAATAGGGCAATCAGCTCCCCGTCTGTGCGGGTGAAGATCTCCACGCCTCGCTGCTTGGCCAGCACCGGCGCGGACTCGGCGTCAGTACGACGAGCGACAGAGTAAGGGACGGGGTCGGCCACGGTCTCCACGTTGTACTCAACGTCCATTCGAGCCTGCATAACCTCAAACTGCATCGGGCCGACGGCGGCCATGACCGGGTTGGCGTCACCGCGTGCGTCGTTGCGCAGAATCTGCACAACGCCTTCGGAATCCAATTGCTCGAGGGCCTTGCGGAACTGCTTGTACTTGCCCAGCGACTTCGCGCGCAGTGTGCGGAAGTGCTCCGGTGCGAACTGCGGCATGGGCGGGAATTGCACCTTCTTGCCGGCGTAGATCGTGTCTCCCGGGGCGAGCGAACCAGCGTTGACAAGACCCACGATGTCGCCGGGGTAGGCGGCCTCCACGGTGGCACGGGTGCGGCCGAAGACAGTCAGGGCGTACTTCGTGGAGAAAGACCGGCCGGACTGAGCATGTGTGACCTGCATGCCGCGCTCGAACACACCTGAGACCACGCGCATGAAGGCCAGGGAGTCACGGTGGTTGCGGTCCATGCCCGCCTGCACTTTGAACACCACGCCCGAAAAATCGTCGGTGGGGTCGCGGTGCTCCTCCACCGCGACGGAGTTTCCGCCCGCGGCGGCCTCGATCACCTTCGGGTCGGAATCGCGACCCGCTGGTGCGGGCGCCAAAGCGCAGAGGGTGTCCAGAATCTGGTGCACGCCGAAGTTCAGCATCGCGGAGGCGAAAATCAGCGGGGAAGTGGTGCACTCCAGGAACAGCTCCTGGTCGTGCAACGCGCCGTCGGCGGCCAGCAACTCTACTTCTTCAGCGGCAGTTTCCCATACGTCTTCCTCCCGCGCTGCGGCTTGCTCCGGGGTGTAGTGCTCCTCCGGGGCGATGGTCGATCCGCCTGCGGTGCGGAGGAAGTGGATGTATTCCTCGGCCTCGCCGTCGTCGTTGATGCGCGCCAACCCGCGGAAGTCGCCGGCCTCGCCGACCGGCCAGAACAGGGGAGTGGGCTGCAGCTGAATCTCGTTGACGATCTCGTCCACCAGCTCCAGCGGACTGCGGCCCGGGCGGTCCCACTTGTTTACGACGGTCACGATCGGCAGGCCGCGGGCCTTGCACACGCGGAACAGCTTCAGCGTCTGCGGCTCCAGACCCTTCGCACCATCAATGAGCATCACTGCGGCGTCCACGGCAGAAAGAACACGGTAGGTATCCTCCGAAAAGTCCGCGTGGCCCGGGGTATCGACCAGGTTGATCATGAAGGGTTCGCCGTCGTGGCCCTCCGGAGCGTACTCAAACTGCAGTGCGGAGGAGGCGATGGAAATGCCACGGTCCTTCTCCATATCCATCCAGTCGGAGACGGTGGACTTGCGACCGGCCTTGCCATGTACGGCGCCGGCTTCCTTGATCATGTGGGCGTGCAGCGCAAGCGCCTCGGTGAGGGTGGATTTACCGGCATCCGGGTGGGCGATGACGGCGAATGTGCGGCGGCGCGAGGCTTCGGATGCGGTTGTACTCATAATGCCCATAAGTCTAGCGGGTGGGCATTAGGCGCAGGTAGTCGTGGTCTTCTTCTCGTGGGTCGCGGCCTGGGCCAGCGCCTCGTCGAAGGATTTCGCGTACTCCTGCGCGCCCTCGGGCATTGGGTGAACACCATCTTCGAACAGCAGATCCTGGTGGGACTGCGCGTGGCCGCACCAGTCCGCGATGTAGACGTTGTCGTGCGCCTTGGCTGCGTCCAGCACATCCTGGCGGGACTGCGCCATCCACTCGCGATCGCCGTAGGGCATAGCCATGAAGATCTGGCGGTCGGGGCCGATGAGGTTGATCATCTCCTCCAACTGGTCTGGGAAGGCCGGGCCGTTGGTGCCGAAGCTGAGGAATACGTTCTTGCGCAACTTGCCGGAATCGTTCAGCTGCCGCAGCACGTCCATACCGGCGGTGTAGTGGCGGGAGACGTCCGCATCGATGTAAATGCCCGGGAAGTTGGTGTTCAGTGCTTCGCTGGCTGCCAGCATCACGGAGTCACCCACGGCGGTGATGTCCTTGCCCTGCACGGCCGCGGCTTTCTCTTCCTTCGGCGGCGGCGGAGTGGCGGGGGCGGGGGCATTGCTCTTGTTAGTCTCCTGGTTCATGCGCTGCAGTTGGTCCAGTTCCTGCTCCAGTGCGGTCTTGTCGTTGGAGTTCACCACTCCGTAGACCACGCCACCGACGCAAGCCACGACGAGCAGTGGCACGACAGGCCATGCGACCTTCTTAAAGCCCTCGTTGATCTCGTGGAAGCTGGGGCGGGAAGCCCAGTAGTCCTTCCACGTCTGCTTGTAGCCGCGGCGGCGGAAGGGGTTCTCCACGTGCTGGTAGGAAATCTCGGAGATCAGCAGAGCGATCGGCACCGCTGCCAGCCCGAGAATCCACTTGTGGTCCATATGACCGTCGGCGTCAAAAAGAGCGCGCAGAATCATGATGACCGGCCAGTGCCACAGGTACAACGAGAACGAGCGTTGGCCGAGCCAGCGCATGACATTGGTGCGGAAGACCCACGTCAGCGGGCCGGTCTCGCGGATCACGCCCCAGATCATCAGCACGCCCAGCACGCTGGTCAGCAGCAGGCCGCCCTGGTAGGTCACCGCCAGGTCGTCGCCCATAAATAGCAGCTGGATGACGTAGCCGACAAGCGCCAGGGCACCGATCGCGCCTGCAACCCGCGCCTCAAACTTGCCTGCCGACGGCCAGGAGTCCACTCGCGGATCGTTGCGCGTGGAGGTGACAGCCAGCGAGAGGAAAGCGCCGATGAGCAGGCCGAAAGCGTGTGTATCTGTGCCGTAGTAGACGCGCGTTGGATCCTCGCCGGGGGTGAAAAGTAGCGCCATGGCCGCAGCGGAGAGCACGGCCAGCAGCGCCGTCACCAGCATCGGGACGCGGCGCGGACTGCGGTGGAGTCGGCGCTGGGTGAACACGAAAATCCCGAGTGTCACCAGCGGCCAGATGATGTAGAACTGCTCTTCGACAGCCAGCGACCAGTAGTGGGCGAAAACCTGGACCTCGTTTTCCGCGAAGTACGACTGGGAAGTAGCGATCTGCGTCCAGTTGTTGACGAAGAACAGCGTGCCCAGGAATTGCTCGCGGATGCCCACGGCGATGTCCCCACCTATGGCGGTGACGATTGCGGTGACTATAAACAGCGTGACCAGCGCGGCGGGGAGGATTCGGCGGAAACGCCTGATCCAGAAGTCCTTCAGGCTGATCGTGTTGTTTACCCGGTACTCGCGCACCAGCAGCGAGGTGATCAGGAAGCCCGATAGGACGAAAAACAGGTCCACACCCAGGTAGCCGCCGGGCAGAATATCGCCGAAGAAGTGGTAGATCACCACCGCGAGCACGGCGAGGCCACGCAGGCCATCGAGTCCCTTGACCTGGCGCAGGCGCGCACGGCGATCTTTCTTGACCGTCTTGTTTTCCGGCGGGATCGCCAGCGCTTCCGGCACGTTGTTCTGCTGTGGCGCAGGTTGTGCCGTCGCCACCTGTTTCGGTCCGGGCTGTTTCTTGGGTTGTGACGCCGACTTCTCCGCCGCTGGCGGCACCGGCTTCGGCTCTGCCTTCGCGACTGGCTTGGGTGCTTGCTTCGCAGCTGGCGCGGGCACCGGCTTCGGCTCCGCCTTCGGTTGGGTCGCCTTCTTGGGAGCCTGCTTGGCAGCCGGTTTCTGTTCAGCCTTCGGCTTTGCAGTCGGCGTGGCCTTTGCTGCGGGCGTCTTTTTGGGCGCCGACTTGGCGGCCTGCTTGGGTGCAGGTTTCGCGGGAGGCGTTGACTTCTTGGGTGCAGGTGCTTGTCGCGTCACGCCAGGTGCAACCCCCGGGGCAGGCGGCGCGCCTACGCTACCGAGTTTGATGGCCGGAGCAGCCGCAGCTGGCCGGGTAGTAGCAGCCTGCTTGGGGCTAGTGCTTGTCTGCTTCTTGTTTTTGTCTGCTTTGGGGGCCTTCGCAGCCGTAGTGGACTTCTTGGGATCCTGCGAGGCTGCGGTTGCCTTCGGTGGCTTCTGATTCTGGGGAGCGGAAGCCTTTGGTGGCTTCGGAGCGGAGGGGGCCTTGGGGGCGCCGACTGCGGAGAGCTTGATTGGTGGCTGCGTGGTCGCCTTGGAAGCTGCCTTTTTTGACTCCTGCTTCACCGGTTCCTGCTTCGGAGGGGCAGGCTTTTTCTCTGCAGAGGTCTTCTCCTCAGAAGGCTTGGAATCCGCAGACGGTTTAGAAGACACAGAAGCCCCGGAAGATACACCAGATTCTTGGTGTTTCTGCTGGTCGGGGGACGACTTCGCTGAACCTGTTCGAGCGTTACGAACAGCGCGCAGTAGTCCAAAAACCTGCTTCACTTTGCATCTCCCAAAGGCAAGATCGAGTGCATTGATTCAACAATACTAACGCTAGTTAGCTCGAAAACCCGCGAGTATTCTCGTTACTGCGCGCTACCTGCACCGCAGCATTTATTAGTGCTTGCGTGTGTGGATATCGTTTCGCGCAATGTCTGTGCCATTGTTCACGATGAGCGTCACTGAGTCCACCGAATCTTGAAGCGTGTTCTCCATCCATCCGCTCTCCGGGTCGATGTCTGCATCCTCGAACGGGCTCAAAACGAAATCAATCACAGATGTGCCCTCAGGCGGGCGGCCGATGCCCATGCGGATGCGCACGTAGTGTTGGGTGCCCAGCTCGGCAGTCATTGAACGCAGTCCATTGTGGCCACCCTCGCCGCCTTTATCCTTGATGCGCACCTGGCCAGTGGCGATGTCCAGCTCGTCGTGGCAGACAATGACCCGCTCCGCCGGCAGGCTCAAAGCAGAAGCTAGCGGCCCGACCGCCTCACCGGAGTTGTTCATGTACGTCGTGGAGCGGAGCAGCACCACGGGGGTTTCTTCCACCGTGATCAACGCCGCATGAGCCTTCTGGCCCTCCACCGGCAGCCACTGCGCCTCATACCGCTCAACCAGGCGATCAATCGGCCAATAGCCGATGTTGTGCCGGGTTTCCGCGTACTTGGCGCCGGGATTACCCAGGCCGATCACAATCCATTCAGGGGCAAACTCTTGCAGCTGCCCGACGGTGAGCTTGGCACGCTTCGCAGGCCTAGCGCCAGCACTATTAGCTGCAGGCCCTTGCGACGCGGAGTTCTTGCGGAAAACGGACAATAGAGATTGGAGGAAAGACACAGCCACTAGTTTCCCACACCGAGGGTGCGCTCAACCTCGTCGGCTGCGTCAGCGCACATGATCGCCACATCCGCCGCCTCCGACCTGGGGAAGGGCTTCAACACATAGGCCGCCGGATCCATGCGCCCGGGCGGCCGTCCAATGCCGCATGAAAGGCGCCAGTAGTCCTTCGTGCCCAGGGACTTCGTGATGGACTTCAACCCGTTATGCCCCTTGTCACCACCGGACTGCCGCAGCTTCACCGCCCCCGGATCGCCCTCGAGATCGTCGTAGGCGACGATGATGTTCTCCGCCGGGATCTTGAAAAACGCCGCCAACTGCTGCACCGGCCCGCCCGACACATTCATGTAGGTCCGCGGCTGCGCCAGAACCACCTTGCGCCCCGTGATCGTCACTTCGGCAATGTCCGTGTTCGTCTTCTTGTGGGTGTTCAGGCTGGCCGCGGGTACTTGCCGATCCAGCAGCTCACCGATCACCATGCGCCCAACGTTGTGCCTGGTGTTGGCGTATTTATCGCCGGGATTGCCCAGCCCGACGATCAGCCACGTGTCGCTGTTGGTGTGTTGTTTCTTATTTGGTGACGCCACCGTCTCCAGCCCTCTCTCTAGCTCACTGACGGTTATTGTACTGTCCACCCCGGACAGCCCCCGCGGCCGTGGGTGGGCGTCAATAAAAAAGAACGACAAAAAGGGCCACCCGGTGCGAAAACTGCACGCGGTGTGGCCCAGTGGGGGAAAGGGGGGTGGATTACTCCTCGGACTCGCCCTCTGCGGATTCGCCCTCGGCTGCCTCTGCAGCCTCGCCCTCGGCGCCTTCGCCCTCCTCGTCCGGCTCCGGCAGTTCCTCTTCCTCCGGCTCCACAACGTTGATGATCAGGGTGTCTTCCTCGGAGACCAGGGTTGCGTTGCCCGGCATCTGCAGGTCGCCGGCCAGAACCTGGTCGCCGATTTCCTTGCCCTCGATGTCGACGGTGATCTCTTCCGGAATGTTCAGAACGTCGGCCAGGATGGTGATGACGTCTGCCTCCTGGGTGACCAGAGCGCCCGGAGCAGGCTGACCGGTAAAGACAACCGGAACGTCAACCTCAACCTTCTCGCCGCGCTTAACGTTCAGCAGGTCAGCGTGGTCCACGTCCAGGGTCAGCACGTTCTGGTCCACAGCCTTGATCATGACCAGGTGATCCTGGCCTTCGATCTCCAGCTCCAGAACGGCGTTCACGCCCTCGTTACGCAGGATTGCCTGGAACTCCAGGATGTCCACGTGAACGTGCATTGGGTCCAGCTTGTTGCCGTAAACAACAGCCGGAACTCGGAAGTCACGACGCAGGCGGCGGGAAGCGCCCTTGCCGAACTCGGTGCGCAGCTCGCCCTTCAGGCGGGTAATGTCAGCCATGATTTTCTCCTTCAAATTTTGTGTTTCAGATTGCTCTGAATCGCTCTTGCGTTTCTATCGCGGACATAAAAAATGCCGCGATATCTCGCGGCGTGTATGCATCCCACAGTTTCATTGGTCACGCACCCGCACACGAGCGGACTCGCTTTGAAAGGTTACGTCACACAAAAAGAAGAGGGAGTGTGCTTTTCGCGCCGATAACGGCCAAATTCTATGTAGGAATTCAGCCCTCGCCGAGATTCGAAAGTATGTTAGCACACCCCCAACCGGGGATTAAAACTACTCAAACAGCGTGGTCACGGAGCCATTCTCGAAGATCTCGTGAATGGTCTTGGCCACCAGCGGGGCGATCGGCAGAACTGTCAGGTTATCCCAGCCCTCGGTGGACTGCGGCAGGGTATCGGTGGTGATGATCTCGCGGGCGCCACAGCTGCTCAGACGCTCGCGCGCCGGACCGCTGAATACGCCGTGGGTGGTGGCGATGATTACGTCGCCCGCACCAGCCTCGCGCAGCACGCCGACGGCGCCGGCGATGGTTCCACCGGTATCGATCATGTCGTCCAGCAGCACACAGGTGCGCCCCTTCACGTCACCGACCACGCGGTTGGCGGTGACCTTGTTGGCCACGTCCACGTCGCGGGTCTTGTGGATGAACGCCAGCGGGGCATCGCCCAGCACGTTGGCCCACTTCTCGGCCACCTTCACGCGACCGGCGTCGGGGGAGACCACGCAGATGTTGTCCAGGTTGTAGTTGGTCTTCACGTAGTCGGTCAGGATCGGCATGGCGTGCATGTGATCCACCGGACCGTCGAAGAAGCCCTGAATCTG
>ERZ1673753.1097-NODE-1097-length-27192-cov-5.448428_pt1 | contig 27192 bp, 27 predicted proteins | sample MGYA00580201_ERZ1673753 | MGnify/ENA primary metagenome ERZ1673753 (study PRJEB41218, sample SAMN15661747) | gut metagenome | host: Homo sapiens | place: Canada: London | collected 2015-08-20/2019-03-30 | study: EMG produced TPA metagenomics assembly of... | reverse complement strand
GACAGGACAAGACCTTTGACGGAAGAGGGTAAGAAAGATTCTGCAATTGTGCTGGAATTTTTGAAGGATAAGAAAATAGATGCGTTTTATTGTAGTCCGTATAAACGTAGTATGGATACCATTGCAGAGGCAGCAGATTTTTTCACAAAAGAGATTATAACAGATGAGAGATTGAGGGAGCGTGAAAAGGGACTTGATGGAAACAACCACGGAATGTTCCGAAAACGATGGGCTGATCATAATTATCATGAAGAAGGTGGAGAGTCCATTGCTATGGTGCAAAAACGTAACATAGAGGCACTGAATGAGATTTTATCAGATAATACGGATAAAGATATTGTTATAGGAACCCATGGTACTGCCCTTAGTACGATATTGAATTTTTATGATAATAATTTTGGCTGTGAAGATTTTCTGCGAATTATAGATTGGATGCCATATATTATCGAACTGGATTTTGAAAGCAGTTGTAACGCAACCTGTGTTCATGAGAAAGAAGCGAAAACGGAATCTGAATGTCCGCTTTACAGTTTTAAGTTGGCTGCCAAACAGGAACATTGTCATATAGAGAAGGAATTTAAGGGTAGATAGCATGCGGATAAAAATGCTCGGTGAAGAATTCTGCAGTCATAATATTGAGATTGGCGTAAAGAGATGAAAAGAACAAGGGTATCAACTTCTCCAGGGAAGTGGAATTTTTCAAGGAGGAAATAAAAATATTTAAGGTTGCAATATTACAAAAACGTGCCATTCATGCACAAATAGATAAGAACATTGAAAGTATCATTATGGCAATGAAAGAGGCTTCGGAAAACCAGGCAGATATTCTTTTGCTGCCGGAATGTTTTATTACAGGATATGATTTGCCTATGTCATATGAAAAAAGCATTGCAGATGATGATCTAAGAATTGCAAAAATATGTGAGAATGCTAAAAAATATAAAGTAGGCGTAGTACTTACTGCGTTTACAAAAGGCAATAAACAACCGCAGAACTCAGCCTTTGTTATCGACAAATCGGGTAATATATTGATGAAGTATTCTAAAGTACATACATGTGATTTTGCAGATGAAAAAAATGTTGAGTCAGGGAAAGAGTTTAAGGTGTGCGATTTTGAAGGAACACAATTAGGCATTATGATCTGTTATGACAGAGAGTATCCGGAAAGCGCAAGAATACTGATGCTGAAAGGTGCAGAGGTTATTCTTGTACCGAATGATTGTGGTTCTATGCAGCCAAGAGTAAGTGCACTTTCTACAAGAGCATATGAAAATATGGTCGCAGTTGCTATGGCAAATCCGAATGGAGATAATGCTGGATGTTCCTGTGCATTTAATCCCATTTGTTGGGATAGAAATGGAAACTGTGTTGATAACACAGTTTTGCTGGCTGACGATAAGACAGAGGGGATTTTATATGCGGAGTTTGATATGGAAGCTATTAGAGAATATAGGAATCGGGAAATGTTAGGAAACACATTTCGTAAGGTAGAAGCATACAGTCAGTTGTTAAGTAAAGAAATCAAGGAACCATTTATAAGGGATGGTCAGAATAGATAGATCAGAAGTAACAAGAGGGAATATTTTATCGAGGTTCAGATGTAGAATGTCAATTGCTCTATGTAATGGGTAATATGGAGGCGGATATCAGAACACATCATATTCATATTGTAAAATGGAACGGAACCGAATGGAAGAATTATATTCATTTCAGGGATTATCTTAATGCCAATGAGAATGTGGCATTGCAGTATGAAAAATTAAAGGAAGAACTTGAAAGTAAGTATGCAGATGACAGGGTCGCATACACGAAAGGCAAACAGAATATGATAAACAAAATTTCACGCAAATGAAAGAGGAGTGACCTATGATGCACAGAAGTTGATTTCTGACATTCACAGGCAGCCGTAGGTAGGGTAAGTAGACCAACTGTGAGGTGTCAGGAGAAATCCTGGCATCTTTTTTATGAGAAGAAATAGAATAAGCTGTGAATAAAGAGATAGCATAATGCAACGATTTTTAACAAAATTGAGTAGATAATGTTAAGGGAAGTTGGTCGTAAGGCCACTTTTTATATGCTAAAATATGTTAAAAATAATTGCAAAGGTGGGAAAATATGGATAACACAAGAAGAATATATCTGGATAATATTCGCTGGATCACGGTCTGCATTGTTGTAATTTATCACGTGATTTATATGTATAACGGTGTCCAGCCGTTTGGAGTAATCGGTCCGTTTAAAGAACAACAGCTGCAGGATGCTTTTCAATATTTTGTATATCCCTGGATGATGGCTTTGTTATTTACGGTGTCTGGTATGACAGTCAGATATTATATGGAAAAGCATAATGTAAAAGAATTTATCCGGGATAAAACACGCAAGCTGTTGGTTCCTTCCACCGTTGGACTTTTTGTTTTTCAATGGATATTGGGATATTATAATATGAAAATCAGCGGTGCTTTGGAAAGTTTTGAGTCAGTTCCAGGAATAGTTCGGTATGTGATCATGGCTATATCAGGAATCGGCGTTCTTTGGTATATACAGGTGTTATGGATTTTTTCGATGCTTCTGCTGCTGGTGAGAAAATTTGAAAGGGATCGTATCTGGAAAAAAGGAGAAAAAACACCAGTATGGCTGCTGGTTTTGTTAACTGTCTGTGTATATGGATTCTCACAAGTTCTTAATACGCCGGTAGTAACTGTGTATCGGTTTGGAATTTACGAGTTCTGTTTTTTTACAGGTTATTTTATTTTTTCACATGATGAGGTTGTTGAACGCTTAAGTAAATGGTGGGGGATTTTTTTGATTGTGGCTGGTGCAACAGGAATATTCTACACAATATATTATTTTGGTGAAAATTATGCGGTAGCTCCTGTGCTTAATAATCTGCCTGCCTGTATTTATTGTTGGTTTTCAATTCTTGCGATTTTGGCATTTATGAAAAAATATGGGAACGTAGAAAACAAAGTATCAAGATGGATGTTAAAAAAATCCTGGGGAATTTATGTTTTTCATTATCTTCCATTAGCTTGTGCAGCATGTTACCTTAGAAGTTTTACATCAGAACTTCCGGAAGGAATTGTCTATATAGTTGTGGGAATCAGTGCATTTGCAGGAGCATTGCTTTTGTATGAAATCATCAGAAGGATACCGATTATCTGTTGGTGTGTATTAGGACTGAAAAAGGAGAAAAAAGATGTTTAAAGACAACCTTGTATCACTGCGTAAAATGCATGGATTTTCGCAGGATGAGCTGGCCGAAAAGATTGGTGTAAGCAGACAGACACTTTCAAAATACGAAACAGGAGAATCTTTACCTGATATTGAGAAGTGTAAACTCCTGGCAGAAGTATTGGATGTAAGTCTGGATGATTTGGTAAATTATGACAGAGAAAACAGCAATGATCTTGGCCTGGGTGTTCCGCCAAAGGGAAAGCATGTTTTTGGAATCACGAAAGTGGGAGAGAAAGGTCAGATTGTGATACCGGCAAAAGCAAGAAAAATATTTGATATTCAGCCAGGGGATAATCTGATCCTATTGGGCGATGAAAGTCAGGGAATTGCTATTATCAAAGAAAAAAGACTAGTGGAGATATTAAACGGAAATGAATGATAAGCCCTGCGCCCGTGAACACCAACCCAATGCACTAAAACATTCAAACTCATTCAAAAACAGCCTTAAAACGTCAAAGTAGACAAAAATACATTTGCATTTTTGCGAACGAACACGATTGAATTTGAACGAGTTTGGCGATACAATAAACTTAACAAAAGCGAAGAAGAAAGGAGGAGGGCAGATGATCTACACGGTAACGTTTAACCCGTCGCTTGACTATATCGTAGGGGTTGACGATTTCAGATTAGGAGCTACGAACCGCACATCCTATGAACAGATGCTTGCCGGCGGAAAAGGAATCAATGTGTCCTATGTTTTGAAAAATCTCGGTTTTGAAAGCACAGCATTCGGATTTCTGGCAGGCTTTGTCGGAGAGGAAATCAGACGGAAGGTTGCGGCAGATGGCATCCATGCGGATTTTCTGACACTTTCAGAGGGAGTATCCCGAATCAATGTGAAACTGAAAAACATTGACGGGACGGAGATCAACGGAATGGGACCGGACATCGCGGGGGATCAGGTTTCGGCGCTTCGGGAGAAGATCAATCAGTTAAAGGCGGGTGACATCCTCGTGCTCGCGGGAAGCATTCCGCAGTCTATGCCGGATACGATTTACATGGACATCATGGCGGATCTGCAGGACAAAGGCGTTGAAATCGCAGTCGATGCGACGCGGGATTTGTTGATGAATGTACTTCCCTATCGCCCGTTTTTAATCAAGCCAAACAACCATGAGTTGGGTGAGATTTTCGGCGTAGAGCTTAAAAAAAGGGAAGAGGTCATCCCTTATGCGAAAAAGCTGCAGGAGAAAGGCGCGAAAAACGTCCTCGTATCCATGGCAGGAGAAGGTGCTGTGCTGATTGACGAGAACGGGCGCGAATATATGAGCCCTGTGCCGAAGGGAAAGGTTGTCAACGCGGTTGGCGCAGGAGACTCGATGGTAGCGGGCTTTATCGCAGGATACCTTGAAAAAAAGGATTACGAATATGCATTCCACATGGGGATTGCATCCGGAAGCGCGAGCGCATTTTCCGAACAGCTTGCGACCCGGGCTGAAGTCGAAGCATTGTTGAAAACAATACATCCCGCAGGATAAGCGGTTTAAGAACGGAGAAGTTATGAGAATTCCGGACTTGCCAGCATGAGCGGCTCCAGCAAGATCCTGCTCGGCTTTATCCTGGGCGGTATGATGTCTGTTGATATGGGCGGACCGTTCAACAAAGCGGCATATGTATTTGGAACCGCTTCGATTGCGGCAGGCAACTACGATATTATGGCAGCAGTTATGATCGGTGGAATGGTTCCTCCCTGTGCGATCGCTCTTGCTACCTTACTTTTCAAAGATAAGTTTACAAAAGAAGAAAAACAGTCCGGTCCGGTCAACTTCATTATGGGTCTGGCATTCATCACAGAGGGCGCAATCCCGTATGCAGCGTCCGATCCGCTCCACGTACTGCCTGCCTGCATCATCGGCGCAGGAATTTCCGGCGCACTCTCCGAGGTATTTCAATGTACTTTGATGGCGCCCCACGGCGGAATCTTTGTATTCCCGGTTGTTGGAAATGCGATGATGTATCTGGTAGCGCTCGTGATCGGAACGATTGTATCAACCGCACTCCTTGGATTACTGAAAAAGAAAGCTGCCTGAAACGGTTCCGATGGATAAAAAAGAATAGCTTTTTAGGCTCAAAGGAAAAGAAGACGTCACATTGGATGGACATCACATGATGTTGTATGCTAACATAGGAAGCACCGGGGATCCTGCGATGGTGTGAAAACGGCGCGGTCAGCCCGCGTACACAAACGTGATCGAAATGGAGATATTATGTTAACAGAAAAACGTCAGGAAGAAATTGTACGGCTGGTATATGAGCGGGAGAGCATCACTGTAGCGGAGCTGAAGGAAATTCTCCACAGTTCGGAATCGACGATCCGGCGTGATATCATTGCGCTCGATCAGGAGGGCAGGCTGACAAAGGTGTTCGGCGGGGCGATTGCGCTGCGTACAGCCCAGATTGTCAACAAAGAACTTTCGATGGTGCAGAAAAAAGATCTCCAGATTGCAGAAAAACAGGCGATCGCGCGTTATGCCGCGTCGCTGATCGAGCGGGATGACTGCGTTTATCTGGACGCCGGAACATCGACCGGCTGGATGATCGAATATATCCGCGAAGCACAGGCAACCTATGTGACGAACGCGCTGTCCCATGCAAAGCGGCTCGCGGACAAGGGCTTCCATGTGATTTTGATCGGAGGGGAGCCAAAAAGCTCAACGGATGCGATCGTTGGTGCGGAAGCAGTTGTGAATCTCCAGAAATACCATTTCAGCAAGGGATTTTTCGGGACGAACGGCGTAGAACAAAACGGCGGCTTTACGACGCCGGACGCGAGGGAAGCGATGGTCAAGCAGACTGCGGTGAAAAATACGCAGCTCGCAAACCGCTATTTCCTGGCGACGTCTTCCAAATTCGGGGAAGTGTACGCTGTGACCTTCGCGGGCTTCGAGGGCGGAGTGATCCTGACGGAAGCGTCTGTGCAGGAAAGCCTGCCGAAGAGCGTCAGGGTTGTCAATGTGAACCAACCGGAACAATAAATTCCTGTCTGCGCAGGCACAGAGCAATAGAAGGGAGATTTTATCGCATGAAGGTTATGTTTGTAAATGGAAGCAGCCACCTCCGCGGAACCACCATGGCAGCGATTGAAGAGATGGAAAAGGTATTCCGTGCAGAGGGGATTGAAACGGAGGTCATTCAGGTCGGCGGTAAGCCGATCGCGGATTGCTTGCAGTGCAATGTCTGTGGAAAGACCGGAAAATGTGTGTTTACGGATGACGGTGTGAATGAATTTGTGGAAAAGGCAAAGGATGCGGACGGCTTTGTGTTCGCAACGCCAGTCTATTTTGCGCACCCGAGCGGACGCATTTTCGATTTCCTGGATCGCGCATTTTACAGCAGCAACGGCTATGAAAACTTCAAATTCAAGCCCGGCGCAGCAGTCGCAATCGCAAGAAGAGGCGGGACGACGGCTTCGCTGGACGCGCTGAACAAATATTTTGGAATCGCACAGATGCCGACCGCAGGCTCGACTTACTGGAATATGGTGCACGGGCTGACGGCGGAGGACGCGCCGAAGGACGAAGAAGGGATGCAGACGATGCGCAACCTTGCAAAAAATATGATCTGGATGATGCGTTGCTTTGAAGCAGGTAAAAAAGCAGGCGTTCCGTATCCCGATATCGAGAAACAGTTTTGCACGAATTTTATCCGCTAAAAAAGACATACGCCGGAGCAGACAAAAAGAAAAGCTTTGCATAATTCCTCCTGTTTTCCACATACTACCCACATCACACAAATTATGGAAAGTATGTAGGAAGCAGGAGGAACTTTTTTATATGAAAGCAACAGGAATTGTCCGTCGGATTGATGACCTCGGACGCATCGTAATCCCGAAGGAAATTCGCAGAACGCTGCGGATTCGGGAGGCGGACCCGCTGGAAATCTTCACCGACCGGGAGGGAGAAATCATCCTGAAAAAATATTCTCCGATCGGGGAAATGACGACCTTTGCCAGGCAATATGCAGAAAGCCTTGCACAGGTCTCCGGGCATACGGTTTTGATTGCGGATCGGGATCAGTTTATCGCGGCGGCAGGAGGCTGCCGAAATCTGATTGGAAAACCGCTGAGTCGGGAAATGGAGCAGCAGATCGAAAGCCGCCAGATTGTACTTGCGACACGTGGAGATCGCACATTTGTGCAGATCGCGCCGGAAGGCGTGGAGGAATATGTCTGCGAAGCAATCAGCCCGATTAACTGTGAGGGAGACGTGATTGGCGCGGTGGTTTTGCTGGGGCAGAGCAAAACGCCCGGTATGGGGGAAGTGGAACGAAAGCTGATTCAGTCTGCGTCCGGATTTCTTGGGCGGCAGATGGGGCAGTGACGCCGGGCAGCAGAGCCGTGGGATGAAACCGGATCAAAAATGAGAACAGTGAGAATGACCTCGCCGCACCGGTGCGATTTTGCCACCGGTGCGGCGGGTTTAGAATAGGAAGACACGGCAGAATTTTCAGACATGCTGCTTATATATCCTGCCGGGGTGTCAAATGGTTACATAAAATTTGAAAAAAATATAAAAAATTTTGAAATTCCGGAAAATTTATCTGCATTCTGCAATTGTCCCCACTGCAATCGTCAACGCCTGCACCATAAGTTCAAGACTCATACTGGGAGCATTGGAAACGGCGGCAGCAGCCTGATCTGGAAGATAGGGAACGTGGATAAAACCGCAGCGTGCAAAGTTTCCTTTTTCGGCCTGCGAGCTTTCATATAACGCAGCATAGAGCAGGTTGTTGCATACATAAGTCCCGGCGGAGTAGGAGAGCGCAGCAGGAATTCCGGCTGTGCGGAGCCGATCTGTGATCTGCCTGGTCGGAATCGTCGAAAAAAAGGCGTCAGGCGCGCTGTCAACAACCGGCTGGTCGTGCGGCTGGAAGCCTGCGTTATCGGGGGTGCGGGCGTCCCGCAGATTGATGGCGACGCGTTCGATCTGAATGGATGGACTGCCGCCGAACTGTCCGACACAGAGGATGGCATTCGGCTGATGTGCGTCGATTGCATCCTTGAGCGCAGCAATGGAAGCTTCAAATTCGGTCGGGATTTCGCATTTGATGATATCTGCGCCTGCGATCGAATCGTCCAGAGCGCGGACGGCCTCCCAGGAGGGATTGATGGTTTCCCCGCCGAACGGAGTAAAACCGGTTACGAGAATTTTCATGAGTGTGGGATTCCTTTTCTGTAATTATTTTATTTATATTATAAATCAAACCGCCCGGGCTTGCAAACAGCGGCGAAAGCGCCGCTGCAGGATTCCGTGTGCATTTGTTTGCATCCCTGTATCCTCTGTGCTATACTGTATACGGGTTTTTACGAGAAAACGAGGAAATTAACATGAAAACAATCGTAGTTACACTGGATAAGGAACATCCGGATGGGGAAGCGATTCTTCGGGCAGGCGAGATCATCAAAGCCGGCGGGCTGGTGGCGTTTCCGACAGAGACGGTCTACGGACTGGGCGGAGATGCGCTGAATCCGGAATCGTCACGGAAAATATATGCGGCGAAGGGGCGTCCGTCCGACAACCCGCTGATCGTGCACATCTGCCGGTGGGAAGATATTTACAAAATCGCGGATCCGGTTCCGGAAATCGCGCAGCGTCTGGCAGCGCGCTTTTGGCCGGGACCCCTGACGATGATTTTGAATAAAACCGCGCTTGTACCCAAAGAAACGACAGGCGGTCTGGATACGGTAGCGGTGCGGTTCCCGTCCGATTCCATTGCGCAGCGCTTTATCTGCGCGGCGGGGGGATTTGTTGCAGCGCCGAGCGCCAATACGTCCGGCAGACCGAGCCCGACGCTGGCGCAGTATGTAAAAGAGGACATGGACGGCAGGATCGAGATGATCTTAGACGGCGGCGAGGAAGTCGGCATTGGTCTGGAATCTACGATCGTAGACCTGACTGGAGACATTCCGATGATCCTGCGCCCGGGTTATGTGACGCAAAAGATGCTGGAAGAGGTTGCAAATCAGGTGGACGTTGACAAGACGATTTTGGATGCAAACTGCCATTTAAGACCCAAGGCACCTGGAATGCGTTACCGTCACTATGCACCGAAGGGAGATCTGACCATTATCGAGGGTGCGCAGGACGCGGTGAAGGAAGCCATCTGTGAAAAAAGCCGTCAGGCGACGGCAGACGGGCACCGCGTGGGGATCATCGCAACGGACGAGACGATGGAAGCCTACCGTCAAAACAGCAATGCGGCGAGTATCAAAAGCGTTGGGAGCCGTCTGGACGAAGCAGCGGTCGGCAGAAGCCTTTACCGGATTCTGCGGGAATTCGATGATGAAAATCTGGACATCCTGTTTTCGGAATCTTTTGCGGAAAGCGGCTTTGGACAGGCAATTATGAACCGGCTGCTAAAGGCGGCAGGTCATCATGTAGAACAGGTATGAGGAGGAAGATTGAAAAATAAAATTTTTCAATCTCGAGATTTGTGTCTGCGCGCACTTGACACAAACTCGGCATGCGCAAAAAGCGTGCGCAGAAATGAGAGGAAGAAAAATGATAGCATTGGCAAGTGACCACGGTGGATATGAACTGAAACAGAAGGTGATCGGATATCTGGAGGCAAATGGCTATACGTGCCATGATTTCGGCTGCTACAGTCTGGAATCCTGTGATTATCCGGAGTTTGGACGCGCTGCAGCAGAAGCAGTTGCAAAGGGCGAATGTGAAAAGGGAATCGTCATCTGTACAACCGGTATTGGTATTTCGATCGTTGCCAACAAGGTTCCCGGTATCCGCTGCGGACTTTGCGCAGACACCTATTCCGCAAAAATGACAAGAGAGCATAACGATGCAAACATGCTGGCAATGGGCGCTGGAATTGTCGGACCGAACCTGGCTCTGTCGATCGTAGAGACGTTTTTAAATACACCGTTTTCCGGCGATGAAAAGCATGTCAGAAGAATCAATAAGATTGAAGAAGAAGTAAAATAATGGTATGATGTTGGGAACATAAAACGAAGGAGGACAATGAAAATGTCAAAGGTAATGGTAATGGATCATCCCCTGATCCAGCACAAGATCGGTCTGATCCGCAAAAAGGAAACGGGTACAAAGGATTTCAGAGAGACGATCAGCGAAATCGCAATGATGATCTGCTATGAAGCGACCAGACATCTGGAGCTGGCAGATGTGCAGATTGAGACTCCCATCTGCAGCACAACAGTAAAAGAGATCAAAGGACGTAAAATGGCCATTGTTCCGATCCTGCGTGCAGGACTGGGGATGGTAGATGGTGCGCTCAAGATGATCCCGGCAGCAAAGATCGGTCATATCGGCCTGTACCGCGACCCTGAGACATTAAAGCCTGTAGAATATTACTGTAAGCTTCCGGCTGACTGCGCAGAAAGAGAAGTTTTCGTTGTTGACCCGATGCTGGCAACCGGCGGCTCTTCCGTAGCAGCAATTCGCATGCTGAAAGAAAAAGGCTGTAAGAAGATCCATTTTCTGTGTATCATTGCAGCTCCTGAGGGCGTAAAGGCAATGCAGGAAGCACATCCTGACGTAGACGTTTATATTGGCGCACTGGATGAGCACTTAAACGAGCACGGCTATATCGTACCCGGTCTGGGCGATGCCGGCGACAGAATTTTTGGCACCAAATAAAACCGGATTTTTATAAGGAGGGTGTATGAAGCGGGAGGATTATATTTCCTGGGATGAATATTTTATGGGAGTAGCCAAGCTCGCGGGAATGCGCTCCAAAGATCCCGGTACGCAGGTCGGGGCATGTATTGTGGGGCAGGACAACAAAATCCTTTCCATGGGGTATAATGGCTTTCCAATCGGCTGCTCTGATGATGAATTTCCCTGGGAGCGGGAGGGGGATACGTTAAAGACGAAGTATCCTTATGTGACGCACAGCGAGCTGAATGCCATTCTAAACTACCGCGGCGGAAGCCTGGCTGGGGCGAAACTCTATGTGACGCTTTTTCCCTGTAATGAATGCGCAAAAGCGATCATCCAGAGCGGAATCCGGGAAGTGATTTACGATTGCGACAAGTATGCGGAAACCCCGTCTGTCCGGGCATCCAAGAGGATGTTTCGGGCAGCGGGCGTGGCGTACAGACCTTACAGCAGAAGCGGACGGACCGTAAAGATGGAGCTTTGATGAGAGGGACAAAACGGGGATTTCGAAGAACAATTGCCAGCCTGCTTATTTTTTCTCTCTGTATCGCTGCAGTTCCAGCGCTGCCGGCAAGGGCGGACAATAAGATCAACGAGCTGCAGAATCAGATCAAGGAAGAACAGAAAAAACAGAACGATACGAAGGACCAGAAAAAACAGACGGAAAACAATATCAATTCCCTGAACAATGTAAAAACCTCCCTGCAGGGGGAGTTAAACGGTCTGACGGATGACCTGACGCAGATCAGCAGCCGGCTGGAAGAAATCGAACAGAATATTATCGACAAGAACCAGGAAATTTCCGATACACAGGAAAAGCTGGAGCAGGCGAAGGAGACGGAGAGCAGCCAGTATGCGGCGATGAAGCAGCGGCTGCGTTATCTTTACCGTGACAATAACCGCACGTATTATGAGATTTTATTCAGTGCGATGACGTTTTCTGAACTGCTGAACCAGAGTATTTATGTGGAAAAGCTCCATGAGTACGACCACAGGATGCTTTTGAACTACAAAGCGCAGCGGGAAGCGATTGAAGAGATGGAGGCGAAGCTGGAGGAGGAAAAGGCGCAGTTAGATGATCTGCAGGCTCAGGCAAAGGAGCAGCAGGCGAGTATCATGACGAGCGTCAACAACACCAAAAACAGCATCAGCGCCTACAGCGGACAGATCGCGGAAGCACAGGCCCAGGCGGACGCCCTTGGCAATCAGATTGCAGAGCAGGACAAAAATATTGCAGCCCTCAAAAAACAGCTGCAGGAGGAAATCGCAAAATCCCGTCTTGCTGCGAAATCGGCATGGAGGGACATTTCCGAGGTGAGCTTTGCAGAGGGTGACAGGTATCTTCTGGCAAACCTGATCTACTGCGAAGCGGGCAACCAGCCCTATGCAGGGCAGGTAGCAGTCGGGGCGGTGGTCATCAACCGTGTGCTGAGCTCGGTCTATCCGAACACAGTATCCGGCGTAATTTACCAATATAAGCAGTTTGCACCGGTTCTGGACGGACATCTGGCGATTGCACTTGCAAACGACAGCGCGACGGCGGCATGTTATAAGGCAGCAGACGAAGCGATGTCCGGCTATACAAACGTCGGACGCTGCGTATATTTCAGAACGCCGATTGAAGGTCTGACCGGCACGCAGATCGGCGGGCATATTTTCTACTAAAAGCGGCTGAAATTACAGATGGTCAGCAGACGGTAATTGAAAGCTCTGTGCTGTTTATGCAACTGCTATGGAATCTAAAATTTTTATAAACAGACAGATGACAGGATATGTTTGAAAATCTGTCAAGAACAGCAGGAATTTCTGCAGATTTCACAACTGCAAAAATCCTGCTGTTTTTTCATGCCTGCTTATTGCATAAAATGGACGGAAAAACGCGCGAAAACGTCGGGGAAAATGCCAGAAACTATTAAGACAATGCCAAGAAAACAGGTGGACAAGAAAGCGTAAAATGGGTATAATGGTAGACAGGGATTTCTCCAAAATGGCAGCTTAAAAAGAGCCAGTCAGAGCGAAAATCTCTTAAAAAACCGGTGCATGGCAGGAGGATTTTTGTGGCAAAGCACTCCTTTAACAAAACTGTCTGGCAGTGTCTGACGCTGATTTCACAGTTCGGAATTATGATGCTTGTTCCCACGGGCATGATGTTCGCCCTCGGCTACTGGCTGGATGGCAGGCTCGGGACGCAGTTTTTTGCAATTGTGCTGTTTTTTGTTGGCGTTTTGGCGGGATTTGGGAATATTTATCGGCTGGCGCGGCAAATTTATCAGAAGAAGGACAAAAAGGACAGGGAATGAGAAATTTTTTCAAAAAGATCGATGAAACCGTCCGGGAGATGTGGCTCGGCACTTTTTTGTGGGGATGTCTGTGCGAGCTGGTGTCCGTCTGGTGGGTAAAGGACAGGCTGTACAGCGGTCTTGGCATCCTGATCGGGATGCTGCTTGCCATGGCAGGAATCTGGCACATGTGGAAGGTGCTGGATACAGCGCTGGAGCTCGGGGACGGCGCACAGAAATATGCGACGTCGAAGAATCTTCTCCGGTATGCTGTGGTTTTGGTCGTGTTTGCAGTCCTGATGCTGACACATTTTGCAGACCCTCTAGCGGCGTTTGCAGGTTTGATGGGAATGAAAGCTTCGGCTTATCTGCAGCCTTTTATACGCAGATACAAAGAAAAGAAGAGGAGGTGAGACGATGACGAATGGTATTTTGCTAAATGGTTCGGCTGACATTGATTTTATGATTCACGGCGTCTTTCCCTATCAGTTTTTCGGACAGACGGTGTGGATTACCACAACCCATATCTGTCTCCTGATCGTACTTTTGCTGATCCTTGCGTTTGCGATTGCGGCAAACCGGGCGATGAAGCATGCTTCTGAAGTACCGGGATTTTTCCAGAACATCGTGGAGCTTGTGGTGGAAAAGCTGGACGGCATGGTAAAAATGGTTATGGGAAAGAATGCGGCGAAGTTCGCAAACTATATTGGAACCATATTCATTTTTATCCTGATCAGCAACTTTTCCGGTCTGCTGGGGTTACGTCCGCCGACGGCGGATTACGGCGTTACCCTGCCGCTCGGTCTAGCAACCTTTACGCTGATTCATTACAACAAGCTGAAGCATAAGAAGTTAAAGGGAGCGCTGGCAGAGCTGTGCGATCCGTGGCCAATCTGGGCGCCGATCAATATTATCGGTTATATTGCAGTTCCGGTTTCGCTGTCTTTGCGTCTGTTTGCCAATGTGCTTTCCGGCGTTGTTATGATGGCGCTGGTATACGGACTTCTGCGGGTGATCGCAATCGGCTGGCCTGCAGTGCTGCATGTGTACTTCGATCTGTTTTCGGGAGCAATTCAGACCTACGTGTTCTGTATGCTGACGATGACATACCTTTCTGATGCCATCGGAGAGGAAGGATAAACGAAAATACCAAAACTGTAACACAACAGAAGAATGGAGGATTTATCATGGAATTCAATGAAAACTTTATCTTAGGCTGTTCTGCAATCGGCGCAGGTCTGGCGGTTATCGCCGGTATCGGACCTGGTGTAGGTCAGGGTATCGCAGCTGGTCATGCTGCTGCTGCAGTTGGCAGAAACCCGGGTGCAAAATCCGATATCACCTCGACCATGCTGCTTGGTCAGGCGGTTGCCGAGACAACCGGTCTGTATGGTCTGCTGATTGCGATGCTGCTGCTGTTTGTAAAACCTCTGCTTCCCTGATAAGAGAATATTTCAAGAAGGAAGGAGGAGGGAAGAGTGCATAATTTAAACGCAGTATTGCTTGCGGCAGAAATGGAGCCCAGACTGTTTGATCTGGATTTCCAGCTGCTTGCGGATTCCCTGCTTACGATCATCGCTGTATTCGTGCTGTTTATTGCATTGTCCTATCTGCTCTTTAATCCTGCCCGCAAATTTATGCAGGACAGACAGAATAAGATCGCAGGGGAACTGGATCATGCAAAGACAGCCCAGGAGGACGCCGAAAAGCTGAAAGCAGATTACGAAGCCAGACTTGCCAATGTGGACAAAGAGGCGGATGAGATCTTAAGCGCAGCAAGAGCGAAAGCACTGGCGAATGAAGCGGACATTGTGGCGAAGGCGCGGGAGGAAGCCTCTCGTATTATCGCCCATGCGCATGTGGAAGCCGAACTGGAAAAGAAAAAAGCGGCGGATGAAATTAAGCAGGAGATGGTTGGTCTGGCAATGGATGCGGCTGGCAAGTTTGTCAGAGTTTCCATGGATGACAGAACCAAGAACGCTCTGATTGAAGAGACTCTTGCAGAAATAGGAGAAAATACATGGCTAAGCTAGTGTCACAGGTCTATGCGGAAGCACTGTTTGGCCTGGGCGTAGAGAATGGTCTGCTGGATACGCTTCTGGAGGAGCTAAACGGCATGTGTGAAATTTTAGGGAAAAATCCCCAATTTGTGACACTGCTTGGACATCCGGAGCTGGATCAGAAGGAAAAAACAGCGGTCTTTGACCGGGTATTTGACGGTAAAATCAGCAAAGAACTGAACGGATTTTGCCATCTTCTTCTGGAAAAAGGCAGATTTGGCGAGCTGTTTGCGATCCGTGAGGATTACGAACGCCGCTGTCTGGCTTATCATAAAATCGGAGTCGTGTATGTAACCAGTGCAGAAGAGCTTTCGGATACTCAGAAGGAGAACATCCGTCAGAAGCTTCTGGCTACGACTGACTTTGTATCGCTGCAGATTCATTATCAGGTGGATGCTGCGCTGATCGGCGGACTCAAGATCCAGATCGGCGACCGTGTTGTAGACAGCAGCATCCAGAACAGGCTGAAACGGATGAAAGACAGCCTGATGCGTGTGTCTTTATCCTGAAGCGGACTTACGCAGCAGAAAGAATAACGGGAAGGAAAATCTGTTCCCGTATCCTAGGAAGGGAGTAAAATCCATGAATTTAAGACCTGAGGAAATCAGTTCTGTTATTAAAGAACAGATTGAGCGATATGCCTCCAGGCTGGAAGTATCGGATGTCGGTACCGTTATCTGGGTAGCGGACGGCATTGCCAGAATCCATGGACTGGAGAATGCGATGCAGGGTGAGCTGCTGGCATTCCCCAATGATGTATTCGGCATGGTACTGAATCTGGAGGAGGACAACGTAGGTGCTGTACTGCTTGGTGCGGGCAGCATCAGTGAGGGTGATCAGGTCCGGACAACAGGACATGTAGTTGAGGTTCCGGCGGGCGATGCGCTGCTGGGACGTGTTGTAAATGCGCTGGGTCAGCCTATCGATGGCAAGGGACCCGTGCAGACGGATGCCTACCGCAAAATTGAGCGTGTGGCAAGCGGCGTTATTACCCGTAAATCCGTAGATACCCCTCTTCAGACCGGAATCAAGGCAATCGATTCCATGGTTCCGATCGGACGCGGACAGCGTGAGCTGATTATCGGCGACAGACAGACAGGTAAAACTGCAATTGCCATCGACACCATCATCAACCAGAAGGGCCAGGGCGTAAAGTGTATTTATGTCGCCATCGGCCAGAAGGCTTCTACCGTAGCTTCCATCGTAAATACGCTGGAGGAGTATGGCGCTATGGCATATACGACTGTCGTAGCTTCCACTGCAAGTGAGCTTGCTCCGCTGCAGTACATCGCACCGTATGCAGGCTGTGCAATGGGTGAAGAATGGATGGAAAAGGGAGAAGATGTGCTGGTCGTTTATGACGATTTAAGTAAGCATGCGGCTGCATACCGTACACTCTCCCTGCTGTTAAAGCGTCCGCCTGGCCGTGAGGCTTATCCTGGTGATGTCTTCTATCTGCATTCCAGACTTCTGGAGCGTGCAGCAAGAATGAATGACGAGCATGGCGGCGGTTCCCTGACTGCATTGCCGATCATTGAGACACAGGCAGGAGATGTTTCTGCATACATCCCGACCAACGTTATTTCTATCACGGATGGTCAGATTTATCTGGAAACGGAAATGTTCCATGAGGGCTTCCGTCCTGCAGTCAACGCCGGTCTGTCCGTATCCCGTGTAGGCGGTTCTGCACAGATCAAGGCGATGAAGAAGATTGCAGCGCCGATCCGTGTCGAGCTGGCACAGTACCGTGAGCTGGCGGCCTTCTCCCAGTTTGGTTCCGAGCTGGATGCAGATACCCGCGAAAAGCTGGCGCAGGGCGAGAGAATCCGGGAGATATTAAAGCAGCCTCAGTATCAGCCCATGCCGGTAGAATACCAGGTTATCACGCTGTATGTGGCAACCGGAAAATATCTGCTGGATGTAGAGGTTGACCAGATTACCCGGTTCGAACAGGAATTTTTCACATTCCTCGATAAGAAATATCCGGAAATTCCAAAGGCGATCCGCACCGAGAAAGTGATTTCTGACGAGACGGATGCACTTCTGAAAAAGGCGATCACAGAGTTTAAGGCAGAATTCAAATAGGATGGAGAAGGGCAGGTGACAGGACATGGCTTCCATGAGAGACATTAAGAGAAGAAGAAGCAGTATCCAGAGCACCGGACAGATCACCAGGGCAATGAAGCTGGTTGCCACCGTCAAGCTGCAGAAGGCACGGGAAAAGGCGGAGCATACCAGACCTTATTCCGATGGGGTTTATCAGACCATGCAGTCCATCCTGGAGCGTTCTGCCGGGATCAGCCATCCGTATCTGCAGGGCGGGGATAACCCGCGCAAGGCAGTGATCGTGATGACATCCAACCGCGGACTTGCGGGCGGCTATAATGCGAATGTGGTCAAGCTGATCACACAGGGAAATTTTGACCTGAAGGAGCTTGACATTTATGCTGTCGGCAAAAAGGGCAAGGACGCGCTGCAGCGTGCAGGCTGCAAGATCAGCCTGGACTGCTCGGATATCTGCGAGGAACCTACCTATGCGGATGCGGCTGCTTTGGGCAGACGCGTTCTGACAAGCTTTGCACAGGGCGAGGTAGGCGAAATCTGGCTGGCCTATACTTCTTTTATCAATACAGTTGTGCATGAACCCAGGCTGATCCGTCTGCTTCCGGTTTCGAAAGAGGACGTGAATGAAAAGGTGGAACGGGAGGGTTCTGCAGGCTTAAAGCTTCAGATGAACTTTGAAGCGGAGGAAGAAAGCATTCTGGAAATGCTGATTCCCAAATATATGATCAGTATGATTTACGGCGGACTGCTGGAAGCAGCTGCCAGTGAAAACGGCGCGCGGATGCAGGCGATGGATTCTGCAACGGGCAATGCTGAGGAAATGCTGGAAGATCTGACGCTGCTGTACAACAGAGCGCGTCAGGGCGCGATCACCCAGGAGCTGACCGAAATTATCAGCGGTGCTGCGGCGATCGGCTAGCCGGCAGAATAGGAAACAAGGAGACAGTTTATGGCAGCAGAAAAAATTGGAAGGATCACACAGGTCATCGGTGCCGTACTGGATATTCGCTTCCAGGCGGGTGAGCTTCCGCTGATCAATGAGGCGATCCGGATTAAGCGTGAGGACGGCGGCGAGCTGGTTGCCGAAGTTTCCCAGCATCTGGGAGACGATACGGTAAGATGTATTGCCATGGGTTCGACAGACGGTCTGCGCAGAGGAATGGAAGCAATCGCAACCGGCGCTGCGATCAGTGTTCCGGTGGGAGAAAATACTCTGGGACGCATGTTCAACGTACTGGGTCAGCCGATTGACGAAAAACCGATGCCGGAGGGCGTCAGCTTTGAGCCGATTCACCGCAGCGCACCGAAATTTGAGGATCAGTCGACAAAAGCGGAAATGCTGGAAACCGGTATTAAAGTCGTTGACCTGCTTTGCCCCTATCAGAAGGGTGGTAAGACCGGTCTGTTCGGCGGCGCCGGCGTAGGCAAAACCGTACTGATTCAGGAGCTGATCCGTAATATTGCAACAGAGCACGGCGGCTACTCTGTATTTACCGGTGTAGGCGAGCGTACCAGAGAAGGCAATGACCTGTATTATGAAATGAAAGAATCCGGGGTTATCGATAAGACAACCATGGTATTCGGACAGATGAATGAGCCCCCCGGGGCAAGAATGCGCGTCGGTCTGACCGGTCTGACAATGGCAGAATATTTCCGTGATCAGGGCGGTAAGGACGTGCTGTTGTTTATTGATAATATTTTCCGCTTCACCCAGGCAGGTTCGGAGGTATCCGCTCTGCTGGGACGTATGCCCTCTGCGGTAGGGTATCAGCCTACACTGCAGACGGAAATGGGCGCTCTGCAGGAGCGTATCACATCCACCAAGAATGGTTCCATCACATCGGTTCAGGCAGTTTATGTGCCTGCGGATGACCTGACGGACCCTGCACCGGCAACGACATTTGCCCATCTGGATGCGACAACAGTGCTTTCCCGTTCCATCGTAGAGCTGGGTATTTATCCTGCGGTTGATCCGCTGGAGTCTACCTCCCGCATTCTGGATCCCAGAATCGTCGGTGAGGAGCATTATCGTGTAGCCAGAGGCGTACAGGAGATTCTGCAGAAGTATAAAGAACTGCAGGATATCATTGCGATCCTCGGTATGGACGAGCTTTCCGAAGAGGATAAGCTGGTTGTATCCAGAGCGCGTAAAGTACAGCGTTTCCTGTCTCAGCCATTCTTTGTAGCTGGACAGTTTACCGGTCTGCCGGGCAAATATGTGCCGATTTCGGAGACCATCCGCAGCTTTTCCGAAATTCTGGAAGGCAAGCATGATGATATTCCGGAGAGCTACTTCCTGAATGCAGGAAGCATCGATGACGTGCTGGCGCGGGTACAGGAAAAATCCGCAGAGAAATGAGGTCGGCATGGCAGAGGAAAAAACCTTTCTGATCAAAATTATCACGCCGGAGCGTGTGTTCTATGAGGGAACAGCGATCATGGCAGAATTTAATACTTCGGAGGGAGAGATCGGTGTTTACGCCGGTCATATCCCTCTGACGGTAATTTTAAAGCCCGGTGTTTTGACCCTGACGGAAGAGTCTGGGAAGAAAAAGGCCGCGCTTCACACCGGTTTTGCAGAGATTTTGCCGGATCAGATTTCGATTCTGGCAGAAGCGGCAGAGTGGCCCGGTGAGATCGATATCAAAAGAGCAGAGGCTGCCCAGAAGAGGGCGGAAGAAAGACTGCAGGCCCATAGCTCCGATACGGATATGGCGCGTGCGGAGACAGCTCTTTTACGAGCCGTTGCAAGAATTGAGGCGCTGCGTTGACAGCGCCTCTTTTTCCTAAAATAATATTGAAAAAAGCGGAAGCAGCTTAAAAATAGCTGCAAAACGAAAGAATAGATGGATGCAGCCTGTGGGAGGAAGATCATGCAGAAAAGAATTTTGGACATTTTGCAAAATACGCAGAAGGTAATTATCGGAAAAGAACGGGTGACGAAGCTGCTGCTGACTGCTTTGCTGGCGGATGGACATGTGCTTTTGGAGGACGTGCCCGGAACAGGGAAAACAAGACTTGCCAAGGCACTGGCTGCCAGTCTTGGAATTGAATTCGGAAGAATTCAGTTTACACCGGATATGCTTCCGGCGGATATCACAGGCTTACATATTTATGACAGAGAGAGCGGGAAATTTGTGCTGAACAAAGGACCTGTTTTTACTAATATTTTATTGGCAGACGAGATCAACCGCGCGACGCCTCGGACACAGGCGGGTCTTCTGGAGTGTATGGAGGAGCGTCAGGTCACTATCGACGGAAAAACACAGAAATTAGAGCCGCCGTTTTTCGTAGTGGCGACAGAAAATCCGGTGGAGACTGCGGGAACCTTCCCTCTTCCGGAAGCGCAGATGGACAGATTTCTGATGAAGCTGTCCATGGGGCTGCCTACGAGAGAAGAAGAGGTGCAGATCCTGGATACGTATATGGCGGAGGATCCGTTAAAGAAGCTGACAGCGGTGATAGATCAGGAGACCCTTGAGAGAATGCAGAAGGAAGCGATGGAGGTGTATGTGCACCCGACAGTGCGAGGCTATCTGGCGGATCTGTCAGCGGCAACGAGAAGCAGCGACCAGACTGTGATGGGTGTCAGTCCCAGAGGAACGATCGCACTGATGCGTGCCTCCAGGGCGTGGGCATATCTGGAAGGCAGAAGCTTTGTGACACCGGATGATGTCAAAGCGGTTGCCGGACCGGTCATGGCACACCGCGTGGTGCTTTCCTATGGACAGAATCGTTATGCAGATGCGTTGCGTCTGATAGAGGAAATTTTAAACACTGTGCCGGCTCCGACAGAAGATTTTTCGATCGCATAAGCGTATCAGAAAGGGCATAACGGTATGGTTATAATATGGATAATTCTGGGAGCCCTGTTGCTGTGGGAGATTCAGTCTGTATGGTATGCAAAGCACTGGGATGAGGAGCTGTTTGTATCCCTGGCCTTTTCCCGTAAAAGTACAGTGCGCGGGGAGAGCTGCGAGCTTTTGGAAACGATTGAAAACAGGAAACTTTTGCCGTTGCCTGTCCTGAAAGTAAAATTTCAGGTGTCGAGGCAATTGGCATTTGAGGACGCCGGGACGGAGAGCAGTGTAACGGATCAATATTACCGGAACGATGTTTTTTCGGTGCGTCCCTATACCAGACACATCAGAAGTCTGCGGTTTACCTGTAAAAAAAGAGGATTTTACCGGATCAACGGCCTGGACGTTGTGGCGGGAGATCTGTTTTTGACCCATGAGCTGCCCAAAAGCCTGCCGGTGGATTCCCAGCTGTATGTCTACCCCAGACCATTTCGGGGAATGGATTTTAACGGCGCGCTGCGGCAGTTGAACGGCGAGGTTGCGACGAAACGGCATTTGCAGGAGGATCCTTTTGAATATCTGGGGATCCGGGAATATACGCCGCGGGATACGCTGCGGGATGTAAACTGGAAAGCGACCGCAAGAAGCGGGGAATTAAAGGTCAATCAAAAGGGCTGCACCGCCCAGCGCTCTGTCCGGCTGGTGGTAAATCTGGAGGATGGTGCGATTTTACGTCAGGAGGATCTGCTGGAAGCTTCGATTGAAATGGCGGCAGCGGCAGCGGAGCTGTTTATCGGACAGGGCATCAGAACCTCTCTGGAAACCAACGGACCGGATCTTTTGACAAAAGAGGCGGTCTGCCTGAAAGCATCCTGCGGCGCGGGCCATCTGGACAGCATTTTCCGTGGACTGGCCCGGATAGACTTGGAGAAGCCGGCACCTTCCTTTGAACCGATCCGGGAGCGGCTGGAAGAAATGGAAGACAGGGAAAGCCTTTGTACGATTTTCTTTTCTGCGGATGCACGACCGGAATTTCAGCAGCTGCTGGAAAAATTCAGGAAAGAAAAACGAGAATTTATCTGGTTTTGTCCGATAAACCGTGTGATCCGGCCGGAAATAAATGCCGGTATCCGCCCTTATACCCGTTTGATTGATGTGGAAGAAGGAGGGCGGTTATGAAACAGAATCTGCAAAGAACCTCGGAGTGGATCGAACTCTTTTTAAACTATGCAGTGGTTTTTGGCATCGAAATTGCACTCAATGCACTGATCGGGGATCGTGTGCCGGTGGGTGTGTGGCTGGCTGCAGCCCTGTACCCTGTCTGCTTTTATCTGTTCCGTAAAAAGCTGAAGCATTTCTGGGTATTCTTTCTATTGCATCCGGCAGTCGTTGTGTTTGCAACGCTGATGGTAAAGAGCTGGCCGGTGGGTGCAGTTGCGCTTGCGGTGCTTGGTGTATTTTATGGTCTGCATTCCATCCGCCTTCGAGTGCATCAGGTGATACGGGAACGGGAGTTCCCGCTGCCTGCAGCGGCAGTGGTGGTGATCGCAGCATTTTTGGTCTGCAGCTATAAGCAGTCCCAGACGGATTGTATGCTTGTTTTGGGAAGCTTTTTTGTATGGCTGCCCGGAATACTGATCAAGCGCTATGCGGACAATTATCTTTCTTATGTAAAAATAAATGCGGGCAGTGCCGGTGTGATTCCGGAAAAAAATATTTTCCGGACGGGAATTATTGTTGTGGCACTGTATTCCGTAGTCTGTGTCGCCCTGCTGATTGTGTGCTGTACGACACCTCTTGTGGATAAGCTGACCGAAGGTGCCATATGGCTGGGGAAAATACTTCGATGGCTGATCGTATGGCTGTTGACGATGCTTTCCGGAGAACCGGAGAAGGCTGTTGAGCAGGCAACAGTGAGTGTGCCGGAAATGGAAATGGGCTGGGGAGAGTTCGAGGAGGTCCGCCCCACACCGGTTTGGATAGAAGTCCTTGGAAAGCTTGTTTTCTGGTCAATTGTGGTGGCATTGATCGTCGCGGTGCTTGTGAGCATTGTCCTTTTGTTCCGCTGGATGATCAAAAGCTTCTATCAGACTGACAGGGGACGCAAGGAGACTCTCGAAGCTGGCGTAGAAGAAAAAACGGAGTCCATCGCCTATAGGGAGAAACGGAAAAGAGCACAGCTTTTTATCGGTATAGAGCCATCTGCGAAGATCCGGAGGGCCTATAAAAAGACCATAGAAGGCGCCTTTGGCAGGCGGCAAAAGAAAAAGGAACAGGAAAGGAAAGAGGCAGTGTGGCTGGGGTTGGCAAACAGCTTGACTGCGCAGGAGCTGACCCGGCAGGCATGGGGGAACACCGGACATGAAGACTGGGAGCAGCTGACGGAGTTGTATGAGCAGGCGCGCTATGGCGGCACAGAACCGGAGCGGGAGCAGGCGCGGGCGGCTGTAAAACTTTCCGGGAAGATTCTGCATATGATAAAGAAAAAATAACAGCCGGGGGATGCAGATGAACTATTACCCCAAAATACTTCCCTTTTATATGACCTATCCGATGCCTCTGATATGGGAGGAAGAGGATACGGTCATGCGCGACCTGGAATATCTGCAGGAGCTTTATCCGAGGCAGGCAAAAAAGTACCGCAAACGGATCGAAGAGCTGCTGGAACGGTTTGACAGTGAAGGCAGCGTCCTTTATGATGAATATCCGGACAGAATGACCCTGTATAAAATGGCGCAGGACATTTATGCGGTGCTGGAGCAGGAGGAAAAACGCGAGCAGGCAGAGGCTGCGGCAGTGGCGGCCGCGCCTGCGGACGGTGGAGAAGTGAGCACGACAGGCGAGCGTATATCTGCAGGCGCTGCGATGAACCCAGCGGTCAGAACAGCGGAGACTGCGCCGCTGCTTGGTCCTGAAAGCATGGAGCTGATTCAGGTTCTGCTCTACGGAGAAATTTTCAGACGCAGGCAGAAAAAGGGCTTTCGGAAATTTTAAGTTGTACAGAAGAGAATAAAGCTTTACAATAGAGCCGGAAGAAGATAATATGCTTCTTCCGGTTTTATTATCGTATAGGAAACTTCGTTTCCATACGATAATAAACGCTCTACGAGGATGCGCACTCGGCGCAAGGGTAGATGGTTGCTAAAGCAACCGCGCCTCGGCGCGAGAATGTGCCAAGGCACATTCTTTTTTCAGGGAGAAAAGAAGATGAACAAAGTAAGACAGCTGTTGAAAGAAAGCCTGACCGGCGGGCTTTACCAGATGACATTGAGTGGCGCCACCGGCGAAGCGACGGGGTGCAGCAAAAAGAAAATTCGCCCGGTTCTGTTAAAGGACAGGCTTTTGTTTCAAATCACCGCATATCGCGGGACGCAGGTATTTCATGAAAATCACACGGCGGAGGAGACGGCAGCGATTCTGGAAGCCGATCTTTCGGGCTGCTTTAAACAGCTGCAGGTTGAGACAACCTCTTTTGAGGCGACGGTGCTGGTAAGCAAAAAAGGGAAAATGACGGTGCGCAAAAAGCAGCGCAGCGTTTCGGAAGATAACGTTAAGGTTTCGTTGTCCCACAACAGAAAGAAACGCTATATTCTGGAAGAAGGACGTCCGGTTCCCTTTCTGGTGGATCTGGGAGTGCAGACCAAAGAAGGAAAAGTGATAACGTCGCGGTACGATAAATTCCGTCAGATCAACCGTTTTCTGGAGTTTATTGAGGACATCTGGCCACTCCTGCCCAAGGATCGTCCGGTGCATATTATTGACTTTGGCTGCGGTAAGTCTTATCTGACTTTTGCCATGTATTATTATCTGCATGAATTAAAGGGACTGACACTGGAAGTGACGGGACTTGATCTGAAAAAAGACGTGATCGTGCATTGCAACGAGCTGGCGAAGAAATATCATTATGAAGGGCTTTCGTTTTTACATGGAGATATTGCAGATTATACGGGAACGGACAGCGCGGACATGGTTGTGACGCTGCATGCCTGTGACACGGCGACCGATTATGCCCTGTATAAGGCGATGAAATGGCATGCGGGTGTTATTTTATCCGTGCCCTGCTGTCAGCATGAGGTCAATAAGCAGATCGCATGTGAGCCGCTGGAGGGTGCACTGAAATATGGTTTGATCAAAGAGCGGCTTTCGGCATTGTTTACAGATGCCCTGCGAGCCGATCTGCTGGAAGAAAATGGCTATGATACCCAAGTGTTGGAGTTTATCGATATGGAGCATACTCCTAAAAATATCCTGCTTCGTGCAGTGCGCAGAGTAGACGCAGGGATGGCGGATGGACAGAGCGGTTTGACGGAAGCAGAGCAGAAGTCCGGGCAGTGCAGCAAAGAACCGGGCTATAAAAAGCCGGATAGCAAAAGGCTGGCGGAAACCCTGCAGATCCATACGACGCTGCAGAAGCTTCTGGAAGGAGAGTTGGTTTGAAGAAAACGGTTATCAAGGGCATTGCCTTTGTTGTGATATTTGTGATTTCGCTGGTTGTGATCAGCATGGTCGCCAATCAGGGAAATGGGGATATGACTGCACCGATGCCGGCGGCCAGTCTGCCCACAATGGCAATTGTGGAAGACGGTCAGGAAATCAATCAGATGTACGGATACACAATGCAGATGGATACGGCGGATATGCGGGAAAGCATTACGCCGATCAAAACAGCGCGTCAGATCAACGCAGTGGTGCACGGGTACGGTACGGAAATTGCGGGCGTTTCCTATGAGCTGCGCAGCATCGACGGAAGCCGTCTGATTGAAAATACGGAGCTGACCGGGACGCAGGAGGGAGACGACCTGTATCTTTCCTTCCGGTTAAAGGATTTGATGAAAGAGGGCGAGGAATACAGCCTGATTTTTCTGGTGAATCTGGATGAAAGCAGACAGGTGCGTTATTATACGCGGGTCATCCAGGCGGATTATTACCTGACGGAAAAACTTGATTTCGTGACGTCTTTTTCGGATGCGACCTTTGATGCAGAGGTTTTTGCGGAAAAAGGCTATGCCAAAAAGCTGGAAACGAATTCAGATGGCGACAATTCCTCTTTTGCCCATGTGGACATTCATTGTACGTCGTCCCAGGTAACCTGGGGAAGCCTGGATGTGACGCGGATAGAGAAGCCGCAGATCTGGGTAAAAGAAATCGCACCGCAGACAGCTTCCTTTGTTTTGAGCTATCCGGTGTCTTATACAGAGGGAGGCAGTCAGGTCAGCGCGTCCGTGACGGAGTATTACCGGGTGCGTTATACAGGGGACACAATGTACCTGCTGGATTATGAACGGACTGTCACACAGTATTTTACGGAAAAATCATCAAGATTTACGGAAAGCGGATTACAGCTTGGAATTACAGATAAAAATGTCGTCATGAAAGAAAGCGATGGCGGAAATGTATTTGCCTTTGTACAGGCTGGAGCACTTTATGTATACAACAGTGCTGACAATCGCCTGGCGCGGCTGCATTCTTTCCGGGACGAGGACAACGACGATCTGCGAGCGCGCTATGAAAACCACAGCTATGAGGTTTTGCAGGTCGATGAAACCGGAAACGTGACGTTTCTGGTATACGGTTACATGAACCGCGGCCGTCACGAGGGCGAGTGTGGTGTTTCGGTCTGCTACTACAGCAGTACACTGAACGTGACAGAGGAAATGGTGTTTATTCCTTATAATAAAAGTGCCGGGCTGTTAAAAGCTGATCTGGAAACGCTTTCTTATGTAAATGGTAAAAACGACCTCTATCTGATGGTGGACGGCAATATCTGGCATATCGGGCTGGAGGACAAGTCCAGCGAAATCGTAGTTTCCGGGATTAGCACGGCTGGCTGCAGGGTTGCGGAAAACGACAGTATGCTGGTATGGCAGAAGGATCTGAAGGATTATGGCAGCACGCTGGAATTCATGAATTTAAACAGCGGAAAGCTGACGGAACTCAAGGCGGGCGAAGGCAATTTTATTCAGGCGCTCGGCTTTATGGGGGAAGACCTGATCTACGGAATTGCGTCTGCAGAGCAGGTGCAGGAGGATGCGGTCGGCAATCAGCTGTTCCCGATGCATCAGATCAGGATACAGGATTTTGAGGGAAATATTTTAAAATCCTATGAGCAGGCAGGGGTTTATGT
>ERZ1673753.1089-NODE-1089-length-27292-cov-7.069281_pt1 | contig 27292 bp, 28 predicted proteins | sample MGYA00580201_ERZ1673753 | MGnify/ENA primary metagenome ERZ1673753 (study PRJEB41218, sample SAMN15661747) | gut metagenome | host: Homo sapiens | place: Canada: London | collected 2015-08-20/2019-03-30 | study: EMG produced TPA metagenomics assembly of... | reverse complement strand
GGCGATGCCTTCCTGATTAAAATCAAAGATTTTAATCAGGAAATAGTATTAAAAACGTGCCACTTCTTCGAAAGCAGCTCGACAGTAGCTGTGAACGCCCATACCGGCTCCGCCGTACAGGGCAGAAACAGCAGCGTTTTCTCCTGCGTCTGCCCATGCTCCAGAATCTTCAAATTTCATCCCTCCCGCGCTTATTCCGCCATGAGTTAGTCTAAGCTAACCATCAGCCTTTTGAAAAGCCGCCCCATGGCAGCCCCCCTTTGTGTCGCTTATATCGTAGCAACGTCCAACCAAAAAGTCAAGATAGGCCGCAGACAAATCCAGCTTTTTTCCGGGTAATCGCCGGATTTGGGACGGAACACGCTGCCCGCTGACCTCAGGAAAAGAGCAGCCAACTTCCGTCAGCTGCTCTTGCACATACTATGTAGTTTCCACTCGCCCTGCCGGATGTTTACAACAGTTTCACAGGACAGACGCCCGTGGCTTTGCCGCCGCGGAAGATGTCCTCCAGCGCCCGGAAGGCGGGGACGGCATAATCATAGGCGGCCAGCTTCCAGACGGTTTCGGGGAGCCGGGATAGATCGTACGGGTTGCGCAATGCAGCCACTGCCATGGGCTTTCCCGTCGCCGCCAGGGCTTCCGCCAAAGCGAGCTGTCCCCGGAACAAATGGCCGTTGCAGGTGCCCAGGATGATTTTTTCACAGTTCTCCGCCTGCCGGAGCGCCGCGCGGATTTCTTCTTCGTCCGGGTCTTTTCCGGTGACGAAGCTCTCCGCGCCGAAAGCGTTTGCCATGTACTCCGGGAAGGTCACGGCGCTCCCGTCCGCATTGGCCACGCCGGAGGCGCGATAGTCGGCGCAGCCGCAGAAGAAGGTGTTTTCATCCGCCCGGAAGGGCGTTCCGGAAATCTGGCTGATCGCCTGGCGCGCCATGCTTTCCGCAGCGCGGCGGTCTTCCGGCTGGTTGCAAAGACCCGGCTCCGCCTGAGCCGCAAGCATTTTCTTATAGCAAAGGATTTTCTCTACGGAAGCGCGGATCTCTTCCACGTCAAATTCTCCCCGCTCCGCCGCTTCGTTGACGGCCTTTGCGGCGGCCAGCTCCAGATCAAAGGCACTGGATATCTCCGCCAAATCCACACCGGCCTTGATGGACGCGACCACGCCTTCCGGCGTTCCGTAATAATCCCGGATGGCGCCCATTTCCATGCAGTCCGTGAGAATCAGCCCCCGGAAGCCCAGCTTCTGCTTCAGAAGCCCGGTGACCATCCGCCGGGACATGGTGCAGGGAACCTGCTCCGGCTCAATATTCGGGAACAGCACATGGCTCATCATGATGGCCGGTACCCCGGCTTCGATAGCGCGGCGGAAGGGGATCAGCTCCAGCTGCTCCAACGCTTCCTCCATTTTGTCCACCCGGGGAAGCCCCAGATGGCTGTCCACCGCCGTATCGCCGTGGCCGGGGAAATGCTTGGCGCAGCACAGCACCCCGCTTCCGGCATAGGGTGCGATGGCGGCACAGCCCAGGGACGCCACGCGCTCCGCTTCGTCGCCGAAGCTGCGCACGCCGATCACCGGATTGGCTGGATTGCTGTTGACATCCAGCACCGGCGCCATGTTGAAGTTGGCGCCCAGCCCCCGCAGCTGCCGGATGGTGATCTCCGAAGCCAGGCGGACATTTTCCGGGTCTGCGGTAGCCGCCAGTGACATGGCGCCGGGGACGTTTACGGCGTCCTGGGGGAGCCTCGTCACCATGCCGCCCTCCTGGTCGATGATGATAAAGGCAGGGTAGCCCGTCTCTTCCTGAACCAGCGATTGAATCTCGGCGCAGAGCGCGCGAAGCTGCTCCGCGCTTTCCACGTTGCGCAGGAACAGGATCACGTTGCCGATCTTGTATTCCCGGAGCAGATTCTTAAATTCCTCAGGCAGCGTTTTCCCGTGAAATCCGAATACCAGCTTCTGCCCGAGCATTCGTCTCATTTCCATATTTTCAGAGATTCTCCAATGTCTGCACCAGCTTATACTGCTCTTTGGGAATCATGAAGCACTCGCAGTAGCCCTTCCGCCCCTGGATGCCCCGCAGGCGCTTTAAGTGGGAATAGTATTCCTTATAGGGAAAGCTGGTGGAATGCACCGCAAACCAGTGGTGATCGATGGCCTTTTCCCACAGGGCATATCCGTCGCTCACGTCCACATAGACGTATGGCTCAAAGCCGGGGGCATCCTCCCAGTTTTCCGCGAAGTAAAGCTTTTTGGCAAAATGCTTCGGCAGCTCCCGCTGAAAGCCCTCAATGGCGGCATAGAACCAGGCGTCCACCACGATTCTGTGGCAGACAATGTGATCCTTGTGCATACTGTTTTCGTGGTGGGTGACGATGATATCAGGCTTGACCTTGCGGATGATGTCGCAGACGGCAAAGCGGACCTCGTCATTGTCCGGCAGCAAGCCGTCTTCGTAATCCAAGACGTAGGCTTCGCCCCCCAGCTCTTTGGCAAAGGCCTCTGCCTCCGCGATTTTTCCCCGGCGGTATTCAGCAATATCCGCCCCGGCGGGAGCGCCCTTTTCCCCGGCGGTCAGCGCCAGAGTCACGGCCTTGCCGCCGTGAACGGCGCAGGACGCCAGCAGCGCCCCGGCGGTCAGCTCGGCATCCCCAATGTGGGCGCCGATAGCAAGTACAGTCTGTGTCTTCATAGTCCTACAGCTCCTTCAGCATGACGCCGAATGTCCGGACAACCCGGAAACCGGCGTTGAGATAGATAAACCTGGCATGGTTGTCTTCCCCGGTGAACAGTGACATATACTTTGCTCCTGCCTGCTTTTCCCGCTCCAGAAGGCGGTAAAACAGCAGCGTACCCAGGCCGTGCCCCTCAAACTGCGGCGCAACCCCCAGGCCGGCAAAATAGCCCCGCCCCGTTTTCTCCGGGTACACAGGCCCGGTGAATCCGGCGCAGACATTGTCCTTCAGGCCGACCAGCAAATCCATGCCGCTTTTGCCGGCTGCCGGAATCTCCTCCGACCACATGGTGTTGTCCAGCGCCGCCACCATTTCCTCCAGGCCAACGTGCCGCCTGGGGTCATAGCGCTCTACGTGGTAGCCCTCCCCGCCCATCTTCGCGGCCTTTTCCTCCACCCATGCCGGGGTTTCATAATCTGCCAGATTCCGGTACATGGCGCATTCCCGGGTACTTTCCCGGTAGCCCAGGGACAGCATCCGGTCATGCAGCGGAAGATCCGTCGCCACGCCGGGGGCGTTGTTGTGCTGGTGCCCCGGTGTGCCGGGGAGAATCCATGGCAGGCGGATAGGATTGAAAAATGTGACAGCGCAATAGGTCTTTCCCGCCTTCCGGAAGGCGTTTTCCAGTGCAGAGAGAAGCAGTGCCGTATTTTCGTCGGAATCTGCCTCCGCCGCTAAGATCAGGCAGCTTAAATATCCCCGGATATCTCCCTTGGGGATGCCCGCCCCGGTGCAGCCGTTGACAAAGCCCAAAAGCGTCCCCTTTTCCTCCAGGACGAAGGTGTACGCCGGGGAAAAGTTCGGATGCCGGGTCAGCAGACGGTGGAAATCCTCCAGCGGCACAGGCGCATAGCCCATGACGGCTCCCGCCGTGTTCCACAGAGAAAGCATGGCGCTTTCGTCGTCAGGTGTGTAAGATCGAATCATGATAAAGTCACCTCAGTATGACAGCAACCCCCACCGAGAAAGCGGGGGCTGCGCGACGTGTCAAAAAAGCCTCGCAGAGGAAAGCCTCCCGCAGGCGGCAAATAAATTTTTAATCATTTTCTGCCGGGGCATGTACCTGGCAGAAAATACTTCTCAGGCTGCGAAGTCTAGCGCCGCAGCGCTGTGCAGAGCGCAACCGCCGAAGGCGGCTCTTAGCGTGGAGCTGTGCGGGTTGGCCGCCGCAGGTGGCCAAGGAGTGCGCGCAGCAGACTGCAGGTCCCCCTTGTCAAAAAGGCCGTTGGCCTTTTTGACAGTCTAATCAGCCCTTGACGGCGCCGATGGTGACGCCTTCCATAAAGTACTTTTGCAGCGCAAAGAACAGAATGAACATGGGCAGCGCGGAGATGGTGGCACCGGCCATCATCGGGGCGAACAGCGTTTCGTTAGCAAACTTGAACTGCTTCAGACCCACCTGAATGGTGTACATGGCCGGGTCGTTGGTTACCAGGAACGGCCAGAAGAAGTCGTTCCAGCTGGCCATGAAGGTGTTGATCGCCATGACCGCCAGCACGGTTTTGGCCAGGGGCAGGACGATTTTGACAAAGATCTGGAACTGATTGCAGCCCTCAATCTTGGCGCTCTCGATCAGCGGCGTGGGCAGGCCGGAGAAGAACTGCTTGCACAGGAAAATGTTGTAGGCCGTGCACAGGCCGGGCAGAATCATGGCCGCATAGGTGTTGGTCATAGAGAATTTCTGCACCATCAGGATGTACAGCGGAACCTGGGTCACCTGATAGGGAATCATCATAGCCACCAGAATCAGGCCGAACAGGATCTTGCTGCCCTTGAACCGGATCTTGGCGAAAGCATAGCCCGCCATGGAGGCAAAAATCACGTTGCCGATGACCGCCCCCGTCGCCACAACCACGCTGTTGAGAATCCACCGCAGGGAATGATCGCTGAAATGGAAGAACGCGTCAAAGGATTCCAGCGTAAACCGGGAAGGCAGGATCGTGCGCATATTGCCCGCCGTGGACACGTTGGGGCCGAAGGACGAGAGGATCATGTAGCAGATAGGAAACAGCGTCGCCGCCGCCAGAATGATCAGTACGATGGCGATGATCGCATTGCGGAGGTGAAGCACCTTCCTGTTGTTCAGGTGCTGGGAATACAAACCGGTAGTAGCCATAATTCCCCTCCTTAATACTCAACGTCCACGCCCATGAGCCGGAACTGGAACAGGGACATGATGGCGATGGCGATAGCCAGCAGGATGGCCTGGGCGCAGGCAAGACCGTACTTGCCGTACACAAAGGCGTTGTTATAGATCAGCAGGCCGATCATGGTGGTGGCGTTGTCCGGGCCGCCGCCGGTCATCATGTAGGCGTTCATGAACACCTGGAAGGAACCGATAACGCCTGTGACCAGCAGGAACAGAGTCGTGGGCTTCACCAGCGGCCAGACGATATAGCGCACTTTCTGGAAGAAAGTGGCGCCGTCCAGCTCGGCGGCCTCAAAATAGCTGTTGTCAATGCCGATCAGCGCGGCAATATAGGTAATAATCCGAACACCGTGGCTGGAAAGCAGCGCCATGATGATCAGAGAAAGCATCGAAGTTCTGGTAGAGGACAGCCAGTTCTGCGCCGGAATGCCGAGCGCACCCAGCAACCGGTTGAATATGCCGTCCGGAGAAGAATCGTACAGCCACAGCCACACCACGGACAGCGCGACGCCGGATGCAATGCCGGGCAGATAATACATTGCCTTGAAAACGGACTGCACCTTCTTGTGGAAGGGCAGGATCATCACAGAGATGCAGAAGGACATCAGCAATGACAAGGGCACGACCACCGCGGTATAAACCAGCGTGTTCCGCGCGGCCTTGTAGAACAGGTTGAACTTGGAATATTTCAGGGTGTCAATATAGTTTTGCAGGCCGATAAATTCCGAGCCGAAGGGCTTGTAATTGAAAAAGCTGGTGTAGATCGCGCTGAACACGGGATACAGCGTGAAGACGCAGAAAATGATCATGGCGGCAGCGATGAAAATATAGCCCCACAGGTCTTCATTGGTAAACTTCAGTTTATGGCGGACTGGCTGCCGCTTTTGTTTTGTGCTGTTCATAGTCCTACCTCCCAGGGTTGCAAAGTCTCCGAAACGGCCAATCCGGCTGAAAGCGGGTAACCATTCCCTCACTGTCAGCCTTTGCCATTTTTCCAGAGCATTCTTATACTGAACTCCAATTAAAATCTTTAGAAAAGATTTTAATTGCCCGAAGGGCAAGGAGTTCATATGAGACTTGTTTTGTGATTTCTTTCCTTATAAATCACAAAACAGGCAGCGCCGTCAGGCGATGCCTTCCTGATTAAAATTAAGATTTTAATCAGGAAATAGTATTAAAACTTCATGCAGGAACGCTGCACCACGAAAACGCGCAAATGCCGGTGCATGAAGTTTTTGTGCATCATTTCCGGTTGCCCCGCAGGGACGGGGAAATGGCACATTTCTTATTTTTGCTATGCTTTTGCATAGCAAAATGCCCACCCCACCAAGGTGGGGTGGGCTTTCCATCAATTAGCCGAGCTTACCGGTAATGCAGTTCTCTTCACCGAAGGCAGCAAAGGCAGCCTCGCAGATGTGATCGTATGCATCCTTAGCGGTGGTCTCGCCGGCCAGCAGCAGCTGGAACTTAGGAACGATCTGCTCGTCCATCAGCTTCTTGGCAGTGGCGGTCATCTCGGTGGTAACGCCCTCGGGAGGCGCCTGCACCATGGCGATGCAGCGGGCAGCGGTGGCCAGGTTGTCGGCGTCGCGGCCCTCCTCCAGAACCAGCGCGTCACGACCGGTCTGGCAGACGGGATCCAGATACAGCTCGTTCATGCAGGTGGCAATGCGCTCGCCGGAGCAGATATAGTCCATGAACAGCAGTACGTTCTTCAGGTGCTCATCGGTGGTGTTCTTGTTCCGCATGGCGATCAGGCCATCCACGGTGCCGTAGCAGGACTCCTCGCAGCCGTCCATGGTGGGAACGGGCAGGAAGGCATAATCCATCTTCTGGGAGTTCTCAACGGCGGTGCCGTCGTTGGCTTCCAGAGCGGCGTTGTTCTTCTTGAAGTTGTTCTCGAACAGAGGCATAGCCTTGCCGAAGATCATGGCGTTGCCGGTCTGGCACATGACCATACGCTGACCGGCTTCCACGCCGAAGTTGGGCATATAGCCGGACTTGGTCATCTCTTCGATAGCGCTGAGCAGGGTCAGCATGTTCTCGGAGGTGAAGGTGTACTTCAGCTCAGGGGTGAAGGTGTTGCTCAGGCCAGCGCCTGCGCCGAAGATGTAGAGCATATCGGAAGCGGTGACGCCGGAGTTGGCGAACACGAAGCCGTAGCAGCCGTCCTTGGTGCCCTGCTTGATGACATCCAGGAACTCCTCATAGGTCCAGCCTTCCTTCTGGATCTTGGCAACGTCGATGCCCAGGCCTTCCATCATGGTCTTGTTGGCGCCGATGGACTGAATGGTCAGGTACAGAGGCAGGCCGTAGGTAGTGCCTTCCAGAGTCAGGTACTTCAGAGCGTTCTCGTCGTAGTCGGCCAGACGGTCAGCGGCCATGTACTGGGCGATGTCAATGGCGACGCCCATTTCCACGTAGGTGCCCAGCGCGTTGGAGGAGATCTCCGCGATGTCGGGAGCCTCGCCGGCCTGCGCCATGGTGGACAGCTTGTCGTTGTGATCGCCCCAGGAGGTCTCAATGATCTCCACGGTCAGGTTGGGGTACAGGGCATGGAAGTCATCTGCCCAGGTCTTCAGGTTCGTCAGGTAATTGCCTGTGACGGGGGGAGCCATGATCACGATGGTGTCGGGTTCCGCCTTTGCTTCCGTGGGAGCCTCGGTCGCGGCAGCAGTGGTGGCGCTGACATCGGCTTCGGTGGGAGCCTTGGTCTCGGTAGTGGTCTTGGAGCCGCAGGCGGCCAGACCCAGAACCATAACGACGACCAGCAGCATGGTTACGATCTTTTTCATTTCTGTTATCCTCCTGGTGTTCAAATTAGCGCTCCGGCATTGTCGTTGCGCCATGCGATTATTATAGCGAAGTTGGCATTTCATGTCAATAGTTACGTAAATGAATGAAACTTTGTTTTATCCACTGATTTGAAATCGCAGTTTTTTAGTGAATTGGTGAAACTATTACAGAGCAGCGTTCGCCAAAATGTACAATATCCACAAAAATCGTGTCAAATATTTGGTAACAAAATGCATGGTCATTCCTCTCAGGAGGCGATACAATGGTACGGATACTGTAGGAAAGTATAAAGATTGGTAAAATTTTTTACAAAATGGCCGGAAGCCTCCCCAGCGCCCCGCCCCGGCTGTCCGGAACTCCCATGGTAAAAGGCGAAGAAGCAGAAATCATAACAAAAGGCGGTACCCTATGAATTTCTCTCCCGATTCAAGATTCATGCGCCTGTGCGGCAGCTTTGTGTCGCTGGTGCGTATCAATCTTCTGTGGCTGCTGTGCAGTCTGCCCCTGTTCACCGTCGGCGCTTCCACCGCCGCCATGGTTTCCGCCCTGACAGCGTTCCGGGCGGATGATGAGTGCGGCGCAAAGGTGTTCTTCCGTGCCTTCCGCACCCATTTCCGTCAGGCAACCGTCTTGTGGCTGCTGATGGCTTTCCTTGGGTGTATGCTGGCGCTGGATTACCGGATCGTGGTTCATCTGGCCTTCCCCGTAAGAATGGCAGTGATCGTGGTGATCTGCTTCTGCGCGCTGGCTCTGATCCTGGTGTCCGGCCTGATTTTCCCCCTGCTGGTTCGCTTTCCGGGAACACTGCGGGACACCGTCATCAACGCGGTACTGCTGAGCATTGCTCATCTGCCGAAAATGCTGCTGGTAACGGCCATGAACCTGCTGCCGCTGCTGCTTCTCGTGCTTCTGCCCCGTCTGGTTCTCTTCTTCGGCTTCCTGTGGCCGCTGTGCGGGTTTTCTCTTATTGCACTGTACGACCTGAAGGTGATAGAAAAAATCTTCGCCATTCTGGAAAGCGGCACTCAGGAGCCGGCGGGTCAGAATTGACGGTGCCCCACTTATAATATATTAGGGTCAGGCTTGCCGCCTGACCCCAATTGTCTGTTATAAGGGATATCCCATTACCATCACGCGCTTCATTGCGGGTTTTCCTTTGCTGTTTTGCAGGAAGCAATCAGCAGTCTGCGAATATTGCCGCACAGTTTCTCGGCATATTTGTATGAAGCGAGGTCAATTCTTTTGGTTTCATACATCAGCTTCAACCAACAGCTTGTCTCGTTGGACTCTTTCAATGCAATTTCCAACTTTGCAATAAAATCTTTTTTGCTCTGGGCGTACTGCGCTTCGTGTATATTCGCACCTACGGAAGTACCTGCTCTTGCAAGCTGATCGGTCATATCTCTTGACACTACCATATGGTGCGGATAAATCCCGCTTTTTTCCGGACAGCGCCGATAGAAAATGCTGCTGTCCGGTAATCGGACAGCAGCATTATAATTGGGGGGTAAACTATCAGCGCTGTACGCGGCCCGACGCATTTCCGGCCGCGAGAGCCTCAACTTCGGCTACGCTCATCTGGTTGAAGTCGTGCTCAATGCTGTGCTTCAGGCAGGAAGCGGCGACTGCAAAGTTGATCGCCGCCTGATCGTCCTTGCCGGACATCAGTGCGTAAATCAGTCCGCCGCCGAAGCTGTCTCCGCCGCCGACACGGTCAACGATATGGATGCGGTAGGTGGGAGAAAACACGGCCTTGTCGCTCGCCGCGTCATACAGCATTCCTGCCCAGTCGTTATCGCTGGCGGACAGAGAGCCGCGCAGCGTGATGGCGACCTTCCTGCATCCAAAGCGCTGCGCGATCTGGCGCGCGACGCTGATATAGCCCGCATGGTCGAGCTTGCCGCTGTTAATGTCGGTATTTTCCGCCTCGATCCCGAAAACGTCCTTCGCGTCTTCTTCGTTCGCAATGCACACATCAACGTAGGGCAGCAGCTTTGCCATGACCTCGCCGGCCTGCTCGCGCGACCACAGCTTTTTTCTGTAATTGAGGTCGCAGGAAACGGTCACGCCTTTTTCCTTTGCGGCCTTGCACGCCTGCAGGCAGGCTTCCGGCATCTCGCCGCCCAGAGCAGGAGTAATTCCGGTCCAGTGGAACCAGTCAGCGCCCTCAAAAATGCCATCCCAGTCGAATTCCTCCGCCTTTGCCGTCGCGATCGACGACCCGGCGCGGTCATATATGACCTTGGACGCGCGCTGGGACGCGCCTTTTTCACAGTAGTACACGCCCAGACGCGGGCCGCCGCGCAGAAGATACTTCGTATCGACCCCGTAGCGCCTCAGTTCGTTGACAACGCACTGTCCTATCTCATGTGCCGGAACCTTGCTGACAAAGGCGGCATCCACACCATAATTCGCGAGAGAAACCGCGACATTCGCTTCTCCTCCGGCATAGCTCACCTCGAAGCTGTTCGCCTGCACGAAGCGAAGGTACCCCTCCGGGTTCAGGCGCATCATAATCTCACCAAAAGTTACTGCTTTCATGATTTTCTCCTCATGTATGTTAATTTTTCAGAAGATGGATCGCGAAACCGGCGATTTCGTCTTTGAAGTAGATGGCGGTAAGCTCTCCGTTTTTGTACTTTGCCGAACTTTCGTCAAACGCGACGCCTTTTCCCTTCAGCTCGTCCATCGCCTTTGCCATGTCGTCCACAGCGATGCAGATGTGGCCGTTGGTTCCTCTGCCGTTTTCCTTTACGATCTCAATCATTTTGTCGCCGACAAATATGGATGAATTGCCGTACTTCGGCTCAAATCCGAACAGAACATGAAACAGCTCCGCGATCTGCGCGGCGTTCTCCGCATTGGCGGCGTTGATTCCCAAATGCGCAACTTTCATTTTCGCACTCAGCCCTTCGCGATGGAGACCATCGTTCTGGCAACCTCCGTTATTTTCTCAAATTCGCCGTTCTCAACCCATTTTTTGTTGACCAGATTTCCGCCTATGCCCGCGCCGCACATGCCGAGGTCGAGATACTCCCGGAGATTCGTCTCATTTACGCCGCCGACCGCCATCATGGGTACGTGGCTGATCGGCGCCCGCACGGCCTTGACGTACGCGGGACCAAGATTTGCGATCGGGAAAAGCTTTACGAAATCGGCGCCGTTGTTGTAAGCGGTCAGAATCTCCGTGGGCGTGAGCGCGCCGGGCATGGACACAAGCCCAAGCTCCCGCGTGCGCTTTATGACGTCGATATTGGTATCGGGGGAGATGATATACTTTGCCCCCGCGCTGGCGGCAAGCTCAACAAGCTCAACGGAGGTCACTGTGCCCGCGCCGACCTCCATAGTTCCGCTGTACGCCTCGCTGACGGCCTTGATTGCGGCGGCGGTGGTTGCCCAGCTATCCGGGTTTTTCTGGTCAAAGGTTATCTCAACAAGCCGGAAGCCGCCCGCGTAGAGGGCTCCGGCGACCTTCAGGCATTTTTCCGGCGCGATGCCGCGCACAATCGCGATCAGCTTTTCTTTTTTTATGGTCTCAATTACATTTTCTCTCATTGATACGCACTTCCTTTTTTTGAAAAAGCCCCGCGGACCGCGAGGCTCTTTCATTCTCATCACAGATATTTTTCACCAAAGGCAACCAGCGCCTTTTCAAAGCACTGCATCGGCACTCTTGCCATGCCCGCGCCGATCAGGCCGCCGACACGGTTGAACATACCGCCGTGAATTGCCGGGCAGACGCCCTCCTTGAGTACCTTGCGGATATCGATGCCGACGGGGAGGAAATCGAAGTCCAGGTTGGGGATGGGGAAGTTGTAGTTCTTCTCCATCGTGATCCTGTACATTTCCTTCGTCTGCCCGATGCTCTCCTTCAGCGTCATGCCGCGCAGATTGCACACGATGGGGCTTGCCGCGGCGGCAAAGCCGCCCATGCCGTAGCATTCGACGACGCAGGAGTCGCCCATCCACGGGAGCTGATCCTTCTCGGTGAACTCCGAGGAGGTGTAGCGGCCCTTCATCATCGGTGCGGGAGCGGTGAACCACTGTCCCGGCAGGGATGCGATCTTGATGCCGAACTCGACGCCGTTGCCGCAGACCGCCGTGACCATGGTCGAATACTCCGTGCCGTCCGCCGCGACCAGCGCCGCTCTTGCCGCGGCCTGACCATAGCAGTGGAAGAAACGCGGCGTATCGACGATATACCGCACCGTCTTCATGATCTCCTTCTTGGGTCTGTCCAGCTCAAACAGTGCCGGCAGCATGAGCCGGTCATAAATGTAGTCGCAGGCGGTCTGGCGGGTGTGGTTCTCGTCGCCCATCTGCATGCTTTCGGCAAGGATCGGCTTGATGGGGATGCCGCCCAGCTTGTGGAGCGCCTCCACCATGGGCGGGAACAGCTCCTCGCGCATATAGCGCAGGTTCTCCGCGATCTCCTTGGAGTAAAGGCCCCAGCCGCAGAAGCCGCCCTGAAACGGTCCTTCCGCCGGGAACGTCGCGGCGACGGTATGGTTGTGCCGGTCCTCCACAACGTTCAGGACGACGGACTTTGTAATGATGCCCGTGCCCGCGCCGACCGTGTTGTGGTCGAGTGCGCTGGAAATCTTGATCTCGCCTGCCTTGAGGCGCTTGACCGCTTCTTCCTCGTCCTTCGCCCAGCCCTCAAAGAGCATTGCGCTGACCATGCCGCGCTTGTGGAGCATCGTCATGTCCTCATAGGCGATTGGGGGGCCCGAGTGGAGGATCATGTGATCCTCCAGCCCATCGACGCATTCGATGGCCGGCTTCATATCCACCCAGACGGGGTCGCTGTCCATGAGCATATGGACTGTTTTCTCATTTGCCTGCGCTATTTTTTCTTTTATATCCATCTTTGTCGCGTCTCCTTCTGTGTTCAGAGCAGTTTGTCAAGAAGCGCAAGAATCTCCGGCTTCAGCTTGACGGGCGGACGCCACTCCAGCTGCGTCACCTTGACGCCCTGCTTTTCTACCGCTTCATAGAAGCTCTGAAGTCCGACATTGATCACTTTCAGCTTTGTCTTGTCGTATTCCTTCACGGTTCTCAGCCCCTTTCATTCAGCGCGCTCATGAGCGCCGCGGCAAGGCGCGCGCTCTGGTAATTGCTGTCCGTCACGATGACTCCCGCGTCACGCAGCATCTTTGCCTGAAGCTCGATATTCTGCGGGTCCTCCGCAGAGCCGCAGATATTGGAAATGACCGTGATGTGCTTTTCGGCGATCGCCTTTTTGGCCTCGATCGCGAACTCCTTCACCGGCTCCTTCGCAACGCCGGGACCTGTGATGAAGTCCAGCAGAATGACCGCGACCTCATCGTCCTGAAGCTCCTGACGGAAGCGCTTCAGTCTGATCTCGGGGTCGAACACCGGGTGCGGCGAGCACGCGGTAAATTCCTCGCTGCCGAGGTCAAGGATGGAGTGCCCCTCGCTGTGCAGGTGGGAGGCCAGCTTTTCGGCATACGCCGTGTTCAGGTTGCTGTGCAGCCGGGCGTTTTTGACGTGGCTGCTGTAATAGATCAGTCCTTCTTCGGTGAAGGTGCCGCCGCAGTACAGACCGCGGAAGTACTTCTGCTTTGCGGAGTACCCGCGCATCTCCCGCGCGACGATCTCCTTGATCTGCTCGTCCGTGAAGCCAAAGTCATGGGTCTTCGCGCCGAGGAGCTGAGCGGCCTTTACCGCTGCGCCTTCAAGGCTGAACGTGCCATACACTCTGTGCCCCTCATAGAGCTTCTCGTCCGCGCCGAGGAAGATCGCGACGACAGGCTTTGAAACAATATCCGCGAAGCTGAGGACCTTGTTCATGACCGTGAGGTCAGCAAGCTTCGATACCAGAATGATGATCTTGGTGTCGGGGTCGCGCTCCAGACGGCGGATACCTTCGAGCATCATGATGCCGCCGATCTCCGGGTACAGGTCGCGTCCGCCCGTGCCGATGAGGGAGGAGATGCCGAAGCCCAGCTTCTCGACCAGACAGCCGACTTCCTGCGCGCCGCTGCCGGACGCGCCGACGATGCCGACGCAGCCGGGGTGATAGCAGCTGCCCGCCGCAAGCCCGACGCCCTTCAGGTAACCGACGCCGCAGTCGGGGCCCATCATCAGCACGCCTTTGGTGATGGCAAGCTCCTTCAGGCGTTTTTCGTCTTCAAGAGAGACGTTATCGCTGAACATGAACACATCCAGTCCCTTTTTCAGCGCCTTTTCCGCCTCCGCCGCGGCGTACTCGCCGGGGAGCGATATCTGCACGAGGTCATAGGGGTCTTCATCGAGGTCGATATCCTCAATGTTATCGTAGGTCTTGCCGCCGGATGCGGCATTCTTGTGGTCAAGCAGATCCTGACCCAGCGCCAGCGCCGCGTCCGCGGCAGCTTCGTCGGACGCGATGACGGCGACGACAAGGTCGTTCGCGCCGACATCCGCCGGAATATCAAAGCCAAGCCCTTCCAGTATCTCTCTGTTTGCCGCCGTCACCATGCTGGCGTTGCAGTTTTCGATGCCGTCCGCTTTCTTGACGCTGTCGGTCACAGACATGAGGGAGACCGAGTCCACATATCGGTTTCTTTTGATTATAAATTTACTTGTCACACTAATCGCCTCTGGTTTCCTAATTTATACTGAACTCCCATTAAAATCTTTAGAAAAGATTTTAATTGCCTGAAGGGCAAGGAGTTCATACGAGACTTGTTTTCTGATTTCTTTCCTTATAAATCACAAAACCGGCAGCGCCATCAGGCGATGCCTTCCTGATTGAAATCAAAGATATTAATCAGGAAATAATATTAGATTTCGGCGTGGCGGGGCACTGCCCTGCCGTTTTCACAGCGGATGTTTACGCGGTATTTCTCCGGTTCACCGGCGGAGTCCGTGCGGACATGGCAGCCGGTGGATGTTTTCCGTTCAAGGGCGGCAAGCGTCACCGCGTATGCCGTGAGCGTATCGTTGCGCAGGCGCTGCTGCGCGTAGCAGCCGCTCTCCGGGATCTGTTCCAGCATCCGCTCCAGCTCCGTCTTCGCCTGCTCCAGCTTACCGGCCTCCCGGATCACGCCCAGCGCCCCGCCGACGATCTTTGTCAGCTCCGCGCGAAGCGCATCGATATTGACCGTGGCTGCCGCGTCGATTATCTCGTCCGTGCAGTCCGCCGGTTCGCCGCTGAGTGTGTCCATATACGCCGCCGCGCTGCAGCCCGCTCTGCGGCCGAACACCATCGTTTCCAGTCCGGCATTGCCGCCGATGCGGTTCGCGCCGTGCAGTCCGCCGAGGGTCTCGCCGCAGACGAACAGCCCTTCCACGCTTGTGCTGCAATCGGGTCTTGCGTACACGCCGCCCAGCGAGGTGTGCGCCGCCGGGGCTATCTCCATCGCCTGCTCGGCAATGTCCATTCCCACCGCGCGGTAGCGCTTTACGTAGGCGCTGTAAGCCTCCTCCAGCCGTTCGCGCCCGACGCCGCTTGCGTCGAACGCCACGCCGCCGTGCTCCGTTCCCCGTCCCGCGGCGATCTCGGACGCGATCGCGAAGGACAGAACATCCTTATCCGCGCATTCGCCCTTGTCGCTGTAACGGAACATAAACCGTTCGCCTTTGCCGTTGCGCAGCACAGCACCCTCGTAAAAAAGCGTCGTGATCACGCTCTTTCCGGCAATCGCCAGCGGCCAGACGGCGGCGCTCGGCTCGAACTGGACAAACTCCATATCCGTCAGCTCTGCCCCGGCGCCAAGCGCCATTGCCATGGCGTCCCCGCCGAGGTCGGCGGAGTTCGTCGAAAACGGGAATATCCTGCAGAAGCCGCCCGCGGCGAGGATCACCGCTTTCGCCTTGATCTGCATCCAGCGTTTGCTCTGCGTGTCAAAGCAGTGAGCGCCGCACACTCTGCCGTTCTCCGTTATCAGGCGCAGGGCATGGAGCGTGGTGCAGACGCTGACATTTTCGTGCTGCTCCATGACGGTAAGCAGCTTTCTGAGGATCGCGCCGCCGGCATCGTTGCCGATGCTGATGACCCGCGGACACGATGCCCCGAGGGGTCTGAGCTGCTGATAGCTCCCATCCGCCTCGCGGTTGAAGTCCAGGCCAAGCTCATCGAAAAACGGCAGAAGCTCAAGGCTGCCCCTGCACAGCTCTTCAACGAGCGCCGCGTTGCCCTGACCTCTGCCGGAAGCCTCTGTATCCTGTATGAAAAGTTCCGTCGAATCCTGCGGATTCAGCGGCATATTGAAGCCGTGTACATACGGGGATGACCCCGCACCGGGGCGCAGAATCGTGATTCTGCGTCCCGGCTCGGCTTTCAGTACTTCATATGCCGCCGTCAGCCCGGCAAGACCGCCTCCAATAATAAGCAGGTCTGTTTTCACGGCTTATTTGGTCTCCCAAATACCGCCCTTTGCCATGGAGCCGACGTTCTGCACGAAGAGGTTGAGGTAACGGGGATAGTCCTTGCTGGGGAACTCCCAATGGAAGGCCGCAAGTCTTCTGTTCATTTCCTCGTCGCTGATGCACAGATGCAGCTTACGCGCAGGGATGTCGATCTCGACCTCGTCGCCCTCTTCGATGACGCCGAGGGGGCTGCCAAGCGCCGCTTCGGGGGACACATAGCCGATGGAAAGGCCGGAGGTGCCGCCGGAGAAGCGTCCGTCGGTGATGATGGCACAGGAGTTATACAGCTCGTGCAGACCCTTCAGCTCCTCCTGGAAGGTGAAAGCGGTGGTGCCGAAACGTCCGCGCAGGCCCATAAAGCGCAGCACGCAGCAGTCGCCCACATGGATCTGTCCGGCGCGCAGAGCCTGAATGCCATCCTCAAGGGAGTCGAACACACGGGCTTTACCCTTGTAGGTCATGAGCTGGGAAGGAACGCCCGCGATCTTGACGATAGCGCCCTCGGGAGCGAGGTTGCCGTAGAGCACGCCGATGCCCGGCTCGGTCATGACGGGGTTGTCGAGGCTGTGGATAACGTCGCGGTTGTAGACGACGGCGTCTCTGACGTTCTCCTCAAGGGTATGTCCGGTGACGGTCAGGCAGTCGCCGTGCAGCTTGGGCAGCAGCTCCTTCAGCATGGCGCGCATACCGCCGGCAAGGTCAAAGTCCTTGACGTTGTAGGGGCCGCTGGGAGCGAGGTGAGACAGCAGCGGGATCTCGTTGGAAGCTTCGTCGAAGTACTTCCACCAAGGCAGATCGTAGCCCGCTTCGTTCGCGATGGCGGGAATGTGGAGGATGAGGTTGGAGGACGCCGCGACTGCCATGTCCAGCATGATGGCGTTCTTGATGGCGTTCTCGGTAATGATCTGTCTGGCGGTGATGCCCTCGTTGACCAGATTCATGATCTGCTTACCGGCCATGTAGGAGAGGTTGTAGATGGAGGAGCTGGTCGCGCACATGGTGGAGTTGCCGGGCAGGGTCATGCCCAGAGCCTCGGCGATCATGCACATGCTGTTCGCGGTGGTCATGGAGGTGCAGGCGCCGCAGATGCCCCAGGAGTTTTCGATGAGTCCGTTGTACTCATCCATGTCCATCTTGCCGGCCTTCGCCGTGCCGACCTTGTCCTGCGCATGGATATGCAGGACTTCCTTGCCGCGGAAGGTACCCAGAGGCATGTAGCCGCCGGTCACCATGATGGCGGGGATGTTCAGTCTCGCCGCGCCCATCAGATGGCCGGGGACGACGGAGTCACAGGAGGAGAGCAGCACCATGCCGTCAAAGAAGTTACCGTCAACGGTCAGCTCGACCTGATCGGCGATGGAGTTACGGCTGGGGACTTCGATATATCTGGGGTCCTTGAGCACCATGCCGTCGCAGATACCCGTCGTCATGACCTCCAGCGGCAGGCCGCCTGCTTCACGAACGCCCTGCTTTACACGCTCGGCAAGCTTGTCAAGATGTACATGGCCGGGGTTATATTCGTTCCAGCTGTTCACCACAGCGATGAGGGGGCGCTTCTGTTCTTCCTCGGTATAGCCCATGCCGCACATCAGTCCGCGGCGGCACTCGGAGGCTTCGCCAAACTCCCAGCAGCTTCTCATGTTTTCATACTTTACCTTTGCCATTGTCTTTTTCACCTTTCCGGAATTTCTTCCTGAGCATTTGTTTTTCCTGTTTACTGATTTATCTCAAAATTCATCTTCGAGCATACAGTCGATCGCGCCGTCGATGCTCTGTCCGCCATCGACCGCGATCGTCTGCCCGACGATGTATTTTGTCTTTTCCACATCCGCGAAGAACTGTATCATCGGCACGATATCCTCCGGCGTTGCAAGGTATCCCGCGGCGATCTTGCGCCGGAAGCCCTCGACGTCGCGATCGGAATAACGGCTCATCACGCCGGTGAGGATCAGACCGGGCGCGACACAGTTGACGCGGATTCCGTACTTTGCCACCTCGATGGCGAGCGTCTTCGTGAACATCTCGATGCCGCCCTTGCCAGCGCAGTATGGCAGTGCCTTTCTCTTGACCCATGTGACGCTGCCGTGGATCGAGCTGATGTTCACGATGCGTCCGGGGATGTTGTGCTCCTTCATGTTCTTGATCGCTTCATGGGACAGATAGGCCGCGCCGCTCAGGTTCAGCGCTATCTGGGAATCCCAGTAATCCAGCGGCATGTCGCAGAACTCGCCCTTGGGCATTTTCAGCGCGCCGCCGGCGTTGTTGATGAGGACGTCCACCGTGCCGAAGTGCTCGATGAAATCCCGCATCATCCCCACTGCCTGCTCCCGGCAGCCGATGTCCGCGCAGTAAATCTGTGCGTCCACGCCGTATTTGCGGCATTCCGCCGCGGTCTCCTCCGCACCGGCTCTGTTGTTGTGGTAGTTTATGCCGACGTTGCAGCCGTCCTTCGCGAAGGCGATTGCCGTCGCCGCTCCTATGCCGTGGGATGCACCCGAAATAAGTACGTTCCTGCCCATTTACTTCAACTCTCCTTTATAAAACTTGCTGTGCCGGATATGCTCATCCGTCGTATACATTGCGAGGAACAGTTTCTGCGGCATTCCGCAGCCGAGCTGCGTTATCATCTGCGCGGCCATGACCGAAGTATCCGTAAGGCCGCAGCTGAGCGCCTCGTCAACAAAGCGCTGATATTGCTCCGTATAGGCAGCGCACAGGTCAAGAACGCGCCGGACGTTCTCCGCGCCCTCGATGTTGTAGCCCATTCCGGCATAATCGTGCCCCGCGATGATATTCTCGACGTCGCAGGTTCTGAGCTTCGCAACCGAGCCGAGATAGGCGTCAAGATCCTGATAGAACGCGATGCCCTGCGTCACGGTTCCGTTTGCCTGCAGGGAGTCTCCGGTCACAGCGGTCTTCGTTTTCCTGTCGTACCAGCATACGCAGTCGCCGTCATGTCCCGGGGTGTGCAGCACCGTAAGTCTGTCCCCCAGCGCCTCCCCGTCCCGAAGAACACGATCCGGCTCCACACCGCGCAGGTAGCACTGGGGCGGCGGACTGAACCTGGGGTACTTTGTCCGGATGCGCACGGCGTTCGCCGCAGGGTCTCTCAGCGCCGGGGCGGCCTGCTCGATGCAGGCGGTTCTGATCTGCGGCGCAAGCTCCTTTATCCGGGCGTGGCCGCCGATGTGGTCGCCGTGGCAGTGCGTGCTGACGAGCCAGTCGATGTCTCCCAGCCCCAGCCCAAGCTCCGCCAGTGCGGGGCGTATCACCCCGTCAACCACGTCTGCGCTCGCGCCGCTGTCTATGAGGCAAAGTTCCTCGCCCCGTACCAGCGTCACCCCGCTCCACACGGGCGGGAAAGGAGACTTGAGCAAAAATATTCCGTCCTGAACCTCGCGAAAGTGTTCCATATCGTCTCTCAGCCTTCCATTTTTTCTATGTATCCATAGGTCTGCCTTGCGACCCCCAGTTCCTCATTCGCAGGGATCACGGACACCCGCACCGCCGAAGCCGCGCTGGATATGGTGCCTTCCCGGCAGCCGCTGTTTTTCTCCTCGTCCAGCTCCACGCCCAGATGCCGGATCTGCGCGCACACTCTGCTTCTGACAAGGTCGGAGTTCTCGCCGATCCCGCCGGTGAAGATGAGCTGGTCAAGCCCGCCAAGCTCCGCGTAATACGCGCCGATAAACCGCACGATGCTGCACACGAACATATTGATCGCCAGCTCTGCCCGTGCGTTCCCGTCCGCCGCCGCGGCGCTGACCTCGCGCAGGTCGTTGCTGACGCCGGACACGCCCAGAAGTCCTCCGTTTTTGCTCAGCCCGTGGAGGATGTCGTCAAGCTCCATGCCCTTGCTCATGAGGAAAGGCACAATGTACGGGTCAATGTCCCCGGCGCGGTTCGCGTGCATCACGCCGGTCTGGAGGGAGAAGCCGAAGCTGTTGTCCACGCTCTTTCCGTCGAGGATCGCACAGATGGAGCAGCTTCCGCCAAGGTGGCAGGAGATGACTCTCTCCGCCCTGCCGAGCTTTGCCGCCTGCTGGGCGATGTACCCGTGGGACGCGCCGTGATAGCCCATCTTGCGGATGCCGTATTTTTCGTACCATTCGTAGGGGATGGAGTACAGCGCCCGCTCAAGGGGGATCTCCCGGTGAAACGCCGTCTCGAACACGCCTATCATGGGCACATCCGGCAGAACGGCTTTGAACTGCCCTATCGCCTCTATGTAGGCGGCGTTATGCACCGGCGCGATGTAGAGGTATTCGCGCATGTTCTCCATGACCTCGTCCGTCAGCTCGTGTACGCCGTAGTAGCCTCGGGAAAGCACGGTCTTGAAGCCTATGGCGCTTATTTCCTCCACGCCCTTTATCACGCCCGTTTCGTCGCCGGTCAGCTTTTCCAGAAACAGCGCGATGCCCTCGGCGTAGCTTGGGATGCACAGCCCCTCCGCGCTGAACCGCGCACCGCTGAGATGGCTGCGGTACGACATGATCGCCGCGTCACGGCTGCCGACGCGCTCTATCTTCGCCTCGCACAGCACCCGCTCCTCCGGCATGTCAAAGAGCTTGAATTTCAAGGATGTGCTGCCGACATTGCTGACAAGCAGTTTCATAACTGTCCCCTCCCATGTATAAGCTTTGCCGCGATCGTGATCCCCAGCAGCATCTCCGAACCGGAGCTGCTGCCGATGGTCAGAAGCCGCTGCGCGCCGCCCTCCCCGGCCCCGGTAAGGCCGCGGAGCACATTGTCCATCGTTTCAAATCTGCCGCCGTCCGCGACGGCCTTCAATATCGCCGCGCTTATGAGGTTTGTACGTTCCGGGGCATAGCGCCTCACTGCGTTCACAAACTCCACATCCGCCGCGGTCAGCTTCCGCGCGCCGTGCAGCAGCGTGTATGTCATGCCGCACAGGACGTCGTCCGCCGACGGCGTCAGCCCGATGCCCAGCCCCAGCAGACTCTTCACTTCCGCGGGCACGGCCTCAACGTCATTGCGCGCAAGCCCGTCCCTCAGCCGGGCAAGCGGCCCGTATGCCTTTGCGCAGAAAGGATTTGCCGCTATACCTTTTTCCGGCGCCGCCCCCAGACAGAGGGCATCCGCAAGCGGCACAAGTCCGCTTGTCCTGCCAAGAGCGCTGAGCAGTCTCGCAGCGGCCTCAATCCTCTCCGTGCGGAAAGTGCCCCACGGTTCCTGCGGCGCGCGCCACGGGTACGGCTGCACGCGCAGAACCCCGCCGCAAAACACAAGCGCATTGTCTGCCGTGTCGAAGCGCCCGCCTGCGGAAAGCCGCAGAGCCGCCGCCGCGGCGGCATAGTCGTCCACGGCGATGCCGATGGGCGTTATGCCAAGATCGGCGGAACAGAGCATATACACATCCTGCCCCGCTTTCAGATAGCCCGCTTTGGAATTGACCGCCAGAAGCTCGCCCGGGCCATTTGTAAAAAGCCTTTCCAACACGGCCTTATCCGCAAAAGCATTTATTTCCGTTTCTTTCATATCACTGCTTCTCTTGTCTTCTCATTCAGGTCCGTTTCTGCCTTAAGTATAAGCTTCCGCGTTCGATATAGCAATACAATTTCCCGCCCGGATTTATAAAAAGCAAACATTTTTCGTAATTTGAATTTCGGGCAAATCGCTTTCTTTGCCGCTTGATTATTTACATCCGCTGTGCTATAATTTATAAAAAATGGAAAGAGCGGGCGCACCGTCCCCATACCGTCTCCCGCAAGATAGGAAGACGCCGACGGGCGCGTTTGCGCGATAAATCACCTTGTCTTCATGCCTTTCCGTGACGATCACAAAAGGAGTTGTTATTATGCTGCTGTGTGATATGAACCCGAATCTCCGGTTTGCCCAGAATATCGTTTTCGTCCCTGTCGGGCGGCAGGTCTGTCCCGGTGACAACCGCATTTTTTATGTGACCTCCGGTGTCGGAACGCTTGCCGTACACGGCAGCAGCTATCCGCTTGCCCCGGGGACGTTCGCGCTGATAAACTCGGGGGAGCTTTACCAGCTCCAGCCCGGTGCACCGCTGAGCATGATCGTCTTCAACTTCGATTACAGCTTTGAGCGCTCGAACATTGTAAACTTCATCCCGCCGATCCCCGTCAGCGGCGGCGAGTCCGCCGGAGAGGTATACCGTGACCACATCGACGACTGTGCCGCGCTCAACGAGCCGCTTGTCCTCAGCGACATGAATTTCATCGAGGGCGAGCTGAAGACCATACTGGACGTCTATGAATCGCAGGAGGTCTACTACCGCGAGAAAGCCTCGAGCCTCTTCAAGACCGTGCTCATCACCATCGCGAAGACCAAGATGGTCTCCAACAACCGTGCCGGACGCACCGCGCTGCAGCTCATCCGCTACCTTCAGGAGCACTATAACGAGAACCTGACCAGCGAGATGATCGCCGAGCAGTTCAACTACCACGCCTACCACATCAACCGTCTTATGCGCAACGCGACGGGCACGACCGTGCATAAGTACCTCATCAACTATCGCATCACCGCCGCAAAGAATCTGCTGACATGTACGGAGCTGAGTGTGCAGGAGGTCGCTTTCAAGGTCGGCTTTGAGAGCACCGCGTACTTCTCAAATTCCTTCAAGAAAATGATCGGGTGCAGCCCCAACGAATTCCGCAGGCTCCAGCGGCAGTCCTTCTGAGCTGCGCGGCTGCCGGTATGGCGTCATGCGTCGTGCCGGCAGTTTTTTTCTGAACCGGAAATTATACATTTCCAAAAGTGCTTCCGCCGCTGTGCCGTTCCGGGTTTATCATCGGAATTGCACAGAAAACGCAATTATTTTTGCGTAAATTGCCAATGTGCATGTTCCGCAGCGCAAATGGTTTGTTGAATTTGACCATATTATACAGCAGACGCGCGCGTAAAGAAAGCGTTAAAACAAACAACTTTTTGCAAAAAGCAAACATATCCTCATCCGCCCCAGCCGGTCGATGCTCTTGACCACGAGGGTGTCGTCCTTTTTTAATTTCCGGATCAATCGCTTGTAATTTTTTCGTTCAAAGTCCTTTCCGGACTGCTTGTCCATATAGACCCGATTTTCCGCTATCCCGAACTCCCGCATTGCGATCAGCTGCCTTTGCTCGTTCTGTTCCTTTGTTGAGACCCGGATATACCCATATTTCCATAATATAAACCTCCAATTTATCGGTATTCGGATAAATTGTAGTACAATTTGCTGCCCCTGTCGTATTCTGTGAGGCAGTGGTATATCACTTAATATGGAACAGCCGCAGTCAAAATACCCGCGGCGGGTCAAAAATCTGACAAGAAAGTCTTTTCACGTTGGAATTTTGCAAATCAGCAAAGAAAAAAGCGCCCGTGCCCCGTTCAGATAGCGGGGCGCAGGCGTGGAAGTCAATATGGAGCATTTCTGATAGAAATAAAAAATCCGAACCCGTCCCGTCTGGAACAAGTTCGGATTTCTTTGTTTTGGTGGACGATATAGGACTCGATCACCGATTTTGCCCCGTGGGGCAAAATCGTATGGATGCAGCCAGTTTCTGAACTGGCTGCCGCAAGATGCCACTGGCATCCTGCATTCAGATGGGTTCAAGTCCTATACCGTCCACTAAAAAGAGAAAACACCACCCGACAGGTGGTGTTTCTTATGGTGGACGATATAGGACTCGAACCTATGACCTTCCGCACGTCAAGCGGATGCTCTAGCCAGCTGAGCTAATCGTCCGTCAGTGCACTCAACTGAATGCCTGATTAGTATACACAACCATTCGCCATTTGTCAAGCGTTTTTTCCAGAAATTATCCTGCTGCCGCGTCAACGCTCTGTTCCCCCTGAAATTGGATGACCAGACGGTTGGGAAGGCACACGATCGGCGTGCCGCTGCTGCAAAAGCCACGCTCCATGCAGTAGCGGTCTGGGCAGTCCGCCGCCGTGACGGCAATACGCCCGTCCCGGACGGTGACGGTGTTGCTGCCGCCTGTTTCCCCAACGACGGTAAACTGCTGATCGATGCGCAGATTTACGGTTCTGACAATCTTTCCCCCGCTGCTGATCTCAGCGTAAACGGCGTCGCCGCCGGGCAGCAGAAGGAAGATGCTCAATCCAAGGCACACCGCCGCAATGGCCGCAATGAGCAATATCCACGTTTTTGTTTTCACAGGGCAGTCACCTCGCCAGGAAAGATTTGCGATTCCATTGGCAGTATAGCAAAAGTCAATGAAAAACGCAAGAAAAAGTCCCAAATACTTCTTGACTTTTTCTGTATGCAATGCTAGAATAGACAAGCCGCATTGAAGGGGCTTTCAGTCGGTGCGTCCAAAATCACCGCGCCCCCAGAGCGAGACTACACAATTAAAGTAGGTGAAACAAATGAAAGCAGTTATCGTAACCGGTGGTAAGCAGTACACCGTTGCCGAGGGCGACGTCGTGTTCGTGGAGAAGCTGGGTGCGGAAGCCGAGGCTACCGTCAAGTTCGATCAGGTTCTGGCTGTTCTGGACGGCGAGAACACCAAGATCGGTGCTCCCACTGTGGAGGGTGCCAGCGTCGAGGCCAAGGTCGTCAAGAACGGCAAGGGCAAGAAGATCGACATCATCCGCTACAAGTCCAAGAAGAACGAGAAGAAGCACATCGGTCATCGCCAGCCTTACACCAAGGTGGAGATCACCAAGATCGCTCTGTAATTTATGACAAGATGCGAATTTCACACCGAGGGCGAGAGGATCACCGGATTCTCCGTCTCGGGTCACAGCGATTATGACGAGCCGGGAAAAGACATTGTCTGCGCCGCCGTCTCCGCTGTCGTTACCATGGCCGAAGCCACCATCAACGATGTGTGCGGCGCCAAGGCCAAGGTTCGGGTCAAGGATGGGGAAGATAACCGCATCACCCTGACCCTCCCCGCGTCCTGCGACGAGGAGGACACCGTTCAGGCTGTGCTTGCCGGAATGCTGGTGACTCTGTGTTCGCTGCGGGACGACTATCCTGATAATATCGAAGTTTTGGAGGTGTAACACCATGCTGAAGATTGGTATTCAGTTCTTCGCTCACCACAAGGGCGGCGGTTCCACCAAGAACGGCCGTGATTCCGAGTCCAAGCGTCTGGGCGTGAAGCGTGCCGACGGTCAGTTCGTTCTGGCCGGCAACATTCTGGTCCGCCAGAGAGGCACCCACATCCATCCCGGTGTCAATGTGGGCATCGGTAAGGACGACACCCTGTTCGCCAAGGTTGACGGCACCGTCAAGTTTGAGCGTCTGGGCAAGGATCGCCGGCAGTGCTCCGTGTACGCCGAGCAGTAAGATCATCTGGACAAGGAAGGCTGCCGCAGCATAAATTGCGGCAGCCTTTTTTAATGGGGAAACTCTGAGATAACACCGCGTCATTGTGCGCATGCCGCAGGAAGGAGGCACCCATCGTGCTTTTGGCAGAATTTGACCCCACGCCCCGCGCCGTTATCAACCCGGATTATATAAAGCCGGTGGAGAATTTCCCGGAAACGGTGGTCGCCGTCTTTTCCCATCAGCTTTTTGCCTCCGTGACCGCGTTTCTGGACGGTAAGCGCATCGCCCAGACCCGCGACGCGGACGGGGACTGGCCCATTTACGAGGTCACTTACCGTGAAAAACAGCTGGGCTTCTGCAAGGCCAAGGTCGGCGCACCTGCCTGTGTGGGGCAGTTTGAGGAGATCATCGCCATGGGCGCGCGCCGGTTCATCCTGCTGGGCAACTGCGGCGTTCTGGACAAAAGAATCGAAGACTGCGGCATCATCATTCCCACAAAAGCCATCCGGGATGAGGGCACCAGCTATCATTATGCCCCGGCAAGCGATCTGATCGACGTCAACACCCGCTATATTCCCGAATTTATCGAGGTTCTTCGGGAATTTGGGTATCCTTATGTGCAGGGCGCTGCGTGGACGACGGATGCCTTTTACCGGGAGACCCCCGCAAAGGTCGCTGCCCGGCAGCGCATGGGCGCGGTATGCGTGGAGATGGAGTGCGCGGCCATGCAGGCCATGTGCGATTTCCGGGGTGTGGAATTCTTTCAGTATTTCTATGCCGGGGACAATCTGGATCATCCCCAATGGGACCCCAGAAGCCTGTCCGGACACGCCCGGCTATCAGACAAGGAAAAAATTGCCCTGCTGGCTTTCGAGCTGGCCAGCAGAATCGGCTGAATAAAGGGAAGTACCCGTACTTCCATAGATTAGGAGGACGTACAACTATGTTCGTGGATAAAGTGCGCATCACCGTCATCGGCGGACGGGGCGGCGATGGAGCGGTGGCGTTCCACCGGGAAAAATATGTGGCCTCCGGCGGCCCGGACGGCGGCGACGGCGGACATGGCGGCAGCGTCATTCTCCGGGTCAACGACAACCTGTCCACTCTTTTGGATTTCCGCTACAAGCGCAAGTATCAGGCCGCCGCAGGTGTCAGCGGTCAGGGTCGGAAAATGGCGGGCAAGCGGGGCGAAAACCTGATTATCGAAGTCCCCCGGGGCACCGTTGTGCGGGACGCCGAAACGAACCAGATCATCGTAGACATGTCCACCGGCGAGGATTTCATTCTCGCCAAGGGCGGACGGGGCGGCTGGGGCAATGCCCATTACGCCACCCCCACCCGTCAGGTTCCCCGATTTGCCAAGGCCGGCCTCAAGGGGCAGGAGCGGGACGTGATTCTGGAGCTGAAGCTTCTGGCGGACGTGGGTCTGGTGGGCTTTCCCAACGTGGGTAAATCCACCCTGCTTTCCGTCACCTCCAACGCCCACCCGAAGATCGCCAACTATCACTTTACGACCCTGTATCCCAATCTGGGGGTTATTTATGTAGATGAGGGCGTGTCCTTCGTCATGGCGGACATCCCCGGCATCATTGAGGGCGCCGCCGAAGGCGCGGGTCTGGGGCATGATTTTCTCCGGCACATTGACCGCTGCCGCCTGCTCGTTCACGTTGTAGACGTGTCCGGAAGCGAGGGGCGGGACCCGGTGGAGGATTTCCACGCCATCTGTGCCGAGCTGAAAAACTACAGCATTGACCTCAGCAACCGCCCCATGATCGTGGCCGCCAACAAAACCGACCTGCTGCCCCCGGACAGCGACAATCTGGAGCGGCTCCGCGCCGCCGCCGAAGAAGCGGGCTGCGAACTGTACGAGATTTCCGCCGGCACTACCGTGGGCACCCGGAATCTCATGCGGGCGGTGGCGGAGCGGCTGCGCACCCTGCCCCCCGTGACCATTTACGAGCCGGAGTACGTGGAGG
>ERZ1673753.1085-NODE-1085-length-27366-cov-8.221779_pt1 | contig 27366 bp, 15 predicted proteins | sample MGYA00580201_ERZ1673753 | MGnify/ENA primary metagenome ERZ1673753 (study PRJEB41218, sample SAMN15661747) | gut metagenome | host: Homo sapiens | place: Canada: London | collected 2015-08-20/2019-03-30 | study: EMG produced TPA metagenomics assembly of... | reverse complement strand
CTATATTTCGCACAAGGTCTACCCTATGTCGTTGTCATGACACTTGCCGTTATCATGTTCAAACGGTTGGGAATAAACAACACGGATATAGCCCTCTACACGAGCTGGCTTTATTTACCTTGGGTGATAAAACCCCTATGGAGTCCGCTGGTAGACATCGTGAAGACCAAACGCTGGTGGGTGATCACCATGCAATTAGTGATCGGTGGAGGATTAGCCGGAATAGCACTGACACTTCCCGGACCTCACGCCTTCCGCTACTCGTTAGCATTCATGTGGTTATTAGCTTTCAGTTCTGCCACCCATGACATTGCAACGGACGGGTTTTATATGCTAGGACTCGATACCAAGAAACAAGCCTTCTTCGTCGGTATCCGCAACACGGCCTACCGCCTCGCCATGCTCACCGGACAAGGACTGATTGTCATGTTTGCTGGTTGGCTTGAAAAGACCTATTCCTCCACGCTCCCGGAAGAGATTGCCGTTCCTAGGGCATGGTCAGTCACCTTTTATCTATTAGCAATCCTATTCGTACTTCTCTTCCTCTATCACCAATTCATCCTCCCCAAACCGGGAAATGATGTTCCCGTGAAAAACGGTAACCCGCTGAATGCCTTTTTCCAGACCTTTATAACATTCTTCCAAAAGAAAGGAATCATTGCCGCCTTGGCCTTTATTCTGCTTTTCCGTTTTGCAGAATCACAACTTGTAAAAATCGCCTCCCCTTTCTTACTAGACAATCCCGAAGTCGGTGGTTTGGGACTAAGCACCATGCAAGTCGGCACCATCTATGGCGTCGTTGGCCTTATCGCCCTCACGATAGGCGGAATCCTAGGCGGCATCCTCATGGCCAAGAATGGACTAAAACACTGGATCTGGTGGATGACCGCCGCCATGAACCTACCCAACCTCGTGTACGTTTATCTGGCATTCGTCCACCCTTCCAACATCTGGCTAATCTCCTCCGCCGTCGCAATCGAACAATTAGGCTACGGATTCGGTTTCACGGCCCTCACCTACTTCATGATGCTCTTCAGCAAAGGTCCGCAGCAAACTGCCCATTACGCCATTTGCACCGGATTCATGGCCCTCGGCATGATGCTCCCCGGCATGATCTCCGGCTATATTCAAGAATTAATCGGCTATCAGAACTTCTTTCTTTGGATCATGATTTGTACCATTCCCAGCTTTATTGCAGTAAAATACATTAAAATACATTTATAAAAACAAACATTCCCATTGCAATAAATTACTATTGATAATGATGCCCCTAATTGTTGTCAATATTCTTTCCCGGCAAAATTCAAAAATAATAATACATTAGTGTCTGCTTAAAAAGTTTTAGCGGACACTAATAATTATTTTAGAAATATACCTAACATAATGGAAAAGAACCGAACTCCCAAAAATCCATCCGTATATGATCAGTTTGTATATAAATTTTCAATTAATATACTCACAATAAAAAGAATACCTACAATTAAAAACTAAATATTTCTATTTAATAGATATCCCTTTCCAACCTAAAACTTATTGAGGAAATCCTCATCTTTATGAACGGAAACTTGAATCTAAAACCTATTGGACAACTTTCTACTTACTTTTCTTCAAGAATTCACCTATTTTTCTCTGTAAATCTTTACCAAATAGATTTTTTGCTATAATGTGATTTTCTGCATCTAACAAAATTGTAGTCGGTAATTTTTTCACATGATAAAGATCTGCCACCCGATGATTTTCATCAAATCCATGTATCCAAATCATTCCGTCTTCAATCAATGTCTTCCTCCATTTTTGTTTATCATTTCCGACAAAAACACCAATCACTTCCAAACCTTTCAAATGATACCTTTGGTAAAGGTCAAGAAGTTCTACATTTTCTTGACTACAAGCAATATCTTCACAAGACCAAAAATGTACTAATTTCAATTTACCTTTTAATGGATACAAAGAAAGTGAATCTCCAGTTGATGAAAAAAGCGTAAAATCAGGTGCGACATTCCCTTCTGTAAGACATTCCCATTCCTCAATATAAGTTTTAATAATGCGCCCAGGAACAGTCTCCTGTGCCTCTTTCGTCAAAAGCATATATTTATCAATCAAGAATCTCTCCTCCAACTGTTTCATTTCATGGAAAATCACATAAGCAGCTGCATAAGAATTTGAATATTTCTGTAATAACATTTTTTCTTGTTGAAGAGTATTCTCCAAAACATTCTCTAACTGTTTCTGTAAAATTTGCATCTTTTTTTTATCACCTTTCTGCTGGGCCTGCTTAAACTCTTCTTGTATTCTATTCTGCCCTTCCAACAAATCAATATTTATTTTACTAAATTGATTCAAAATATCCTGTTGTTCCCCCCCCCTTATCAACACACCTGTTTTTCCTATATTCAACATAAAATTGGCATTCTCAAGAATTAACGGAATATAATTTTTACTATTAGGAACCATAATATAAGCAGATAATGGTCTCTCTACTTTTCCCGTAAAAACAAAAGCACCATTCATAATAGAAGTTGTGTCCAATACTTCTAATTTACCTTTTTCATCACTCATTAAAAAGAGAGTCCCTTCTAATATTCCATCTATTTTACCACTTATTTGAAACCCCCGCTCTTGGGCTTTACCAATAAAAATATTACATCCTAAAATAATAAATATTACTATTGCTATTTTTTTCATAATTCTTCAATTAACTCTATTGTGTTTTTATCAATAACAAAACTTTTTGGAAGTTACAACATTATTAACCGGTTCATAGAATAATAGACAATCGAATAAGGCAGATAGAGGAACTACGAGTTCCCCATCTGCCCAATGTCACTAACTCATACCCGTTCCCTATTTATAAGGGATAAGACCTGACAATGTCATGTTAAAATTAAGAGAACTATTATGCATTCTATCACTCAGCGTTGCTTTTATATATTTAACTGCACGAGGTTCAGCCATAGGAATTAACGTACTCTCTCCCGAACCTATTCCTAACATATTTTCTCTCATGTAACACATTGGCGTCCAACTTACATTATCAGAAGATACTTCAATTGTAATTTTGTCAGAAACATAATATTTCTGAGAAGATGATGTTGGGCGGTATAATCTTTGAACTACCTTTATACCTTTTATAACTTGTGCCTCCTTTAAGGTTATCAATATTTCATGTGTTCTAGGAGAAGTTGCAACACTAGGCTCCCACCACGTATCCGGATTATTATCCAATAAATTAACCAATTCTTGTGCATCCTCAGAATCTCCCTTTACACTTAAATCCTTAATAGAAACGATATCGTCTCCCTGGATATAATTCAAATTTGGTAAAGTCGGATTCCCTTTTTTATTGATATAAGGCCGAGAAATATTAAAATAATGCTCATTATATTGATCAACTTGCAAACCCCGCACTTTATTTAACAAATCCAAACACTCCAAACTTCTTGTTTCATTATCTAGTGTACTAATATCTACAGAATTAGGATTCAAACCACTAAGATAACGATTTTTTCCACATACAATCTTTTTAAGATTCGAGCAATAGAATAAATCTTCAAATGAAACAAGATCATAATCAAACTCTAATACGGTAACAGTATCAACAAAATGATCAAAAATCAGTTTCTGTTCTTCATTTTCATTTTTTAATCCATAACGTTGTTGCAATACAACTTTAAAATCCGAAGAGTATATCCTTTCATTTGTTAATGCATAATCAGCAAATGTGATAAGATCCGTACATCCCTCCAATTTCCCTTTACGAGTGACAATTATCGGTTCTTTTGTATTTACACCTTCCAAATGAATCAGCCCCTGTTGAGCCTCCTCTTTCACCAACAAATGTTCTTTCTTTTTATTATAGATATCTGTATAACAAAGTTTTGCCTCGACGATACTATCATTCCAGTTATCTATAAAGAATACTAAATTATTATCTATAAAATAATGTTTTGAAATTATTCTCGAAAAAGAACGTACCGCCTCATGCTCATACGAATAAGGTCTAGCATAATCCGTAATAGGCAAAGATTCATTTCCATTCTTATCTATTGCACAAACATCTATACGATAAGTATTATCAGCAAGATTTCTAATATCACACGAAGTCATATCACTAGCTAATAACGTATCATGTTTCATTCCATCTGCTTCCCATGAAACTTTTATTTTATCAACCATAATATCCATGCTATTTACCCAATCTACCTTCAAACGACGCCAACCGGGCTTTACCAACATTTCGGAACATTTACCGACATAACGAATTTTCCCATCTCCAGCATAATCACTATACGTATCTTCTAAAGTTTCATTGCAACCCGCCAATAAAGCAAGTAAAATCCCCAAATACATTATATACTTTACTCTTTTCATCGCTAATCTCTTTTTACATAAATTTCCAATTCCTGAATTGCTACATAATTTTCTGTATTTATAACAGTTATGACCGGAGTAGAACCACTAAAATACACATATTTAAACAACTCTTTGATTTCCAATTTTATATAACGATATTTCACCATGTTATCATCACAAGGTAATTGAATTTCCAAATAAGCAGGGGTTGCATCGCCCAACTCTTCTTCTGTTAAATAACCGACAAAATTCTGATTCTTTTGACTAGTACAACGTTCAGACCATCGATTTTTAGGAAGTGTTTCCGAATCTTGAGAAAAAGATCCCAATTCAACCCAATTATCCCCATCTTTATCATTACTACCATATAAAATTACATTACAAGGTAATTTATCATCATACACTCCCCGAAATATTTCATATACTGAAGATGTATATTGAGTACTAAACAATGGCCAATCAAGACTCTTTAAAGCTCCATAAATCCTTATAAAAGCTGGCATTCGTTCTTGTTCCAAATCAAATATTAAACTTTTATTTTGAATCATAGGACCTCCTAAGAACGAGTAAAGTTCAGGAATCTTTCCGGCTTTCAATCGTTGTTCTCCCTTTGTATCACCATCAAACAGATATTTAACTCCAATCTTTTCTTTCTCATTCTCTACTGAACAACCATCTTTATCGATAAAATTCATTTCAGTAAGTTGTAACTCTTCTACAGAATAAATATCAACATCCTTCCAAATCTTCTGTTTGACACGATAGCCACGATAATCTTCCGTACGGAGAACCACTGTAGCCTTATCCAATTTCTGTTGCAATACAAACTTTAACGTATCTCCACTTAAGGTGATTGGAAAACTTTTTAATAAGATTGTATCACTTTTTTGTGTAATAGGATTAATGCCCAAGTACATAACATGAACCATTCCCGATGTCTGACGAGAAGCTCCATATTTTACTTGAAAACCATTCCAATAAGGTAAAACTTCTGCACCATTAAAGAAAGAACAAGCAGCAGATTCTTCGGTATCAAACACCACATCTATAGCTTTCGATTCATTATTATTTCTATCAACAAGAGAAACACGAGCAGGCACATTCTTTTCTGACTCATTAAACCCATCAATAACTAATGAATCCCCTACATAACTACCCACTTTCAGCACTTCCTCTCCCCTAGCGTCACGATAACGAAGTTGAATTCCAAAAACATCCTCCCCAACAGGTAAAGTATAAAACATCACCGCACCTCCAGGTATTGGTTCAAAACGAATATTTTCTTTCTTCATCATGACATCAAAAAATTCATTATCATCATGACATCCCCCTAAAAACAATAGTATAATAAAATATAGAGTATATTTCATAATTAAAGATTTAATACGATTTTTATTAACAAACATACTACCACCCAGGATTTTGGACAAGACTAGACATTAATACTTCTTCAGCCTTTATCGGAAATAAATAATCACGGGGCGCTGTAAATTTACATTTACTCCACACAATCACGGGGCCATTATAATCATTATAAAATGCTTGTGCATTTTCTCCCAAGACATTCCAACCATATTGTTTCTCGTTCAATTCTATATGAGCAGTTTTCCAACGACGCAAATTCCAAAAACGGTGTCCTTCAAGAGCAAATTCAAGATTAATCTCACGCTGAATAATATCGCGCATACCATCTCTATTATCCACTTTCTCCGGATTATTCGAATACGACTTCCATGCTGTAACGACATCAGGAATTCCAGCTCTTTCCCGAACTTTATTAAGCGGAGAGTAAACTCTAGCATCTGGTTTTTCTAAATACTCGTTCCAAGCTTCTGCCTGCATCAAGTAAAGTTCTGCTAACCGAATAATTGGCAATGTTCTATTAGCACTAACCACATATTCTTTTGTTGTTAATTCTGACTCTAAAAATTTTTTCCACCAATATCCGTTTATATTTTGAGCAACAGTACTAGAAACGATGTCATACTGAGAACCAAAACTCTCTCCTTTATAAGCCTCAACCGTTAAATTGTAATTAATTTCTTGGCCTTTAGGCCCTCTTTGCCATTTCGTGCGATCTGCCGCAATACAAGCATAAAAACGGGGTTCACGCCGCAAATGCAATTGCAAAACATCAGCATTAGTCAATACAATATCAGTATAATCTGGATCACTTTCCATTCCCATATAATACCGAGAAGAATAATTCCATGTTTTATCCATATCTATCGGTAACCCTTTATCTGTATAATACATTTCAACCATTTTCAACGAGGGAGATAAACTCCCAAGAACGGCTGAGTTAAAATGTTCTGTATCTTCAGGCCTTAGACGAGGAAGTAGTAATTCCGAGAAACCCGCAACACTTTTCCATTCTAAAATAAATTCTTGATTATCAAAATCTGAAATAACACTTTTTTCGATATCCTCCATATGATTCAGAACCTCAGAATGATTACTAATAGTACCGGAACACAATGCATGTCCTGCTTCCTCTGCCACTCTTACAGCCTCATCAGCAGCCAATGCTGCCAAATGCCACTTCCCATGATCATAACTCGTGCTAAAAAGCGGTTTACCTTCCTTATCCAAAAAATCAGAATAAAATTCATTTCCATTAAAAAGCGGAGATGCCGCATAAAGTAAAGTTCTCGCTTTTAATGCCAATGTTGCCTCTTTACTAAAAAACGGTTTACGGTCAAACGGTTTTTGATTTCCTAATAATAAATCTTTAGCAGCTTCATCACACAAACGCACGATCGCATTAAAGCAAGTATCAACATGAACACGTTGCTGGCGTAATACAGACATATCAATATCTACGGAAAGATTCTTGGGAACAAGTACAATAGGGCCATAATGACGCACTAAATCAAAATACACATAAGCCTTTAAAGCTTTTGCTTCTGCCTTCCATTGCCGTTTTTCCACATCTGTCATATTATATACCGCATCTATATTTTCAATAAATATATTAATATTACGCAGAATCTGGTAATACAACAATCCAGAGGAACTACCCACGTTATCCCAAACATTTCCATATGGTTCTTGAGACATCTGTAATCCTTCACTTATCTTAAATCCCCCATATCCTCTATTCCGAATATACTCACCCGTAGTAACTTCATCCGTTCCAAAATAAGCAACATTTTTTGCTACATTAGTAGCTAAATCTTTAGTTACAGCATATGTACCAAGCAACCACTTCTCAGCATCCTTTCGCTGTTCAAAAACTGTTTCAATAGTCTTTATATCATCTTCCGGCACCATATCCAAATAATCACAACTCGTGATAAGAAAAGACACTGATAAAAAAAATAAATATATACGTTTCATCATTCTGTCATTATAAAATTAAAAACTTAGATTTAACCCCAAAGAAAACGTCCGTTGAATTGGATAATTAAACCCACTATTACCTAATTCAACATCCCATATTTTAAAATTTGAAATTATAAATGGATTATTAACGCGAGCGTAAAATTTCAAATTCTGCATCTTAATTTTTTGCATCAATCGTTGAGGCATATTGTATGCTAATTCAATTGATGTACAACGCAAGAAACTACATTCACGCATAAAATAGGTACTTTTTCGAACTTCCTTTGATGCTGCCCAATTTTCCTGAGGATTATGAACATTTATGGCCTGAGTAGAAAGACGAGGCCAGAAAGGGTGTTCTTTCATGTTATCTTCACTCCAATGGTCATTATAAATCTCTTTCAACATTGCCCTATCTCCCACAAAAGGATTGATTTGCATCGGATCCATAAAAAATCCTCGTTTACCCGATCCTTGAAAAGCAAAATTAAATTCGAAATTTTTATAATTAATAAAACCACTAAATCCATAAATCACTCGTGGCGTCTCAGGAAACCCTATATACGTTGCATCTCGAACGTCTATCACACCATCCTCATTTAAATCTCTATAACGAATATCTCCTGGCATTATATCTCCACCTTGAACCGGTGAATTATCAATTTCCGCTTGATCTTGAAATAATCCCTCCGCAATATAACCTATTGATTGTGATATTTCCTTTCCCTTTTTACGTTGCCAAGATGGTTTATCTATAGCTTCTTCTATTTCCAGATAAACTGCTTTACTATACGTAAAAGTTCCGTTTAATATTATCCAAAAATCATTACTAAAAGCGTGTTGAATTTTACCTGATAAATCTATTCCCCTAGAGCGAGCTTTCCCCACATTTGCTAATTGATATTCTTCCAATCCAACTGTCGCTGGCATTGTTATTCTATAGTCAATAATATTATGACGTATTTCCTGATAAATATCAGCATTTACCTCAAACAACCCATTAAATAATTTTGTTTCAATACCTAAATTCACTTGTTCTGCAATTTCCCACTTAATCTTACTATTAGGATAAGACACTAACCTATCTCTATCAAAATTACCCCTATTGGGACGTGGATCTGTTACAGTTTCAAGAGAAAGCGTTGGTAAATGTGTAAAACGAGGAGAAGAGATAATTCCATCGTTCCCCACTTCTCCCCAAGAAAGTCTAAACTTCAAAAAGGATAACCATTTAGAAGCCCCTGCTAAAAAATTTTCTTTTGATGCAATCCATGCCATTCCTACAGCTGGAAAAAATCCCCATTGATGCCCTTTGTCAAAACGTTCTGATCCATTATATCCAAAACTAGCTTCTAAAAAATAACGATCACGAAAACCATAAGTCCCTCGCATAGCCAATCCCATATTTCGGTGAGGAATTGCCTCTAAAACACCTGCCACAGGAGAGCCCGTTGATTCTTGCATATTAAAAACACCTGTCAAACTTGTCTGATGCTCGCCCCATGCCGCTGTATGTAATCCTCGAATCTCATATGTAGTTTGCGTTTCTTGAGTATCATCTCCTCTCACGGCACTTAATGTTCTCTCTGCAGTCTCTGCATTTAATGGATAAAGTTTATGCTTCCCTGTTTCAAAATCATACGAATCTAAACGATAAAGAAAAGGTTCCGTTTGGAAAGGTGTTGTATAATATCCCGTCCTATTTAAAGAAACACTAGCACGAACTTCTAAACCTTTAAGCAACTGTGACAAATTTTGAATATATTCTGCACGAACTGTAGCTGAATACCGACTACGATCCATATATCCTTTATGAAGATTCATGTAAGGATTATTTCCTCCCGCTGCTGACATACCAAAACGAATATGCGGCCAATTATAAGTTTCATCAGCAGGATAAATTACAGCAAAATTAACAGGAGACGCCGTAAAAGCTTGATAATAAATATCCTGAACATTTTGCAATGGACCATGATATTTATCAAGAGAAGCAGAAGAAGAAAGCAATAACCTAATTCCCGCACTTAAATCAATATTTAAGTTTGCCCTAAATGTCATTGTATTATTCTTCACATTACAATCAAATTGATTTAATTTTTCTGTTTTCAACATTCCTTCGTCACGGATATAATTAAGGGAAGCATAATACTGAATAACCCTCGAACCACCACGAATATTCAAACCCATATGATGATTTATAGAATAATCTTTAAAAAGAATCTTATACCAATCATTGGCAGGATAAACAAATGATGGATAGTTAGGATTATTCGTTCTCTCTATACGCTCTACACTATATTCTGGAGTCGCATTAGGATTACGAGTCATAATTGCCTGATTATACATTTTCATATAAGTAACAGGATCTACCACCTCTATTTCACGTGTTGGCATAGATGCAATAGCCTCATAACGTAATGAAGTATACACTGATCCCTCTTCACCTTTTTTCGTTGTAACCAAAATCACACCATTAGCTCCACGAGCCCCATACATCGCTGTAGCAGAAGCATCTTTCATGACACTAAAAGATTCTATATCTTCAGGTGCGATACGAGCTAAATCCAATTTAGAAGATTCTACTCCATCAATCAAAATTAGAGGATCTATATTTGCCCCTGACTGAAAAGATGTTATACCACGAATGTAAAACTTCGTATTCATTTCTTCTTCTGTCAAAGCTCCGGGAAGACCACCTGTCTGCCATGCAATCATACCGGGAATTTTACCAGCAAATTGAGTTGTAAGATCGCTACTCGATGATCTCAACGCTTCTGGGTTCACTGTTGTAATAGCTGCAACCACACTCTCTTTTTTCTGTTCCCCAAAGGCAACGACTGTTACTTCCTCAATATTTTCAGCAGTCGGATTCAACCGTATATTTATCTTTGTTTTCCCTTTAATTTCAACCACTTCCGTCTTATAACCAATAAAAGAAACCCTCAATGCATCATCAGGACGAACGTTAATCGTATATGCACCCTCAACATCTGTTGCCACTCCTTGTGTTGTTCCTTGAATTAAAACGGTTGCTCCAGGAATCGGATTTCCTTTTTCATCAACAACACGACCAGTTATCGTTATTAACTTCACTTGAGGTTTTTCCGTCACTTTTCTTTCTTTCAGTGTTACTACCCCTTTGTTATACTCAAACGTAAGAGGAGTTCCTGCCAACGCTTCTGTTAAAACATCTTTAACTTTCTTATTTTTTACATCAATTGTCAATTTAGGCACATCTTTCATTTTCTCTGCATCATAAAGAAAACGTACCCCTGTTTGTTTACGAATAGCCTCAAACAATTCATATAAACTTACATCTTTTAACTTCAATTCCACTACTTGTTCTTGCGCTATTCCAGGTAAAGAAAATAAAGTAAATAAAAAAATAATTAAAGTAACTCGAAATGTTACCATACACCAAAATTTTCTACGTGCTTTTTCGAAAAAGTAGCACGACATCCTCTTTTTTTTCATAACTTTGTGTATAATATTTGTGTTAATTAATAGTAATAAGTACTCATAACAACCTTATTACTTGATTATTACAATCTCGGAGAGTCTACCAAACTCTCCGTTTTTATTCTTCACTAATAACAATAGTCCGATCTTTCACTTTAAAACGGATACTAGATGTTTTTTCCAAAAAGAACAGTAATTCCTGAATATTGGAATAACGTTGTATATTTCCATAAAACCTTATATCTTTCAAAGAGTCATTCTGAAAAAATACATCTACATCATACCAACGCTCAATTTTTTCCATAATCGACTCTAATCTTTCATTCACAAAAACACAACACTGATTCTTCCAAGCAATATAAGGATATACATCTACATCTTTAATTTTCACTTCTCCTGTAATTTGGTTCACTTCTCCCAATTGATTGGGTTTCAAACGTTTCTCCGAAGCAAAAGAATTCGCCTTAAACCCCACCACTCCATTCACCAATACCACTTGAATACATTCTTGATGATATGTATTCAAATTAAACTCTGTCCCGTATACTCTCAAACGATAGTCTCCAGAAACAACAAAAAATGGCCTACTGGAATCTCTTTTAACACTAAAATAAGCTTCGCCTTTTAACTTTACATTACGCTCTCCGGCAATAAAATTCACTGGATATTCTAATTCAGACTCTGCATTCAACCACACCTTTGTTCCATCTGAAAGTTCCACAAAAAACTCTCCTCCCCGAGGTACAACAATTTTATTATATATAGGTTTCTCTTCCACACTTAAAGGTTGCTCATAGACAAGCGTTTTATCATCTATTGTCACAATAGATCCATCTTGCTCTTGAATATTCTCTTTTTTTGTCAAATCAACTTCTTTCCCCGTAGAAAGTATTAATTTAACAGGGGAAATAATCGATTGAGCTAACCGATCATCTTTTGATATTCTATTTTTATCAGAGAAAGGGGCTACAAACCAACATACTACACACGTTGTTATTAATATAATGATAGAAGCAGCCATTTGCAAGCAAATTTTTCTGTTTCTCGCTTGTCGCATCCGTGTCAATAAAATTAACCTTCTCATGTCGACATTGACCTTCTGTTCTTTTTCTGCACAACGAATAAACAAATAATCCTTTTCTAAATTAGAATACGCCTCTTTATTTTCGGGCTTATCTTTCATCCAACGTTCCACTGCAAGACGTTCCTCTTCTTCCAATTCTCCATTGACATAAGCCAACAAACGTTCCAGCATTTCTTGATCCAGTAAATTACTCTCCATAATCGAAGTATTATTTTTATAATAATACCGGAAAGAACAGAAAAGGTCTAATGATTTTTTGTAAAAGAAAATTATTTAAAGTTAAAACCATGAAAGAACAACAAGAAACTAGCAACAATTTCATCGTTTAATCGTTCTCTCAATTTTTTTACAGAAGTAGCCACTAATGTCTTTACAGTAGAAATCGAAATTCCATAACGCTCTGCTACCTCCCGATATTTTAATCCTTCAACAAACACACCATTCATTATATCTCGACTACGATCAGATAATAATGAAATCTCTTTCAATACTTTCGACACGATTTCTTCATGCCGCTCACTATATTCCTCAAAAGCCAAATCTACATGATCCAACTCTATGATAGAATGAAAAATATCTTGTTTATCTAATCTATTTAAACAACGATTACGTATCGAAACATAGAGAAAAGAAACCAGTGTTGTCGGTTCAAATTTCAGATAAATTTTATTATTCCATACATGAAGAAAAAAATCCTGCACAACATCCTCTGCCATATTCATATCACGCAAAAATACATCTGCCCACACTACTAAAACCTTATAGTATGTATTAAACAACAACTCCATTCCCTTTTCATCTTTGGCATGAAGCATAGCACATATTTTCTGATTCTTACTCTCTCTAGAATCGTTCACCTTATATTCTTTAAAAATTAATGATAATCATGACTGATTACAAAGATAACGGATTTTTTATAAATTCATTCCATTATATTCTCTAAAATCGGGACGAGTTATAAAGTAATCAACCAAACAATCTCGAAATAAGGAAATTTCTTGATCTTTGTCCCCATTAAAAAGTACCATCAAACAACTCTCACCTTTTATCCAACAATGAGATACTAAGAAGTTGCAAAACCTCATGAGTTGAACGTTTCAAACACATATCATATTGGATAAAGGCATAAAAAATAAATTTGATAATCAAACTAAAATATATTATACTGCTCATTCCTCTATCAACTTCAAATTCTTCACTCCGATCCGAGCTGCCAACCAAGCCAAGAATCGCTCTTCCTCAGTCTCGGATAATTTCCGCTCGAACGCCACAATAGCGATATGTAACGTATCAGTATGCAAAGAATCCACTTGGTTACGGATCACCCTAGATATAGCAAGGCTTTTCACGGAAGGATAAAGAATTTTTACCTCGGGTGTAACCTGATGCCCGATCGTATCATACAGTAAATAAGAATTCAACCTCTTGCGCAATGCGGCAATCTCTTCCTCTTGCGAGGCGATCCTCTGCTTATTCTGCGTATAGTAATCCTGCAATAACATATTACTGACATCATTTTGCATCTCGACATCTTCTTTCCCGAATCCCTGATGAATTAACAAAGGGACATCATGCAATCCGTAATGTAACATCTTTTCTTTCAACGACATGATCACCTCCTCTGATATTTCCTTACCAATCAAAGACACTTCAATCCGACGCTCCGGGTTCTCGGTTTTCACATAACGATCTACTACCAATGTATTCGGGAAATTGAACTCGTTCTTGATAAACCGACTGGCATTCATCTCGAAAATATTCGTTTTCACCATGTTATAGGTAATATATACACTCGGCACCATCGTCAGGAAAATGATTGAATACACAATACGGTGCACCTTCTTTTCCCGTTCTTTATCCACGAATTTCTTCTTCGAAAAATGCATTAACCGTACTCCCAATGTGGTCGCAAAAGCAATAAACACAGAATTAATCGTGAACAAATAGAATGCCCCGAAGAAATAACTCAAGTTGCCGCTTGCCAACCCAAACCCGGCCGTACACAACGGTGGCATCAAAGCGGTAGCAATGGCCACTCCCGGAATCACATTTCCTTTCAACTTTGTCGAGGAAGCCACAATTCCCGCCATCCCACCAAAGAAAGCAATCAACACGTCATAGATCGTGGGAGTCGTCCGTGCCAATAATTCCGAACGAGCCTCGTTCAATGGTGATAACAAGAAATATAGAGTAGACGTTAACACACTGAATATCGTCGCAATCATCAAATTACGAAAAGCCTTTTTGATTAACTCGAAATCATTGATTCCGACTCCTAATCCGATACCCATAATCGGCCCCATTAACGGAGAAATCAACATGGCCCCGATAATCACTGCCGTTGAATTCGTGTTCAATCCTAGCGAAGCAATAAACGTGGCAAAAATCAACACCCATAGATTCGTTCCGCGGAACAAAATCCCCTTTCGGATAGCTTCCACGGTATCCTCCTCACGCTCCTGCTCATCTGACGGGTCCAAAATTTGACGCAAATACACCCGGAAACGCTGTAATAACATCATTATTATTCAACAAGATAATTAGATAATAAATATACTAAATTTCGAGGGACAAAAGTATAAAATTCTCCAGTTTATTATCTCAGCGGAAGAGAGTTTAAAGATGAAATTTTGACATATTCCCCCGTATACTCATATATTCTGACTTCTAAAATATTATCTTCAGATTTAAAGAAAAAGTACGTCCGAAGCCATAAAAGACTTTAGCTGTTTCTTCGTTATGCTTTGCCCCATCCTCCGCATCGGCAATATATTCTTTATCTAACAAATTATTTACGTTAGCGGAAACCATCGCCCCAAATACTTTGCCCAACGAGAAACGATAACCGGCATTCACATCCAAGACACCGTACGCAGGCATCCTCCAAGGAGATTCTATCACATTTTCCGCATCCAAATTCATCGTGGGAAATGAAAATTTCGCATAATTTCTCGCGTAATGGGAATAATCAATACCAACATACACTCCACGCAAAAAACGATAACGCCCACCAATAGCAAACGTTGTCTGGGCGGCATTTCCAACTCGAACATCTTTCACTTTCACGAAACTTTGAGCATGCTCCTCTCCCCCTACATCACTTAACGGCTTACCGTCCTTTCCGACTGGTCTACCATCGGAATTATAGGCATACCCTTTACCGTCACCATTCCAATGCCAATCACCAATAGAAAACATTCCAGTAATATCAAAATTCGTAACCGGATGTAACACGAAATCCAATTCAATACCTTGATGCAAAGCATCTATTCCTGTCAAGTATACAAAAGCATTCCTATCTTCTTTCACGTTAACCTTAGTAGCCTTATCCATCCATGCCGTCCGATAAAAATTCACATTTGCGTTTAACCAAAAAGATCTGAACCCATAACCGATCTCCATAGAAAAAACCTTCTCGTTCATCGCATCCGGATTAACGATATTGCTCACATCATTCTGTAAAAATACCCCACCTTGCATATGAGGAGGACGGGAAAAATATCCGATATTAACAAATACATTATGATTCTCCGTCAAATTATAATTAACCCCTCCCTTAATCGTAAAACCCGTAAAATGTTCTTTATCGGATTTCGCCTCATCTTTGGAATAATAAAAGCGATCCTCCCTCCAATAGGTTGAATTCGAAATTGTTCCGGCAATAAAAGCACTCCAAATCTCTCGGTTATATTCTCCTTGAGCAAAGAATCCTTCCTGCATCACGTACCCATCATAATCCCGGAAAATAATATCTCCTTTTTGCAAAGGCTCCTCTTGCCAATCCTTATCATCAGCCTTGTACTTTACGTTTTTCCGGCTGGGATCAATAAAATATTTTCCCCCGTACAAATCCACCAATTCATTATAATGTTTGCCTTTGTAATAACGCAAATCAATTCCCCCGTACACGTCAAAATATTGTCCCAACTTTGTTGTATAAGTAGAAATTAACCCGAACCAATTATGTTCATTTTTACTCATGGACATTGCCATCACGGAACCCGCCTGACTACTTTCATTCCATTTATAAACACTATCGTAAGCAAATGTTTTATCTTCTGCACGATTAACCCCTAAACTTCCTGCCGTGGTCGTCCCGTACCATGAATTTTTCCATTTTCCCTGACCGCTATACCCGCCGCCACGGCCCAAAGACATGTAGAGTACGCTAGACAAACTTGATTTACGATTAATTTCCCAAAGATGATTCAACGAAACTTGAGGCTTATGATATTTATTATAAGCAGAAACTTTACGCACCTTCTTTCCACCCCGGTTAGCAAAACCATAAGAGGGATTAAACTTTGTATCCCCCAACCCATCCCACGACTTAACTGTCATTTTATCATTCCGGTTTCTTTGATTGTGCCATTGTGGGGCTCCAAAAGCAGTTAGAGACAATTGATGATATTCACCCAACCGTTTAGAAATATTCACAAAATACGAATAACCCACGAAATCCGTTCCTTGTATATAACCATCTCCCCAAGTTCTAGCACCCAAAATAGACATCGCCCAGCCATTCTTCAACAATCCGGTGGAAAGATTAAATGCGACCTTATTATAACCATCATTTCCCACCCCATATGAAACAGAACCTCCGGCTACCGCATTGGTCGAATTTGTCACAATATTGATTGATCCTCCAACAGAAGGCACGGACACTTTCGAGGCTCCCAAACCACGTTGTACTTGTATAAAGCGAGTAACATCAGCCAATCCCGACCAATTCGACCAATAAATACCTCCCCACTCCATCTCATTCATCGGTACCCCGTTCACCATCACAGCTATATTCTCCGTCTCGAATCCCCGCAAATTAATCCGTCCGTCTCCAAACGCTCCCCCCTCTTTCGTGGCATAAACGCTCGGCAAAGATTTCAATATCTCCGGGAATTCCTGTGTTGAAAGCTTCTCTTCGATCTCTTTCGCAGTCACCACCGACAAGGCTACCGGAGTCTTCCGGTCCACGGCCAAAGAACCTTTCACCACCACATCTGCCAAATTAATATATTCCGGTAACATTCCCACTGTTCCCAGATCCATCTTTTTATCATCCACAACAACACTTTTTTTCACTTCCGAATAACCCACACTCCGGAACACCAATATCACCGTTCCCGACTCTTCCACCTCTAATTCAAAATATCCTTCCGCATCCGTGGCGCACCCGACTGTCGTTCCTTCCACGTTCACGGTAGCCCCAACTAACACCTCTTTTGACTGAGAATCAACAACTCTCCCCTTAATTACCCCTTTTGCCATGATATTCCACGACATACCTAACAGGAACATAGTCCCACAGATCACCTTTAATAACATGCTCATATCACCCTTATTTTAACTCAACAAACAAAGTATCTACTATTTAGCACAAATCATGCTTGCGAAGGTAAGTATTTATTTACAACACTCCTAATCATTTATTAGTTTTAATTACATTTTTCACAATATACGAATCTCTATACTACTATATTATAATATAATAATCCGGTTTCCTCTGCAAACATAAGAGGAAACCGGATTACCACTTCAAAAAAACATCGGGAAAATTAATCGGAAATTTCCGAACCAAGAAGTTCTTCTAATGTCGGATTTTTCTTTTTGACTATTCCGTCTTTACCGATCCAATATACAGTCGGGAGTACCTTCACTTTATAGGCTACTTCCACCTCACACTCTCCAATTCTCTCCAAATCGGCCAATTGCAGCCATGAAATCTTATCTTGTTTCACCGCTTCCAACCATTTCTTTTTATCTTTATCCAAAGACACTGATATAATCTGAATGCCTCTCCTTTTCAATTCCTTGTAATATTTATTCAGCTCTTTATTTTGACTTCGGCAAGGAGCGCAAAACGATGCCCAAAAATCCAACAACACTTCTTTTTTCCCTCGGAATGAAGACAAACGAATTTCTTTTCCCCGCTTATCCAACAACACAAAATCCGGGGCTTCCCCTGTCAATTGCTCTGCTTCCAACTTTTTAAACTTATTCCAAATTTCTGTTTTCAACTCCGATTCCGGCACACGATTCCCCAAGGCTTGAATAGCTGATTGAAAGACATTATAATCATCTTCTAACCAAGACAAATTGTCCTTCAGTAAACTCAATCCAAACTCACTTCCTTCCAACTGTTTCAGCCCCTTCAACAAAAAGTCTGCTCTCTTCTGTCTTTCAACCTTCACCTTCTCCCACATTTCGGCTTTCTTCATAAGATCCTTTATCTTACGATATGTCTCAACTAACTCATTATATTGTTTATTAATCTCGCCCATTCCTTTCTTGACTGGAGCATACCGGTCTCCCAATAAATATTCTTCCACCTTTCTCCTTAACTCACCCCCTCTCAAACTTCTTTCCAATATGACTCCTTCCGGAGAAATAAGCGTGATAAAAGGAATCCCACTAAAATTATACAACTTCCACGTGATCCCTTCGATGTCAGACAATTGCAAGTATTTTACCTGCTCTTCTTCTACGGCCTGTCGCCACTCATCCTCGTTTTGGTCCACCGAAACACCTATCACAACCAATCCATTGTCAGCAAAAGAGTTATACACCTGCTTTATATTGGGTATTTCTTTTCGACACGGTCCACACCAAGAAGCCCAAAAATCGATCAATACATATTTCCCCCTAAAAGAAGATAACTTCACCAAATTACCCTCCAAATCTTTCAACTCAAATTCCGGTGCCACACTTCCCACGGCAGAAGCTTTTACTTGAGCAATTCGCATTTTCATTTTTTGGATGGGATAACACTCCTGCACACCCTCTCCAAATTGTTTGACAATCTTCTCTAACACATCAACAGAAGCTCCACCATACTGATTACAAACAATCACAGCCAATGCTTTACTATCTCGGTTCTCCGGTATCATTGACAAAAATGCTTCCGAACATTTCATAGACAAAGAGTCCGTCCTCCGTCTTGCTTGTTTTAAAATCCGATAATTTTCCTCTGTCTGATTCACATTATTATATTCATTGAATGCTATATTGTAAGCATCCACGGCCATATTCAACGCTTTCTGATACGGGTTTCTAGTAAAAAATGCCAAATACTCCGACATAACGGGAGATCCTTTTATCCATTCCCTATTCAAATTGCCATTCTCTATTTTTGCCTCAATCTGAATATTCTCCGTATCAATAAAGAAATACAGCGTTGGAATATTCCTTGAGAACTCCAAAGTTCCCAAGGAAGGTACATACAAAAAATAAGGACGGACATCCCCCACTTCCACTTTTGTCGTCAATTCAAAACGGTCTTTATTCCCTTTTACCCTCGTGATCTCGGTTTTGTAGTCCGAATCTAGCAACACAACTTCCCGCCCCGCCAATCCGGCAATCTTACCCCACACTCTCACTTGTTTTACCTCTCCATGCAACAAGACCGGTAATAACAAAACAATACAAACAAATAATAAAATTTCCTTTTTCATACAATTAAATTTATAGAGTAACAGCCCGAGTAAAAAATACTCCGGTTACTCGAGCTTTAATAACATCACTAACTATCTCGGATTCTGCACGATATTGTTATTCAGCAACCGAACTTTTTCTGCAACAGGAAACATATACCGATTAGAATTAGGCTCCAGCGTGTAAACCGTTTCCCCGAATTGACGAGTAAGAGTCCGGGTATAAATTCCCTCTTTCGCAAGCCGTTTCATATCAAAGAAACGCACGCCGTTAAATGCCAATTCGCGCTGCCGTTCCTCTAGCACCACTTCCAACAACTTATCCTCACTCACTTGCGGCAAATCGGCATACTTATCCGTGGCAAGTCGTTTCTTGCGTAACGCATTTAATATCTCCAATGCATCCGGGTCTTTCTTCCTCGCCAAGCATTCCGCTTTAATCAACATCATCTCAGGTACACCGATATTATAATCTAAATCTTGCAAAATCGCCGGATAAGGATCCTCACTAGGTTCGCCGTCCCAACCGATCGTCGTAAAATTGAACTTATAACGTAAATCGGCTTCCCTATCAAAAACTTCCAATAATTCCGGCGACATCAAGAAAGAACTAAGAATACTATTAGAAGCGGAAGAGCGGTACATAATCATTTCCGGAGAATACTCCGGATCAGGACGATTATCCACGCCCCCGTATGGATTATTTTCGTCATTGAAACTAAAAGTATTATAATCAACCAACTCACTATTGAACTTTAACGCCTCTTCTGCATTTTCCAATGCTGCATCATAATTTCCGAAAAAAAGATTTACCCGGGCAGCCAAGCCATACACGGCCATACGAGGAATATGATATTCCGAAGCACTCTTTTCCGGCAAATCCATGGCCACATCTTTCAAATCCTCCAATATTTGTGCAACAACCTTGTCTGAAGTCGCTCGCCTCACTTTAGCATTCAAATCCGGCTCCAACACTAACGGAACACTCAAATCAGTACCTGCCGTTTCCGGGTCATAAGCGGGTGCATAACAGGAATGCAGAAACCAATAATAAAACGCCCGGTTCACTTTTGCTTCTGCCATTACCTGTGCCTTGTAAGCGTCCTTCCCTTCATTTATTCCGGGCACCTCGCTCAAAACCAAATTACAAGTATATATGACCGAATATGCTTCATTCCAAGTCACATCGTCTTCCTCTGCCCGATAAAACTCTTTCTGCCATGTATAAGCCTTACCAATATCCGACAATATATAAGAGGTAAGATAATCTTCTTTCATAAAAATATTATCACCGCACATCTCCATCAAAGGGTTGGCAGCCGACACATTAATTGGGTCACCTATCAACTCGTCAAAATCCTGCACTTTACTCGGAATCAATTTCCCTTTTGGCGTCACATCCAAAAAAGAGTCACAACCGCATAACAAAACAGTCGCTAAAACTATAGCATATATCTTTTTCATAACATCCTTATTTTGATTTTAAAACTCAACTCTCAAACCAAACGTGAAAGAGGGGGCTTCACTCAATCCTAACTTTCCACTAACGGGATCCACCGCCTCCGGGTCAAAACCTTCTTTATTTTTCGTCCACATCCACACCGTGTTTGCTTGGGCAGTCAAACTTACCCGGGCAAACGGGGATTTCTTAACCAACAGTTGGGGCAATTCATAATTCAAAGTTATCTCCCGCAACCGGATAAAATCCCCTTTCCGCACGCTATTGGAAGAATAAACAGCCAAACTAGCCCTGTCATTATTCTTATAATCCTTGGTACGAATAGACGGAATATCCGTTATCGCCTCGTCTCCCGGTTTCCTCCAACGCTTTCCGACAAACGCGCTTAAATTTGCAGAAGAACCCTTTGCGACAGAACCGGCATCCATCGTCGGATAAGCTACCCGAAATACGTGACCGAAGTTATAGATAAAGGAAAACATCAACGTCAAATTCTTGTACTTGAAATCCGTCGAAAGGCTCCCGCTATATTTCGGGCGGTAAGAACCATTACACTCTACCGACTCCGCCACGGGCACATCGGTTTTATTCCCTTCCGCATCGTAGGTCAACGGATTCCCGTTCTCATCCAACCCCGCCCAACGATAACTCCACAACGCCTCTCTCGGGTAACCTGCCATAAATTCAGTCAGTCCATGCGTAAGGTTATAAGCCGGGTTGCTATCCAAAATAGCGTTCTTCGTGATCTTATTTTTATTATACCCGAAAACAAAATTCGCAAACCATTGGAAATCATGCCATTCCAATACTTTCGCATTCAGTTGCATCTCAACCCCCTTATTCCACATATTAGCACCATTAATATATCCCCCGTCAAAACCAAGGGTTGGATCTAATTGTATATTTCCTAACAAATCGCTGCTACGCTTATCGTAATACTCCAACGATAGTGTCAGACGATGGAACAACTCTGCCTCCACTCCGACATTCAACGTCTTCGTTCGTTCCCATCTCAATTTCGGATTGGGCGCATTAGAAACCCTTGCATAATAGGCACCAATCGCACTATTAAATAATCTACGCACGGTCAACAATGGCGTGGACGAACCACTTCTGTCAAAATTACCTGTTAACCCGTAAGTCACCCGAGATGTCAAACGATTGATCACATTAGAATGGAAAAAGTCCTCGTTATGCACATTCCAGCTCACCCCAACAGACCACAACGGATTCCTACGATACTTTTTGGCGGCCCCAAACAAATTGGACTCGTCCACCCGGAACGTTCCGCTCAGCGTGTAACGCGCATCGTAAGTATAAACCGCAGAGCCATAATAAGACACTTCCCGATTATCCCGATATGAAAAACCATTATACAAATCGGCAAAATATCCGTGCCAACCGTTCCAACCATCAATACCATTCTTTGCCAACGCCTGCTCGTCAAACAACTGGTACGTCAACAATTCATCATCATACCCCAATCTACGATAATTACTTGATTCACTTGTACGTTTACGCAATTCAAAACCCCCGACAACATTCACGTAGTGCGCTCCCTCTTTTCCAAAAGCCCGATTCAGCACACCTCCTACCTTTAAAGCATGAGCCGTCAAATCCGTAGTTGTCATATCCAAAATATCCCCCATCGGCAAATGATTTACAAGTTCACCATTTTCCACGTTTGTCATGTAATTCAACAAGTCCCGCACGTAATAAGACTCTTCGTCCCGAAGATTCTTATTCTTACTATGTACCCGTTCGTATTGGTAATCCATATTTATTTGTAAGCCATCCAAAATTGTCACATCAAGTCCCAATTTCGTCCGCAAACCGAACTTACTTGTTTTGTTATTTGCCAAGTCTACCTCGTCCAATATATTGAAACCGTAATCTTTATATCCTTGTTTCATCAATTCCTGATTCTTGACAACATTAAATTTGGCATAATCCTTCACTCGATTCCCCTCTTCGTCCACCAATAACTGGTAAGGCTGAATCGAACGGATCTCGCTTTCTATGTTATACCCTAAATTCTCTTTACCATATATCGCATTAATATCCGCACGAACCTTAACTTTCGATGCAACCGAATAACTATTCTTGGATAAAATATTAAATGTTGAATTTTCACTTCCATCCCTGTACACGGAATTTTCACCCGTATAACTTCCTGACAAGAAATACGAAAACACCGCGCTTCCCCCGGACAGAGACAATGTGTGATTATGCCTTATAGCCGATCGTAATAATTTATTCTCAATCTGCTTCTTGTTGGAAATCATCCCTAATGCAGTCAATTCCTCTTCCAACTTTGCACGATTGATTTTATTATTCTCGTAATCAAAAAGCAACCCATATGAAGGAGAATACCCGTAAGCACGCCCATTATATGTACTGCTATATATTAACCCTTTATCAAATACCTCCAAATCATAATCAACAACCGTTTTCGAATCTGCTCGATTCAGATCGTCAAAATCCGGTTTCATCATTAAGTTCACGTTTCCGGAATACAACAACTTACTCTGCCCGACAGCTCCTTTTTTCATCTCTATTACGATAACGCCATTTGCCGCACGTGTTCCCCAAATAGCGGCAGCAGCAGCATCTTTCAACACGGTGATACGCTCCACTTGATCCATGTTTTCCGGCAATTCGTCCACCTCAAATCCATCTACAATATACAGCGGTTTCGTTCCCACCTTCTCCGAAATTGTGCTTCCCCCCCGAATACGTACATCATCATTGTAAATCGTCAAACCGGGAACTTGGCCTTCCAACAACCGATTCAACCCGGCACTTCCCCTCAACTCGATCATCCGTGGAGAAATCGAGGAAAAAGATCCCGTAGTATTCACCTTTTTTAAAGTCTGGTAACCCGTGCAAACCACCTCTTCCATCTCCTCCACGTCCGGCTCCATGAAAACAATCAATTCCGTTTGCTTCCCGACATTCACTTCCCGAGATTTCATGCCGATAAAAGAAAAAAGCAACACGAGCGAATCCTGACGAGGCAACTCCAATCGGAACTGCCCTGAAACATCTGTCGCGGTCCCAATAGCCGTCCCTTTCAACAGGACGGTTACCCCGGGCAAAATATCCCCTCCTTTTTCTTTCACGGTTCCGGTAATCACGATTTTCTTCGGTGTTTCTTCCTTTAGCTCCCGAGGAGTAATCACAATTACATTGTCCACCATCCGATAAGATAACGGTATTCCCTTCAGAATCTCTTCCAAAATATCCACCACACTGGCATCCTTCATGGAAAAACTCACCTGATAACGATTCACTTCGTTATCATTGTAAAAAAATTCATAATCACTTACCCGTCCCAATTCTTTCAAAACGGAAAGCAAATTCTCCGACTTCTTCTCCATCGTCAATTTCGTGTTTTGGGAATAACTCATCGCCGAAACCGACAACATCGTACATAACAGTAAACAAGAACAAATTTTCATAATCAAAAACATTTTTCGCAGGCCATGGTCATCCCATACCCAAAAGTTCGATTTTTTTTTCATAACTTTGTTGAGTTAAATTGTTTTACAGAATCAATTTACATGCTACACAAAAGGTGTTCGTAGCACCTTTTGTGTTTTTATTTTATAATCACCACATTATCTTTTACTGTGAAAGAGATATTCGTAGTCATTCCTATCATTTCCAACACTTTTATAACATCCTCATACTTGGGAATCGTTCCTGAGAACACTTTTTTCCTCATCTCGGGGTTCTCAACACGAAAATCAACATTATACCAACGCGCCAAGCGACGCAAAACAGCATCCAACTCCTCACTCTCGAAAGCAAAACGATCTTTAATCCAAGATATATATAACTTAGTGTTCACCTGCCGCACATTCATTTGCTTATTTTCCCAAACTGCCTGCTCACCCGGAGACAAAATCACAGTCTGCCGTAATCCCTCAGCCTCCAACTTCACACCTCCCTTCACCAAAGTCGTTTTTACGGCCTGTTCATCCGGATATGCCAACACGTTAAATGAAGTTCCCAAAACTCGAACATTTACTCCCCCCGCCGTCACTATAAAAGGATGTTCTTGATCATGTGCCACATCAAAATACGCCTCTCCAACTAACTCTACTTTCCGTTCTGTTCCCGTAAAATGGATCGGATATCGTAACTCGGAAGCACTATTCATCCACACTTTCGTGCCATCATCCAACACAAGTTTATACTCCCCACCCCGCGGCACTTTCAGCGTATGGAATGAAGGTATTTGTGAATTTTCTGTCAACTGATATTTCAAATTACCACTCCCATCTATTGTCACACAATCTCGTTCCCCGACTAAAATTGTCGTATCTTTCATGCCCTTTAAAGGTAACACATTACCATTTTCTAATACTAACACCGCTTGCGCCTCCCCATGATTAATTGTAACGGACGACACTTCTGCTATTTCCATCTCCTTCCCTTTCGGCTGCAACAACCAAACCATACCCACCAGCAGAGCCACCACTACAGCTGCAGCATAAACGACCAATTTTTTCGACAAACTTCTCCTCTTCACCTTTTGTTGTTTCATCTCTATCATCAATTGTTTCCAACGTTTTTCTGTATCAAAAGAAACAAACAACCGGACGTCATCCCGCAAAACCTTTTTATCCCGTAATTCCTCTACCAACCGACGATGTTTCTCATCTATCGCCATCCACCCCCGAAGCCTATCCAACTCTTCTCCGGAAAGTTCTCCCCTCAGGTAAGCAACAATCAATTCATATATCTCTTTTTGTATATCCATAATCTTCAATTTACACCTAAAACACATTCAATCGACAAATAGGTGACAAGAGCATAAAAAAAATCATACATTTTTATATAAACACCACCGATCCACTATATCAAAGCCACGGATACCCTATCATTTATTCTCATCCGCTCATAACTTCACGTATAACAAATATACACGTATATCCCTGCCAGCTGCAAACAAAATTGATTCAAACACCTATTTTATGGAAGATGAATGCAAGATAAATGCAGGATGAATGCTCTATAGTCTCAATGAACTATAAACGAAATACCTATCGAATCTCTGTGAAAGATAGGGTACCCCTAAGGTAGTCCCCTAGAATCATAAGCCCGGGAAAAACATACCCGCATAAACGAACAAATCTCCCAACCTTCCCCGCAAGTAAGACTTTGCTCGCTGCTTTTGAGTTTTTATCGTGTTCAAGGATATATTCAACTCTTCGGCAATCTTCCGTTCCTCTTGGCCATCCACGTATGAACGCTTAAAGATTTCCTTGCATCTATCCGGTAACTCATCAATCGCATCAAAAAGTTCCGCCACCACATCAGCTCGAATTTGCTGACAAAGAAAATAGTCTTCATCCAACTCTTCCTTGTTCAAATTCTTATAATTCCGATCCCGAATTTCCAAATCCCGAAGATAATTCAGGCACCGATGCTGCACACTATTATAAAGAAAAGTTTTTATCGTTTTTACGTTAGGAAAACCACCCCGGTCCATTTTCCAAAAGGAAAGAAAAACATCCTGTACAATATCCTCTGCCTCCGAATGATCCCGCACGATACGAGCCGCAAAGAAACATAACGCTTTATGGTACGTCTCGAACAACTGTTGGAATGCTTCCCGTTCTCCCCGTTCCAGATATTTCATAAACTCCGGAGACTGAATATCAATACTATACATCAAATTCCTATACTTAATTTTGCTCTCCACCCCCTCTCGGAAACTCCCGTCCACAGGATTACTTACAAAAATAAGTATTATTTTACCAAATCAAAATAAATATTCCAAATATCAAAAAGAGCTGTCTTCCATTCGGCCGACAGCTCTCTTCTCTTTACTTATTCTTAGTTGATAACCTGATCTTATATCACGTGATTTACTTTTCTCTTCACATTCACTTTCACCTCAGGAAGACTAACCGGTCCGAAGATCGTATCTTGACTTGCTACTTTCTGCACCGGAGCAACCGCAGTAGCGTTTTCCACTTTCTCGTGATCGGCAAAAGCACATACGATTTTTTCAGCTTTAGCTTGGTTTAAACTACGTCCACCGATAAACACTGTAATTACAGCCACGAATACTATTATAATATACTTCATCATTTTATTTTATATTTAAAAATTAGACAACTATTTTTATGAACTCTCTTTATTTCGTTGTTGTTATCTTTCAACAATACAAAAGTACGACACTTCCCTCTACCGGGAAAATTATCCAAGTTATACTTTAGTTGTCACAAGGTTAAATATATGTTAGG
>ERZ1673753.1074-NODE-1074-length-27709-cov-5.355355_pt1 | contig 27709 bp, 45 predicted proteins | sample MGYA00580201_ERZ1673753 | MGnify/ENA primary metagenome ERZ1673753 (study PRJEB41218, sample SAMN15661747) | gut metagenome | host: Homo sapiens | place: Canada: London | collected 2015-08-20/2019-03-30 | study: EMG produced TPA metagenomics assembly of... | reverse complement strand
ATTGTTGCCATGTTTACCTTAGTTTAGATATTTATATCTAAACTATACTCAAAAACAACAAAAAGGGAGAAAAATCTCCCTTTAAACTACTTTGTACATTCAAAAATTGTTACCAAATCATCTGGTTTTAGTTGAGAAACAAATGTTTCATAAAATTTACTAATCCACTCAAATTGTTCCACGCCATCGTCCATTTCTTTCCATCCATTTTCATCTAAGAAAGCATAATTCCAATATGCACAACTATGCAAGACATATTCATCTTCATTTTTAAAATTATCAAAATAATGTTCTTTATCTTGCATATTATCTTTAATAACCTTTTCTTCATCAGAAACAGCTTCTTTATCTTCCACAATAAGTTGCCAAGCCAGTCTATAGATACCTTGGTTAACCATATGCATTTTAGACCAATCTATATCTTTATTTCTAGCTTGATAAACTTCTGTCCCATCCTTTAAAATCAAAGGTAAAGAGAAATTCTTTCCAAGTTTATATGTTTCCCATCTACCATCTGGATTGACAGTTGAATAAGCATCACCTGTATCTTCATCATATATACACCCTCTAGTTTTATGAAGATAATGTTCAAAAGGTGTCATTTTTTTTATTTCATTTAACCTTTTTTTCAAGTCTTCTTGCGATATTTCTAAGCCTAAATCTGATGGAAGTTTTAATAATTCTTCATAAATTTTTACAGAAGTTTCCTTATATTTTTCAATATCTTCATATTTCGCAACACAATATTTATCAACTTCCAATTCTTTATCATATTTTTCCATAAGGTCATCTGGGTTATCCCCAATGACCATTACAGAAAAAAATCTACTAGCATTTTGTTTCATAAGTATTATCCCTCATCATTAACAGTTTCATCATTATTTTGTTCATCTGGTAGTGCTACATCAATTCCTGCTATGTAATAGTTTCCATCTACTGGTACTCCCAATGGGCGACCAACAAATATACCATCATTACCTCTGTTGTATGCAACTACTGCTTCATTAACACCTACATCACCTCTACCATTTGCTACTCCTACCACTCCGTCTAAAGGTCTAACATTATTATGAGGTGGTAATGGCGGATGAGGCTGAATACCTCTCCAATCTCCTATTTCTGGTTGAGCAACACCAACAAGACCATGAGGTAAATCTCTTACTTCAACATCCATACCATTTACTTCTTCATCTTCTGCCATTTCTACCCCATTTTCAACAATTTGTTGGTCTATGTGGTTAGCTACTACTGGACGAAGAACTTCACCTTCACAACATTTTTCATCACAACATTCACCAATTGATTCATATTCGTCATCTTCATCAATATACATTAAGATATAAGAACCCCATGAATACCAATCATGCATATCATATAATAATTTGAAAATTGTATTTTCATATTCCATAGTATATGAATCATGAAAATGACCATAACACCAAGTCTTAATTGGGTGTCCATCTTCTTTTATAAGTCTATGATAAATATTATCCATAATACCTCTTTCAATATCTAAATCCCTAGATAAATCTTTATCATAAATTAACCAACTTTTAATACCTTCTTTATTTGTTGGATAACAGAAACTTGGACAAGTATGAGTTACAACAGCATTAATCTTAATTCCTGCTTCCTTTATTTCATCAAAGGCTTCTTTATTAAAGACTGGTTGTTCATCTTCCCAATAACTTTTCCTACTACCCCCAAAAGAAGCTATATAATCATCATTTTCAATTCTACTCATTCTATCAATAGATGTTGCTCCACCAATACAAAGAATATATTGAGTTTCAGTTTCATTAACTACTTTAACAATAGAATAATCTGGTATTGTTTTTACATTTGAGAAATTAATAGTCTCATTAGTAAAATAACTTGGGTCATCGTGATTTCCTCTAGTAAATAATATATGAGTATTATTCTCTTTCAAAATCTCATTTAGTTTACTAAAGAAATCAAAATAATATTGGGCTTTTTTAAAACCAAATCCACAATCTCCAGCAACAATGTATAACACATTTTCAGCTCTTTTAACATGATGTTGCATAGTTTCAAATTGACCATGCACATCTCCACATATGTGGACATTTAAATTTTTAAATTCATAAATTTTCATCTTATTTTTGTTTTAAATTGGTTCTGTATGAATACTAATATATATATAATTACCTATTACTTGATAAAATATTTTAGTTACCTTACCAAAACCAGAATAATCGACTGAAATACATTCTCCTATTCTTGGAATAGGCATATCTTTAGGATAATCGTATGCCTTTCCATCTATTTCAACAGTAACGTATATACGTTTCTTTTTAATAAAAAGTTCTCCCATAATGAATTATATTGATTCATTCTCATTACAACTATTTTTTTTAACTTTGAAACCTACTTTCTTTTTTTCTGAACCAGACTTATTTTTAAGTATCTTAGTATCTTTCATTTTTTGAATAGTTTCAAAAGCCTTATCTTCGGTATAACCATATAAGAATACAGAATCACATAATTCTTTTAAATGGTCTGTAGTGAATCCATCTGTTTTCTTAACCCATTTTACCAAATCAATTTTTGCAATATCTTCTTCCAGATTAGTTTTAACAATAAACTCTCTTCTTACATCAGCAGAAGGATATGGATATTCAATTGAACGATTAAATCTACTGGGTCTATTAATATATCGTTCTGTTAGAGTTTCTGGATAATTAGTTGTTGCTAAAATCACAATATTATCATATTGTTGTATTCCATCCAATATATTCAATAATTCTGTTTCTAACTCCCTATTTTGTGCATTTTCTCCAGCAAAATTATCAATATCTTCAATAATTGCAATAACAGGTCTTTCTGGCATTGCGCTTCTAATATAACTCATTGCTTCAACAAAATTGAATATATCATTATTATCACTTATTGATAATACAAATCCATTATGATTAGAAATCAAATCTTTAACAACAAGATTGATTAAAGATGTTTTTCCCATACCAGGTACTGAATGAATAAGAATATTTCTCTTATAAGCTCTTCCTCTTTTTCTATATTCTTCTTTAGAACTCCAAAACTTACTAATATCTTCCATAATGTCTTTATGGATTTCACAAGACTCTAAAGTAACTAATTTATTAGTTATAATACCTTGTTGAGCAAAGAATATCCCTCTTTGAAAATCTTTTCTAATTCTATAAAAACCAGATGGAATATTAACTACAGTTTTCTTACAAGGAAAATAATTAGCATCTTCTACAGTAAATTGACAAAAACCAGTATCTACTTTATCATAAACCAAATCATCTGTCCAATTCAAAGTATCCATTGGTGTTATCAATGTATTTTCTGTAATATTCTGAAATTTCTTCGCCATATTATATCTTTCTATTTTTCAAAGTCATAAACGTAAACATTTATACCTCTTTTAATTAATGTATCAATTACTATTTCTTCTACTCTATCCCAAGTTCCACCTGCAAGTCCACAACCAATTCTTGGCATATGTATTGTTATAGGTTCAGTACAACTAATAATAAAGTTAGCAACCTCTTCTAAACATGTTTTTAGAGCATCATATCTGATTGGTGGTATTGTTTCACCTTCGGAGTTTCTTTTAGGATATATACCATTTTGTGCAATCATATTAACTACATATAAACCATCAACATGTATAATTTGAATATTTCCTAATTCACTATTATTCTTTTCCTTCATCATTTTATGATATACCTGTTTTGTAACAGGATACCTTTCAGATAAAGCTAAAACAAACCCTTTACCCCATGCACCTATGTCATTACATATATGACAAATGAGTGCTTTCTTACCATCATTTATTGGTCTTGTAGCATCACCAACAACAAAAGACAAACTACCTAGTTTCTCATATGGAAACTTATTATTTATTACTTTATATAAGTCTGTAACTACATTGAAAGCAGATGCAGTAATAATGGAATCATCTTCATCAGCATCATCTTTATTTCTTTCTAAAAGTAGATTAAATAACTCTTTATAAGTAATATCTATTTTCTCATCTAACCATTTCTTCATATTAAATTCTATTTATATTATTTCCAAGCCAAATGTACAAATAATAAAATTAAAAACCAAAAGTATTAAAACAAAAATATTAATCATAAAGAGCTTTTTTCAAAAATTCATTTGTCAATACTCCATCATATCTCGAACTAGATGAACTAACTGCTACTTTTTCTTCTTTTGGTTTTTCCTCTTCAACCTCTCCACCATTCTTTACAAACTCTTTAGTTGAAGCAGGAAGAGTATCACAAGCCATAAGTCCAATTTCATCACATTCACGTATTTCAATTCTTGAATCTCTTACCAAAGTGTCAATCATAGTAACAAATTTACCTTTGATTGCTTCTGATAATGCTGTATCATTATTATCATTAATGACATTCAAATCAAGATTTTCTTTCTTCAAAAGTTCATCTGCAATCCACAATGTTTCTTCTTTCTGACAAGCAAGAATCAATGCTGTATCATTGTTAATATTTTTGATGTTGAAATCCAAATCAAGAGTTAACAAATACTTCATCATATCAACATAACTGTCTTTATGAGTATTTCTAATCTTGTAAATTATATTAGAGAAGATAGTATCTCCAAATGCATCAATGACAGTAATATCAAATGATGGATGACTAACCAAAACTTTTAACATTTCAAGATTATTGTTCTGAATTGCCATATGAACAGGAGTCTTATCATTAAACTCATGGTTTACATTCAAAACATCGCCATATTGCTCAATACACTTGTTAACATCAGAAATGTTATTTTCATTTACAGCACTATGAAGAACCATAGATGGATTAGCTTCTTTCTGAATAATGAACAAATCATCAGACACACCAATACTGTTCATATATTCTGATATAGAAGGAAGTTTATTACCATATGTATCACTTGAAATTCTTACAGATTCAATACCATATTCATTCTGGCAAACATTGAAACAAATAACTGAATTATTGTCATTATATTCTTTTGTAAAGTCTACAAACATATAAGTTCTTTCATCAGATGGCTTATTCCAGAAATCACTTTCACCAACAGCCTTGTTCATGGTATTATTAACTGTTTGTTGGATAACATGAGAATTATCAACCAACAGAAGCATTCTATTATCATCTTCAAACACTACTTTATAATCATCTTTTGCATATGATTTGTGAATGAAATCAACAAATGCTTCTTTATTCCATGCATATTTTGTATGACATTTGATAAGCATCAAATCTTTACCTGTGACATTATTATTTCTTAAAATCTCACTAATTGAAGTTTTCACTCCATTATAAGAATACCCTGCATTATCAGTACAACCATTATTTTTACAATCGTGTGCAGCCGAAACACCTTTACCCTGTTGGATAGTAAATCCAATCATTGATAATTCAGTAAGGTCTACTTGATTGAAGTCAAAAAGAATAAATTGACTAACTTTATCTTCACCTGGTTCAATAACATATCTGTTAAAATACATTAATTGACTAGCAATACACCAAGAAGTTCTATTACCCAATAGTTTAGTTTCATTAAAAGTGTGAACTTTAACAATTAAAATATTATCTTTATTAACAATAATTTCTGTTGTAGGACAATATCTTTTAATGAAGTCAAGTAAAAATTCTTTACCCCATTCAAAGTTCTTACCGACTACTCTTTTCAAGTTCGCCAAAAGAGCTTGTTCATCTCTAATTGAAGAGACTCGTTTAATGAAGTTTTCTTTTACCCCATCAATAAGTTTATTAAACTTCACAAACAGATTATAGACCATTTTAAAGTATTCATCTTCAACTGACATTGAATTAACATAATCAATATGAGAGATATTTGCCAACATTCCTCTTTGGTCAGTATTGAATGTTTCAATGGTTTTTTTTACCATATGAATCTTATCAAGATTCTTGATTTCATTTTTTAATTGGTCAATATCTTCCTTTGTTTTATAAGCCACAATATTCTCTTTTGAGAGAGATTTAATAAGATGTTGATTTTTAAGAATCCACTCATTAATCTTTTCAAGACCAGTAATCGTAATGTTCTTTTCAAAGAAAGCCTTTACAGCCCAAACAACATAGTTTTGTCTATCACGAAACATCTCAACAATCTGTTGGAATCTTTTGTTTTTTTCAACGTTGATACTATATTTCTCAACAAGAGGCATTAATAACTTTTTAGGAAATGTGAATGTCTTTTTTTCTTCTTCAATAATATTTGCCATTTTTATATGAAAATTAAGTTTATATTTTTTGTTTTTTAATTACAATACAAAGATACTAATTAATTTTATATATCCAAAATTTGGATTATTAATTAATGTTAAGAGAATGTGATGTATATTGTCCAAAGAATTGCCATTACTGCAATTAAGATAAGTCTTAATGCTCCTTCCCCAAGACTTTCTTGTTGTTTAAACACAATCACTCTAACAGTGTCTTGAACAAGCTGGGTTATATAAATGAATGTTGCTAACAAAGCACCCAACAATACTAAGAATAGTAATACTTCTTTCATTTTACTTATAATATGGTTTTAAGAGTTTTTCCAATTTAATCATACTTGTCTTAATTTCTGCACCAGATTCTGAAATTAATGTTACTTCATCATCATTAATAGTTTTAACAAGACATTTACCATAATCTACTCCTCTGAATTTATATGGTACAATACTTCCTTTCTCAATTGTTTCTTTTGGAGTTAATATCTCATTAACTGCATCAATAAGGTCAACCATATATTCCCACATAACAGGAAATTCTATGGTTTTATCAATTTCTGATTTAATTTTAGATAAAATCTTTTTTCCTTTCAATAAAGGAAAAACATTATTTAGATATACATCATAAACATTTTCGATTGTTTTCTGATTATATCTTACATGTTTGTTGTTTTGTTTACCATACTTTCTGATGAAAGTTCTTACTTTATTAATATTCTCTCTATTTTCTCCCATATTGTTTATTTATTTAAAATTGTCAAGTCAAGACTCTTTTCAAAGCCTAATTGATTGAGTAATTTAACCACATTATTAATATCTCTTCTTGTCATTGAATATAATTCTTCAATAAACTCTTTAATAATATCGTAATTATCTAAATCTTGGTTATTAAGTAACATATTGAAATCACCATTATCCCAATTAATAACAGTTCCACCTCTTGTTTCACCATTTGATTTATTGAAATCAAATAAGATTAATCCATTATAACCTAATTCTCTACAATCAATATAACTCTTCATTTTTTATGTTTTTGTTTAATACTTTGCAAAGATAGGAATTATATCCTATCCTTACAAGTATTTTATGTTAAAAAAAGTTAGAATAAATCTTCATCATCAACACCATGAGTTATTTCACCATAACCAGAAAGAGACATAGTATTTAAAACTTCTGGGTTAACATACATGCCAGCATCCTTAAAAAGTTTATAATTCCATTTTGTAGCTAATCTAGGACTTTCTTTTGGCTTAACCAAATATGATAGATTTTCATCTCTTGAAATTAAATCATGTATTGCATTTTTAATTTTATCCACTTTATACTTACTATAATCATATAGTTGAACAGTAGGAACTATCATATTGTTATCAATAGCATATTCAATGATGTCATCAAAACAAGTCCATTTGATTATTATATCATAAAAAGAATTTCCAGTAATCTTTTCATATACATCATGATATTTCATATTAATCATATATATGTTATGTACATAATCATGAATTGATTCTACATGACAATAAGTGATATAATATTCAATAATATGGACATAAATGTAAGCACTATGTAATTTCATTTTTGAAAGAGTAGTAAGAAACTCTTTTTGTTTCTCAATCATAGCGTTTTCACGTCTATTCTTTGAATTATCAATAGCAATCCAATCTGTCGCAGTACTAATTGCAGATTCATATGCAGAACGAAACATATCTGGTAATATTTCATCTAAATAAATTCCATGTTTTTCCAACACATCAATCTTCTTTAATGTAAGATTATTAAACGATGACCTAATAATGTTATTATATACAAATCTATCATTATTTTTGATTTCGTATATCATCTCATCTTTAGTAGTGAAATATTTTTCAAATAAATCGAAATCCCATTGAGATAGTGCACTTAATGCTCTAAATGAATCAGAGATAGGTCTTATAATACCAGTACTAAATGGCATTTTATTCTCTACCAGAAATCTATCATATGATTTAGCATTTGGGAAATCTGTTAAATCTGAAAACTCATTAATTTGCTCAATATTATTGTATTTACCAATTACTACTTTCAGAACTGATGATAAATCAGTATATGGTTTAGAGAAATCAAAAATATATCTCATTCGTGAGCAAGAACTACCATTATCATTATCTACCAAAGGTTTAAATTCTGTTGGGATATAAGATAAAATCTTATTCAAATCATACTTATTATCTAATGTAAGCATAACAAGTTTATCATTCATAGCTATAATATCATATGAAATATTATTATCATCTAAGAATTTATTAAATGATTTGACATTCCAATCAAAATTTGGTTTTTGAATATTCAAAAACAATGATTCAAATGGAATTTTAAGTTCTTTAAGGATGTTAACAAATGACCTATTATATGAAAACCCACCATATTTCTCTGCCATATTTGTATCATAATTTTTCATCATTAAATTATTATTGATAAAATCATGAGCAAATATAATTCCTCTTAAATCAGATGTAGTAAAACCAATCATGGAATATATATCATCTTCTTTAAGATTAAAATTCCAAAGAATATACTGTGCTCTATTTTCAGTATATGTTTCACCAACTACAGGTTTAGCATAATTTCTCCAATAGTTATTTTCTTTAGAAATACACCAATTGGTAGCTCTTGCCAGCCTATTCATACTTGTATATGTATTAATTTTGGTAATTAATACATTGTCTTTATCATAAATAACTGTTGAAGAACAATTTTCATTTGAATCTATATATTGTAACAAAGATTCTCTACTCCATTCAAAACCTATTTGTGTGGCAGTTTCCATCAATTCGAAAATCATATCCACATTTTCAATAGTAGATACTTTTCTAATAAAATTTTGTTGTTTTAAGTCACTTTTTCTTGAAAGTTTACTTAAAAGTCTTTCACACATTTTAATCTTTCGTGTTGGAATAGTTTCATCCTTAAGGAAATCTCTAATCAATTTACGTTGAGATGTATTAAACTTATCGACCATAAGTTTAACATTCTGCTTACGATTGATTTCAATTATTTCTCTTAATAAACTTCTCAAATCTTCAATAGAAGTATATGCTGTAATAGTCCCTTTACTTAGTTTAGATACTAAGTTCTTATTTTGTAATCTCCAGCGATTTACTCTAAGAATTTCATCAATTGGTTTCACTGTATTACAATCCCAACGATTTTTTGGAATAGCCAATTTCATAGCCCATAATAAGAGGTTTGGACTATCATGAAAATAACAATATAATAATCTTATTGTTGCTTGATATTCATAATCATCTTCACGAATATATTTATCCAAGAATGGAGAAAATAATTTCTTGTTTTGTTTTAGATAATTAAAGAAATCTTCTTCAAAATTTTGTGGTAATAGAATCATTTTAACAAATGAACTAAAATCCCCTCTTGACATAAGAGCATAAGAATATTGATAATTGTTATAAAAAGGAATTTCATAACGAGAATCATATGGTCTACTACCATCCAAAAGATTTTGAAAAACGTATGTATAGCCCTCATTATTTTTATCATTCCACATTTGCCCAATTGTAGCTTCATTATTATATACTAAACAAAGTACACAATCACCAGAATTTAATTTTTGAGCTTTTTTAATTGAGTTTATTTCTTGTCCAATCATTATAAATAGTAATTTTTTGTTTTTTTAAATCGTTCATCAAGTTTGTTTAGCTTTCTACTAGCTAACTTTAATTTATACAACAAGGTACGTTTTTGTCTCTGAAAATCCAATATTGTGTCTCTATAATCTTTTATAGATTTGCTCTGTTTTTTCAAATCATCAAAACTCTGGAATGCATTACTAGATTTTTCCTTAATCTCTTTGAGAGACTTACTTAAAAGTCTCATTTCTTCAATTATTTTATACCGTCTTGTATAATACATTCTACTCCTAATAATAGCTGCTTTATGAATAAATTCAATATCTCTTTCTGCTTGTCCCAATAGTTCTTCTAATTTTGGGAATAGTTCAATACATTTATTCTTCTCTTCTTCAATACGTTTTACTAATTCTGGATTAGTTTCTTCATGTTGAAGAAAAGTGAAATAGTTTTTATATGGAGTAAGAATATTTCTTATCTTAGCAATAGCTGTTTCTTTTACCATAATAGAATAATTTAGAATGGTAAACCATCATCAAATCCATCTTTAAATTCACTCTCGAAATCAATACCTAACACTTCACAACGAGATTGAACCTTATCTTTCAATACTTCAAATGATTCTTCATACTTCTTAACAAGATAAGTTATAGTTTCCTCATATAACTTCTTCTCTTCAAAGTATTTTTTAATCACTTCATGTTTGGTTTTCATTGTCAATTGCCAATATTCTGCTTGTTCTTCTGATGACATTTCTTCAACATCTATCATTTCTTGTTCAACATCCCCATATCCATATGTAAGATTTTGAAAGTAATCTCCATAATAGTCATCATCATAATATGAATCATCATGAAATGAACCACCACCCATGAAGTTTGTTAAACCAGAACCATAACGACTTCTATACTTATTGATATAATCATTATCTCCCAAATTGGACATAAATTCATATTCTGGGTCTTTGTACATACTTGTGTAACCACCCCATTTACCTTTACTTTCTTCTTTAGCAAGGAAATATCTCTTATTACCAAGATGTTGAACTAATTCAACTCCAAGTTTAACTGCTTCATCTACTTCTTCAACAACAATATATTCATTATCAGAATGAGCATTATAATAACCACTACCAAAATTCATACATTGTACGTCAACCTTTTGCCTAATCTCTTTAACATCAGTAAAAGGTTCTGAATAAAACTTAGTTAAGCCATTCTTTTCACAAACTTCTTTAATATGATTTTCAAAGAAATCTTGATTAAATAATTTTACTCCACTGCATGACCATGCTGCCCTGTTTCTATCTGGACTATCATAACCAATTACATATCCCACATTATTGAACCATTCAACATTCAATTGTTCACTACCCAAACAACCAATCTCTTCTTCCAAGAAGAAAGCAGCTTTTAAAACATCTAAATGTTGAAACATGGTTAGTGCAATAAGAACGCCACATTTATCATCTGCTCCAAGTCCCATACCTTTAGCATACAGTTCAGTATTACCTTCTTTATTAGTTCTTTCTAATACCTTAATAAGTTCTCCAGAAGAAATAAGTTCTTTATGAGCTTTTTGTACACTATCTAAGTGAGCAGTAACACAAGGATAATAACCATCATCTCCTTCTATCTTACCTTTTGTAAGGTACAAATTTCCATAAGTATCAAACTCATAATCAACATTATTCTGTCCACACCAACGTATAATAAAAGCAACTAATCTATATTCCATCTTGGAATAAGTTGGTACTTTCATCAAATCTAATGTAAAACTACCATCAAGATATTCATAATTTTTCTTCATATATTTTGTTTATTTAAAAATTTTATGTAAAGATACTACTTTTTAAATTAAAACTGTAATTTTAATAGTTAAAAATAGTTAAAAGGTACTCAATTGAGTACCTTATGAAAAATTTATCTTTAAAAATTTGGATTTCTTAAAAAAAGTATTACTTAATATATTATTAATTATAATATATTTTAATTAATAAAAAATATATATTATTACTATAATATATATATATATATATAATATAATTTTTTTATTAAAAACCAAATTTAAAAGAAACTTTATGTTATATCAACACCAAAAATGCTACTATCTGGAATTGAAACATGCTCTCCATTCTCATTTGTAGTGTAACAAGCAACTTCAAAAGAATCTCCATCTTTAAATTCTTCGGTTTCAAAGTAAATCATTAATGCATCTAACAGTTCATCAGATTTACTTTTTTCAGCTAATACTACTATTACTACATCTGTTTTCTTTTTGTCTGGTTTAGTACATTTGATGATGGAATAACCTTTAGTGTCATCATTATCAACATCTTCAACCAATTCTTTTTTCTTAGAGATACCAATCAATAGTAAGTCATCAAATACTGCTTTAATACCCTCTTTCATTTTTTAACTTTTTTTAATTATTCGTTAATTGATAATACTACACAATCAGCATAGTTATATTTACCATGTCCATAGCCTACTTGAATACGTAGTTCTCTTCTCTTTGGTAACATATGAATCTGTCCAACTCCACCATTACCCATACGTTTTTCTTCCACCCTATATCCTAGACTTTCCAATACTGATTTACGTACTGACAGAAGTTTAACCTTTTTCACCATATACATGATGTCAGTGTAATGTTTTTGATTCTCTTTATTCAAGTTGCTTCTTTCGATTTTCATAATTGTTTTTATTGTTGGTTAGATAACATATTCTCAATATCTTTATGATAGAACTCTCTTATTTTGCAATACATTTCAAAGGATTCTTTTAAGAAAAAGCCTAGTTGTACACTATCATCAAAGGTATCATTAAAGATACTTTTACTAAATACTTTTTGATAAGTAGTACCATTTACTAAGGTAATTTCTCTGTTAGCCCCTATCCATTCAAAAGTTATAAATTCTCCGTTTCCTAAAACCTTTAAAGGTTTTAAATGAGTATCATATTCAAGTTCTAACTTTTTATATAACTTCAATTCTTTTCTTAAAGAAGAATCAAATAATAATAGTAGTTGATATGGAATATCAAATTTCTGGGATACTTCTGTATATACTAATACAAAGTAAAGGATTAATAAAAACATTACTATCATTGTATCAATTTTAAATGTGTATAAATATTAATTTTATCATTATCACAATCTCTTATAAAATCAAAGAAATGTTCAATTTGCCAATTCCCAATATTAACATCAGCAACAATATGTTCTTTCTCTTCATATGGGTCATTAACAGCATCCAATACTAATTTATCAGCACATTGCCATCTCCACATATCACAACACACACTTCCAAGATAAGTAAAACCATCAATTTCAGTATGATATTCATAATCATCTTCATCATAATAGTAGATGTTAGCCAGTATTATTTCAGTCTTATCATCTTTGACAAATACGCCATAACACATATTTGATAACTGTCCATAGCCAACATTTTGTGTTGCAAGATATTGCATCAACTTATTTCTACCTTTTAATGAATCAATATCACAATATTCTTTATCAGTATATACATCTGGTCTTTCGTTTAAACTTTCAGTCCTAAAGAAATCAGTAAATATAAGTTTTCCAGATGGGACATTAATAATTGATGTTAATTTTTGTGATTCAATTAATTCTTTCAATTCGCATTGTTCACTTAAATCTTTATTTAATCTAAGATGACTATTGAAATATAAAATTCTTTCACATAAGATTAATTTATTATCTCCCATTATAGGAACTAATTCTTCACCACATCCTTTACATTTAAAGGAAGAAGAAATCATAGTAAACGCAAAACATATTTCTTCTCCATATTTAAAGTCTCTTTCTGGGTTGTTTGTATTCAAATATGCAATTTTAGTTTCATCATCTTTAAATAATTCTGAATTTTGTATATATGAATTTGAGTGTTTATGATATATGTCATTTAATAAACTAATTAAATGTTTTTTATTATACCAATGAGAATTACTCTCTACTTCAAGAGTATTGTTTTTTAACCCCTCAATTATATCTTTTAATTTCATGTGTGCAAAGATAATATTTTTATATTAGATATTGAAATTTAATTAGTTAATTGATATTAAACTTCCTCATAACCAATTGGAGTTATAAGAGATAACTCACAAAATTTTAATTCATCTTTATCTGGAAAATAAACTAATACCATATCTTCTCTTCCATGTAAGAATGTACCACCTTCCAAATAGCCAAATTCATTTACATAGTATGGAAAATTGTTATATCTTACTTTTAATTTTTTCATAATACTTTTTATTCTTTTACAATATAATCTTTTATTTTCAATAATCCCCAATATTGAGCACTCTCATAAGTTTTGCAGTCAGCTTTACCATCCATAAATTTGGTATTTTCTATTATCTGACAAGTATGTGTACCATTAGTGTTAGGCATGACGCAAATATACATATTGTATTTCCTTCGGATAAAGGAAATGATAGAATCCATATCAAATTCTTCCCCTTCATATCCTTCTTTTTTCAATTTATTATATATAGGAATATGTAATTTGTATTCTCTATATTTCTTATATTTTTGTGTGTGTTCTTCTTTAAGATATGGATGTTCTTGAATTAAAGCAACCAAGTCATTAAAATCAGCAATTTGGATAGTAACATCACATAATAAACTATTTTGCAATCCATTTGACCATGTAGTGCCAAAAAATCTAACATAATCATGTGCAATAACTACTTGATTAACTATATTAGAATCATTGGGTTCAATAAATTCTTTCATTACTGTTTCTCTGAATGTTTTATCATCCATCTTCTCTAAAGTACTATTTAATGGTTGTCTCATAAATGTTTATTTATTAGTTAATTAATTATGATGCAAAGATAAATAAAAAACGGAAACCAACCAAATGATTTCCGTTAATATAAGTTAAGCGATTATAAATCTTTTCCATCATAATCTTTGTTTTGAACAAAGTAATACACATATTGAGGTACATCACTACTTGTAATAAAATACCAGATAAGATTATCTATTCTTCCACCAAGTGAATCACCTAATTGTTTTACCTTACCAGACCACTTTTTAAGCTCGCCATTTGATTCTTTCCATTCTTTAGTAGTTATTACTTCCACCACTTTATAAATGTTTGTAATAACGTCTGTTTGCCTAAATAACTTATGAAAAGTAGTGAAATTGGATTCAGTACTTTCAACAAGTTCATTAAATGTATCTTTCCCAATAAGATGTAAAAAGTCATTCCACATCACCCATTGGTTATAATCTCCTATTGGTATGATTCCACTAGTGATTACTTCTGTACATACATTTGTTGCTTTTTCAAAATAATTTTCCATATTTTTTTATCCAAAGAAGTTTAATCCAGACATGCAGAAATTAGATGATTCAGATTCTTTCATATCCTCATTATCAATATCTTCCAATGAATTATAAAATTCATCTTCATTATTAAAATAGTCCATAACAATTTTCTGAATAACAATATCATCTAAAGATATACTATTTTTTATTACGATTCTAGTATCATTTGTTATGTATAATACCAAATAGGCTTTAAAAATAGGCTTCATTGAGCCTTTATAGAAACCTAATACATTTTCTGCTGTAATTTCAACTGATTGTGCTTCATCAGTCAAATCTTTTGCTGTTAGAATTAAAACTTGTGAATACATGGTTGTTAGAAAATTTTATTTGTAAAATAATGTTGTTTCATTGATATTAATGCATCATCAATTTCTTTCTTAGAATCATAAGGCATAATGAAATTAGTTATAGCTTTCTTTAATGGTATTTGAAGAATTTGATAGATTAATACTCCTGCAAAAATACGAGATTTAGTAATGTCAAATCCATTAAACACTCCTGTTTGTGAAGTAATTGGTATGGCATAAACAAGATTTTCATCAATTTTGAATACAACTGCATAATGTCTGACAGGACCAACCTCTGCAAGAATAACATCATATTTCTTTAAAGATTTTGGGATGAGTTTATTGTTTTTGACAATAGATTCTTTATTGTTTTCAGTTTCAGTATCCAATCCTTCATTCTCAAAAAATTCTGTTGCACTTGTTACTAAATTATCCAATTTTTCTCTCATTAATTGAGCCTGTAAATTTTTTGCTTCATCTGGAATACTTTCCCTAATTGCTACTATTTCATTTAATAATGTCTTATTATTTTTCTTTTTTGCCATTTTTAAAATTATTATTAATTTGTGCTACAAAGATAGTGAATATTTTGATAAAAACAAATAATGTTGTGTTAAAAATAGTAAAAGGAGTCCGATTAACATATCAAACTCCTTTTTATTAATATTAATTATCAGAAAACATCATTACAACAAGACAGAAAGCAATGAATGCAACAAAAAGCCATACAACAAACCAAATATAACCATAAGTCAAAACTCCTAAACTAGTCCTAGCAGGAAGTAATATTACTTGTCCTTTTTTTAATTTTGTCAAGTCATAACCTTTTACTTTAGCATAAGTGTTTAATTCCCCATGCCCAATATCATATGCTTTATTGTTACTACCAACAATTGTGTATGTTAATTCATAATGATTATCTGAACTAGAACAATTTGCTTCTTTTAAAGATTCAATCTTTCCAAATTTATCTTTAAAAAATACACTATCATGATAATCACTAACACCATAGAAAATAAGACAAAACAACCATAACACACCCATCAATAATAGAGTAGCAACAAATGATTTCTCTATTTTTTCTTCCATAATATTTATTAATTTATAAAGGTAGAAGCAATATTAATGATGTCTTGGATTGCACCATATTTAGGATTAAAGAATCCTGTAAACATTGTTTCGAAGTCAACAAGACAGAAAGACACAATTACCAATATACATGCCACAATGCCACCAATGAATGATAATACAGTTTTAACTGTTCCAGAATCATCTCCTGCATTTTTATCTTCAAACACATTAAACATTATACCTTTACTACTCATAACAATAACAAGAATGATTAAGAAAATACAAATAGCAAGTGGAATACATTCATTCATTGCCTTAACATATTGTTGTTGACATAGAATAGTAAAAACTTCATTAGTACCAACTTTCAATGATTCACCAATTGCTTGTACCGCTGCTTCAACTTTAGGTGTCATATACTTAATAACCTCTTTTGCATCATTATACAATGTGCCAGTTGCTTCTTTTCCATCCTCATAAACAGTACTAACTGAATTAGTCAAGATTTCTGTTGCGCTTGTGTCTTTAGCGAAAGATGATACACTTGTCAATACACACACTAGAATAAATGTCAAAAATTTCTTCATGTTTTTTAAAATTAAGTTAATAAATTATTTTTTATTCGTTATTTAAATCTCTTAATGAATAGTCAAGAACAAAATCCTTTATACAAATAAAGGCATTATCATCTATGACCACTTCTGTTTTTCTATTTTTTCCTTTACCAACAGATTTTTTAATTTCTAATGGTTTAAAATATTTTTTCATTTCTACTGGATAAAATTCCAGTTTATTTTTCTCGTAAATTTGATTTTTCTTAAAATATACTGTTTTATATGTACTCATGTTTTATTTTAGTATCATATTTATTTTTTTACAAGTTCATCTATAACAGCTTCAAAACCTGTACTAATTGCCTCAAAATAAGATATTGCTTCTAGTTTCTCTCTAAAATATACAATAGTTATCATAACAATTAACCATAATGTAATTGCCACTATCGAAACACACCATACCCCAAAAATTAATAGTATTAATTCATACCAAACATAAGGGTCAGAATTGATTGTTGCATTTAGTAATAATGTTACACCAACAATTATATAAGTCCAAATATAGACAAAAAAACTTAGGATTGCACTAATAAAAAAGATTAATAAATTCTTCATGATTTTTTATTTTTAAAAATGTTTTTTAAACAAACAGAACCAATTGGAAATAAACCTTGACTGTTCTCTACTTCAATATCACATTCATCTACCAAATACCCATCAGTTGTTAACTGTACCCATTGTTTAGCATGTGGCTTTCCACAAACAATACAAGTATCATTAAATTCTCCATGATTATCTATGTACTCATAATAATTTGGTTTTCTTACATCATCTAATAAAACTTTCTTCATATTATTTCTTGTTTTTAATTATAGTACAAAGATAACAGTTTAATTTGAAATAGACAAATGTTTAATATTAATATTAGTTAATAACGCTTCTTCTCTCTTTTCTTATTCTTCTTTCTCTAAAGTATATATTCATTTTTGCTTCATGTAAAGATTCAGAAGTTGGGTTATTCAATATTGTTTCAATAGCTAATTTAGCATTTAACCAGTACTTTGATAGAAAGTCAGCATAACAATTATATTTCAATTTATTATGCCCTTTAACATGAGTAACATAAATTAGGTTATTTTGATAATATGTTCTTTTGAACTTATTAAGCATGTATTTCAGATTAGGCTCTCTTCTTAACATATATGAACATTCATGCTCTCTGTTTATTAACCTTTCAATTTCATCCCAATCACAATAAAGTCTAACTTCTTCATTGTCAATCTTTAAAGTATCAAATGCTTCCAATACAGCAAAAAATTCCATTATACTATTACTAAGACACTTGTTTGGAATCCTCCAATACATACGATTCATAATATCTTCTTTAGTATATCGAAAAGCATAATATTCTTCTTTTATCTTCTCTCCATAATTGTTATAGAAGATAGCAGTTATTCCAACACCACCAACAATATCAGTTTGATTATAATTCTCATAGAAAGAAGCATCTGTATAAATCTTTACTATAATATTATTATTTTAATTTTTATGATGCAAAGATAATGTTTTTGGTTTATACTAACAAATGTTTTCAGTTAATCAATGTTAATGAGAGCATAATATTAAGCCAAATAGAATTATTAAATCTCCAACCACAAGATAAACCCAATCTAATGCTTTGGTATCTTTGTCTTGTATTAAACATTTGAAAATTGAAATAATACTATATATGATTATGGCTATGCCTATGAAGAGGATGAAGCATCCAATTAGATGTTTATCAATTATCATGGTATTACAACATCTCCTTCCTTATATTTATAGAATATACTTAAATTATATATTTTCCTATCAAATGATTTAAGTTTTTTATTACCATCAATTAATGTTAATTCATAAACAACACTTGAATGTTTATAAATATGAAAAACTTTAACTGGTTTCTCCATTTGATTTAATTGTCTATCTGGAGAAATATTTCTTGAATCATCCTTACATGCAGTTAACATGAATAGAAGTAATAATAATGTGATTATCTGTTTCATATTATACTTTGAATTTATAAGTGTCATTTAGTTTATGATTATTTACACTGATAGCTAGATTTTTATCAATTAAACCTCTGAAATCAAACATATGTGCATCTAACCAATCAAATAATATAAATTGATTATTGATAGTTAATTGTTTAGGCTCTTTATTATCAATCCACTCAATTAATGTAAACTCACCTCTAACATGGTCATAATAAAAATAATATGTATCATTTTCACTAATAATCTTTAATCCATTAATATGATTTCCAAAATACATTACTTCTTTACTTTTAATGTTTATTTTGAGATTGAGACTATTTTTTACTATCTTGAACAATTCATAAATAGGTAAAATTTTCTTACCTCTATAAACCATATATGAACTAATGTTAATAATTGGATTCAGAATTGGTTTGCAATCTTTCAATTTATATGATTTAGCAATACTGGAAAATGGTGCTAATGTAGTGATATGAGTACCACCTAAAATACCAAACCCAACAGCTTCTTCAACTTGTTTATTTTTAAGGTAGAATTTCAAACCATAAGCAAGTTTATGGCAAACATCACTTTCAAAAAGTAATTTATCAGTTTTATTCATTTTAAAATAAATTATAAGAATTTATATCATATTTATCATTCACAATATATTCGACTATTTTAAACACTGTAACAATTTCTACAGCAGTTAAATCAATTATCTCTTCTAGCCCTTCTTCATTATGACATATCAAATCAAAAGATTTTTCACGTAAATTAAATATGAAACCAACCAATATTTTGGTATCATGATTTTTAAGATAAACTTTATATTCATCATTAATTTCTTTAAATCTCATTTCTTTGGCATTAAACTCTTGTAAGAAACGATATGTAAAAGTTAATGCATCTTTAATGCAAGTCTCGCAATTTCTTAAAATTAGACTACCATAATTTCTAACTACATGATTCATAACAGTTGTTTTTTATTTATAGTACAAAGATAATAAAAAAACAGGAACTACCAAAGTAATTCCTGTTAAAAATTGTTTTAATAATGTTAATTTATTCGACAGATAGAAGAACATTATTAACTTGTGAAGTAAGAGAAGCCAATCTCTTTCTTGTTTCTGGTTTCAATGTTTGAACCTGTGAAAGCAATGAAACAATTTCTTGTCTTAGGTCTGAAACGGTTGGTTCTGCCTTAGCCATTGTACGACTAGACATTGCTGCTTCAATAGCGTTTCCAACAGCATCAGCATCCATTGGATTAATACCCTCTTTCTTGATGTACACTGTGAACAAATACTTACCATTGAAGTAAATATCCAAATCTTTAGTTACTAGATTGATTTCACCACCAAAAACTCCAATTCTTGTTTTGTACTCTACCATAATCTTTTTTTATTAAAATGTTTAACAATATAAATTTTTAAATTTCTTCTTTTTTAATTTCTACCTTAGCATAGTATCTTAATCTTTCAAAGAAACATTCAACTTCTTCTGGTGTTGAAAATTCAAGATAAGAACTATATACATCTTTTTTAAAACCATACCAAGATTTATCCCATACAATACCAAAAAATTTACTAATGTCCAAATAATATGGTCTATATTTTATAGTTCCATCTGAATATGTTATTTTATATATTTTAAATTCAGCATCATGTTTAACCTTATAAGCAAATTTGCGTGCATTTGAATCAGCATTTATATATAATTCTTTTGTTATCATATTCAATTTCTTAATTATTACACTGCAAAGATAACAGTTTTATTTGAAACTACAAAATTAATCGTGTTAATAAGTGTTATTTGATTTAATATTCCACATTTTTAGTCAAATCAACTGTAGTTCTAACGTAATCCCAATCCACTACTTTGAATTTTGAAGAAATTGTATAACCAGTATGATGGTAATTTAGATATTTGACATATAAATTACCAGAAAGGGCATATAATACAATCCCCACAGCACCTTTACATGGTTCTTCTATGTGTTCAATAAATTGTCCAATCTGAACATGATAGTTATTTAATGTTGCATCATTCTGTTTCTGATTACTATAACATCTTAATGCATCTTGCATTAAGGATAAAGTATCTTGTGCGTCTTTTATATTTCCCATATTATTCAATAATTAATTTACAGGCATTTTGTATTGCTCCTTCTAATGCTTCCTCATAAGAAGTAAAAGATGGTTCATAATCATTTTTAAAGAACTCAATACCATTTTCTACTGCTTCTTTAGCATTTCTATAGTAGTCTTGTCTCCATGTAATTTTATCTGTATCAACAAATATTGGAGAAGCATTAACGAATACGCCTTTTCTAATGCGAAACCAATCAACTACATAGTGCTGGGTACATTTGGGATATGTATTTTCATCCAATACTTGAAATGAATCAAGACTAGTTCCATCATTAAAATACACAAAACAAATGTCATTAAAGCCTGCTTTCTTTAAAAGTTTTGCAGTCTCAAAACTAATAAATGTTTTTTCAATATTTTTATCCATTAAAGAATTTATTTTCTAAGTTTTTATTTGTACTAGTCCAACATTCACACAATCCATGTCCATTACTATTAAGTTTTATAGTTAATGGTCTTTCATTTGGAAATGTAATTTTACAAAATTTGCCTACAGGGTTGCCAAGTATGTCTACTATTGTGTATGAAAATCTACAATTACAACAACAGCATCCATTATCGGCATAACCCTCTAAACAATATGTATCTTTAGTATTTCGAATTAACATGGTTTGATAGTAGCCTGTAAATAGTCTTTCTCAATAATGTTTTGTCCAAAATGTTCAACCAATGTATCAAAGGTCAAATCACAATATTCATCAATCCAATCCCCAATATAATACAATTTTCTTGAACCACTGATAACACCAAACAAAATTGGGTCACGTCTACGTTCTTCGATTTCTTCTTTAGTTAAAGAAGTTGAAGTACCTTCTGGGTCATAATGAAGAATCACATAGTTATCAAATACTTCCAATTCATCTGCTTTGATTTTCAAATCAGCAATATCCATAGGAATATTACGAATATAATTCTCCAAATAGGTGATATGTAAATCTTTATCACATCCCTTAGCAAACTCAATCAGTTTTTCTTCTGTGAGGACTTTATAAAAATCACAAGCATAAAGAACTGATTCATAACGATTTATCGCCAATTCATCAAATAATTTCTCTTTAAGAGCAGTTTGTCCTAACTTTTCAGTATAACCGAAATAAGTAACATATTCAGAAATTCTTTCTTTATATACTTCTTTAGATTGTTCCAAAGATAGCTTAACATCAGAAAAGAATTTCAAAACATCAAATTGAATCGTTTCCTCTTTTTCTTTTGTTTCTTTCTTCTTTGGTTTAGTGAAGAAATTAATGATTCTCTCTTTTAATGTTGGTCTTTCAACCATTGTTAATATTTGTACAACCCCATCATCATTACTCTCTGGAAAAGAGAAGAAGTTATTCATGTTTCGATTTTGATTAAGAAGTTTATCTTTAATCTTATCTGAAACAAAGATATTAAAATCTCTTAAATCTCTTTTCTTGTTTGCAAAGAACTCTCTTAATTCATCATAAGAAATATTCTTATTCGATGGTTTGCCATTAGTTTCCTCAATAGATTTAATTTCTTCTTTATACTTTGGAAGCCTATAATCAATTCGTATAGGGCTTTCAAATAAAGTTACTTTACCATTTTTGTTAATTACTTCCATATTATTATATTTTATTTAATCTATTACTGTTGGTAAATTATTATAATCTTCCTCTGTAGGTTTTCTTAAAAGAATCCATCCAATGCCAACATATTCATAAACACCTACTTCATTGTTTTTATTGGAACAAATAATTTTATAATTTGAATCCACAATACATTGTAGAGGTTTAGCTGCCATCTTAGTTGGTCTAATATCGTTTCTTGAAATCTTAATAGCTACCATAAATGTTTATCTTTTAATTTAACAGTACAAAAATAGGGAATTATCCTTAATTCCCCAAATTTTTATTGTTAAAAAGTATTAATACTTATATTTAATTTCATCAGTATTAGAACTAATATCATGAGTTACATATTCATTGGTATTAGTGTCAAAAGATACTTGTCTAGTCTCTGTGGTACGTAGAGTAGGTCCATTAGTGGGCCATGCATATTTTTGACATTCACTTACTGTTTGAACAGTAATAGTCATAAGATTTTTCTTTTCATTAAGAACAAATTTAGCCTTTTTCATATGTGTTTCAGAATCACAAAAATGAATTGGCACTCTAATATTACTATAGAAATAGTAATAGTTTATATGGATTTTTTTACTAGTTATATATTTTGAAATAAATACATAAATTTCATCTTTGAAATGTTCATTTACATGTTTAATAACTTCATCATGAATAGTAACATCATCCCAATCTACATAAACTCCACCCTCTTTCTTAGTGAAATAATGTTCAAAATCTGGATTTTCTTTTAAACTATTTGAATATACTCTAATATTATCTTTAAGTTCCCAAAAACTTCTTTCCATTTTAGAAGTATTTGTTCTTTGCCATATATCATCAATAACAGTTAAATCGACACATATATCATATGTACCATATTTACTTGAACGCCATTCTTTCTCATATATTTTTTCAAGATTGATGAAGTTAACAAATTCATCTTTTAGTACTTCTTCTGCGGAAAGGAGTTTAGACTGTAGGAATGACTGGTAGAAATCTTCTACCTCTTTAATCATTTCTTGTGCCTTTTTATATTGATTAATAAAAAAAGCTAAATTTTTAAAATTATCATAGTCAGTCTTTACTAAGTCTATATTTTCATATTTTTTCGTTTTACTCATTTTTCAATTGTTAAAATTTCAAGTAACCTTGTAACATTCGCAATAAGTTGAGAAGATTTTTGGTCATAAATTTCTTGTCCATAAGTTGTGGAGAATTTCATTTCATGAATGAAAGTGATTACTCCAAACAATATTTTTTCAATGGTTAACTTCATTTCTTCTTTCAAACCCATAATGACTTGATGAAGCCAATTATCCTCAAAATACATCAATAAATCACAATCCCTAATTATTTTTTGTAATAATGTCAATTCATCATGAGGTATTACATAAGGATATTCTGTAGCCTTAATGATATTAGTAATTTCTTCAATATCATTTGTATTACCTTCTACTTCATTAAATACAAAAGAACATACCATACCAGAAATTGCAATATCTATATTTTCTTTATCTGTTAGTTTTCCACCACTATGTGACCAATCATGATATAATCCTGCAATCAACAATAGTCTAGCATCATTATGAGAAATGCCATATAGCTGTATGCATTTCAGTAAGTGATAACACATTACAACTATATGGTTAAGATTATGATATGGTAACATATTTGATGGATTCAATTTTAACACTTCTTTGAAGTAGTTAGTGACTTCATATTTCTTGAAACCATCTAACACAAATTGCATCCTATCCTCCATAAATAACTTAATTATGCGTCCAAAAGTTCCTCAACATTAGCCATATCAATAGCGAACTTATCATCTTCTGACAAATGTTTTTCAATGATTATCAAAGCATTTTGAAGTTTTTGAAGTTTTGCTTCATTCTTGATTTGACTAGCTCTAGTCTTAAAATCACCTTTCCATTCCTCTCCTGTGTAACCATAAACTCTTTCTGCTAAGTCAGTCTTAAAGTCTTCCAAACCAAGTTCAACAGCCGAAGCAGTATTGGTTTCCATCTTTCTATTGAGAGCAGCATTAGCCATTATCAATTCATCAACTTTCATTTCTGACACAAAACCAAATGAATTAAAAGTACGACTTGTCTTATAATTATAAGTTTTGTTTTCCAAAGTGTCAATCATTTTTTTCAACTCTGTTCTCTTTGATAAAAGTTCTTCTCTTTTCATGTTATTTCTTGTTTTATTAATTATTACTCTGCAAAGATAATGCTTTTAATTGATATACACAAATATTCTATGTTAATAAATGCTATGAATATAATGGTGCTACATCAACATAACGAATAATAAAGTATTGAATCAGTTTGTAATATGATTCCATAATAGCATCATCAAATATTTCTTCTACTTCTGGATGAAAATAATCAACCGTTTCAGATGATATTATACCAGCCTTTTCAATTTCTAAACCTAATTTTTTATTAGCAAATTGTTGATGGAATTGATATTCTTTTCCATTAATACTGAATGACAAACCATAAAAAACTTCATCTTTTCCATCAAGATGATGCCTTACTTGAATATTATAATAAGTCAAATAACCATGTTTGATTAAGTTTACAATGAATTTGGTTTTATATCCATAGAACATAGTTCTAATCTTACCCATACTTGTATTATTAAAGCCATTTCCTACTTTACAGTATTTATTGAATCTTGTAAACAAAGAAGCAAAATATTCAAGTTCTTCTGGTTTATCAAATATATCATCTGATAATTCACCTACATACGGATATTCATCAATAAATGGAAATCTATTCTTATCAATCCAATAACCAATAACTCCCTCCCTAAGTTTTTTCTTTTTACAATTAAAAAGTTGCTTTGTTTTTGCCATTGATAAATGGAGTTTTTCAGCCATCAAATCTAAAGTGATAAAATTATCAGTTTCAATAGATGTTGCACTTGACTCTCTTTTCACAATATTAAATGCCCTACCTATATGTTCATTACGCAATTTACCCATTCCAATAAGGTTAGCCATAATAAGAATCATATCATCTTCTGATACATTTGAAAATTCTTTAATAAGTTCTTCTCTATTCATTATTTTTAATTTTAAGTTATTTTCACTCTTCAAGTCCGTTTCTTCCAGTATGAACTGAACAAGAACCATCGCAAACATACTGACCATCAAGCATAATCTTTACTTCCACATAACCAGAATAACCATCAGTCATTTCTACAGAAAGATGCTCTGGCAAATATTCTTTCATATATCTGTCAAGAAATCTAGCATTTTGTTCTTTCCAATTTTCATATTTTGCATCTTCAATAATTGAAGGAATATTTTCTTTCAATTCTTTTAAAGAATCATATAATTGGTTCTTTTCTTCTCTTATTGTAGAAAGTTTTCTATGTAGTGAACCAATTTCTTTATTACGTTCTTCTAGTAAAAATTCCAATTCTTGCTTTTTCATAACTCTTATTTTTTATTACTCTGCAAAGATACGACTTATATTTGTAATGGTCAAATGTTTTATGTTAATAAATGTTAAACAAAATCTTTTCTTATTAATTGATTAGTGAAATACATCCATTTCCCAATATTTTTATGTTGTATAATACTAGCTGTATTATATGTTAACATCACAAGAGAAGCTAATGGGGCAGTTGAAGTATTAGAATACAACATTAATTTTTCTTTAACTAAATCATCAAGAGTAGGGGATTTTCTTTTTTTAAGATTGTTGTATGTTTCAAATATTTCTTTAGCTTCAATTAATAAATTGTTCCTCTTTAAAAAATTATATATTTGTTGTTCTTCCATATTGTTATAAAATTACATTCCACTCTAAATCATTTTCTCCACATTTAGGACAACATGGTATATGAAGTAAAGTTAATGGTCTACGATTATTGAACTTTTCTGTAATGTATGGTTGCATTTCTTCTTTAGTGAGAATATGGTCACAACAATAGCATCTGATTTTATAATTTTCTGGAACAAGTTCACTATATACACTCATTGGTAAAGTATCCCATACCTCTCCTAAACAAGTGTAATCTTTTATTTCACCATTTACTTTAATCATCATTTTCTTAAATGGTTTCTTTTCATAAAAAGTTACAATATTTTCATTTGGATATTTTTCTAGTAAAGTTTTATGAATTTCTTCAATAGTATTGAAACGACTACATTTCATTCCTTCATGATAAGTTTCCTCACCATCAATTTTATTGAGAATATCAGCTTCTTTTTGGGTAATAACTTTATTAAGAGATTCATATGTAGAACCAATCACCCAATAATTTGATAATAGTGATAAATCATTATCGTTGATTTTATAATCAACATTAACATTTACATCAGCATAAAAATGAGCTGCTCCTGCACATTGTCCAATAAAGTCATGTATGTTACAAACAATGAATTTCATAATTATCTTGCTTTTAGAACATGATTAATAATAGTTGAGAAATATGATTTATCATTCATTAATGATGTAGAAGTATTTTCTAACTCTTGTTTAATGGCATCTTTAATCTCCTTAATAGTTTCTTTTTTTGCCAGTTCAATAAGAGTAGTTACTTCACTTGACATGAACCTACATTTTTCTCCTTGCTTGATTTTATTTCTAAGCATATCAGTTTTAGCTTCATATGTTTTAGATAATACAATTTCCATATTTCTTATTAGTTTTAATTATTACTCTGCAAAGATACAAATAAAAACGAGAACCTAAAAAAGATTATCGTTAAAAAATGTAAATTGAACAACAATTAATTTTATTTTTCTTCATTCGTTGAAGAAACATTCTTATTTGTGGTAGTTTCTATATTAAA